>ERZ1643246.548-NODE-548-length-47989-cov-5.234552_pt1 | contig 47989 bp, 47 predicted proteins | sample MGYA00579265_ERZ1643246 | MGnify/ENA primary metagenome ERZ1643246 (study PRJEB29033, sample SAMEA4952261) | chicken gut metagenome | biome: Broiler Chicken; feature: Gastrointestinal Tract; material: Caecum | place: Ireland | collected 2018 | study: Broiler... | reverse complement strand
AAGACAAAATCAACTTTGATACATTAAGACATTATCACATTTGAATCAGAGATCCGGAAATTTTCTGAAATCAGAGGTTGCTTTTTTTGAAGAACCTGCGTATAATGTAGCAAAGAAACGAAGAAGAGAAGGAGTAGCCGGAGGGCGTCTTTCAGAGAGTCTGCGGTCGGTGCGAGCAGACGGACAAGGACGGCGAACGTATCTCGGAGTTGAGTTCTCGAAGCGAAGCGAGGGAATTTCCGTAAAACCTGCGTTAAAGGTCGAGGGTCCGTATGGGAGAGCCATGCGGGAAGTAAGGTGGTACCGCGTGCATACACGTCCTTGTCTGATGACAAGGACGTTTTTTATAGGAAAGGCAAGGAAGAGAAGGAGTAGCCGTTTGGCGTCTTTCAGAGAGCCCGCGGTCGGTGCGAGCGGGCAGACAAAGAAGGTGAACGTGTCTTGGAGCTGCATTCTCGAAGCGAAGCGAGGGAATGTTCGTAGAACCTGCGTTAAAGGTCGAGGGTCCGCATGGGAGAGCCATGCGGGAAGTAAGGTGGTACCGCGTGCATACACGTCCTTGTCTGGTGACAAGGACGTTTTTTATAAGAAGGAAAGGGGACAGAGACATGAAACAAATAAAAAAACTGCTGATTTGTCTGACTGCCGTGCTGCTGGCGTTCGCCAGTCTGCCGATCATTGCTTTTGCACAAGAAGGCGAGGAGTCGGATGGAGAGCGCTCACTGCTGGATGAGATCAAGGAAAGAGGGGTGCTCATCGTCGGTACATCGCCGGATTTCCCGCCGAATGAGTTCATCGATTCGACCAAGACCGGCCAGGATCAGTATGTCGGCAGCGATATCGAACTGGCGAAATACATCGCACAGCGCATGGACGTCGATCTGCGCATCGAGGCATCCAATTTTGATACGGTGCTGGCGAATCTGTCGACCGGACAGATCGACCTGGCGATCACCGGACTGGCCTATACGCCGGCCCGGGCACAGTCGATGGAACTTTCCATCGGTTACAACATGGATGAAGATTCCGAAGCGAGCGCACAGGGCGTGCTGATCCGTGCGGAGGATGCGGACAAGTATCGAACGTTGGAGGATCTGCGCGGTGTGAAGATCGCAGCACAGTCGGGCTCGATCCAGGAACAGTATGTAAAGGATCAGATCAGCGATCCGCAGCTGCAGAGCATCACGACCATCGATGACGGAGTCGCCCTGCTGAAGAACGGCAGTGTGGATGCGGTCGCGACCTCCATGCCGACCGGTATCCAGTATGCGCAGAACAACAGCGATCTGGCGACGATGGAAGAAGAATTTGACATCAGCGCGGACTATGCCGGTACCCGCATCGGTGCACCGCTGGGAGAAAAAGAGCTGATCGAAGAGGTCAATATCATCCTCGAGGACGTCAATGAACAGGGACTCTATGAACAGTGGTATGAGGAAGCCATCGAGCTGAACAACAACATGACTTCGATCACTGCGACGAGCTTTCTGGGAACGCTCGTTCAGATCGTACAGTCCTTCTGGCCGCAGCTGCTGCAGGGCCTGCTGATCACGCTGGGTCTGGCCGCCATCACCGTCTTCTTCGGTACGCTGGTCGGTGCGCTGTTCGCTTTGATCAAACTGTCGAAGAACAAGCTCGTCCAGGCCGTCTGCACCGCCTATGTCGAACTGATCCGGGGAACGCCGCTGCTGTTGCAGCTATGGCTGTTCATCACCGTCTTCTCCACGCTTTCCGGCGGCGATATGCCGATGCTGGTCAGCGTGATCATCGCCCTGGTCGTCAACAGCAGCGCCTATGTGGCAGAGATCATCCGAAGCGGCATCCAGTCGGTGGACAAAGGACAGCGCGAAGCGGCGAAGTCGTTGGGCATGAGCAATCGCAACACGATGACGAAGATCATCCTGCCGCAGGCCGTCAAGAACATCCTGCCGGCACTGGGCAATGAATTCGTCATGATGGTCAAGGAGACCTCGTTGGCCTCCACCTTCTTCATCGGTGAGCTGATGACGGTCAACACCGTGATCAAATCAGCGACCTACAAGTCGATCGAGCCGCTGGTCATCGTCGGCCTGATCTACTTCATCGTGACCTTTACCCTGTCAAAGGGCGTCAAATACATGGAAAGGAGACTGAGTGTCAGTGACTAATGATGCATTGATTCAGGTAAAAGACCTGCATAAGAGCTTTCATGATCTGGAGGTGCTGAAAGGCGTCAGCGAAGAGATCCACAAGGGCGAGGTCGTTTCGATCATCGGACCCAGCGGCAGCGGGAAGTCGACGTTCCTGCGCTGTCTGAACCTGCTGGAGACACCGGACAAGGGACAGGTGATCTTTGAAGGGGTGGACATCACCGATCAAAGCGTGGACATCGACAAGCACCGTCAGAAGATGGGCATGATCTTTCAGCATTTCAATGTATTTCCGCATCTGACCGTGTTGGAAAACATCACGCTGGCACCGACGCTGGAACTGGGACAAAGCAAAGAAGAAGCACAGAAGAACGCCTGTGAGCTGCTGGCCAAGGTCGGTCTGCTGGATAAGAAAGACGAGTATCCGCGCAAGCTCTCCGGCGGACAGAAACAGCGCCTGGCCATCGTGCGGGCGCTGGCGATGAATCCGGATGTCATCCTGATGGATGAGCCGACCAGCGCACTGGATCCGGAGATGGTCAAGGATGTGCTGGAGGTCATCAAGGAACTGGCCGACCAGGGGATGACGATCGTCATCGTGACACATGAGATGGCGTTTGCCAAACAGATCAGTGACCGGGTGTTCTTCATGGATCAGGGAATCATCCAGGAGAAGGGAACACCGCAGGAAGTGTTCGAGCATCCGCAGAATCCGCGAACGATCGACTTCCTGAGCAAGGTGCTCTAAGTGAAAACAGATTGAGGATGAAGAAAGGACCGCAGACGCGGTCCTTTTCTGAATTATGGATCCAGCAGAATAGCTACTAAAGAGAGGGCGTGGCAGATACCGTAGCGATTTCTTAATAAAAAATTTAGATTTATGCATTATTCTTAATACTGGAAAGCACTGGTCACTGAACGCCTTCAATGACCGATGCGGGGAAGGATGAAGAATATGCCGGAAAAGAAGCTGCGAATCTTATATGTGGAAGATGACCGTTCCCTGGCGGCCAGTCTGAAGCTGGGCCTGCGCCGCCATGCCATCGAGCTGGCATGTGCGTATACTTGCCGGGAAGCACTGCAGAAAATGCGCAGCGATGTATTCGATTTTTATCTGATCGATGTGCGTCTCTCCGACGGCAACGGATTTGATCTGTGCCGGGACATTCGGGAAACGGACCGGACGCCGATCATATTTCTGACCGGTGCAGACGGAGAGCGGGAGCAGATCCGCGGATATGAGCTGGGCGGAGATGCCTACATCAACAAGCCGTTTACCGTCGAAGGGCTCATGGCGGTCATCCATGCGCTGATCCGCCGCCAGCAGTGGCAGAGCGGCAAAGGGAGCGACCGGGTGAAGAGCGGGGTGCTGACGATCGACCTCGCCAATCATCAGGTGTGGCACCGGGAGGAGATGATCGCGCTCACCAAGACACAGTTTGAGATCTTGCGGCTGCTGGTCACCCATCCCGGACAGGTCGTGCTTCGCGATCAGTTCAACAGCTGCATCTGGGAACACCGAGGCGTCTTTGTCGACCAGAATACGCTGAATGTCCACATCAGCAACCTCAAAAAGGCGATCCGTGAGGACGGCAGCTACATCGAGACCGTGCACAACATCGGCTATCGCTGGTTGCGGACGGTAGAGACGTGTCGGACGCAGAGATGACCATCGTCCAAATAAGATACTTTTCATTTGCATAAAAAACCGCTATACTGAAGGAAAGAGAAACCATGAAAGGGAGGGTGATCCGATGGAACTGAAAGATGCGATGAACAAACGCAGAAGCATTCGCAAATATCAGAAAAAAGAGGTCAGCGATGCGATGATCGAAACGCTGATCGAAGCGGCGATCCAGGCGCCGACCTGGAAGAATTCACAGACCGGGCGCTATCATGTCGTCCGCTCGCAGCAGATGCTGGAAAAGCTCAAATGGGAAGGACTGGCACGCTTCAACGGCGAGAACGCAGAGGATGCGCCGATTTTGATCGTTACGACGTTCGTGAAGGACCGCAGCGGATTTGAAAAGAGCGGAGAACCGAGCAATGAGCTGGGCAATGGCTGGGGCTGTTACGATCTGGGCTTACAGACGATGAATCTGCTGCTGGCGGCCACAGAGCTGGGCCTGGGCACGCTGGTCATGGGCATTCGCGATGAGAAACGCATCCGGGATCTGCTGTCCATACCGCCTCAGGAGACGATCGTCAGCGTGATCGCCGTCGGCTATCCGGACATCGACCCGCTGCAGCCAAAACGCAAGAGCGTAACGGACATCACGACGTATCACTGAAACAGGAAAGGAGCCATCCGCTCCTTTTCTTTTTAGGGCACTAGCGAAAAACGGCGTATAGAAGAAGGGGAAGGAAGTGAGAAGATGATCGCAGGTGCACTGTTTCTGTGGCTGTTTCTGTTTCGCGGGCAGGCGTTTTCATGGAAGCGGGCCTCGCTTTGTGTGTGCGCATCAGGTGCTTCGCTGTTGTCTGCGCTGTTTCTCGTACCGGAAAAGCACTGGCTGTGCCATGGGCTGTTTCTGGTGCTGCTGGCGATCACCTGGATCGATGTACATGAACTGTGGATCCCGGATGTGCTCACCCTGTTGGTGGTGCCGTTTGGATATATTCTTTCAGATGCGGCGTGGCTGGAACGCTGTTTATGCGGGATCCTGCTGGGTGGCGGCTTTTGGCTGCTTTGGATGCTGTGGCCGGGCTGCATCGGCTGGGGCGACGTCAAGCTGTGCACGGCGGCAGCCTTCGCCCTGGGCATTGATTTTCTGTATGGTCTTCAGCTTGGCGTGATCGCCGCCGGCGGCCATGCGGGCATCCTGCTGATCCGAAAGCGGGTGACCCTGCAGACGCGGCTTCCTTTTGGTCCGTGGATCGCTTTGAGCATCGTGCTGGCACTGTGCATAAACGGATGTGCGCAGCGGCATTTTCTGTTATAATGAAACAAGAGAAGGAGGCGTGTGCAGATGGACCGTAAAGCAGCGATCATCGAAGCGATCCGCACCAGCGAGACACCGGTCTCCGCATCGGCATTGGCCAGAAAGCTGCATGTGTCCCGGCAGATCATCGTCGGGGACATCGCATTGATCCGCGCATCCGGCACGCAGATCATCGCCACGCCGCGGGGATATGTGTGGGAGCGCTCCAATGCCGGCAGCGAACGAAAGATCGCTGTCCTGCACGCACCGCAGCAGATGCGTGAGGAGCTTTATACGATCGTGGATCAGGGAGCGGAGGTCGTCGACGTCATCGTTGAGCATCCGACCTATGGGCAGCTGGTCGGACAGCTGCAGCTCTCTTCTCGCTATGACGTGGATCAGTTCATCGATCGGATGCAGGGCAATGAGCCGCTCAGTCAGCTGACGCACGGGGTGCACCTCCATACGATCCGCTGTCGGGATGCGGCTGTCTTTGAGCGGGTGGAGAATGCACTTCGGAAAAAAGGACTGCTGTATGAGGAACCGAAGCGTTCATCGGATCAAGGATGAAACGGTCTTTCACTTTTCCATATCGATCCTGTGGCACGGGAAAAACCCGTGCCTTTTATCTTGTTTTGCGATCCGCGCGGTCGGCATCAGGTATAAACGCGGGAAGATCCAGGCATACTTTTCATGTAAACATCTGGGGCAAAATGGAATGATCGACGTATAAGAGGGGTGAAAGGAGGAATTGTATGGATGTGCGAGCATTATATGCCCAGGGGAAGCGTTCCCCTGGCAAAGAAAACGACGTGCAGTGGGAAGTGCTTCACGAGCAGCTGTTAAAAGAGAGGGGAGAGGATTTTTCGCGGATGAATCCCAAGGAACAGGCAGAACACCTCATCTCGGAAGCCAATCACAGCGAGCGCGCTTCCCTGTATTCCTGCGCCTCGTTTGGCATCACGCCGCGGGTCGGTGACATCTGCTTCATCGACTTTGGGGCGGATGCCTATCAGTGTGAGATCGGGTTTCAGCATTTCGGCATCGTGATGCGGCTGTTTCACGGCAAGGCGTTCGTCATACCGATGAGCGGGAATCCGCTCGCTTATCGTCAGGCGTATGACCGTTATGACAATCCCAGGGGCAAGCGTCACCTGATGCGCATCGGTCAGCTTCCGGGGCTGCGCAAGCCTTCGACGCTCTTTCTCAATGACTGCAAATTCATCAATACGGCCCGTATCATCGATGTAAAGGCCCATCTGGAAAGAGACAGCGAGCTGTTTGCCAGCATCCATCAGCGTATGCAGCAGGTCATCGGCTGATGCGTCTTTTTATGGGATCCGCGCAAACCGACAAGTTTTGTCGTGAGGGCTCACTACAATAGGGGCATGAGGTGATGCTGTGGAAAAAACTGCCGGGAAGGATCAGGAGATCAGCCTGCATACCAATCTGGAGATCCTGTTCTATCTGGGCGCAGGGGCATTGGTCGCGCTCTTGCCGCTGCGCTTCCAATATATCGCTCTGTTTCCGCTGTTGACCTATGCCTACATGCACAATCGCAAGGCGCTGCTGTTCTTTCTGTTCTCACTGAGCATCTTTCTGTTTGCACTGTCGGTATCGACCGCGTATCTGACCCTGCTGGGCATCCTTATTTTTTTTCTGCTCGTGCAGTGTGCCAGCGCAGCCCATGCGTCGATGCCGCTGTGGCTGACGGTCATCGGCCTGGCCGTACAGGTTCCCTTCATCATTCAGCTGCAGGATGTGGAACGCATCGTATGTGTCGGGTTGTTGCTGGGGATGCTGTATGTACATCAGTTTCGATCGAACGCCTGGCTGCGCAGCGACTGGAAAGGCAATGATCTGTGGACGGGCTCGCTTTTGAGCGCACTTTGTCTGAGCGTGGCGTATTATTTCCCACACAGCACACAGACGATCGCCGTCGCTGTCGGGATGGCGCTGTTGTTGGTCTGCCGTCCGTTGCCCGGCACGCTGTTCGTGTTGTTGCTGAACAGCTACATCTATCAGTTTCCGCTGTCGCTGTGCCTGTCGTTGCTGGTGCTTCGCCTGGTGGCGGATAAGGGGATCGCGCTCGTGCTCTGGCTGCTTCTGGTATGGCTGCTGCGGCCGACGCCGGTACAGCTGGCGGCAGTCGCCTGTGCACTGCTTCTCTGGTTTCTCTTTTGGCGAAAAGAGCGCATGAAGACACTGTCGCTGCCCCATGCCGCTATGGAAGAAAACGGTGCCCTGCGGCGCCGGCTGCAGAACTACGCAGGCGTCTTTTACTCACTGGCACAGTTTTATGAGCATCTGCATCAGCAGGAGAGCGGTCTGCTCTACCAGATGGCAGACGGCGTGGAACAGATGGCCCAGCAGCTGAATGCCCGCCAGGGGACGCTGGATGCATCGGCGCTGACGGAGATCCTGGAAGGGTATCAGTTTACGGTCCGCTCGCTCAGGGTGGAGCGGCTGCCTTCTCAGATCCAAATCGAGGGCGTCATCGATCAGATCTCGCGTCGGGAGATGGAGGAGACGCTGATCCCGCTTTTGAACACGCTGTATCGAAGCGACTTTCACCTGGAACATCTGAAGGATTCCCGGCTCTTTTATCGTTCGACCGGCTTTGTGCTCGACAGTGCGGCCAAGCTGCAGGTACAGGCGGCCTACGACTCCATCAGCGTGCAGAAGCAGGAAAACGGCGATACCTGTTCCATCTTTCATCATGATGTGCACACGCTCTGTACGCTGTCCGACGGTATGGGCAGCGGAGCGGAAGCGGCGAAGAGCTCCGCGCTGATCACCGGCGTCCTGCAGCGGATGATCGCCAGCGATATGGAGATCGTGGCGGCGGTCAAGACGGTCAACCGGCTGATCCACAGTGACGTCTATGCGACGCTGGATGTGATCTGCGTCAACGCACATACCCAAAAGGCTTATCTGGTCAAATCAGCAGCCTGTCCGACGCTGCTGATCCGTCAGGGACACCTGCTGCAGCTGGATGGACGCTCGCTGCCGGTCGGCATGCTGGAGGAGATCGAGCCGGACTGCATGGAACTGCAGCTGCAGACGGGCGATGAGATCCTGATGGTCAGCGACGGGGTACGAATGCAGGAGATCCGCACCTGGCTGCACGCCCGAAAGGAAGGCGAGGTGCAGGAAGAGCTGTCGGCTTTGATGCGCCTGTTGCGGCAGCGTCCGCGCGAGGACGATACGACGGCGCTGCTGCTGCGTCTGCAGAAGGCGGAGCGATCGATGACAAAGGGGGAAACTTCTCATATTCAGGCGGGAAATCGTTGAAATTTCCGCCCTTTTTTTTGCCTTTTTGTGACGACTGTGTGAGGGTGTGTGCGATTCGGTTAAAAAGATTGCGTAATTCAGGCCCCTGTACTATAATACGTTCATGGAAAATCTGGATGGTCTCAAACAGCTGGCAGGGAAACGCTGGGTCATCGGCGTCAGCGGTGGCGGTGACTCGATGGCGCTGCTGGATCTCTGCCGCCGCAGCGATCTGCAGCTGCACTGCGCACATGTAAATTATCATCACCGGGACAGTGCGGATCGTGATCAGCATCTCTGTGAGCGCTATTGCGCACAGTGGTCGATCCCCATCCATATTTTGCATGCACACACACCGGAAAACGGAAACTTTCAGGCAAATGCCCGCAGGGAGCGCTATGCGTTCTACCGGCAGCTCTGCGATCGCTGCCACTGTGACGGGGTGCTCGTCGCGCATCAGCAGGATGATGTCCTGGAAACTTATCTGATGCAGAAGCAGCGCGGGTCGATCCCTTCCTTTTACGGCCTGCGGGAAGAAAGCGAGATCTTCGGTGTACGTGTCATCCGTCCCCTGCTCGCCTGTACGCGCAGTGAACTGCGTAAGTACTGTCACATGCAGGGCGTTCCTTATGAAGATGATGAATCCAACGACAGCGATGACTATGAACGCAACCGCGTCCGCCATCATCAGCTGGAAAAGATGAGCGAAGCAGACCGCAGACAGCTGCTGGCCGAGATGGAAGCAGACAATGTGCACCTCTCTCACCTGCAGCGGCAGGCTGATGCCTTCCTGGCTTCCTGGGATGGGCGTCTGCAGCCGCTGTTGTCTCATGCACAGAATGCCTACATCCTGCAGCACTGGGTACGCACGCGCTGTGGCATCACACTGTCCCACAGCGCGCAGCGCGATCTGCTGCGTCGTCTTCGCAGCGACAAGCCCCAGTGGACACAGCCGCTGGATGATCGCTGGCAGCTGAAAAAGGAATATGCACGCGTCGTTTTGGATACACTAGAGATGTGCGGTTTTTCTTATACGTATGATACGCTGTGCTATGTGCAGACGGACCATTTCTCTCTCTGTCCGCAAGGGGAACGCATCGAAGGGGTCACCCTGAAGGAAAGCGATTTTCCCATCACGATCCGCAATGCCCGATCAGGCGATGCGATCGTTCTGCGCTTTGGCACCAAGAAGCTGAGCCGCTGGTTCATCGACCGTCACATCCCTCAGGATGTGCGCAGACGCTGGCCGGTGATGGTCAACGCGCAGGGGACGGTGATCTTTGTGCCGAAAATCGGCTGTGATATTACACATTTCTCTAACAATCCCAATGTATTTATGATACAATAGTGGTTGTTCTGCATTGGGAGGATTATAGAGTGATAGACGTAATAGATCGTATTTTAGTGAGTGAAGAAGAAATCGTAAGACGCAGCAAAGAGCTGGGAAAACAGATCAGCGAGGATTACCGCAAAAAAGGAACGACACCGATCGTGATCGGTCTGCTGAAGGGCAGCGTCCCGTTTCTGGCAGAGATCATGAAACACATCGACCTGGACATCGAAATTGATTTTATGGATGTGTCCAGCTACGATGGCGCCGAGTCGGTGGGGGATGTCAAGATCAACAAGGATCTCGACAAATCCGTAAAGGGAGAATCTATCCTGCTGGTAGAGGATATCGTCGATACGGGACGTACCTTGAAAGAGGTCCGACAGCTGCTCTTCAACAAGGGAGCTGCCGATGTGAAGATCGTTTCACTGCTCGATAAGCCAGATCGCCGCGTGATCGAGATCAATGCGGATTATGTCGGTTTTGAGATCCCGAATGAGTTTGTGGTTGGCTATGGCCTGGATTACAATCAGAAGTACCGTAACCTTCCATATATTGGTGTGTTGAAGCCGTCGGTCTACGAATAAAGGAAGCCGACGCGGCACAAGAGGAGGTTTGAAATAATGAAAAAATGGATGAATTACCTGCCTTATGCACTGGTGATTATCATTCTCGCCTCGCTTATCGTATTCAGCAATGACAGCCGGACCGAGAATTTTGACTATTCGACGTTCGTGCGTGAAGCGGAAAATATGGAATTTCAGCAGTCGTCCATCTCGGTGGGCACCACCGTCATCGATGTGCAGGGAACCTATGAAGATGAGAAGGGGACAGCACACAGCTTTACCGTCAGCGTTCCGAAGACCGATGAGAACATTCAGTGGCTGACGGACACGCTGGGGGAAGGACGGATCGCCGTTACGGACCCAAACCGTGAAAATCAGTTCATGAACATCATCGTCAGCCTGCTTCCGGTGCTGTTGATGGTCGGCGTGTTCTTCATCTTCTTTTCCAAGATGAATGCCGGCGGAAACAACAAGGCATTTGATTTTGCGAAATCCCGGGCGAAGATCCAGTCCAACGTCAAGGTGCGCTTCAAGGATGTTGCGGGCTGCGATGAGGAAAAGGAAGAGGTCCGTGAGATCATCGATTATCTGAAAAATCCAAAACAGTTTACCGATATGGGTGCCCGCATTCCGAAGGGCCTGCTGATGGTGGGACCTCCGGGTACCGGTAAGACGCTGTTAGCAAAGGCGGTCGCCGGTGAGGCGGATGTGCCGTTCTTCTCCATCAGCGGTTCGGATTTCGTAGAGATGTTCGTCGGTACCGGTGCGAGCCGCGTGCGCGATATGTTCAAAAAGGCACAGCAGGCAGCGCCGTGCATCGTGTTCATCGATGAGATCGATGCGGTCGGACGCCAGCGTGGTGCCGGCATGGGCGGCGGCAACGACGAGCGTGAACAGACGCTGAACCAGCAGCTGGTCGAGATGGATGGTATGGGTGAAAACAAGGGCATCGTGATCATTGCGGCCACCAACCGTCCGGATGTACTGGATCCGGCGCTGCTTCGAAGCGGACGTTTTGACCGTCAGATCACGGTCAGTCTGCCGGACAAGAAGGGCCGTGAAGCGATCCTGCGCGTCCACGCCCGCAACAAAAAGCTGGCAAAGGACATTTCTCTGGCCTCTCTGGCACAGCGGACACCGGGCTTCTCCGGTGCCGATCTGGAGAACGTCCTCAATGAAGGTGCGATCCTGGCCGTGCGCGATCACCGCAAGCAGATCACGATGGACGATCTGGATGAGGCGATCGACCGCGTCATGATGGGACCGGCAAAGAAATCCAAGAAATACAACGATGACGACAAGCGTCTGGTCGCTTATCACGAGGCCGGACATGCCGTGATCGGCATCAAGCTCAAGGATGCGGACATGGTGCAGAAGGTAACGATCATTCCGCGCGGGGATGCCGGAGGTTATAACCTGATGACCCCGCGGGAGGAAAAATACTTCCACCGCAAGCGGGAATACATGGCACAGATTACCGGACTGCTGGGCGGCCGTGTGGCCGAGGAGCTGGTCTTCGGCGAGATCAGTGCCGGTGCGGTCAACGATATCGAAAAGATCACCAAGATCGCCAAGGCGATGGTGCGTGTCTTCGGTATGTCTTCGCTGGGTCCGATCCAGTATGCCGATCCGCAGGGCAATGTGTTCCTGGGTCGCGACTACAACAACGGCAACAACTATTCCGCCGGTGTTGCGGCAGAGATCGACAAGGAAGTGCGCAAGATCGTCGATGAGTGTTACGAAGACTGCAAGCGCATCCTCTCCGAAAACCGCGATCTGCTCGATCTGATCGCCAACTCTCTCTTTGAGGAAGAGACGCTGACGAAAGAACAGATCAATAACCTGGTGGAGTATGGCACACTGACGTCTCCGCAGGAAGAAGCACAACGCCAGGCGAAGGAAGAAGCCCAGGCGGCAGAGGGGAACACTGTGGAGGAAGCACAGGAAGAAAACGATCCGCCACAGGAGGAACCGAAGGAACCGGACGTTTCCGATGAGGAGATGGAAGAGGCCCTGAAGGAGCTCACAAAGAAATAAAGATTGGATGGCAGAGCGGAAACGCTCTGCCATTTGTGCGAGAACTTCCGGGAGGGCAGATTAAGAGGAAATCGTAAACACATTCTCCCGGTTGTGCTATACTGAAAACAAAAGGAGGAATCCATATGAAGGACTATTTGTTGAAGGCCGTCGCATGTGATGAACATGTGCGCATCTATATCTGTTCTTCGACCGCACTGGTCGAGGAAGCGCGTACCCGCTTCGATCTGTGGCCGACCGCATCGGCCGCACTGGGACGGACGCGGACCGTCGGTTCGATGATGGGAAGCATGTTGAAAAGCGAGAAGGAACAGCTGACGATCCGCATCAATGGCGGCGGACCGATCGGGACGGTGTTGGTGGACGCGTACAGTGATGGTCACGTGCGTGGGTTCGTTTCCAATCCACACGTGCATTATCAGTACAATGACACCGGAAAGCTGGCCGTGGGCATCGCCGTTGGCAAGGAAGGGACCCTGGAGGTCATCAAGGACATGGGAATGAAAGAAAACTGGTCCGGAGCGGTCGCCCTGCAGAGCGGGGAGATCGGCGATGATTTCGCTTATTATTTCACCGTCAGTGAACAGACGCCTTCCGCGGTCAGCGTCGGTGTGCTCGTCGATACGGACAATCACATCCTCTCTGCGGGCGGTCTGATCGTCCAGATGATGCCGGATGCGAGCGAAGAAGACATCGCCTGCTGTGAGGCGGCGCTGGCAAAGCTGGCTCCGATGTCCACGCTGATCAAAGAAAAAGATTCGCTGGAACAGATCCTGCAGGAGATGTTCAGCGATGTGAAGATCCTCTCTTCCCAGGAGATCTGCTTCAAGTGTCACTGTTCCAAGGCGACGATGAAGCGGGTGCTGACCACGCTTTCCAAGGAAGAACGTCAGGCGATGATCGAGGAAGATCACGGCTGTGAGATCACCTGTAATTTCTGCAATGAACGCTATCATTTCAGTGAGGAGGAACTGCGTGAGCTTGAACGATTCATTACAACATTCCAGAAAGACTAGCTGGCAGATCCGCGATGTAAAGATCCCCAACGCGCTGGTGATCGCACCGATGGCCGGTGTTTCCAACATCGCCTTTCGCAGCATCTGCAAACGGTTCGGCGCCGGTCTGGTCTGTGCGGAGATGGTCAGCGACAAGGCGCTGTATTACGAGAATGGAAAGACGCTGCACATGACCCGGGTCATGGAAGATGAACATCCGATGAGCCTGCAGATCTTCGGGCACGACATCGAAAGCATGGTCTATGCCGCAAAACTGCTGGATGAGCAGAGCGATTGCGACATCATCGATATCAACATGGGCTGTCCGGTCAACAAGGTCATCAAGGCAAAGGCCGGCAGTGCGCTGATGCGGGAGCCGGCCTATGCGCAGACACTGGTGGAACAGATCGTCCAGGCGGTGAAAAAACCGGTCACGGTCAAGTTTCGTTCCGGCTTCGACAGCGAGCACATCAATGCGGTGGAGTTTGCCCGGCGGATGGAAGCAGCCGGGGCAAGCGCCCTTTGTATCCATGGACGTACCCGCGCCCAGATGTATGAGGGAAAAGCTGACTGGTCGATCATCCGGCAGGTGAAGCAGGCCGTGAACATTCCGGTCATCGGCAATGGGGATGTGCGCAGCGTCGCCGACATGGAACGCATGATGGAAGAGACCGGTGTGGATGCGGTCGCCATCGGCCGCGGCGTGCTGGGAGATCCATGGCTGATCCGACAGTGTGCCCACTATCTGGAAACAGGCGAACAGCTGCCGCCGGTGTCCTGTGAGGAACGCTTTGCGATCGCAAGAGAACATGCACAGCGTCTGATCGATCTGAAAGGAGAAGTGGTCGGCATGAAAGAGATGCGCGGCCACGGTGCCTGGTACATCAAAGGCCTGCCAGGCAGTCATCCAGTAAAGGAACAGATCTCGCGCGTCGAAACCTATGCGCAGTTCGATGAGATCTTGCGGACGTATGAAGAGCGGATCCGCGAATGGGAACAGCACGCAGCACAGGTGTAAATATTCTTGCAAGCGCGGGGAATTGTGATAAAAAGAAGATAGGAGAAAGGGGCTTGACAGATGATGAAAATGAGCGCAGTCTTAAGCAAGCAAGCAAGCAGGTAGGATCCGTTCATTTTTTTCGAATGTTGGCCAGTATGAGAGCGAGCGCGCAGTTCGTCCGTTTTAACGGACCGGACTGCGCGCTTTTTCATCTTTTTGACAGGAGGGCGGTTATGAAAACACAAAGATGGATGAAAGCTTTACTGAGCATCGGCATGCTGTTCACGGTCTTTGGCACGGTTCCCCCGCTGGCGGTAAACGCGCAGGAACAAAGTGACGACTGGGATGGCACTGCCGATACGAGCTGGTACGTAGAAGGAGAAAGTGCGTTTACGATCGATTCGGCAGAGGAGCTGGCAGGTGTATCCAAGCTGTCACTCGAGGAAAACGTGACGTTTGACGGAGTGACCCTCAGGCTGACGAGGGATATCGACCTGGACGGTCACAAGTGGACGCCGATCCGGACCTTTGATGGCACCTTTGAAGGACAGGGGCATACGGTATCGAACATGTATGTCGAAGAGAAAGATGCCGTCAGTGGCTTTTTTGGCTATCTGAGCGGAGGGGCACTGGTGAAAGATCTGACGGTGGCCGATGCAGAAGTGGTCGTGCCGCCGACAAACGGATACTTTTATCAGGGCGTGTTCGCCGGCTGGGCCAATAATGCGAGCGTGATCAACTGTGGAACGAGCGGATCTCTGACAGTGGATGCCAGTGGTTCTGATGTGCCGTCGGTCGGCGGATTCATCGGTTCATGCAAAGGAAATACGAGCCTGCGAAACTGCTGGTCGTTCGTTGATGTCAAAGCCACGAGCACGGAAGAACCGGTCATGCTTGGCGGTATGGTCGGCCAGTGGGAAAATGCGGCAGATGGCGCAGAGATGGTGGACTGCTATTTCGGCGGTTCGGCCGAAGCGGCAGAAGCGACCACCTCAACTGCGGGGATCCTGGGGGCAGCCTTGTCTTTTAACGGGGAGGTCGTTTTGATCAGCGGCTGTGTTTCGTATGGAACTCTGACGGTTCCGAAAGGTGCAGAAGAAAATGCGGTACATATCGCAGCACTGGATGAAAACGGACTGGCACAAAACTGTTTGTGGCCGGATGATGGAAAAACCGGTGTCGTACGTCTGGTCGTTGACTGGGGCAGCGGTACGGCGGGTTCTGATCCAAACTTTGACGAAAGCACCTGCGGTCAGAAGGTGACGGATTTCGCAGATCCACAGATCATAGCGATGCTGAATGCGAACGCACAGACCGAGAACTTATGGACGTTGGGCATCAACGGCTATCCGGTGTTCGCTCATCAGAGTGACCGCATCCTGGCCGATTACCGTGCGATCGATGCCGCCAGGGAGCAGATCCCGGAGGATCTCTCCCTGTATACGGAAGCATCTGTAAAGAACCTGAACGATCTGCTGGCCAGTGTAAACGATCGGCTGAGCATGGATGAGCAGGATCAGGTCGATGCGATGGCAAAAGCGATCGGAGATGCGATCGCAGCGCTGGAATACCGTGGGGCAGACTATACGGCCGTCGAGGAAGCGATCGCCAAGGCAGAAGCGCTGGATCCGGAAGATTACAACGATTTCTCAGCGGTGACGGCGGCCATCGAAGCGGTCGAATATGACAAGCGCATCACGGAACAGGCAGAAGTCGATGCAATGGCAAAAGCCATTGAAGACGCAATCGCAGCATTGGAGAAGAAGCCAATCACGGTACCGGAAACACCAAAGGATCCACAGGATGAGGAAACAGAAGATCCGGCCGATACCGCTGCGGGAACTATGACAGCCGGATGGGCGAGCCTCGTGCTCGGTTCGCTGGGCGCAGGTGCTTATCTGATCGTACGCAGAAGAGAGACAAAGGCATAGCCTGATGATAATGGAAACGTCCGCAAGGGCGTTTTCTTTTGGCTGCGATCGGCAGCGAGAGAAAAGACCGATGGGGCGATCATGGAAAAGCGATGCGAGCAGACACTCCTCATCTTGACAAATTTTCTGGGGAGGGGGTATGATAAGAGCGGCTTTCATGCTATGATGGATGACAGATGGATGGAGGACGACATGGAACTGAAGATCGAACATTTACAGAAGCATTTCGAGAAAAAAACGGTGCTCAGAGATATCAATTATTCATTTTCGCAGGGAAAGATCTATGGATTATTAGGGAGAAACGGCGCCGGTAAGACGACGCTGTTCAACTGTCTGAATCAGGATCTGCCGATCGACAGCGGTCGTTTTTATCTGGTGAGCGAGGATGGGAAAGAGTTCCCGTTAGGTGTGGATCACATTGGGTATGTGCTGTCCACGCCGCAGGTGCCGGAATTTCTGACTGCCCGTGAGTTTCTGAAGTTTTTTTTGGAGATCAATGAACAGCAGATTCCCGATCCACAGCCGATTGATGCTTATTTTGACTTTATCAACATCGAGAAAGAGGACCGGGACCGGCTGCTGAAAGACTTTTCACACGGAATGAAGAACAAGATGCAGATGCTGATCAACATCATCGCGCATCCCAAGGTGCTGTTGCTGGATGAGCCGCTGACCTCGCTGGATGTCGTCGTGGCGGAAGAGATGAAGGAGATCCTGCGGGAGCTGAAGAAGGACAGCATTCTGATCCTGTCCACGCATATCATGGAACTGGCGCTGGATCTCTGTGATGAGATCGTCCTGCTGAACCATGGGGTTTTAAGCGAGGTGCCACAACAGGCGGAAGAAGAAATCATGCGCGCCCATATCCTGAGCGCCCTGCGGGAGGAAGATCATGTTTAAGACCTTTCGTATCTCTTTCCGGCTTCGGATCGCCTATCGGGTCAATTCGATCCTCTATTCGCTGAAACAGCTGCCGCTGCTGAAACGATGGCTGCCAGGTGCGCTGTATGCCAGCCGCGCTCTGAAAGGCTTTGCGCTGGTGATCGCTCTGCTTTGGGAAGTGCTGACCGTCTTTTTGAACAACGGACTGTATCTGGGTGTGTGCATGCTGCTGCCGATGCAGATGCTGTTGCTGCCGGTGGATGCATTTGCCCATATCTATTTCTTTCTGACGATTGCCGGTGCACTGTGCAACTGTCGTGTGTTTGATCCGACCAAGGATAAGTATTATGCGATCATCCTGATGCGGATGGATGCGAAGAACTACACGATCGCACAGCACATCTATACCGTTTTGCGCGTTCTGGTCGGTACGGAGAGTTTTTTGCTCGTCGGCATATGGCTATTGCATCTGCCGCTGTGGCTGTGTCTGCTGCCGTTTGGGGTCGTCGGAGCCAAGACGCTCAGCGTGGCCTGGTCGCTGTTTCGTTTTGAAAAAAGCGGATTCGTGCGCAATGAGAATTCTCCGGTCCGGCTGGTGTGGGGTACGATCGCCCTGTGTTTTCTGTTTGCCTATGGGGCATTGCCGCTGAGGGTCTTCCTGCCATCCTTCGTCATTATGGCAAGTGCTCTGCTGAGTTTTGTGCTGTCGCTGTTCGCCTTTGGTTATCTGCTTTCTTACCGGTCGTATCGTCCGCTGGCACAGCAGCTGCTGGGACAGAAGACGGCTGCCCTGCGTGTCAACATTGATGCGATCAAGGATGAGAATTTTAAGAAAAATATCAGCGAGGATCAAAGCATCACCAGCCAGAAGCGCGGCTATGCGTACTTCAACGAACTGTTCATCAAACGTCATCAGCGCCTGCTGTGGCGTTATGCCAAGCGCATCGCCCTGATCGCCTTGGCGCTGTTTCTGGTCGGCGGGATCGCACTGTATCAGTTTCCGCAGGCACATGGGGAAGTGCGTCAGCTGCTGATGACGTATCTGCCGTACTGTATCTTTCTGGTCTATTCCTTTCATTCCGGAAAATCCGTAGTGCAGGCGATGTTTCGCAACTGCGATCACAGCATGCTCACCTATTCGTTCTATCGCCGCAAAGAGGTGATCCTCTCACTGTTTCGCCTGCGCCTGTTCGATGTGATCCGCATCAATCTGTTGCCGGCGCTGGTGCTGGGCATCGGTTATGCTTCTTTGCTGTTCATCTGTGATCCTTCCGGTCTGTGGACCTGTCTGATGGTCATCGTCTGTGTCGTCGGTTCCAGCATCCTGTTTTCCATTCACTTTCTGGCCTGTTACTATCTGTTGCAGCCATACAATGAAGCAACAGAAACCAAGAGCAGCACCTATGGCATCGTGATGGCCGTCACCTATCTCATCTGCTTCGCCTTCATCTATCTGCGGATGGATGTCTGGCTGTTTGGAACGCTGATGATCGCATTCTCCCTGGTGTATGGGATCGTCGCGTATCTGCTGATCGGCCGCTATGCATATCGGACCTTCCGTCTGCGCAATTAGAGAAGTCCATCCGTGGATTTCTCTTTTTTAGATGACGGGTTCTTTTTTTCTTGCTTTTTTGTAAGATTTTCTTATAATATATGTGTCAAGACAGGGGCGCATTTCCATAAACGGAATGCTGAGATGAGCGTATGCCGGTCCCTCATGACCTGATCTGGGTAGTGCCAGCGTAGGGAGTCTGTTTGTTTTTCAGTTTTCCTTACGCCTCACTGATGGAGGTGTTTTTTTATGAATTCAAAAGTAAGAGATCTGGTTTTTATGGCGTTGTATGCCGCATTGTTTGCGGTGCTTGACATTATTTCCAACGAGTTCATCCCTTTTCTGCAGATGCCGGAAGGCGGCAGCATCGGTATCTCGACGATCGTGCTGCTGGTCGCCAGCTATCATCTGGGATGGAAGAAGGCGGTCGTCGCCGGTCTGGTTTCCGTTCTGATCCAGTTTGTGACCGGACCGATGTACATCGCAAACCTGCTGGGCTTCTTCTTCGACTATCTGTTTGCGTTCTCGATCTATGGCATCGCCTGCCTGTTTCCGAACTTCGGTTATTTCTATACCGGCGTGCTGGCGACCAACTTCCTGCGTTTTCTGAGTCATACGATCGGAGGTGTCCTCGTATGGGAAACTGCGCTGTGGGGTTCGATCACCTACAACGCACCGTATATGATCGCAACCTGCATCATCGATCTGATCGTCGTGCCGATCATCGTTTCCCGTCTGCATCTGATCCGCAAGTGATCTGAAAAAAGGAGCGCATGCGCTCCGCTCCAAAGACCGTTCGTCTGTCGATGTTCCATCGGCAGACGAACGGTCTTTTTTTCAGTTTTTGGACTCTTCCAGAGGGATGAGGTTGCTGACGTAGGGACGTTTGCCGGCCAGCACATCATCATAGAATTCCTGTTTCCAGTCGATGTAGTCCATGTATGCGTGGAGCTCTTCGATCTGGGCGCGCAAGGCCTGCTGCTTGTTTTCCAGCATTCCCTTGCGTTGAGGAATCGTCGAGGGCCCCTGCAGACAGAGCGCCAGGTAGTCTTTCATCTCCTGGATGCTCATGCCGCACTTTTTCAGACAGACGAGATCCTTGATCCATTTGACGTCCCGTTCATCGAAGATTCGGCGGTTGTTCTTGTCGCGTTTGACGTTGGGAACCAGTCCTTCGTTGCAGTAGAATTTCAGCGCCTGGTAGGACATGGATGTCTCCCGGCACACTTGCATCATCGTATACATCATGGTACCTCCAAAAAAAATGTTTTTTTCTATTTTTGCTATTGACCGATCGTAACAATCGGTTGTTACGATCGGATTGTAAAGCAGAAGGGATCCCCTGTCAAGCAGGAAACGATTCCTTCTCAGGTTCACACAGACAGGAGGAATGAGTGTATGAATGAGTTTGTGTATTCGTATCCGACAAAGGTGTATTTTGGTAAGAAGACGGCTGTGGACGGTCTGGCAAAGGAGCTGGCCGGGATCGGTCAGAATGTGATGCTCGCCTATGGCGGCGGCAGCGTGAAACGCAACGGGGTCTATGATGAAGTCATGGGCATCCTGAAGAACGCCGGCAAGAATGTGGTGGAGTTTGGCGGCATCATGCCCAATCCGACGTATGCCAAGGTACAGGAAGGTGCCCTTCTGGCAAAGGAACAGGGCGTGGAGTTCGTTCTGGCTCTGGGCGGCGGCAGTGTCGTGGACTGCTGCAAGATCATCTGTGTCCAGGCGCTGAGCGAGGAAGACATCTGGACGATGGAATTTGAACAGGGACGTTTCCCGAGCCAGGCGCTGGGACTGGGGGCCGTCGTGACCGCTTCCGGTACCGGTGCGGAGATGAACAATGGGGCGGTCATCACCAATGAGGAAAAGAAGCTCAAGAGCGGCATGCTGGGAACGACGCCTTCCTTTGCGATCCTCAATCCGGCCTATATGATGAGCGTTCCGCGCATGCAGGTCATCTCCGGTGCGTTTGATACGCTGAGCCATGCGATGGAAACATACTTCGGCACATCCGATGAGGACAATGTATCCGATGATGTCGCACTGGCGATCATGCGCAATACGGTCGTCAACATGCGCCGCATCCTCAAAGACGAAACGGATGAGCAGGCACGCGGCAACCTGATCTGGGATTCGGCGATGGCGGAAAACGGCATCCTGAAGATCGGACGGAAGACCGATTTCCAGGCACATCAGATCGAGCATCAGCTGGGTGCGTACACCGACTGCAATCACGGACAGGGCCTGGCGGTCATCCATCCGGCGTATTATCGTCATATCGTCAAGGATGCCCCGGAGAAGTTTGCCCGCTTTGGCAAAGAGGTGTTCCAGGTAGAAGGCGCAAGGGAAAGTGTCGATGCGCTGGCGGCCTTCATCCGGGAATGCGGTCTGCCGACCCGAATGAGCGAGCTGCGCTCCTCGGTGACGATCGATGCTGCACTGCTGCGCGAAGTGGCGGATTCCTGCAACATCATCCAGAGCAACCCGCGTACCCTCAGCAAAGATGAGATCTATGACATCCTGTGTGAATGTCTGCAGTGATGTTGAAATAAACGAAAAGGAGGCGAAGCGATGCAGAAACCATGGATGTGCTGTCACATGCTGAGCGCTCTGGACGGCGGCATCAGCGGCAGCTTTATGGAACTGGAAACGACTGAAGCGCTGGCACGCTCCTATGCGTCGATCCGATCGGCGTATCAGGCGGATGCCTGGATCTACGGCAGTGCGACGACGAAGGAATTTGTCGGACCTTATGTACAAAGCGAAGCGGAAAGTGCCTGTGATGCACTGGATCTGGTCGCAAAGAAGGACGCTGCGCATTATATCGTCAGCATCGATCCGCTGGGAGAGGTCGGCTGGCGTTCACCGACCTTTGTCCGCGGCGGTGTGGAGGCGCACATCATCGAGGTGCTCAGCGAGGAAACGCCGGCCGCCTATCGCGGCTATCTGCGGACATATGGGATCTCTTACATCACGGCCGGTGCCCATACGCTGGATCTGGCCGTTGCCGCAGATCAACTCTTTCATCTCTTTTCCATCCGGCGTGCGCTGATCTGCGGCGGCGGAAAGACCAACTGGTCCTTCTTACAGCAGGGGCTGGTCGATGAGCTCTCAGGGCGGACGTGCACTGGCCCGCAGTGTGCACATCGCTGCCTCTTTCTGGAGCTTTGTGCTGATGGGCGCTCATCTGGGACTGCACTGGGGCATGGTGCTCGCTCAGGTGCGCAAGGTCGGCGGAAAAGAGATGGGGAAAAACGGCCGATGGGGCCTGCGCATTCTTGCTGCGGTCATGGGGCTCTATGGGATCCGTGCACTGCTGGTGCATCAGATTCCATCGTACCTGTTCCTGAGCGCTTCCTTCGTACTCTTTGATTTTACACAGCCGCCGATCCTGTTTTTCGTGGATCATCTCTGCATCTTTGCCCTGTTCGTGCTGGTGTTTGACTGCTTGCGCAGAGGGACCAACAGAGGTGTGAGAAAGCGAACCGGCGAATAATGGAAGAATAGGCCGTCTTTTGGTATCACTGATCCAAAAGACGGTTTTTCTGGCCCTGTACACGTATCGGCAAAAACACGCAGGGGGTTTTTCTTGCGCATCCGGTGGGAAAGCGGTATGATTCTCCATGGAGAAGAACCTGTTGCCGATCGTGTGGTAGAATGCGATGGATCGGAAACAGTGAGATCTTATAGAAAGCGAGGAATGAACATATGAAAGTGGGAGATCAGATCCATGGGTTTACCGTAACATCCGTGGAAGAGCTTGCGGAACAACATGCGCGCATCTGGCGCATGGAACATGAGAAGAACAAGGCACAGCTGATCTGGATGGACAACAAGGAGGAGAATCGCCTGTTTTCGATCGCGTTCAAAACGGTTCCCTGGGATGACAGCGGCGTCTTCCACATCCTGGAACACTCCGTGCTCAGCGGATCGAAGAACTATCCGGTGAAGGAACCGTTCGTCCATCTGCTGAAAAGCTCGATGAACACCTTCCTCAACGCCATGACCTTTCCGGACAAGACGCTGTATCCGGTGTCGAGCCGCAATGCGAAGGACTTCATGAACCTGGTAAAGGTGTATCTGGATGCGGTGTTCCGGCCTTCCATCTATGATTCGCCGGATACGTTCTATCAGGAAGGCTGGCATTATGAGCTGAAGGAAGGCGAGGAGCGGCCAACGTATAAGGGCGTCGTCTTCAATGAGATGAAGGGCGCTTTCGCATCGGTGGAGACCCAGGTGGAAATGGGAATGAACCGGCTGCTGTTTCCGCAGAGCTGTTATCGCTTTGTGTCCGGCGGCGACCCGGAAAAGATCACCGATCTGAGCTATGCGCAGTTTCTGGATGCCCACCGGGAATACTATCATCCTTCCAATGCGCGGATCTATCTGGATGGAGATGTGGACCTCGATGCCGTGCTGGCGCTGCTGGATGAGGAGTATCTCTGCCATTATGAACAGCTGGAGAAAACGCATGACATCGCGCACCAGCCTCTGGTGGAAGCGCGTCAGCTGACGGCACCGTATGCGAGCGGTGCCCAGGAGGAGACGAGCGAGCGCACACAGATGGCGTTTGGCCGGATCGTCTGCGATCATTCCCAGCGAAAAAAACTGATGGCGCTGATCGTGCTTTCCATCTACCTGACCGGATCCAATGAATCCGTGCTCAAGCAGGCGATCCTGCGAAAGGGGCTTGCCCAGGATGCGTATCTGAGCATCATCGACGGCATCGCGCAGCCGTATTGTTACCTGCGCATCTGCAATACGGAATACGAGCGGCGGGATGCGATCAAACAGACGGTGAAGGAGACGATCGAACAGCTGATCGCACAGGGGCTGGATACGCAGGAACTGGATGCGATCATCAATCAGCTGGAATTTCAGCTGCGCGACGGCGAAGAGCCGCGGGCGCTGGGCCGCAACATCGCGGTGCTCAACGCATGGCTCTATGACGGCGATCCGACGCTGTATCTGAAGGATGATGCGCTGTTTCGCTCGCTGCGGGAAGAAATGCACACCGGATATTATGCGAAACTGCTCAGGGAGATCCTGCTGGATGAAGAACATCTCTGTGAGCTGTACCTGCTGCCGTCACATACTCGAACAGAAGAAGTGCAGGCACAGGAAGCAGCACGTCTGGAGCAGGCGTACGCTTCGTGGAGCGAGCAGCAGCTGGCGAAGATCCGTCAGCTGAATGAAGAACTGGCAAAGTGGCAGGCACAGCCCGACAGCAAGGAAGCGCTGGCGACCTTGCCGATGCTCTCTCTGGATGAGATCAGCCCCAAGCTCGATCGGGTGGCCAGCGAACTGCACGAGCGGAATGGAGAGAAGGTGCTCTTCCATCCGGTGAAGGAGAGCGGGATCGTGCACTTCAATCTGTATTTTTCACTGGCCGATCTGCCGGAGGCGGACTGGAGCGCACTCTCGTTTCTGACCAATCTGCTGGGCCTGCTGCCGACGAAACGCCATTCGGCCTATGAACTGCAGCGAGCGATCAAGCGTGAGATCGGCTTTCTGGATCATCATATCGTCGCTTACCCGCAGCTGGGAGATCCGCATGCCTTCCGTCCGTATTTTACGGTGAACGTCAGCGTGCTGAAGAGCCGTCTGCCGCAGGCGCTGGCGCTGATCGAAGAGATCCTCAACGAAACCCTGTATGAAGGCGCGGCCAGCGAAGCGCTGATCGAGGAGATCCTGACCCAGTGCCATGACGGCATGCGCTGGAACATCCTGGACAACGGACATCGTTTTGCGCTGCAGCGGGCCTCGTCCCATGTCAGCGGCGCTTCGCGGTTCATGGAACAGGCGGAGGGCTTTGCGATGTATCAGTGGCTGGATCAGCTGCGGACCGGCGGCGAAGCGGCACAAAAGGCCTTTGTCAGACAGGCACAGCGCGCCCACCGGGAATGGCTGTGCGGTGAGCGGATGACGCTCAGCGTGACAGCGGATGTCCTCGATCCTGCGTTCGAGACGCTGTTTGGCGCATTGCGCAAAGGTGTTTCTTTCTCTGGTGAAGAGGTCTGTACGCTGCCGATGGAGAACACGCTCGAAAAAGAGATCATCCGTGTTCCTTCCGGCGTCTCCTATGCGGCCAGCGCCGGTCATCTCGCCCGTTATGGGCAGGAAGCAGACGGTGCTCTGCGCGTACTTTCGACCATTCTCTCCTATGACTACTTATGGAATGAAGTGCGCGTAAAGGGCGGCGCGTATGGCTGCGGCTGCCAGGGCGGTGCCTCAGGCAAGGTCGGCTTCTATTCCTACCGTGACCCATCGCCATATGCTTCGATCGACACCTTTGGCCGTTCGGCGGAGTATGTCCGCACATTCTGCGCCGGGGAAGAGGCTATCGATAAGTACATCATCTCCACGGTCGCTGCCAGCGATCCGCTGCTGTCGCCTCGCTCCATGGGGCGCATGCTCGATGCGGATCATTTCAGCGGGATCAGCGATGCGGACCGCCAGCGGATCCATGACGAGATCCTGCACAGCAGGAAAGCGGATCTGTTGAAGTATGCGTCTTCGCTGGAGGCGATGGCAACGGACAATGCGCTGTGCATCGTCGGCAATATCGATTCGCCGAAAGAAGCAGAAGAACAGTGGAAGGTGTGGGAGCTGTAACAGCGTTCCCGGCAAACGAAAGGTCTCCGATGGAGGCCTTTTCTCATTGTGATGATTGACAAAACACAGGAACTCTCTTATAGTATGGATATGTGTCTTGACACATATCCATATAAGGGGGAATCTGTATGAATACATCCAAGAAGCAGGTGCAGACGATGTGCATCACGGCCATGCTGATCGCGTTGGGCGTCCTGGTGCCGATGATCTCACCGATCAAGCTGATCCTGGAGCCGATGTCGTTTACGCTGGGCTCTCATATCGCCATCATGGCCGCGATGTTCGTGTCGCCGTTCAGTGCGGTCAGCGTTGCCTTGGGCACGGCGGCCGGTTTCTATCTGGCCGGGTTTACGCTGCCCGTCGTCCTGCGCTCGCTCAGCCATGTCGTATGGGCATTTGTCGGTGCCCGCTATCTGCAAAAGCATCCATCGCTGTTTTCATCCTTGCCGCAGACCGCTGTCTTCACGCTTGTCATCGCGCTGCTGCATGCGCTGTGTGAAGTGCTGGTCGTGCTGCCGCTCTATACCGGCTATGGGGTATCGGAGCTGGTCTATCTGCTGTTTGGACTGGTCGGCATCGGTACGATCGCACACAGCGTGGTCGACTTTGTCCTCTCCCTGCTCGTGTGGAAGGTGCTCTGCCACAGTTCCTCCGTCCAGCAGCTGGTGGTCATCAAAACAGTGTCCTTAAAAAGCTAGATCTGGCTGAATCGGTGTAAGTTATCGTTGCGTTGCTGTATGTTATACAACAACGCTTTTTTTTGAACGCTCCTTTGTTTATAATGGGAGCACAGGGGAGGGATGGAGAATGAAGATCAAACTGCTCTGTCGAAAGGAAAAAGAAGAGAGCTATCGCCGGCAGCTGCAAAACGGGGAGATCCGCTTTGGGTCACCGGCAGATCTGATCCTCATGGAACCGCAGTTTCTGCTGGATGAGCTGCTCATCCGTGAAGAGGAGGGGATCTCCATCGTATCACCGCAGGAGATCCTCTATGTGGAGAGCCTGCAGAATCAGCTGAAGCTGCATGCGAAACAAAAGACCTATCACACCAGAGGAACGCTGTATCAAATGGAGGCATCCCTGTATCCAAAAGGGTTCCTGCGCATACATAAATCGTATCTGGTCAATCGACGTCACATCGCCATGATCAAGACATCGCTGAACATGAAGTTTGTCCTGGTGCTCAGCGATGGTTCCCATCTGGAGGTGTCACGTTCATATTATTATCAGTTTAAGGAAGAAATCGGTTTTTAGGAGGTGTGGGGGATGGAATCAAGAACGGCTGTATGGCTGGGCTGTGTCGGCGGGATGCTGGTGATCGGCCTGTTGTTTGCCATCGGGTATAAGCGTCTGTATGAGCGACAGGCGAACCGCGTGTTGAATGGAGGGTCGCCTCGCTGGCGGCTTCCGGAATTTCGCCATGTGATCATCGGCGGTATCGTTGTGATCGCGTTTCTGAGCGTCGTCCTCTTTGCGGCCCAGCGGCCGTCAGAGCTGGCGTGTGAGGGCAGCGAAGATGGAGGTCAGGCCGTGATCGATACAGAGATGGATCACATGCGGGAACAGATCGAGGCGTATCATGAAGAACAGAGCGGAAACATCGTGATCCGCGAACAGCGGGAGGACCCGTATTTTGATCTGGTCGTATTGCAGAACGATCAAAATGACGAGTATCTGATGCTGATCATCGGAAAAGCAGATTTTCCGGTAAATGACGATCATTATTACCGGTTTTCGTTTGTCAACAATGTGCAGGACGGTGCATTCACCATGGAGGTGGTCGTCTCCGGAAGCGAACTGCGTGAGGGCTTTTACGCCTGGCGGCGTTCCAGCGTGGCGGATCCGCGCTGTCACACGATCACGGATGCCTATCAGGTGCGTTCCTATGGGGAAGATCCGCAAGGGGATTACATCGATCATACGATGCAGATCGATATGAAAAAGGAGGTGCGAACATCATGAAACGATGGATGCGGGTCTGCTGTTTTCCATCCTGCTGTGTACAGGCTGTGCGCCAAAGCCCCTTCAGGCAGAGGGAAGCAGCGGGATCTCTTATCTGGTCAGTGCGCGTTCTTCACCTGTGCCGAAGGAAGAAGTCTACCTGACGGCCAATCAGCCGCTGACCGATGTGGAAGTGCTGTCTCTGCAGGAGCTGAGCGGTGAAACACTGTGTACCCCGCCATTTACTTTTATTGGTTTTGAACGCATCGACAAAGAGGAACCCGGTTATCATTATGTGGTGACATTTGCGGTGAATCTGCCGCTGGATGAGGAGAATCACTATCATTTCCGCGGTGTGCAGCTGCGGGTGAAAAGCGAAAGGGAAACACAGACGGTCGCCATCGCGGCCGACCATCGCTTTGAGACGCTTCCATCTTCCTCCTTCGTTTCCTGGCTGCATACGGAAGGAACATTCGATATCGGCAGCCGTCATACCATCCGACTGGATGATCTGCTGCCGGATGGAAGTGAGGTGTTGCGGATCGAAGCGCTGGATGAGCGAGTGGAGGTCGTAACAGATACAGCGCTGCCGTTTGTCAAGAGCGAGCAGCAGGATGCGATCGAGATCCGAGAGTTCCGCCTGCCGTCAGGATACGACTACTACAGCGGCGGACTGCGCATCACCTACCGCCCGGGAGAAGGGGAAGCAGCGATCGAGCGCGTGCTGCCTCTCGACTGGTATGCACCGGGCGGCATCTATCAGTTTTAAAAATGCTGTGGAAGGACCTGCAATCTGGGGCCTCACAGCTTTTTTTCTGCTATGCAGAAGCGTTCCTTTGAGAAGATCACTGCCGTAAGTTTAGTAATCCCAAACAAAAATTTAAATATATAGAATTTACTATTGCGTTTTCAGTCGTACTGTGTATAATATTCTTGTTTGCTTGCAGTGAACGAAAAGTTTAGAACTACAAAACAGGAGGTGCGTGCATGGATATCGGCAAAAAGATCAGGGAACTTCGACTTTCCAACGATCTGACATTGGAGGAGCTGGCCAGCCGCAGCGAGCTGACCAAAGGTTTCCTCTCGCAGGTCGAGCGCAATCTCACCAGTCCCAGCATATCGACCCTGGAAGATATCCTGGAGGCCCTGGGAACCGATCTTTCGCATTTTTTCCGTCAGGAACAGGAAAAGAAGATCGTCTTCCACACGGCGGATTTCTTCGAGGACGAGCAGGAGGACTACAAGATCGAATGGATCGTTCCCAACGCGCAGAAAAATGACATGGAGCCGATCCTGCTGACGCTGCATCCCGGCTGCGACAGCATGGAGATGGTCAGTCACAGCGGAGAGGAATTCGGCTATGTGCTGAAAGGGAGCATCCTGCTGGTAAAGGGAAACCAGACGTATCGCATCAAGGCGAAGGAAACCTTTTACATCGAGGGGACCGAAAGCCATTATCTGCACAATCCGGGCAGTGTGGAGGCAAGGATCCTCTGGATCACCACACCGCCGATGTTTTAAGGGGAGGAAGATCACATGGAAGGGAAGGTACTCATTCAGTTTCGTAACATCGTCAAGGATTTTGACGGACAGATCGTGCTGAAAGGCATCAATCTGGACATCTATGAAAATGAGTTCGTGACGCTGCTGGGTCCCAGCGGCTGTGGAAAGACGACGCTGCTGCGCATCCTGGGCGGCTTCATCGATGCCAATGAGGGATCGATCATCTTTGACGGCGCAGACATCGCCAAGGTGCCGCCACACAAGCGGGAGCTGAACACCGTCTTTCAGAAATACGCGCTGTTTCCGCATATGAGCGTCTATCAGAACATCGCATTCGGTCTGAAGATCAAGAAGATGAGCAAGGACGTCATCGAACAGAAGGTGATGAAGATGCTCAAGCTGATCGGTCTGGAGGGCTATGAGGATAAAAATGTCACCCTGCTTTCCGGCGGACAGCAGCAGCGTGTGGCGATCGCCCGCGCACTGGTCAATGAGCCAAAGGTGCTTCTGCTGGATGAACCGCTGGGCGCGCTGGACCTCAAGCTGCGCAAGGAGATGCAGTATGAGCTCAAGCGCATCCAGCAGGAAGTCGGCATCACGTTCATCTACGTCACCCACGATCAGGAAGAAGCTCTGACCATGTCGGACAAGATCGTGGTCATGAAGGATGGCGAGATCCAGCAGGCCGGAACGCCGCAGGAGATCTACAACGAGCCGATCAACCGCTACGTAGCCAACTTTATCGGTGAAAGCAACATCATCCCGGGCGTCATGCTGGAGGATTACAAGGTGAAGTTCGACGATATCGTCTTTGACTGCGTCGACCGTGATTTTAAGCCAAACGAGGCGGTGGATGTCGTCATCCGTCCGGAGGATATCGACATCGTCGAGGTCGATCAGGGCAAGCTGAGCGGAGAGGTGCTCAGCGTCCTGTTCAAAGGTGTGCACTACGAGGTCATGGTGGAGACGCTGCCGGGCACTTCGGTCACCGTCAACATGCATGTCATCCGCAACCAGGATGTAACGAGCGAGGACGGCAAAGAGAAGATCAGCGCCAACGATTTCTATGTCGACATCGAGGACCTCAAAGAGCTCGATGACAAAGAGATCGTCGCCCGTGCCGATGCACAGGCATGGAACCCGGAAAGCGATGAATACATCTCCATCTCCAAGATCGAGTACGATCTGAAGGAAGAGCTGGGCGAGTATCCGGTGACCTTCTCGACGGCGGCCGGCACCAGCGTACAACGGCGCATCTTCGTCGTCAATCAGCCATTTGTCAAGAATGAGCGTGCCAACGAGGCCGTCATGGCATTCAACTTCTTCAAGACGGTCGATGAAATCACGGAATCCGTTGCGCTGGATACCGATCTCAAGACGTGGGCCAACGCGCAAGGATGGAAGCTCAGCGATGAGGAACAGTCGGTCGACATCAGCGTCGATTATGACTTTGACGATGAGAACATCAGCGAAGGTATCTACCAGATCACCTTCTCGACGACCGGACGTGAGTTCAAGATCCATACGACCGATTATGTGGAGGAAGGAAAAGAGGTCGGCTTGACCTTCTTCCCACAGGATATCCACGTTATGGAGAAGATGGAGTTCTGATGAAGCGGTTCTCACAGCTGGCGGCCCCTTATGTGGTCTGGGTCGCTCTGATGATCCTGCTGCCGATGCTGCTGATCCTGTTTTACGCATTCACCGACAGCGGCAACGGAGTCGTCAACTTCACCTTTACGCTGGATCACTTTATCCGATTCTTTACCGACCATGACTTTCTGCTCATCCTGTGGCGTTCGCTGGTGATCGCCTTTAAGACGACGGTCATCTGCATCCTCCTGGGCTATCCGATCGCCTACTTCATCGCCCGCAGTTCCGATCGCGTGCGCAACATCCTGGTGCTGGTCATCACGCTGCCGACGTGGATCAACATGCTGGTGCGCACCTATGCCTGGATCGGCATCCTGACGCAGGGCGGCCTGTTCTCCAACATTCTGGGCTTCTTCGGCCTGGGAGAGACTGAGCTGCTGTATACGGAAAGCGCGGTGCTGATCGGTATGGTCTACAACTTCATTCCGTTTATGATCCTGCAGATCAACACGTCGCTTTGCAAGATGGATCATTCCCTGCTGGAAGCCAGCGCGGATCTCGGTGCCAATAAGGTACAGACCTTCTTGCGGGTGACCTTCCCGCTCTCGCTCTCCGGTGTGATCAGCGGGATCGCCCTGGTGTTCTTGCCGGCGGTCAGCTCCTTCTTCATTCCGAAGCTGCTGGGCGGCGGTCAGTTCTTCCTCATCGGTAACGTGATCGAAAACCAGTTCATCACGGTCGGCGAGTGGAACTTCGGTTCGGCGATCTCCATGATCATGGCGGCCATCATGATGCTGTGCATGTATCTGATCCGCCGGGTGGATGAACATAACAGCGGAGGGAGGAAGAAGCACGCATGAAAAAAGAAAAACGGATCTTCGGCAAGGTGCTGATAGTGCTCATGATCGCCTTCTTCTATCTGCCGATCGTGTTCATGATCGTATTTTCCTTTAACTCTGGCCGTTCACTGACCAATTTTGAAGGATTCAGCCTGACCTGGTATGAACGCATGTTCAACAACCGGGACATGATGGAATCCCTGTATACGACGATCATCATCGCATCGATCGCAACGGTCGTCTCCACGCTGCTGGGAACGATCAGCGCCATCGGGCTGTCCAAGAGCCGCAAGTTTCTGCAAAAAGCCATCCTGCAGCTCAACGATTTCCCGATCATGAACCCGGAGATCGTCACGGCGATCGGGCTCATGCTGCTGTTCATCACCTTCCATGTGGAACGCGGCTTCTGGACGATGCTGCTGGCGCACATCGCCTTCTGTACGCCTTATGTCATCCTGAGCGTCATGCCGAAGATCCGCTCGCTGGATCCCAATCTGGCGGATGCGGCCATGGATCTGGGGGCGACCCCATGGCAGGCCCTCACCAAGGTGCTGGTACCGCAGATCATGCCGGGCATCGTTTCCGGTGCGCTGATCGCGTTTACCATGTCCTTTGATGATTTCATCATCTCCTACTTCGTTACCGGAGGAGGCGTCAAAAATCTCAGCATCATGGTCTATACCATGAGCCGACGGGTCAACCCGAGCATCAATGCAATATCTACCCTCGTGGTAGTATTGATAACGATAGTCCTCGTGATTATCAATGTAGTCCCTGTGATCAGGGAAAGAAGGGAGAAAAGACATGAAAAAATTACTGACTAGCGCACTGAGCGGCGCAATGGTCCTCACACTTGCCGGCTGTGGCGGTTCCGGCGGCGGAGACCGTCCGTTTGAGGGACAGGAACTCCACCTGTATAACTGGGGAGAATACATGGGAGAGAACCTGATCGCCGACTTTGAGGAACAGACGGGAGCGACCGTTAAGGTGGACTACTTTGATTCCAACGAACAGATGTACATCCGTGTAGCGAACGGTGAGTCCTTCGATGTGCTCGTACCGAGCGATTATATGATCCAGCGACTGATGGAAGAGGATCTTCTGCAGCCGTTAGACAAGAGCAAGCTCTCCAACCTGGATCTGCTCAACGATGATGTCATGGGTCTGGACTACGACCCGGAGAATGAATATTCGGTTCCGTATTTCTGGGGAACGGTCGGCATCGTCTATGACAAGACCAAGGTCAGCGAAGAAGATCTGGAGAAGGAAGGTTACAACATCTTCCTGGATACGAAATACAAAGGGGATATCTACCTGTATGATTCAGAGCGTGACAGCTTCATGATGGCGCTGAAGTCGCTGGGCTATTCGATGAATACGGACAACGAGGACGAGCTCAACGAGGCGTATGAATGGCTGTTACAGTGCGTACAGACGATGGAGCCGGAGATCGTAACGGATGAGATCATCGATAACATGGCGCAGGGACGCAAGGCGCTGGGTCTGATCTATTCCGGTGATGCCACCTATGTCATGTCTGAAAATGAGAACATGGGCTTCTACATGCCGGAAACCGGTACGAACCTGTGGTCGGATGCGATGGTCATTCCGAAGAATGCAGAGAATCCGGAACTGGCTCATGCGTTCATCGATTATGTCTGCACCTATGAGGCAGCGATGGACAACTCCAGCTTTGTCGGTTATACTTCACCGAATGAAGAAGTCATGAATGAACTGGCAGAAGGCGACTTTGCCGGTATCAATGCCTATATTCCGAGAGCGGACAATGACAACGATGAAGTGTTCCAGTATGATGCGGAAACACGTACGATCATCGCTGAGCTCTTCAGCAAGGTAAAGGTTGCCGCAAGCAACGCATAAACAACGCCCGATACAAAGATGCTCCATGTGAACGGATCTGTTCACATGGAGTATTTTTATGAAAAATGGGTGGAGGGGAAAGCAATATATATAATTGTCAAGTGCATTATATAAAAAAATATATTTTACTTAGATTTGTCGTTCCTGTAAGTACAATTTAACAGACGGCCTTGTATGATGAAAATGGGGATGATGATCATTCGTGATCGGTTGCAAGAGGATCAAAATGAAAAAGCGATCGAAACGTGTCAGAGTTCCGGCGGTGTCGGTGCCCGGTTGATCGGCAGTGTCGGTATTGGCCATAGGGATGTATGATATTTGGACAGCAGCGGAGAACAAAGGGAAAGGCGAATCGGGAATGTGACGCAGGCATCGATCTTTCAGCCAAACGATCTCGTTGTGATACCGATGAAGATGGGAAAGTGGTCGATGCATCCGCATGTACGATCGCATCTCGTGTTTCAGGTACAGACCGATGGTCATTCCCGATTCTGTCCGGTCGTTGTGAATGAGCCGTGAAAGAATACTTCGCTGATCTTGGCGGATCTGGAAGAAGTGACAGGGAAACGGGCAGGAAATAATAAAACCGTATGTTTCAGACAGTCGATACGAGCCGGAACAGAAGATTGGATATGCTCGAAAGGTCGGAAGGCCTGAAACGGTACAAGGATGGACAACAAGGAGGGGAATGTGTGAAAAAGAAAGGGCTGTTGTGCGCAGCGTTGTTGCTGACGGGCTGTTTCGGTGGAATGGAAACGATCACTCGGCAGGATGTTCAGGAAGGAGCGACACAGCAGGAATGGGCTGCGGTCGAAGAGGTGCAGGATACGAAGATGGTCGTCAATGATCTGTCCGGCTCCATTGAAAGCTGGAGCCGGATCATAGATGAACAGGGAGAGGGAATCGTCGACCTGTATCTTCCTGTCGGGCAGGAAGGTCAGCTGGAAACAAGGGTTGCTTATGAGATCCATTCATCCGATGGTGCGGCGAGCATCGATGGGGTGTTTCTGGTCAGCGTGGATGAGCAGATCGTTCCATCCAGCATCAAGGGAGGAACCAAACAGCAGGTGCATTTTGTAAAGGTCCCGCTCCAGGAGGCAGTCGTGGACGTACAGGTGGATCTTTCTGAGATCGATCTGTCCTATAATCATGGCATCACGTTCCACTTTCTCTACCGAGATGAGAACGGGTGCAGTGATCTGAGCGTGAGCAAGTTTATCGGGAATGAGGAAAACCGCTCTTATATGGAATACTTTGAAACACTGGCATACCCGGGGACGGTCAGTGATGATGATATGCAGGAAGCGATCGATCTCTACCAAAGCAATGATACATCGTTCATGCTGTCCAATGTATGGAATTATCTTTATACGCCGATCTTTAACCGAGGGGGCGGTCTGTTCATGGCGGATGCCGATGATTCGCTGCTTCAGCAGGCGGATGCCGAAGGTGTTGACCTTTCTGCTGAGGATGCTGCGCCGTTTACAGAGTTATCCGGAACGAGCGGCAGTGTGCGGACACTGGAACTTCGGTACAAAGAATTCTTTGAAGAAGGGCGTACGGGTGCATTTTTGATCTGGTGTGATGGCGAATGGGCGACGTTTGACGGCAGTCCTGCGTTGCTGTATCGCCTGGATGAGGAAAGTGCCGTCCATGCTTTCCCACAGCTGACGCTTCCGCAGGAACCGGGAACCTATGATCTGCTCTTGATCAACCTGGCATTGAATGATCCGCAGGGTTACGCGCAGAACTACGTGTCCTGTTACAGCGTCAACGTGGTTCAGCCATAGAAAAGGGGGCAATGAATATGAAGAAACGATGGAAGCGAGTGCTTCTTTCCCTTTTGCCGCTGCTGTTGGTCTTCGCTGCGCTGTGCTGGTGTTTTGGACTGTTTTCTGTGCCGTCACGGGAACTGCCGGACAGCGTCAGTCCGTTTTTGCAGCTGGAAACCGAAGAGGAGCAGATCCCGTTGTGCATGACGCAGTTTTCTCTGAGCAGAGAGGAAGAGCTGGATCCGATCCGGCAGCAGCTGTCCGACACGCTGGCAAATGCGGATGATCCGGATTCTCCGCTGTATCGTCTGGCGGCGTCACCAGGTGCATCCATTCGCCTGTATTCTTCCTCAGATGCGGAAGACCCTTATCAGCTGTCACTGCAGACACAGCAGGGCCAGCTGCCGCTGAATGAAGAAGGGGTGGCGACCCTGCCAGACGAGGAAGGAACCTATCATCTCACCTGTCAGAAAAATTACAGTGATGCCGTTTTGGTCGATTTTACGATCGAGGTGGTCGTCAGTGAAGATGAAGTGACGCGAGATCGGATCAATGTGGACCGATACATCGAAGAGATCCGCGAGATCGATCCCTACAACATGGCGAATGCGGAAGGGTATCAGATCAATCGGGCGCTGATCCGCCAAAAGGAATCCATCATCATGGGGATGGGAGAAAGCGGCCTGAATGCCTGTGTCAGCCTGCTGAGCGACGGTCAGACGCCATTGTTGTCCGATTATGTATTATGCCGCTGGATCGCAGAGCTGAGCGGGATCGGAGAAGATTTGGACAGCTGGGCGACACCGGATGATTATCGAGAGCGTTATCTGCAGGAAGTGATCGACTCCTATGAAATCGATATGGCTGCTGTACAGTGATCTGCAAGCATTCTTTCATACGAGGAAACGCGTGTTTCTGATGATTGAGGGAGTGCTGACGCTGACGATCTTTTCGGCGCTGCTGCTGTTGCGGATGGGATGGGTATCCTATCAGGATCAATACCTGCTCTCACAGGAGCTTTATGACCATAATACGCTCTACTGGGGAGAAGATGTATCGATCAGCGAAAAAGAGCAGATCATCGATGAGCTGCTTGCGCTGCCGTCCATGCCGGCACTGACAGAGGTGAGCAGCGATACACAGGCGTACTGGGCAGATGACCGGCTGCAACAGCGATGGCAGCAGCTGGGAAATCCGCCTGTATCGGAAACGGAACAGCCATATGTGATCCTCAATGAAGCGGAAGCGAGGCAGCGGCAGTTGCAGGCAGGCGATCGGCTGAAACGAGGAGACAGGGACATTCTGGTTTATGGCGTCTGGGAATTTGAAAGTGCATCTCCTCTTTCGCATCTGGAACAGACAGAGCTGGCAGAAGGAAGGATGTTCTCGTTTTCCTATGAAGAAGACCTGAGCTCCTCACAGCATGCAAGGATCGAAAACATCCTCGCATCCCACACGGACGTACTGGCAGAGCCGGCAGATCTGCTGTACGACCGTCAGCAGGTCATGTACCGTGATTTTTTGAAGACCATCGGCAGCTGTCTGGGGGTCCTGCTTCTGGGGATGATCAACGCATTGCTGCTGATCTGGTTTTGGAACCATCAGAAACGAGAGGATCGACGGATCCTGTATTTATGCGGTTGTCGTCCTTCACAGGTGGGCGGATATATGCTGGGTGAAATCGTGCTGTTGTCCATGCTCGCATGGGGCCTGGCATGTCTGCTGTTTCTTCTGAGCACACCTTTACAGAATGCACTTTTCTGGCAATATACTTATCCGGTTCCGCTGCCATTCGCATGTTTGTGCGGGATCGGTGCGGTTGCCTGCCTGCTGCAGCTGTTATTGTTTCTGCCGGTCTATGTCTGGCAGGAGGAGCGGATATGAAACTGTTATGGACGGCACTGCGCGAACTTCGCAAGGATGCGGGGTTTGTGCTGCTGCTGATATTGGAACTGAGCGTCGGCATCTGCTTTCTCGCATCATCCGGCGCATTGCTGCATCGACTGGGACAGCAGCTGACACTGACCAGAACGCTGCATTTGCAGGATGCCTGGTGGTCAGATACAGCGATCTTATCGAGCGATCTGCCGTTCTATGAAATGCCGCAGACGATGGATGTGGCCCTGAACCTGGATGGGAAAGAACAGGAAGCCGTTTTGTTCGCGTTGCCGGCAGGAATGGAACACAGACTGTGCTTTGATTTGCTGATGGAAGGAAGTGCAGATGAACTTCCGGTCGTTCTTCGAGATACGCTCGCGGAGAAGGATACGGTCGGCAGGCGCTATGAAATTCTGTTGGCAACAGGGGAAGAACCGTTGCGCATACGGGTCGTTGGAACCTATGCGGGCGGGATCGATGACTTTCAGGGCGATTCATTCAGTGCAGATGTGATTTCCGGCATCTATGGTGATATGATCGCATCACAGGCACACCCATACTGGGAAGCACATCCACAGCAGGCGGCCTGCTTGCAGACAAGACAAAGCGGTGTGCTCTATTTTACGGACGATCCCAAACAGCTTTCTCACGATGGTGCCCTGTCACTGTCGGAGAACTGGACAACGAGTTTCTGGTCGCAGGAAAGCAATTTGTTTTCTATGGTTGCCGCTGTGGTGTTTGCGTTATTGTCACTGTCCGGTGTATGTGCCAGCAAGATGCTTCGCATGTGCATCCGGCAAAGACAGGAGGGCATCTATAGGATTTGCGGAGCTGCGCCCCGGCAGCGCCTCTGCCTGTCGCTTCTGGAAGACGCGCTCATGTTCATTCCGGTATCTGCAGCAGGCCTGCTGTTGCTTCGCATCTGTGAACAGATCGCAAGGTATGCGGATCGCTTCAGCAGCGGATATATCAGTGAACATCCGCAATGGGAGTTTCTCTCTCAATTCTGCAGTTCGCTGAATCTGGAAAGCATTTGTCTGAGCATACTGATCTATTATCTGATCTATGTCCTGCTGTCCGTCGGGATCCATCGTCTCATGGCCAGGCAAAGCATCCTGCAGCTTTATAAGGAATAGGAGGATCCGACATGATTCGGGTAACGCACATCGATAAGTACTACAACCGTGGAAAAGGAAGTGAAGTGCATGCATTGCGAGATGTAAACCTGACGATACAGCAGGGAGAACGCATCGGCATCATCGGAACCAGCGGCAGCGGGAAATCAACGCTCTTAAAGGTGCTGGGATTGCTGGAGGTGCCGGACAATGGCGATTACTGGCTGAATGATGAAAACGTTGTCCGCTCGAAGGAAAAGGAAAAGGCAAACCTGCGCAGCCGGCAGATCGGCTTTGTCATGCAGGATTTTGCATTGATGGAAGATCGCAGCGTATTGGAAAATGTGATGACGCCGCTTTTGTTCGATCGGCGATATACATGGCGAAAGGCAAAAGAAAAAGCGTATGAGACGCTGCATCGGCTGTCATTAGAAGATCTTGCCAAAAGAAAGGTATCACAGTTATCCGGGGGCCAGAAGCAACGAATCGCCATCTGCCGGGCAATCGTCAACGATCCGCTGCTTTTGCTGGCGGATGAGCCGACCGGTGCCCTGGACAGCCGAACGGCGGCAGAGGTCCTGCATGTGCTGCTGGAACTGAATCAGCAGGGACAAACATTGCTGATCGTCACACATGATTCGCAAGTGGCCGCTTCTTGCAGGACGATCTATTGGATGGAGGACGGACATTTACAGAAGGAGAGCTGAATCGAAAAAAGCAGTTCATCGCATCCCGCAAAGGAAAAGGTGAACTGCTTGTTTTCATTATCGGCGTATGTCGGGACAGCCGATCAGGAAAGTGCTCCGCTTGGACTGCAGGAGAGCGTGATCGATTGAGTTACGCTGTCGATGACACTGTTTTGATAGTATTGCTTCATTACGACCTTGCCGGTTGCCTTGTTACCGGTCTTGCCGGCACTTTTGCTGGAAAGCTTCCAAGTGGAATTCTTGATCGAAACCGATACACTGCTAGCCGTACAGGTAGCTTTTTTCCCGTCGTAGGTGAACGTTCCTTTCAAAGATGCAGACCAGACGACCTGTCCGGAAGCATTCTTTTTGGAAACGGTCTTTGTTCCGCTTTTCGTTTGTGCAGCCCGCGCGGAGACCGGGTCCTGTGTCAGGGTGATTTCGAGCACCCCGCCATCTGCCTGAGGGATGATTTCGGTAGAAATGATTTCCGGCTGCTGAGCGTACACCGGCAGTGGAACCGCAAGGATCAAAAAACAGGCGGTGAATCAGGCAAACAGCTTTTTCATTCAGTGATGACCTCCTCTGTGATCGTGACTTCTGTGTCCGTGATGCTCCCATCTCTTACCATGTCAAGCGCTTCCCGTAAAGAAATGCAGTAGCAGATGGCACAGACGATGACCGCTGCAGCGACGATGCCTAAAAAAAGCTGCAGTAGACGCTTGCGTTTCAGCGAACGGATGAGCTGCTGTGTATCGATGTTCTCATAGTAGGCACTGACAGCTGATGTCGGTTCTCCAAATTCTTCGATGATGTCGGAATAGGAGCGGCTCTCTTCGATGTTGGTCAGCAACGAACGGATGTATTGCTTTTCTTTTTTTGTATGGATCGGAAACAGAGCCTTCAATTCCGATGCATATCGTTGTTTCCCGGATTTCAAATGTACTATCCCCTTTCGATCAGTTTTTGAATGGCGCTGCTCCAACTGAGGTATTTTGTCAGCAGTTGCTGCAGGTATTCTTCTCCTTTTGGCTCCATATGGTAATAGACCCGAACCCTGCGGTTCTCTACTACATCGCTGGAAGAAATGCACTGATCATCGATCAGCCGGTAAAGAACCGGATAGAGCGTTCCCAGCTTTAAGTCAATCACACCGTCTGTCTGCTCTTTGATGATATGAACAAGTTCATAACCATAACAGTCCTGTTTTCTTAATGCCAGCAGGATCAGCATATCCATTTTAAAGAAAAAATGATCTTTTGCCACAGAAACACCTCGCCTTTATCTTATCTCTCTTATTTTAGCATCATCGATCGCAGAAGCAAACAGAAATTCCTGTAAAATTTTATTTGTGTTTGCAATGGATTTGTTTTTTTGAAAGGGGGGGAGGTTGCTGTTGTATGGTGCGTGCCCAAAAAAATGTTCCCCCTCTTGGTGTGACAGGGTCGAAAGACTCTTATGGGTTTAGAAGAGCAGAGAGGAGAGCCGTGCCGCCAGCATATAAATGTTAAACAGCAGGATGCCGATGAAGATCACATAATAAGATATGCACCATTTCTCCGGCGTATGGCTGGCAATGGCCTTGTAGCGTTGAACGATCAAAAACGGAAGACCTCCGTTCAGGACGCACAAGAGCAGAACCACAGGATCCAGCGCTTCAGGTACCGGTGCTGCCAACAGGATAAAAGAAGCGATGAGGATCAGAAAGGATACATAGATGACCCAGCCATATCTCATCCTGGAGGTCTTATCATGGATCCAGAACAGAGCCTTGTTCACGATGAAGGGCAAAGGAAGATACAGAAGAAACAGGAATAGGAAGGAAGCAAAGAAGATGCTTTCTCCGGTCGTCGGACTGATGGACATAAGATCACCTCACTTTTCAGCATTTCATCATTGTGTGGAAAAATGTTTGGGAAAACGGACTACCTGTGAAAAGAAATCATCGGATGATGCGGTACGTTGGTTTTGATGCGTCTCCTCGTTCTTTCAAAATGCAAAGGCTGGAACGCATACCGGAATACAGGCGCAAACTAGGAGGATCTTTTCAGGTAGGTATCCTTCAATTATATTATAAATATATATTATTTTTAAAACAAGCATAAAATTAAAAAAATATATGTTATATTGAATGCGGATGCTGGAAGATCGCATGGTCATAGAAAGACGGATCGTTCCCGGATGGTTGGGGGTCTGTCAGATTTTGCTTCCTTTGGGTTGCGTGGCATGCGTCGGCTCTTCAAAGGACAGGAGGAGAAGCGAATATGAAAAAGATCTGTGAATTGTTGTTGCCGTCATTTGTGACTGCGCTCTTATTCTGGGTGATGCTGGGTTTATTGCACATGGAACGGCTGGGGCCTCAGTGGCAGCTGCTGGGGGCATTTCTTATCATCGTTACGTTGGTATTGCTGGGTGTGGTCGTTTCCGGTCAGCGTAAGGGTCCTCGCGATCACGCAAAATAGACGGTCTGCCGTTGCCGGATGCACATTCCATGCACGATTGCAGGCATTGTGAGGCGTGATGCACCGGGATCGCCAAAGATCCGTCATTCTTTCCGGTATGCGGACCAAAACAGCAGTTCCTGTTGTACTGTGTGATGGAGAGTGTTATGTTTTAGATGGAAAAGAGGATCGGATCTCACAGATCTCGAAGCGATCGCAGCGGGGAGGTGAGGGAAGATGAAGGGATGGAAACAAACCATGTTTAGCATCGTATTTTCGTTCTGTTTTATAAACGCTGCAGGTGAGCATACGCTTTATTTATTCGGCGCATCTTCCCGGGAAGTCTGGTCGGTCTTATCGCTCATTTTGTGTGTCTGTGGATTCACATACAATATCATCAAAAGTTAGATCCTGCATCACAGATTACAGAATGTTTTGTAACTGCATCAACAGGAAATCCGTTGTATGTTGTATAAGGAGGCGGATCGGATGAAACGCTGGGTCATGATCGTTTTGGCCGTTGTCTGTGCGTCTTTGATGGGATGTGAGCGGTCTGCGTCGGAGGTCGAAAATACGCAGTATGTTTTCTCGGGGGAAGTGATCGAGGCAGAAGAGGAATACTTGCGCATAGAAGTCCATGATGCCGGGAACAGCAGTCTCTCGAATGGAACTGTCATTGAAGTTTCCACGGATGTCGTGGCTGCGGATGGCTGTCCGGAATTTATGGCCGGGGAATACGCACGGGTACTGTTGGCGTACGATGCAGAGGATCCTGCCCTTCGGCTGGAGGCACTGTCCATTTCCAAGGTCGATGCGGCCGGAGGTGATCCCATCAGTTGAACCCGGCGGCGAAACGAAAGTCGCTGTGTTTTGCGGTCAATCTGATCCTCAATGCTCTTTCTGTCAATGATCTTGCGTAAACATCTGGTCCAGACGCGAAACATTCTTTTATCGGACACCCGAACGGGCAGGCAAGGTGCTGTCCGTTTTTTCTTTGTCTTTATTTGATACCATATGTCATTTCGGTATCTGGTTTGTACATCGCCCGGCGGGCAGATGGGAAGGGAGCGATGCGGGTTGGAATAATAAAAAACCAGACGGTCGGACTTTTTCGTCAGAGGGTCTGGTCAGTGGTTTCGTTGTCGGCTGGGTGTTTATCGGTTTCCGGCATCTGTTCCCTGTGTTGCGTAGACATTGTTTCCGCATGTGTCGATGGCGACGGTGACCGGGAATTCGCTGACGGTCAGCCGGGTGATGGCTTCCGCTCCCAGATCTTCAAATGCGATCATCTCCACGTTGGTGACGCATTTTCCCAAGAGGGCGCCGGCACCGCCGATGGCCACCAGATACAGTGACTGATTGCGCACACAGGCATCCAGGACCGCCGGTGTGCGGTATCCTTTGCCGATGGTGGCGGCCAGACCGAGGTCATACAAGCGCGGGGCATAGGCATCCATGCGCATGCTGGTGGTCGGGCCGGCACTGCCATAGATGTGGCCGGGCGGGGTCGGTGTCGGACCGACATAGTAGATGATCTGATCCTGCAGGGGCAGAGGAAGTTCTTTTCCCTGATCCAGCAGTTCATTGAGCCGTTTGTGTGCGGCATCTCTGGCGGTGTAGATCACGCCGCTCAGCAGGATCATCTCGCCGGCGCGCAGTGAGGTGCGCTCTTCGATGGAGAGCGGCAGCTGCAGATGTTTCATCACAGGACCTCCTTTGCATGACGGGTAACGTGACAGGAGATGTTGACGGCGCAGGGCAGCCCGGCAATGTGGGTTGGGTAATGTTCGATATTGATGCGGAAGACGCTGGTGTCACCGCCCAGCCCCTGCGGACCGATGCCCAGAGCGTTGGCTTCCTGTAACAGTTCTTCTTCCAGGGCGGCATAGCGCGGATCTTCGCTGTGAAGGGCTTCACGAAGGGTGGCCTTCTTGGCCAACATTGCCGCGTAGTCAAAGGTGCCGCCGATGCCGACACCGACGACCATCGGCGGGCAGGCGTTTGGCCCGGCCTGACGGATGGCGGACAATACGGCGTCCTTGACGCCCTGTATGCCCTGTGCCGGTTTCAGCATGGTGATCGTCGACATGTTCTCGCTGCCAAAGCCTTTGGCTCCGACGAGGATCTCGACCTGCTCGCCTTCACAGATCTCGGTGTAGACGATGGCCGGTGTATTGGTCCGGGTGTTGATCCGTTCAAACAGTGGATCATCGACGACGGACTTGCGCAGATAGCCCTGTTCATAGCCCATGGCGACGCCCTGATCGATGGCATCCCGCAGGGAACCGCCGGTGAAATGCACATCCTGTCCGACGCGAAGGAAGATGACGGCCATGCCGGTATCCTGACAGATCGGCAGCCGTTCTTCTCTGGCGATCGCTGCGTTTCGGATCAGAAACTGCAGCGTGGAGCGGGCCGTGGGATGCTGCTCTTTCTGCAGGGCCGTTTCCATGCAGCGCCGAATGTCATCGGGGTATTCGATGTTGATGCGCCGGACCATGCGGCAGATGGCGTCACGGATCTGATCGACCGCTATCGTTCTCATCGTCGGGCAGCCTCCATGACCGCTCTGGCAACGGCCTGCACGACCTGTTTGTTGAAGGCATCCGGGATGATGTAATCCTCACACAGCTCTTCATCGGTCACGATGGCGGCGATCGCTCTGGCGGCGGCGAGCTTCATCTCCTCGGTGATGTCATCCGCACGGGCATCGAGGGCACCGCGGAAGATGCCGGGGAAGACGAGGACGTTGTTGATCTGATTTGGGAAATCGCTGCGTCCGGTCGCTACGACGCGGGCACCGCCCTTTTTGGCTTCCTGCGGCAGGATCTCCGGGGTGGGATTGGCCATCGCAAAGACGATGGCATCGCTGTTCATGGTGGCGACCATTTCGGCGCTCACGATGTTGGGCGCACTGACACCGATGAAGATGTCACGCTGTTTCATGGCATCGGCGAGACTGCCGCGCAGATGTTCCTGATTGGTCTTTTCCGCCATCTGTTTCTGTGCCGGATTCATCCATTCCTCACCCTCGCACAAGATGCCGGCGCGGTCGACCATGATGATGTCCCGGGCGCCCAGTTCCAGCAGGAGGGTGGCGATGGAGATGCCGGCGCTGCCGGCACCGTTGATGACGAAGCGGGCAGTGGACAGTTCCTTTTTCACCAGACGCAGCGCATTGAGGATGCCGGCACAGACGACGATGGCCGTTCCGTGCTGGTCGTCGTGAAAGACCGGGATATCCAGTTCTTTGCGCAGGCGCCGTTCGATCTTAAAGCAGCGCGGTGCGCTGATGTCTTCCAGGTTGATGCCGCCGAAGGTCGGGGCGAGGTATTTGACCGTACGGATGATCTCTTCGCTGTCCTGGGTGTCCAGACAGATCGGGAAGGCATCGATGTCGGCGAATTCCTTGAACAGGATCGCCTTTCCTTCCATGACCGGAAGGGCGGCCTTTGCGCCGATATTGCCTAAGCCGAGCACGGCGCTGCCGTCGGTCACGACGGCGACCAGATTGCCTTTTGCGGTGTAGCGGTAGATCGTTTCCGCATCTTTGTGGATCTCGCGGCAGGGCTGTGCCACTCCCGGTGTATACGCGAGGCTGAGATCCTCTTTGTTTTCCACTCGTACCTTTGAGCGGACGGCCAGCTTTCCATGATGTTCCTCATGCAGCTTCAATGACCGTTCATATACATCTGCCATAATACGTCCTCTCTTTCATTTACCTGTTCATTATAGCACGATTGCCGGAGAATGGAGCGTGTCATTTTTCAGGAGGAAACACAGGAGAACCATCGGCAGAGACGGCAGGTTTGACACCGGTTGTCTATCGTGATAGACTGAAGATGAAGGATAGTCTATCATGATAGACAAAGGAGGTGGGACGGATGCTGGAATGGAAGGAGATCACGATCTGTTTTCATGGACAGACGTATCTTGCGAAAGGAGAGCTGAAGGGCGATGCGGGCGAGATCGTCGGCATTCTGGGGGAGAGCGGCTGTGGAAAGACGACTCTGCTGCGGGCGCTTGCCTTCCTGCATCCGGTGCGGGGCATGCACTGTCGCTGGGGCGACATGGAGGTGACGCCCGACATGCACGCCGAGGTGCGCCGCACACAGATCGCGTATCTGACCCAGGAACAGACGATGCTGCAAAACGAAGGGTCGCTGCAGGAAAATCTGGAGCTGATCTGTGCGCTGAGCAATGTGCGCTGTGAAGAAGAGAAGCGGAATGCGCTGGCCCGTCTGCTGGGACTGAACGTCGAGTGGGATGCGGCGGTTACCACCCTGTCCAGAGGAGAACGGCAGCGGTATGGGTTGTTGTGTGCCTGTATGAAACAGGCGCCGCTGGTGCTGCTGGATGAGCCGACATCTGCTCTGGATGAGGAGGGGGTCCGCAGTGTCTGCCGCCTGCTGGAACATCTGCGGGCGCAGGGACATACGATCGTCCTTTCCACGCATGATCCCCGGCTATATCCTTCGGCGCAGTATTGTTATTCTTTTGTCGACGGGCGGCTGCAGAAAGAAGCGGTGGGCAGGGAGGAAGCTCTCTCATCGAAAACGCCCCCTGTACAGACGAAGGCTCCTTTGATCTCGATGCGTGTCCTTTCCCGACGGCTGTGCCAGAAGGGATCGCTGGTCTTTGGCCTGTGTCGGATCGCGTTTCTCTGTGTGCTTTGTCTGTTTCCGCTGCTGGAGGAAGCGCTGTTTGCACAGGCGGGCGATGCCTGGATCTCGCTGGCGAATACGGCACAGGCGATGCCGGATGTGCGTTATTTGGGAAATGCGCCATTGTTGGAAAGGACACAGGTCGAGGCACAGGTCGATGGAGAAGGGCTGCCGTATTGGGAGACGACGGTGTATCTGCAGGGGCGTCCCTTCATGGTCGTTCCCGACCCACGGCTGACACAGGTCATGGTGCCGAAGGGGATGGCATCCGCATGGTGTTCCTGTACGCAGATGGAACTGGTGTTGCAGGGAGAGGTGCATCTGATCTCGATCGTGCCGGACGCGGATGTGAGCGAGAGCGGGGAAACGTATGTGCGGGTGCCATATGAATGGATGTCGGATCAGATGATGCGTGCAGGGGTGAGCGAAAGCAGCACATGGCTGTGTTCGGTCGATGTGCGCCGTTCACCGCAGGAACAGGCAGATGTCCTGCGAAGTGCATTTCCGTCTGCTTCGATCACGGTGATGGTGACCCGGGAACAGGAACTGCTGCGGATCCTGCTTCCATGGCTGTCGGTCCTGCTGTGGGTGCTGGCAGTGGCCGGGCCGCTGCTGTTTGCCTGCCGGCAGATCCAGCGTACCAGAAGAAAGTGGCATGCCTGGAAGCTCTATGGCATCGCAGAGCGGCATTTTCTGTGTCTGCAGCTGTACGACAGCAGCCGCCGGCTGTGGAAGGAAGGTGCGATCGCCCTGGTGCTTTCCTTAGCCGCTGCCGGTCTGCTCGGATATTCGCTGTCTGCCTGTCTGCCCGCCTTCTTTGCCCTGACGCTTGGGTATCTGCTCATCGTTGTCCTGCTTCCGTCCCTGCTGCTCGCCGATCTCTGTTATCGCCGGCTGTGAAATCGTCACAGACCCTTGCATGTCGGGAAGGAAATCACTATAATGGAGCGGTGAGTGAAGGGGATATCAACATGGAAATTACTTTGCAGACTTTTTTGATCGTCTGTCCGTTTGTCTTTCTGGCCGGCTGTGTCGATGCGATCGCCGGCGGTGGCGGGCTGATCTCGCTGCCGGCGTACTTTCTGGCCGGTGTACCGCCGCATATGGCGATCGCGACCAACAAGCTGTCTTCCTCGATCGGTACGCTGACCGCATCGTTTCGTTTCTACAAAGAGCGCTTCATCAAACTGGATGAGGCGTTTGTCGGGATCGCGGCCGCACTGTGCGGTTCGGCGATCGGATCGAATCTGTCATTGATGGCGGATGAAGATCTGATCCGGGTGATCCTGCTGCCGCTGCTGCCGTTTGTCGCCTGGCATGTGCTGCGCGGCAAGGGGCTGAAAGAAAGAGAAAGCGAGATCGACCTGCCCAGAAGACAGGTCTATTCGGTGGTCGCGCTGAGCTCTTTTGTCGTAGGGATGTACGATGGCTTCTACGGACCGGGGACAGGGACCTTTCTCATCCTTCTGTTTACGGCATTTGCCGGCATGCGGGTAGCGGAAGCCAACGGCACCAGCAAGCTCATCAACCTCGCCAGCAACACGATGTCGCTGCTGATCTTTCTCATCAACGGGCAGGTGATCTTACTGCTTGGCATCGTCGCCGCACTCTGCAGCATCCTCGGCAATTACATCGGCAGTTCGCTGGTGATGAAAAACGGCATCACGATCGTACGGCCGCTGATCATCGCTGTCCTGGCGATCCTGTTTCTGAAGATTTTGATGGAATTGCTCTAAGAAGCGCGTTACAATAAAAAAGCAGAAGGCTGCCACAGGCAGCTTTTCCTTATGGGAGGAGGAACGATATGGCAGAGGTCATCATCTTATGCGGGAAGGTTGCCGCGGGAAAGACCACTTACGCAAAACAGCTTGCACGTTCATTGCCCTCTGTGATCCTGTCCATCGACGATCTGGTCGTCTCTTTACGGGATCATTGCGAAGGACCCCGACAGCTGCGGGAACTGGAGGGAAAGATCCGGGCATATGATGGATCCCTGGCGAAACAGCTGGTTCCCCAGGGCATCACCTGCATCATCGATCATGGACACTGGACACGAGATTCCCGTCGACAGATCATCGATGCCTGCAGGGCAGACGGACTGCCGTATCGGCTGGTATGGCTGACCTGTCCCAGGGGGATCCGTCTGCAGCGCCTGAAGCAGCGCAATGAACAAGTGCGCTCTTCCGGTGAAAAAGGGTATGTGATCGATGCGGAACAGCTGGAGCGCTTTGATTCGTGGTTCGAGGAGCTGAGCGAAGAGGAGCGCATGCACGCAGAGGTCCTGGAGACAGGGAATTCATAAAGCGGTGCGGATCTTAGTTGGCACGGGAGCGATGTTGTTGTAAAGGAAATACAGTGGAACTGCTGAAAAAGCCGTCGGGTCACCGGCGGTTTTTTTAGTGATCTCCAAGATCTTTCCGTATATGAGAAGTGACGGAA
>ERZ1643246.547-NODE-547-length-47992-cov-10.731961_pt1 | contig 47992 bp, 39 predicted proteins | sample MGYA00579265_ERZ1643246 | MGnify/ENA primary metagenome ERZ1643246 (study PRJEB29033, sample SAMEA4952261) | chicken gut metagenome | biome: Broiler Chicken; feature: Gastrointestinal Tract; material: Caecum | place: Ireland | collected 2018 | study: Broiler... | reverse complement strand
TTTTGAGACATAATCAAATGCTAATACTTAAGACATTATCATATGCTAATCATATTTTTTTCCAGAAAAAAAGGAGAAAAATTGATATTGTCAATCTTATTTGGTATACTATAAAAGAAATGATATTGAGGTGAGCTATGAAACAGGTAGCAAATGAATATGCAATTGAAGTAATTGATGTAACCAAAAAATTTAAAATTTATTATGACAAAGCAAGCACTTTAAAAGAGCATATGTTGTTTTGGAAAAGAAATAAGAGTGAAGAGTTTGTTGCTTTAAAAGATATTAATGTCAAAATTAAAAAAGGAGAAACCGTAGGTCTAATTGGAGTAAATGGTTCAGGAAAATCAACTCTTTTAAAATTGATGACCAAAATCATTTATCCGACAACAGGAAAAGTGATTACACACGGCAAATTAACTTCCTTACTTGAATTAGGAGCAGGTTTTCATCAAGATTTTACAGGTAGAGAAAACATTTATTTTAATGCAGCCATTTTTGGTTTAACGAAAGAAGAAATTGATAAAAGATTAGACGATATTATTGAATTTTCAGAATTAGGAGAATTTATCGATAATCCAGTTAGAACCTATTCTTCAGGAATGTACATGCGTCTTGCGTTTTCCATCGCGATCAATGTAGATGCAGAAATCCTTTTAATTGATGAAATATTAGCAGTAGGAGATCAACATTTTCAAGAAAAGTGTTTTAAAAAACTTGAAGAATTAAAAAATAGCGATAAAACAATTGTAATCGTTAGTCATAGTTTAGATCAAATTGAAAATTTATGTACAAGAGCAATTTGGATTTATGAAGGAAAAGTAGCAATGGATGCAACTCCAAAAGAAGTTATCCCAAAATACTTAGAAAAGTGTAGGTGATAAAATGACAATTTTTAAGAATTTATATCAGTATCGTGAATTATTAAAAACGAATGTTCAAAAAGAAATTCGTGGAAAATATAAAGGATCATTTTTAGGCGTCCTATGGTCTTTTCTAAATCCGTTGTTAATGGTTCTTGTTTACGCATTAGTTTTTTCTATCATCTTAAAACAAGATATACCTAATTATATTATCTTCTTGATCGTCGGAGTTATTCCATGGAATTTTTTTACGACCGTAATTACTCAAGGAACAAATTGTATTTGGATTAATGGTGGAATAATTAAAAAGGTTTTCTTTCCAAGAGAAATACTACCAGTTTCTGTAGTTTTAGCAGGTTTAGTAAACTTTTTAATTTCTTGCATAATTATCTTAATCTTTGTATTCTTTAGTGGAATAGGATTTAGTTGGCATTTAATTTGGCTACCATTAATAGCAGTTTTACAAACTCTTTTTAGTCTTGGACTTTTATTTGCATTAAGTGCAATTGATGTCTATGTAAGAGATGTCGAATATTTAGTGAATTTTTTATTAAGTCTATTATTCTATGCAACACCAATTGTTTATACGGCCGATATGTTTGGACAATATAAATGGTTATTATATTTAAATCCGATGACACATTTTATTGATGCGTACCGAAGTATTTTCTATTATCAAACGTCTCCATCTTTAATGAGTTTGGGATATATTGCTTTATTTGCAGTTATTTTCCTATTTGTTGGATATATGATTTTTAGAAAATTAGAAAAGGGTTTTGCAGAAGAGGTATAACATGAAGTTAGCAGCGGTAGTAGTTTTTTATAATCCGAGTGAAAAAAATATCCAAAACATAAAAAAATATGAAAAAAGTATTGATCGCCTTTTTATTGTCGATAATTCAGAAGATAAAATAATGCGTTATCAAGATTCTGAAAAAATTAAGTATATAAAGCTTTGTGAAAATAAAGGAATTGCTCATGCTTTAAATATAGGAGCAAAAGAAGCAATAAAAGAAGGCTTTAATTGGTTATTAACGTTGGATCAAGATAGTCAAATTACAAAAGAAATAATTGAAAAATTAAAAATATATTTAGATACTCATGATACCAAAAAAATTGGCCTTATATCACCTTACCAAGATATTGAAGGTGAAGAGGAAATTAAAGATGTTGAAGCAGAAGAAATGATTGAAGTAATGACATCTGGAAACATCATTAATTTAAAAGCTTATCAAAAAATAGGAGGCTTCAAAGATTGGCTATTTATTGATTGTGTAGATACCGATTATTGTATGAACTTACACATTCATGGGTATCAAGTTTTGAGATTAAATAAAGTAAAAATGAAACATCAATTAGGTAATTTAAAAGTTCATAAACTGTTTGGAAAAAAATATCCATGCTACAATCATGGTCCAATAAGAAGATATTATATTGTGAGAAATAATCTTTATATAAATGAAATGTATAAAGAAAAATATCCAGACTACTGTAAACATTTACTTAGAATTCAAAAAGGTCAAGTAAAAAGAATACTTGCGTTTGAAAAAGAAAAAGTAAAAAAATTAACCATGATGTATCGTGGTTATAAAGATTTTAAAAAAGGGATAAAAGGAAAGTGTCCATATATAAATTAGGAGGTTTTATTTGTGCAAAATAGTAAAGAGCTTAAAGAAAAAATAGACAAAGCCAAGGTAGTATCATTTGATATGTTTGACACTTTAGTTTTTCGTATTGTTGATCGACCTACTGCTGTGTTTGAAATCATGGAAAAGGATTATCATTTACATAATTTTAGTGAACTACGTCAAAAATATCAAAATGAAGCAAGTTTAAACGTTATGCAAAAACAAGGATATCCTCATGCTGATTTTGATGAAATATACGATTGGATCAAAAAAAATTTGGTGTGTAATTTAAAAATAGAAGAACTTGCTGAAAAAGAAATTGCTTTAGAAAAAAGCTTAATATATGCAAATCCTGAAATGAAAGAAATTTATGAGTATGCCAAAGCAAAGAAAAAAAGAGTAATTGTATCTACAGATATGTATTTAAAAACAAATACCATTCAAGAAATCTTAAAACAATGTGGATATACTTCTTTTGATGCGATCTATGATTCGGCAGATATCAAAAAAGCAAAATTTGATAAAAGTTTGTTTAAATATGTATTAGAACAAGAAAAAGTTGAAAAGGAACAAATTCTTCATATCGGAGACAATGAAAAAGATGATATAAAAAATGCCCAAGAAATTGGTTTAGAAACATTTTGGTACATACCTCCAAAATTCCCTTATGAAAAAAGTAAAACGAATGAATGGTTGCTTTCCTTACAAAATGGATTATTAAGAAAAATGTATCTTGAAAAAAAATTAAATCCAGAAGATTTTTGGATCAATTTAGGATTTAATGTGGGTGGACCAATCTATCAAAAAATGTATAATTATTTAAAAAAAGAAGTAGAGAGTCATAAAGATTATCAAGTATTTTTCTTAGCAAGAGATGGATATAATTTATTAAAATTAAATGAAAAGAAAAAAGATTTTAAAGCACAATATCTTTATACTTCAAGAAGAGCTTTATTGCTAGCAGGAATAGATAAAATTGATAAACAAGCTCTAGAAAATCTACCCCCATTTACATTGGGACAAACTGTGCAAGAAATTTTAGGTTACTTGGATTTTAATAATGTAAGTATTAAGATAATCCAAAAAGCTGGATTCGAAGATTTTTCAAGCCGTATAACTTCTTTAGAAGACATTGAAAAATTCAAAAAAATTTATGGATTGTGCGAAAAAGAATTTTTAAAACATTGTGAACAAGAAAAAAAGAATGCATTAAATTATTTTAAAAGTATTGGCTTGTTAAAACAAAACGCATTAATTTTTGACTGTGGATGGCATGGATCTTCACAATATCTACTAGAAAAATTTTTGGAAAATAACGGATACCAACATCAAATAAAATTTGTTTATGTTGGAATTGAAAAATCTAAAAAAAGTGAAAAACAACTTGAAGATAGAATGTATAGCACCTGTTTTTTTGACCAAGAAAATAGCTATAAAATAGATAAAATATTAGAATCTATTGTCCTATTTGAACTTTTTTTTGGAGCTCCAGAAGGAAGTGTATGGCATTATAATAAAACAGGTTATGAACTCGAAAAAATTGAAAAAGATTTTTCTTATAAAAAAGGAATTTTAAATGGAATTTTATTATATGATAAAGTGATGCAAAAGTTTTATCAAGAGTATTTGAATCAAATTGATGCATTAGAGTTTTTAAAACCATTAGAAAGATTAATTACAAAACCGACAAAAAAGGAAGCAACTATTATTGGAAATATTCAGAATGTTGACGGCTTCGTACATCAAAAAGACGAAACAAAGTATATTGCTTATTTGACAAAAAAAGCTTTAAAAGATAATCCAAATATTGAAATTTATTGGAAAGAAGGTCTTTTAAAAAGAAATGATATAAGTAAATATGTAAAATCTCATATTAACAATAATGGAAGCTCCGTAAAAAGAAAAGTAAAAAATGTTTTCAAGAAAACTCCTATATATAAGTTACTTGCAAAAGTCAAATACATAATGTATACAGAAGGATTAAGAGCATTTGCGTTTCGAAAAAAGCAAGGATTCTATAATCGAATCGTAAATCATGGAAGTGATTATATAAAATGGATTCGCCATAATGAACCAAAAAAATATAAAAAGGCAGAACATTTTGAATATAATCCTAAAATATCATTAGTAGTACCAGTTTATAATGTGATATCAAGCCAACTAGAAGAGTGTATTCATTCAGTTTTAAATCAAACATATTCCAATTTTGAATTAATTATGATAGATGATCATTCAAGTATGCCCACTGTAAAAGAAACTTTGAAAAAATACGAAAACGAAAAACAGATTAAGATCGGATATCATGAGAAAAATGAACAAATTTCTAAAACGACAAACGATTGCATTCAAATGGCTACAGGAGAGTTTATTGGATTTTTAGATTGTGATGATGTTCTAGCACCTAATGCTTTAGAAGAAGTTGTAAGAGAATTAAATAAAAATAAAGAATTAGATTTCATTTATAGTGATGAAGATAAATTAACAGAAGATGGAAAAAAACGTCATGATCCGTTTTTTAAACCGGACTGGTCTCCAGATACATTTCTATCCTTAATGTATACATGTCATTTTAGTGTATATCGAAAAAAAATAGTAGATGAAATTGGCGGATTAACCGTTGGACTAGATGGAGCACAAGATTATGATTTTACATTACGTTTTGTTAGTAAAACAAATAAAATTGCCCATATTTCCAAAATTCTATACCATTGGCGAGAAAGACCAGAATCAATTGCCTCAGATCCAGAAGCAAAACCTTATGCTTTAGAAGCAATTAAAAATTTAAAAGAAAGATATTTAAAAGAAAATAATCTAAAAGGAAAAGTAGAATTTGAATCAAGTGTTTATCAATATCGAATCGTTTACGAAGATAGTAAGCATTCTAAAGTAAGTATTATTATTCTTTCAAAAGATCATCCTGAAGTTTTAAAAACATGTATTTCTTCTATTCGGCAAAAAACAAAATATGAAAACTATGAAATTATCGTTATTGATAATGGAAGTAATAAAACAAATAAAGAAAAATATGAAAAATTATCCAAAGAATATCAATTTTTATACCACTATGAAAAATTAGATTTTAATTTTTCAAAAATGTGTAATATTGGAGCTAAATTAGCCAAAGGAGATTATTATTTGTTTTTAAATGATGACACAGAAGTTTTACAAAGCGAGTGGTTAGAAAGAATGCTAGGACAAGCATCTCAAAAACATACAGGAGCAGTAGGTGCAAAGTTATACTATCCGAATTCATTAATTATTCAACATGATGGAATATTAAATTTACGACATGGTCCATCTCATGTATTAATGAATCATGATGATAGCAAGTTATATTATTATTGTAATAATCGTATGGATTATAATTATATTGCTGTAACTGGTGCATGTTTAATGATTAACAAAGAAAAATTTGACGAAGTAAATGGTTTTGATGAAAAATTGCCTGTTGCGTATAATGATGTAGATTTATGCTTTAAATTATATGAAAAAGGCTATTACAATGTAGTTCGTAATGATGTAAAATTATATCATTATGAATCATTAAGTCGCGGTATTGATACTATAAATAGGGAAAAGATCGATAGGCTACGTCAAGAAAAAACGTACTTATATTTAAAGCATTCTGATTTTGTAGGACATGATCCGTTTTACAATTCAAATTTAGATCAAACAACTATTGATTTTAAAATTGATATAAAAAAGAATAAATATTGTGAAATTACTAAAACCACGGAAGAATTTAAAATAAATGAACAAAATACAATTTCAGCTATAGATAAGTTAGGATTTGCAAATCAATTTTTAAAAATTTATGGATATGCTTTCATAGATGGTTTTAGTCATAACAATTCAAATCAAACATTTATAATTTTAAGTAACAACAAAGAGCAATATAAAATTAAAGCCCAAAAAATGTATAGACCAGATCTTTCTGGAGTATATAATATTCATTGTAATTTATCTGCATTTAGTATATGTGTAAATAAAAATAACATAAAAAAAGGTAAATATAAGATATATATTCAAATAAAAAATAAAAAATATAATTTGCAAAAATTAATAGATACAAAATTTAAAATTGAAATTTAAAAAAGGAGTAGCAAATGACCAAAAAAGAAAAAATATTTTTAGTAATACTATTTATTGGTATAGTGTTTTTACATCTATTGTTGATAGAAAATATTAGGGATGATTTGTTTTTTTCAAATATTCCCTTAGAAAATATTTTTCCATGGCTTCAAGAGCGATATTTAATATGGACTTCTAGAATATTTATAGATGCAATAGTTGTATTTTTATTAAAATGCCCTGCGATAATATGGTGCATTTTAAACACATTTTTCCTTTTTTTATTAAGTTGGAGTATTTCATATTTATTTACTAAGAATACTTATAAAATAAAAGTTTTAGTGCTATGTTGCGTATTTTTCCTTCCACTTTATATTTTAAAAGAGGCAGGTTGGTGTGCAACATCCATTAATTACTTATGGCCTTGTGCTGCTGGAATCTTTTCGTTTATTCCAATAAAAAATGCTCTAATTGGACGTAAAGAAAAAAATTGGACGTATCCTATTTATGCAATAGCTTTACTTTTTGGATGTAATCAAGAATTAATGGCATTGATTGTAACCGCATTTTATATAATAATGGGAATTTATTGCTGGAAAGAAAAAAAACTAACAAAATTTATCATATTCCAATGCATTTTAAGTTTACTAAGTATTGGTTTTATATTATTATGTCCAGGAAATGAAATAAGAGCAATTACTGAGACTGCCAATCGATATCCTATTTACGAAAGTTTTAATCTTATTCATAAAATAGTGTTAGGTCTTTTATCCACATTTGCTATTTTATTAAACAACATTCGGTTACCTATATTAGCATTAGCACTCATACTTCCATTTGCTTTATTTAAAAATAAAAATAAATGGATTAGACTAAATGCTTTTATTCCGTTATTATATATTTTTGGAATAAAGATATTACCAGATATTTTTCCTTTTTTTAAAAGGATTACAAATTCTTTAACATATTATTTATATCAGCCAAATTATATACCGATGGCCTCTTTAAAAACATATTTTTGGATTTTAGGAGCAATTATTTTTATAGTCTCAATTATCATATCTTTATATTCAATTTTTGGTGAAAAAAACAAAACAACAGGTATATTATTTTCGCTCATCTTCTTAGCAGGATTTTGTTCGAGAATTGTTATGGGATTTTCAAGTACAATTTATGCGTCGGGAGAGAGAACATTTCTGTTTTTATATGTTGCTTTAGTAATATGTTTTGCAGCAACATTAATAAAAGTTTTAAAAAAATCTATGGATAAATCTGCTGTAATAGTTGGTTTAATGATATTAGTAGTACAAATGATTCAAATGATTATTATAGAGTAGAGTAAGAGTAGGTGAAATTATGAGTTTGAAAAAATTATTTGAACGTCAAGAAATTAGATTTCTATTTGTTGGAGGATTAAACACTTTAGTAGGATATGGAGTTTATGCACTTTTATTGCTTTTAAATATAAATTATTTAGTCGCAAATACCATATCGACAATTATTGGAGTGCTTCATAGTTATTTGTGGAATCGTTTCTTTACGTTTAAAAGTAAAGAAAAAGCAGGAAAAGAATTCCTTAAGTTTATTTCAGTATATATTATAAGTTATTTAATTGGAACAGTTTCATTATACGGTTTTACTGGAATATTAAACTTAAGTCCATATGTAGCTGGCTTAATTAATTTAGTGATAACCACATTAATAAGTTGGTTTGGTCATAAATACTTTAGTTTTTCAAACAAAAAATTTTCTGTGAAAGAATTTTATCGAAAAAATAAAAAATGGATCATCGCATTAGGAATTTTTTGCATATATTTTATACTACTATTAATGTATAAAAATTTACAGGATTTTACAGACGAAGGAGATGTCATGTTAGGTGCAAAAATGTTAAGCATGGGAAAATTAATTTATGTTGATTTTCCTTCACAACATTTACCATTTACCTATTTTATATTTGCACCGTTTGCACTCCTTGGAGTTAATAGTGTCCTAGGATTTCGAGTAAGCATGTATTTTATATTAGCTTTAATTTGGGCAGGAATGTTTTTAAGATATTATAAAACTGTTGGAATATTTCCAATAGTTCTTTATCCATTACTTTATATAACATATATGCACGTTCCTGAATTTACTGGGGCTACAGTTATTTCAGAGCATATTCAATCTCAATGTTTAGTCATTTTATTTTTAGAAATTATTCGTTTTTATAAAAATAAGAAAATCGATAAAATAGGAAAAGTTTTAATTCCACTTAATATGGTTGTAGCAATTGGTACAGCTTTTGTATCGATTATTCCTTGCGTAGCAGTTATTACTGCACTTTTCTATTTAGATATAAAATTTTATTATGAAAAGCAAAAAAATCTAAAAAAATATCTAAATCATTTTTTTAAAGAATATAAATGGCTATTAATTATAGGATTCGGAGCTGTTTTTCTTTTTATAGCTTATCTTTATTTTACGAATAGTTTAGAAGAATGTTGGAAACAAGCTTTTTATTTAAATACAGAAATCTATTCAAAATATAATGGATACTCATCAAATCCAATAAAAACAATTTTATTTATTGTTCCAAAATTTATTTTAAGATTACCAGCTTATTTTCCCTTAAGTTGGGATCATATCTTATATCTGTTTTTATGGATAGGAGTAGGGGTGTTCTTTTACAAATTTATAAAAAAAGATATATTCTTGGCAATTATATTGACTGGTTTTATATTACTTTGTGGAAATAGAGCTTTTGAAGGAATGCATGCGATCCCATATTATGCTATGGCGATTATAGGAATTTTATTAGTGTGCAACGATTTAAGCGATAAACGAAAAGTAATTTTTCTGATTATAATTGGGATTATATTTATTATGCAGTGTAGTCCATTTTTAAAAAATATTTATAAACCCCACGCATCTAATGAAGCTTATTATGAAATGATAAAACAAATTGATAACAATCCATATTCGTTACACATTGATATTAATACTTCACAATATATAAGATCAAATACACTTCCTGATAGTAGATTTCCTAGTATGGTCCCATGGTTTGCTGAGATATACGAAGAGGATTACTTAAAAGATATAAAATCTTCTAATGCTAAAATTCTCTTTTATAATCCATACGGAGAAGTATGGGGATATCGTTTTAAAGATTATCTTCCAAATGTTCATAAATATATATTAGAAAATTATACCTACATTTATATCTATGATTTTTGGATTCAGAAAGATCATGTAAGTGATGCTGAAAAAGTTGTGCAAGCAGATTTAGCAGAATATAGTAATTTCTATAAAAGATCCACACCGTTTATATTGCAAAACAATTTTGTTGAACAAATAATTGTTCCAGAAGAAAACATCAATAAAATAGCATTAAAAGTAGGAACCTATAATAGAGAAAATTATTCATTAATTAAAATAAAAATTGAAGAAAACGGAGAGACAATACATGAAGAAACAAGATCTGCAAGCACTTTAAAGGATAATGGTTACCTATATATTACTGAAAAATTAAAAAAAGGAAACAAATACAAAATCTATATAAGTAGTGAAAATACGAACTCAAATGATTTTATTGCGTTGTATAAAAATAAAGATGAAGAAAATATAGATAATAATTACTTAAAAATAAACGGAATTGAATGTCAAGAGGATTTAGCAATGGAGATGTATTATGAATAGTCGTAAAAAAACAATTAGTATAATGGTTCCAACTTATAATGAAGAAGAAAATGTGGAACTTATGTATAAAGCTTTAAAAGAAATGTTTAAAAAAGATTTACCAAATTACCAATATGAAATTTTATTTATTGATAATAAATCACAAGATAATACTAGAAAACTTATTCGAAAAATTTGTGAAAAAGATAAAAATGTAAAGGCAATTTTTAATGCTCAAAATTTTGGACAATTTAATAGTCCGTATTATGGATTATTAAATACAACTGGGGATTGTACTATTATGGTTGCAGCCGATTTCCAAGACCCAATAGAAATGATTCCTAAGTTTGTCAAAGAATGGGAAAATGGCTATAAAATAGTTATAGGAATCAAAACAAAAAGTCAAGAAAGCAAAATTGTGTATTTGCTTCGAAGTCTTTATTATAAATTAATCAAGAAATTTTCTGAAGTAGATCAAATTGAACATTTCACAGGATTTGGTCTTTATGATAAAGAATTTATTAAAATATTAAAAGACTTAGATGATCCTGAACCTTACTTAAGAGGAATTGTTGCAGAACTTGGATTTGAAAGAAAAGAAATACCTTTTACTCAACCAAAAAGAGAAAGAGGAAAATCAAGTAATAATTGGTATAAACTTTACGATGGTGCAATGCTTGGGATTACATCCTATACTAAAATAGGTCTTCGCTTTGCCACCATTCTTGGTTTTATAGTTTCCTTTCTTTCAGTATTAGTTGCTTTTATCTATTTAATTTTAAAATTATGTATGTGGAATACTTTTCAAGCAGGAATAGCTCCATTAATTATAGGTGTATTTCTTTTAGGAGGTTTACAGATTTTCTTTATTGGCTTTCTAGGCGAATATATTTTAAAAATGAATCAACGGATTATGCATAGACCTTTAGTAGTTGTTGAAGAAAAATTAAATATAAACGAAAAGGAAGAAAAAAAGCAATGAAATATTGCATAACAGGATCAACTGGATTTATAGGTCAAAAAATTATTGAAAAATTAATTAAAGAAGAAAATGAAGTGGTCGCGATTGTACGTCCAAATTCTTTAAAAGAAATACGATATCAAAATGAAAATTTAGAAGTTATAGCTTGTGATTTATCAAAAATAAATTCTTTACCAGAAATATTAGAAAAAAGAAAAATTGAACCAAAATTTGATCATTTTATTCATTTAGGATGGCAAGGCACAACAGGAAAAGATCGTAATGATAGAAAAATACAATTGATAAATGAAAAAAATTCATTAAATTGTCTAAAATTAGCCGAACAATTTCAATGCCAGACTTTTTTCTTCTCAGGATCACAAGCTGAATACGGGAATATTGAAAAACATGATTATGAAAAACAAGATGAAAATAACAAGTGCTATCCTGAAAATGAGTATGGAAAAGCAAAATTGAATTTTGGAAAAGCTATGTTAGCATTTCCAAATAATATGAAAAAATATCATGGAAGAATTTTTTCTGTATATGGCCCAAATGATCAACCAAATTCTTTAATTGAAACGATGATAAGAAAACTTACGATAGGAGAAAATATGATTTTAGGTCCTTGTCTACATGATTGGAATTTTACATATATAGATGATTTAGCAGAAATGATTATTCAATTAGTAAATTCTAATGCTCCCTCAGGAATTTTTAATCTAGCAAGTAAAGACACAAGACCATTAAAAGATTTTGTGAGAGAAATCCTTGAAATTCAACCATGGAATGGAAAATGTATTATAAATGGGAGAGCATATAATCCAAATTCGGATATTCCATTAAGACCAAATACATCTAAAATTCACAAATATATACAAATTGAAGAAACACAATTTAAAGAAGGAATTTCTCAAACAATTTTTTTAGAAAAAGAAAAGAATAATACAATGCATAAGTAATAGAAAACTCTATTGCTTTTTTTATATATTTATGTAAAAATAAAGCTAGGAAGTGAAGTATGAAAAAAATTAGTGTAATTGTTTCTTGCTATAACGAAGAAGAGTCCTTGCCATTATTTTATAAAGAAATGTCTAAAGTAATGGAAAGTATGTCAAATTATGAATTTGAATTAATTTTTGTTAACGATGGATCAAAAGATAATACTTTAAACATTATGAAAGAATTAAATCAAAAAGATAAAAGAGTCCGTTATGTTTCTTTTTCTAGAAATTTTGGAAAAGAAGCAGCCATGCTTGCTGGATTAGATTATTCAACTGGAGATTATGTAACACTTATGGATGCCGACTTACAAGACCCACCTAAAATGTTACCAGAAATGGTAAAATATATTGAAGAAGAAGATTATGATTGTGTAGGCACTAGAAGAGTAACAAGAAAAGGTGAGCCACCAATTAGAAGCTTCTTTGCTAGAAGATTTTATAAACTCATTAATCATATGAGTAAAGTAGAAATGGTAGATGGAGCTAGAGATTATCGTTTAATGACAAGACAAATGGTAGATTCTATCATATCATGTCGTGAATATAATCGTTATTCTAAAGGATTGTGGAGTTTTGTTGGTTTCAAAACAAAATGGCTAGAATTTGAAAACGTTGAAAGAGTAGCAGGAGAAACAAAATGGTCTTTTTGGAAACTTTTTAAATATGCCATTGAAGGAATCGTAGCATTTACCACAGTTCCACTTACCATTGCAGCATTTTTAGGAATTTTATTTTGCTTTATTGCCTTTATTATGATCATCGTAATTATTTGTAAAACACTTATTTGGGGAGATCCAGTAGGTGGATGGCCAAGTCTTGCTTGTATCATTATATTTGTAAGTGGAATTCAACTATTCTTTATGGGAATATTTGGAGAATACTTAGCTAAAACATATTTTGAAACCAAAAAAAGACCTATTTATATAGTTAAGGAAACAGAAGTTGGTGAAAAAAATGAAGAAAGAAAAAATAAAAAACATATGGATTAAATATCAAAAAGTTCTTTTAGTCTCTTTCTTCTTTTTTCTTTTTTGCTATGGAATAAAACTATTTACATATAGTTATTCACTAGATACAGAATCCTTTATGATTTATAAAGATTCTTTTTTAAATTCTTGGCTACAAATTAATCGTTTCAGTTTAGTAGCTTTAAAAGAAATTTTTTCCTTTTTTCCATTTAATATCTATGTTACCAATTGGATAACTGTTTTAATATTCTATCTTGCCTCAGTATTTACATATTTTAATTTTGCTCGAATCTGCCCAAAAATACGTGAACCAAAGAAAGCATTCTTCTTTCTCGCAGTTATAGGTCCTTCTCCCATTTTTTTAGAACAATTTAATTTTACTTTACAAAGTGCAGAAATAGCTTTCTTTTTTCTTTTATTTCAAATTGGAATGTATTTTTTTCAAAAATATTTTGAAGAACATAAAAAATATCATGCTGTTTTAACAATCCTTATTTTATTTGCTTGCCTTGGAGCTTATCAATCTTTTGCTCCTCTTTATATAGCAGAAACAATTATTTTTCTTTTTATAACTATAACTTCTAAAAAAATAAAAAAGAATAAAGAAATTTTAAACTACATATTTCGAGCTATCTTAATTTTTCTTCTAAGCTTTTTCCTTTATTTTTTAGTTTCAAAAATACTTTTAAACATGTTAAATTTGAATAGCAATAGTTATTTAACAAGTCAAATTTCATGGCTTCACACACCTTTAAAAACATCGATCTTTCGAATTATTAAATCAATAGCGTACATATATTTTGGCGGTGGGTATTTTGTCTCAAGATACGTTCATTTTACTTTTTTAAATTTATTTGTCCTTATTTTAGGATTAAAAGAAAGTATAAAATATTTTAAAAAGAAAAAGTATGTTTTAGCGATATTGATATTAATGATTCTAGCAAGTCCTTTAATCATGACGTTTTTGTTAGGAAATCATGAACCCGTAAGAGCTCAGTTTACTCTTCCAATTGTAATATCCTTCCTATTAACTTATATGTGGATAGACAAAAAAAGTTTTACGGTTTTAGTTACTTTTTTTATAATTGGTCAGGTACTTGTAATGGGAACACTTCAATATAGTGATTATATTCGCTTTCAAAACGATAAGATCATGGCTGAAGAAATTTATGAAGATGTAAAAGAATATTTGCCAAATCGTAAACTTGTAATTGTTGGAGCCAAAGATTCTGATGTAGAAGGAAAAATCAAAGTGCGTGGAGAAGCAATGGGAATATCATTTTTTGATCATTATGGAGTAAGTGATCGATCAACTACATTTATGAAAACTTTAAATTATCCGATCGAAGATGATCGAAGTTATATTAATGAAGCTACCGAATTAGTAAAGGATTTAGAAGTTTATCCTTCTGAAAATTCAATTTTTGTAAACGATCAATATGTGATCGTAAAACTTTCATAAAATTTTAAAAAAACGTGATATAATAAAAAAAGAATAGGAAGTGGATTTATGAAACAAATCGTGGATGGAAATACAGCTTGTTCAATGATGGCATATTTATTTAGTGAAGTAGCAAGTATATATCCAATCACACCTTCAAGCCCAATGGCTAGTAATATGGATGCTCAAAGTAGTAAAAAAGTAAAAAATCTATTTAATGATATAGTACATGTAACGGAAATGCAATCAGAAGCTGGTGCTGCTGGAGCAATGCATGGAGCACTTTTAGCAGGATCTTTAGCTTCAACTTTTACAGCAAGTCAAGGTCTTTTATTGATGATTCCAAATATGTATAAAATTGCGGGTGAGTGTTTACCAGGAGTTATTCATGTTGCTTCAAGAACTGTTGCTACTCATGCTTTATCTATTTTTGGCGATCACTCAGATATCTATGCAACAAGACAAACTGGTTTTTGTATGCTAGCTAGTTCAAATGTCGAAGAAGCCTATCATCTAGCTGCAGTGGCACATTTATCTAGCATTAAAGGATCTCTTCCGTTTCTTCATTTTTTTGATGGCTTTAGAACAAGTCATGAATTAAATGTAATCGAACCATTAAATCGTGAAAGTTTGATTTCATTAGTCGATACTCAAAAATTAAAAGAATTTAAAGATCGAAGTTTAAATATTGGTAAAAACAAACAATTTGGAATGTCTGAAACCGAAGATATTTATTTTCAAAGTGTCGAAGCAAGAAGCAACCTTTATGAAGAAATGCCTGACATTGTAAATGAATATATGCAAAAAATCAATGATTTGACAGGAAAAAATTATCAACCTTTTGAATATTTTGGAGCACAAGATGCTGAGAATATCATTATCGCGATGGGAAGCGTAACAGACACTATTAAATTGGTTGTCGAAAATGAAAACAAAAAAGGCCAAAAAATCGGTTGCGTCATTGTTCATTTATATAGACCTTTTAGTCAAAAATATTTAAAAAAAGTATTGCCAAAAACAGTTCGAAAAATCGCCGTTTTAGATCGAACTAAAGAATCTGGTAGTGCTGGAGAACCTCTATATTTAGATGTTGTAGCCTCTTTAAAAGATAGCGATATAGAAATAGTAGGTGGAAGATATGGCTTATCAAGTAAAAATACAACTCCGAGCGATATTTATGCTGTTTATGAAATGTTAAAAAATTCTTTAAAAAATAATTTCACAATTGGAATCATAGACGATTTAAATCATACAAGCTTAGAAACAAAAGACTATAATATAGATTTAAATGCTTTTGAAATTCAAATTTACGGATTTGGATCAGATGGAATGGTTTCCGCAAGCAAAGATATCATGCACATCATGGGAGAAAAAAATTATGTTCAAGGATATTTTGAATACGATTCGAAAAAAAGTGGAGGTGTAACATTAAGTCATTTAAGAATCGGGAAAAATCCAATCCGTGCACCATATTATGTTACAGCTTCCGATCTTACGGTAGTTACGAAAGATGAATATTTTGAAAAATATGAAATGCTTAATAAAGCAAAACCAAATAGTATTTTATTAATAAATACAAGCGATGAACAAAAATGTTTAGAAAAAATAAAAGCAAAAGATATACAATGTATTGAAGAAAAAAATCTGCGAATTTTAACAATTGATGCCGATCAAATCGCAATAAAAAATCACTTGCCTGGAAAAATTAGCAAAATTATGGAAATCATTATTTTAAATTTATTAGGTGAAGAAGATGCCTTAAACAAATTAAATGAATCGATTGAAAAAGCATTTAAAACAAAGGGAGACGATGTTGTAGCAAATAATCAGAATGCTATTAAAGATGCTTTAAAAATGGTTCGCAAATTAAGTATCGCAAATAAAAAGAATTTTAAAGAAGATCAACTTCCAAAGGATATTTTTGCAAAAATGAATGCCCGTTTAGGAAATGAATTAACCGTTAAAGAAGTGTTGCCAGTAAGCAAAGGAGAATATCCAGGCGGATTAGCTTCGAAAGAAAAGCGAAAAATTTCTTCGTTAGTTTCAAAATGGATTCCCGAAAATTGTATTCAATGTGGAATGTGTTCATTTGTTTGCCCGCACGCAGTCATTCGTCCATTTTTAGTCAAAGAAGATAAAGGATTATTGGCAATGGGAGCACTAGATTATCATTATTTCATCAGTGTATCTGAAGCCGATTGTACAGGATGTGGATTATGCGTTAAAATTTGCCCAGGAAAAAATGGCCAAAAAGCTCTTTATTTAGGAAAATACGATGAAAAAAAGCAACAAGAAGCAGAAAAATATTTTGATCGTTTTCAAAATCCAAATCCATTTCCTAAATACACCATTAAAGGAAGTCAGCTTGAAAAACCTCATTTTGCTTTCTCTGGAGCTTGTGCCGGATGTGGAGAAACTACTTATATTAAGTTATTAACACAACTTTATGGCGAAGAAATTGTATTAGCAAATGCCACAGGATGTTCTTCTATCTATGGAGGAAGTGCACCTTCAACACCTTATGATATACCTTGGGCAAACAGTCTGTTTGAAGATAATGCCGAGTTTGCTTATGGAATGCATCTTTCTTATCAAAATAAACGAAATCGCATTTTAAAGATCATGAAAGAAGAATTATCTAAAAAAGATGAAGGAATTCATAAATTCTATCAAGAATGGATAGACAATCAAAAGGATTATACAATCACGAAAAAAATTCAAAAAGAATTAGAAAAAGAAAATATTCCTGAAGAATTAAAAACATTACTTCCTTATATTCCAGCACGCACAGTTTGGGCAATTGGAGGCGATGGATGGGCTTATGATATAGGCTTTGGAGGAATTGACCATGTCTTATCTTCCGAGGAAAACATTAAAATTTTAGTATTGGATACCGAAGTATATTCCAACACTGGTGGCCAAATGAGTAAATCGAGTCATATTGGTCAAGTCGCGGAATTTGCCGATTTAGGAAAACGTTCTCATAAAAAAGACCTCTTTAGAATTGCTATGAGTTATCCAAATTGTTATGTAGCAAGCATTTCATTAGGTGCTAACATGATGCAAACTTTAAAAGTTTTCAAAGAAGCTGAAGCTCATCAAGGACCTAGCATTATCATCGCTTATGCTCCATGTATTGAACATGGTATAAAAGGTGGAATGAGTTGTACAAATGAAGAGCAAAAGTTAGCAGTACAAGTAGGATACACAATCTTAATGCGTTACAAGCCAGAAGACAATCGTTTATATATCGATTCCAAAACTCCAGAATTTGAAAAATATCATGAATTTTTAGAAAGAGAAGTTCGATATAGATCATTAAGTATTAAAAATAAAGAAATGGCAGCTACTTTATTAGAAGAAAACAGACAAGCTGCAATAAAAAGATACGAATTTTATGAAAGTTTTGTGAAAAAAGAAGATTAAAACTCTTCTTTTTCTTATTTTGTGTTATACTTAATACGGAGTGATGTATATGTTAAAAAAAGGATTAATCGCCGGATTAATAATTCTTACAACCTTTTTATGGGTTCAAAATGTAGAAGCAGAAATCAAAACAGAAACGTTAAAAGAAGCTTGTAATGCAGAAGAACTTACTTGCAATTTTACTGAAACAAAACCAGATGATTCACTACCTAACGTATATATCTTTAGAGGTAAAGGATGCGGTTATTGTCAAAGACTTTTAACATTTTTAGCAAGTATTGCAGAAGATTATCAAGACAAAGTAAATTTTGTGGTTTATGAAGTTGGTCAAAACTCAGATAACTGGGATTTTTATGAAAAAGTTGGAGCAAAATTTGGCGATACAATAGAAGGATATCCTTATATGGTTATTGGTAAAAAAGTCTTTAATGGCTATGCTTCTTCCGATAATGAAGAGATTATAAGTGCATTAGATGAATTAGCAGAGTCAGAAGAACCTTATGATGTTCGATCAGAAATTGAAGCCGGTAATCTTGATGAAGTAAAACCGGAAAACTCCGAATCCAATATAGGAGCAGTCATTTCCTTTATTTTTGGAGTGGTAGTTGTTTTAGTTTTATTAATGGGATATACAATAACTAAAAAAGAACCCAGAACTATTAAGAAAACAAAGAAGGCTTAACAAATTCTTTGTTTTTTAAAATTTATTTTAGGAAGAGGAAGTGTAATGAAGAAAAATTGGGATTTAACTTATATTTTTCAAAATAAGGAAAAATGGTTTGAAGAAAAAGAAATTCTTAAAGAAAAAATAAAAATATATGAAGATCATTTAAAAAATTTAACTATGGATACTTTTAAAGAAGTTTTAGAAGAAAAAATTCAAATAGATGAATGGGTTGAAAAAATATATTGCTATCCAAAGAGATTTTTAGATGTAAATAATCAAGATAAAGAACATCAAAATATGTTTAATGAAGCCTTACAAATCTATGAACAAATCGTTAAATTATCTCAATTCTTTGAAAAATTTATATTAAAAAATAGCAAAGATATTCAAAAATTTATTGATGAAAACCCATATTATACTCGTTATCTTTCACTATATTTAAGAAAAAAAGATTTTCAAGTAAAAAATGAAGAACTTTTTGCATTTTTATATCATGAACAAATAACTTTTCAAGATTTATACCGTAGTTTATCTGAAAATGATCTATCTTTTGGCAATGTAACTAATGAAGAAGGAGAAGAAGTACAATTAACTAAAAAATTATATCAAAGTCTCTTATTGAGTCCGAATGAAGAAATTCGTAAAAATGCTTACGAAGTTTATAATAAAGCCTATCAAAAAATTCAAAATACACTGGCTATTCTATTAAATAAAAAATATGAAATAGAGTTTAGGCAAGCAAAAGCTCAACATTTTTCTTCCATATTAGCTCAAAAAATGTTTTTGGATGAGTTACCTGAAAATACTATAGAGAGTCTAATTAAAGTAGCAAATCAAAATTTAGAAATTTATAAAAAATTTTCAGAATTAAAAAAGCAAGTATTAGGTCTATCAGAAATGCATTTGTATGATGCATCTCTACCGCTTGGAACAGTTTCTAAAATGAAAATAGAATTAGAAAGTGCAGTAGAATATGCAAAAGCATCTCTAAATATTTTAGGGAATGATTACGTAAGAAGAATAGATGAAGCTTTTAAAGAAGGCTGGGTAGATGTTTATCCAAAAGAAAATAAAAGAAAAATGACATTTAGTTGTATCTCCTACTGTGGAGTTCCATATGCTTCTTTAAATTATCATGATAATCTAATAAGTGCTAGAAATCTCGTTCATGAATTAGGACATTCTATTCATACATCCTATGCTAAAGAACAAGGGTATCCATATTTTGAATATAGTTTGTTTATCGCCGAAGTCGTCGCGAAAGTAAATGAAATGCTTTTTAATGAATATATGTTAGCTCAAGATTTACCTAAAGAAGAAAAGATTTACTTATTGACAAATATTATTTCATCATTAGGAAATTCCTTATTTAATCAAATGCTATTCACTGAATTTGAAGATGCGATCATAAAAGAAAAAGAAAAAAATCAAACGTTAACAGCCGATGCAATAAATCAAATCTATTTACAAATATTTACTAAGTATAATCAAGAAAGTGTTATTTTAGACGAAATGGTGCAATCTTCATGGACAAAAATTCCTCATTTATTCATGAATCGTTCATATTACCTATATCAATATACAATTGGAGCGGCTTTAGCAATTGAAATTGCTCACAAATTAAAAAATGCAAATTTTCAATCAAAATATATCGATTTTTTGAAAATTGGCAATACAAAATCAATTATTGATTCTTTAAAAATGTTAGATATCGATTTAACAAACGATGAATATATAAAATCATCTTATCAATATCTAAATGATCAAATAGAAAAATTGACTAGAATATTAAAATAAAGTATAAAACCTCTTATTTAATGAATACTAATAAAGAGGTTTTTATTATGGCAAAAAAATTAACGAAATATAATCAAAAAAGAAATTTTATCAAAACAAACGAACCGATAGGAAAAGAAATAAAATCGCAAAAAAAACTTCGATTTGTCATTCAACATCACATGGCTAGAAAAGATCATTATGATTTACGTTTAGAATGGAAAGGTGTTTTAAAAAGTTGGGCTGTTCCAAAAGGACCTTCCTATAATCCTAAGGATAAAAGGTTAGCAATTCAAGTTGAAGATCATCCCTTATCTTATCGAAATTTTGAAGGTACCATTCCCAAAGGTGAATATGGCGGCGGAACTGTCATGATATGGGACGAAGGATACTGGGAACCATTAAAAAATGAAAAAGTATCTTTTAAAAACAAACCGATAAAATTTTTCTTAAAAGGGCAAAGATTAAAAGGAAAATGGACTTTGATTCCAATTAAAGAAGACAATTGGTTACTCATTAAAGAAAAAGAAGAAAGAAATTATAAAGATATAAAAAAATATCAAACAAGTATTAGAACAGGAAAAACCATGGAAGAAATAGAAGAGAAAGAAGAGACTGTAAAATTAACCAATCCCGAAAAGGTTATTGATACTTATCCAAAAGTTACTAAAAAAGATATTTTTCACTATTATCAAAAAGTTGCTAAAAGAATGCTTCCATATATCGAAAATCGTATTATAAGCACCATATGTTGTCCAAATGGAATGAAAGGCTCTTGCTTTTATAAAAAGCACTTTACAAATCCCCAATTAAAAAAAATTTTATTATCCAAAACTTCCGATAAGAAAAATGACTATTACTATATAAAGAACATTACAGGCTTATTAAGTGAAGTTCAAATGAATAGTTATGAATTTCATATCTGGGGAAGTACTGTGCCCAAATATAATAAGCCAAATTTAATGATTTTTGATCTAGATCCCGATGAAAAAGTATCTTTAAAAACCTTAAGAAAAGGAGTAAAAGATTTAAAACAAATTTTAGATAGTTTAAATTTAGATTCTTTTTTAAAAACAAGTGGCGGGAAAGGATACCATGTAGTAGTTCCCATCGAGATGAAAACATGGAGATCTTTTAGTAAATTTGCTGAAAATGTAGCAAAACTTATGGAAGAAAAATGGCCAGATAAATATACGAGTAATATTAGAAAGAAGAATCGTCAGAATAAAATTTTTATAGACTGGATTCGAAACACTAAAGGAGCGACTAGTGTAGCACCATATTCAATAAGAATGCGAAAAAACTTGCCAGTATCCATGCCGATTTTTTGGAATGAATTAGATAAAATAAAACCCAATGAAATTACAATGCAAGAAGCTATAAAAAGAGTAAACAGAAAAGATCCGTGGCAAAAGTTACTTGATTTTTTATAAAAATTCCAAGAAAAAAAGCAAAAAAAGTGGTATAATAATTGTACAACGTGTAGCTATTCATGGGCGTAAAACCAGTTGAATAGCTTTTTTATTAAGAGGTGGGGAGTTTCATATGTTAAAAGTTGGAGAATATGTAATTTATCAAGAACAGGTTTGCCAAATTAAAGAACAAAAAATCAATGAATTCACACATTTAGAAAGTTTTATTTTAGTGCCTATGACAGATTCATCTTTAAAAGTTAATGTGCCAATTGATAATCCAAATATTAAAAATTTAATGACCAAACAAGAAATAGAAGATTTACTTGCTAAAATAAAAACTATTCCTTTAATTGAAGTAGATGACAAGTTATTAGAAAGTGAATATAAAAAACTCTTTCACTCTGGAAATAGAGAAGATCTTGTGAAAATCATTAAAACTACTTATAGAAGAAATCAAGCTAGGATAAATCATAACAAAAAAACGAGCGAAAAAGATACACATTATTTTACCTTAGCTGAAAATTTATTGTATTCAGAAATTGCAGCTGTTCTAGGAATTACTTTAGAAGAAGCTAAAGAATATGTTCTTCAAAACGTTCATAATTAGTTTGTGAGTAAACTAATTTTTTTTGGTAAAAATTAGCAAACAAATATTCGCTTTTTATGGTATAATATTTTTGGTGAGATCAAATGACTTTAAAAGAAAAATTAGAAATTTTAGCGGACAGTGCTAAATATGATGCTTCTTGTTCTTCAAGTGGTAGTGCTAGAAAAAATAAAAATGGCATAGGTAATGCTTCTGTTTCAGGAATCTGTCATTCGTTTTCATCCGATGGAAGGTGTATATCTTTATTAAAAATTTTAATGACAAACTGTTGCATTTTTGATTGCAAATATTGTGTGAATCGGAGAAGCAATCAAGTGAAACGTGCAATTTTTACACCTGAAGAAATAGCCTCCATAACAATAAATTTTTATAAGAGAAATTATATCGAGGGGTTATTTTTGTCTTCCGGAATTATAAAAAGTCCAGATTATACTATGGAAAAAATGATTGAAGCAATTTCTCTTTTAAGAAAGAAATATCACTTTAATGGCTATATTCATGCTAAAGCTATTCCTGGAGCCAGTGAATATTTAATTCAAAAATTGGGATTATTAGTGGATAGGTTAAGTGCCAATATTGAACTTCCGACAGAAAATGGGTTAACTCTTTTAGCTCCAGACAAAAATGCCTCAAAAGTAACCGATATAATGAGGTTTGTCAAAAAGAAAAAAAGCAAAATTTTTACACCCGCTGGACAAAGCACTCAAATGATCATCGGGGCGACGAACGAAACAGATTTAGACATTATGTCCAAAAGTAATAATCTTTATCAAAATTATCAATTAAAAAGAGTTTTTTATTCAGCTTATATTGCTGTAAATAAAGATAAAAATCTACCTAGCATTAAAATGCCTCCTTTAAAAAGAGAAAATCGGTTATATCAAGCCGACTGGTTACTTAGATATTATAATTTTAAAGTAGAAGATTTATTAGAAAAAGAAAATCCGAATTTTAATATTCTTTTAGATCCTAAAGCCGATTGGGCATTAAAACATTTAAAAGAATTTCCAAAAGAAATAAACCAAGCCTCTTATTACGATCTTGTAAAAATACCGGGTATTGGACCAACCTCAGCTAAAAAAATCATTTCTTCAAGACGTTTTTTTACGATTCATTTTAACGATTTAAAAAAAATGGGAATATCTTTAAAAAGAGCCAAATATTTCATTTTATGTGATGGAAAATATTTTGCCAATATTTCATGTTTTCAACAAAGTTTCATTACAAAAAACTTGATTTTAGAAGAAACAGAAACTAAAGAAGAAAGGACCACTCAACTAAGTTTATTTTATGAAGGAAAGTAATTTTATTTATTTGTATAATGGAACCTGGGATGAATTACTAAAAGTGATTTTTTGGCTTTTAAAAGAAAAAAGAAAACCACTGCAAATCCTTGAAGAAATAAAATACGAAAACAATTTATTAGCAAAACCTTTTAAACCTATTTTGGATCAAAAAGTTTTGACTTTAAAAAAGTATATTCCTAAAGAAATATTAAAAATTTCATATTATGTTTTTTTATCTTCTTCACAAGAAAAAGAATTGATTATCTATTATTTTCTTTTAAATACTTTGAAATACCATAAAGAAGTCATTTATATGCGAAATTTAAGATGTGTCAATAAAGCTTTAATGATATCCAAAAGAGTTTCTAGAGAAGCCCATAAATGGAAAGGATTTTTAAGATTTAAAGAAATGCAAAACCAATTTCTTTATGCAGAATTCAATGCCGACAACAATATATTAGAGATTTTAGCCAATCACTTTAAAAAAAGATTGCCTAAGGAAAATTGGGTTATAAAAGACGAGAAAAGAGACATATTATGCATATATGATCAAAAAAAATTATATTTTTTAGAAGGAAAAGATATCCAATTAGATTTAAATTATAATAATAAAGAAAAAAACACCGAAGAATTATGGAAGTCTTTCTTTAAAACCATCGCGATAAAAGAACGAGAAAATAGAAAATGCCAACAAAATTTTATGCCTAAGAAATATTGGCAAAATATTTTAGAAATGGAAAGTGAACAATGAAAAAAGTAATAAGTGGAAAAAATTTAGAACAAAAAATGCTTGAAAGTATTGAGATCCTATGTGGAGTAGTTAAAGATTCATTGGGCCCAAAAGGAAATAACGTTTTAATTAATTCATCGGATCGTGAACCATTTATCACAAATGATGGAGTAACAATTGCTCAAAATGTTACAAGCGAAGATATTGTCATCGATACAATACTAGAAATTGCAAAAGAAGCCTCATTAAAAACGAATGAAGTAGTAGGAGATGGTACCACAACAACTCTTGTTTTATTAGAAACTCTTTTAAAAGAAGGAATAAAAGTACCAAAGGAAAAGAAAAATTTATTAAAAAAAGAATTCGAAGAAACTTTACAAGAGATTTTAGAAAAATTGACGACTTTTAAACAAGTTCCAACAAAAAAAGATTTTCAAAAAATTGCTATAGTTGCAGCAAATGATGATGAAATAGGGAAGATAGCTATTGAAGTGTTTTTAAAAACAAAAAGTAAAGAAAGCATATTTTTAAAAGAAAGTAAAGATGAGACTACATTTTACGAAAAAATAAATGGATACACATTAGAAACGAGAATTCCAGATGAATATTTTTTACAAAAAGAAAAGATAGAGTTAGAAAATAGTAAAGTTTTCTTCATAGATGAAAAAATCGAAAATTTAGAACAAATAAGTTCACTAGTCAATGAAGGTTTAGAATATCAAGAACCAATTCTTCTTTTAACAAAAGGTTATAGTCAAAATGTAAAAGAAAGTTTAGTAAATATGGCTTATCAACAACAAGGAACAATTATATTAGCACAATGGTTTGAATACAAAAATATAGAAGAGGAAATCATTGAAGATATTAAAGCTTTACTAAACGAGGATCAAACTATTTCCAAAGTAAAAATAACTCAAAATCAAATGGTTTTTCATAGCAATCAAAATACTTTAAAAAGAAGAAACATTCTAAAGAAAAGATATATACAAAGTAATGAGGCTTATCAAAAAGAAAATTTAGCTGAAAGAATTGCCAAACTTCATTATGGATTAGCCACGATTTATGTTGGAGCATCAACAACAACTGAAAAAAGAGAAAAAATTATGCGTTATGAAGATGCTCTTTGTGCGTTAGAAATAGCAAAAAAGGGGATAGTGCCAGGAGGAGGAATTTGCTTTTACAAAATAAGTGAAGAATTAGATTCAAATACAGCAGGAGCAAAGATATTAAAAAAAGCTTTGAGTATGCCTTTAAAACAAATTTTAGAAAATGCTTCTCTTCCGCAAGAAGAAATTTTAAAAAAAATAAAACAAGAAAATTTTCAAAAATTATATAATATAAAAACAAATAACTATGAAAACATTTTAAATACTTCAATTATAGAGCCAATAGAAGTAGTAAGTTATGCTCTAAAAAACGCAGTATCAATAGCTTGCATGTTATTATCTATTAATCATTTGATTATTAATGATTTTCAAGAAAATAGAAAATCCTATGATATATAAAAAGATATTAGCCAAAAAACTAATATCTTTAATTTGTAAAAGTGGTGCTGGAAACAGGACTCGAACCTGCGACCTACGCGTTACGAGGGCGTTGCTCTACCAACTGAGCTAATCCAGCAACACACCAATTATAATATAAAAATGAAAAAAGTTCTATATTTTTAGCAAAAAAATGTTGAAAAATCATATACTTATGGTATAATTAATCATGTCAAGCGAAATGCAGATGTAGTTTAATGGTAGAACTTCAGCCTTCCAAGCTGACCACGTGGGTTCGATTCCCATCATCTGCTCCAGTGACGTTTCTGTTTGAACTTTTATGTTTGAACTTAACATATAATCAATCCATTTGGATTGATTTTTTTGTATTCCAAAATCCCATAGGGCTTGGAAGTACATAGAAATCATCCTAAAAGATAGGAAGGAACTATAGTAAATATTATTAAGGAAGAACTTTCTTGTTAGTGTTCCAGTTAAAGAAAATTGTAAATTAGGTTTATTAAGATAAGTTGGTAAAACATCTATACTCACAAAAGAAACAATAGTTAGTATTCAAGATAAAATGAGAAAAATCTATAATGAAAAAGTTAAGGCAAAACAAGAAATATCTAATCTTGAAAATAAGTATCTAATTTAAATGATAATAAAGCATCTACCAATAAAGAAATAACCATTCTTAATTTTCTATTAAATAATAAAAAATTAAAATTGTTAAATCCGCTAGTAAAAATTAGTAAATCCTTATAAGATAATATTACCAAAATTATAATAACTACAAATAATAAAATTTAGTAATAAACTTCTATAATTTATATTTTTCATTTTTTTCATTACAAGTATCACCTCATTTAATTTGTTTTCTATGATATCATTTTGTTTATTTTTTAAAATAAATATAAGGGAAAATCTAGAATAATTAACAATTACATAGTATAATTTTATTAGTTAATATCTTTTCTGGGGGTGCTGCATGAAACCATTTAATAGCGATTTAAAAGATTATATTGAGCAACAAATATTACCAATATATGAAAATAATGATTCTGGCCATGGCATTGAACATGTTCAGTATGTTGTTAAACGAAGCTTGAAATTTGCTAGTCAATTTCCAAATATAAATCTTGATATGGTATATGTCATTGCTTCTTTTCATGATATCGCACATCATATAGATAAAGATAATCATGAAATATTATCTGCTAAACTATTTTATGAAAATGAAAAAATGAAAGATTTCTTTGATGATAAACAAAGAAAAACTATAAAAGAAGCAATAGAAGATCATAGAGCATCATTAGAATATGAACCTAGAAGTGATTATGGTAAGATAATTTCATCAGCCGATAGAACAACTAGTATTGATTCTGTATTGCAAAGAACTCATTCTTATACTACTAAACATTATCTGGATTTAGATTTGTATCAAATGATTGAGCGTTCTTATAACTATATACTTAAAAAATATGGTAATAATGGCTATGCCAAAAATTACTGCTGTGATGATGAGTATGAACAATTTAAAAAAGATGTTGAAACAATATTAAAGGATAAATGGAAATTTGCTAAAAAGTATTTGGAAGTAAACAGAATTACGGATTTAAAAGAGAAAGCAAAAATATTTGCAATAAATGCTCATATGGGGCAAATTAGAAAAAGTGAACCCGATAAACCTATGATAATACATCCTATTAGTGTAGGTATGCTATTAGCGGAATACGGCTATGATGAACCAGTAGTAGCTGCGGGTTATTTGCACGATGTTGTAGAAGATACTAAATATTCTATTGAAGATATAAAAAAAGAATTTGGCGATGAAGTTGCAAATTTAGTTATGGGGGCAACGGAACCAGATAAATCATTATCTTGGGAAGAAAGAAAAACACATACTGTTGAAGAAACTAAAAAGTTACCTTTAAGAAATAAACTAGTTATTTGTGCAGATAAAATAAATAATTTAGAAGATTTAATGCTTAAATTTCAAAAAAGTGGGAAAAGAGATTTTTCTGCATTTAAAAGAGGCGAAGAACAGCAAAAATGGTATTATGAAAGTGTATACGAAAGTTTAATTTATGGTGAAGATGAAAATTTACCTATATTTAAAAGACTTAAAAGTGTATTAGATACTATATTTGCAGAAAAAGAAGATCTATATTTAAGAGACACTATTTTTGATGATAATAAAGAGTACTATGAAAAACTAAAAAAATTACATGCTCAAAAAGTAGAACTACAAAAATTAAAAGCATTATGTACCTTATCAAAACCGTTTGTTATTGAATTTAGTGGTACTCCTAGAACTGGGAAAACCACTACGATAAATAATTTATATGATTTCTTTAAAAAAGGTGGTTTTAATACTGCTATAATTGAAGAATTTACTACATCCAGATATTATAAAGAAATATTTAAACTAAAATATAAAGATGTAAGTTCCACTGAATCAAATATGGCAATAATAGAAGAAGTTACAAGGCAATTAGAAGAGGCACTTAATTCTGATAAAGAAATAATTTTAATTGATAGATCTGTAAATGATAGGCAGATTTGGAATTATAGAAGATATATTCGTGGTGATATGCTAGAAGAACTATATCTTGAATCAAGAGGAAAATATAGTGCAATATCACGAAAGTTAATAGATTTTTTAGTTATTACATATGCTGAACCATTAATTTCATTAAAAAGGGATTATAACTCAAGTTTGGCATTAGAAAAAAGAAACTTTTTAAATCTTGATAATTTAACTGAATATAATAGAAGTTTAAGAGATTTACAAGAATTATTTAAAACGAGTGTAAAAGATTCAATTTTTCTAGATACAGGTTCTATGAGCATGGATGAGGTTTCTGTAGAAATTGCATCACAAATAATGCCTGCCATGAGAAAAAGATATATTAAAAGCTTTAAACAAAAATATAATTTAAGATAATATATACTAAAAAGGAAGAACAAGCTCTTTCTTTTAAAATTGATAGACTTTTCTTTTTCTTTTTGTACATTTAAACTTTCAATCAATTTAATGCCTTGCAATGTACTCTAAAAATTTACAAATAAAACCAATGCTAGTGAATAAGAAAAAATAATTGTGTTTTCATTTATAATATTTGCTTCAACATATAAAAGTGTTATAGAAGAAGTAGAGTGCCTTAATCTTTTTTGAAAGACTGTGATATTCCATTTGAAATTAGTAAGGATACATGATTATGCCGAAAATTATGTATCTTATTTTTTCCCTTTAATTATTGGCTTTTCATCAGCTATTTTAATCATTTCTGTTTATATTTAAAATTTCACTCAAAAGATGACCTATTTGATCTAAAGCATATGATATACCTTCACAATGAAATATATCATCATAATCTGCTAAACAAAGTTCTAGCTCGGATACATTACTTTCCAATTCTTTGTAATTTTTTTGAATGCAATAAATTTCATTATTATTAAAATGTTGTTGCCAACTTTTTAAAGACAATAACACACTATTAAAACTATTAATGATTTGTTTTTTTGATATTTCAAAGTAAAAATCTTGTTTTAAAATATCAATGTTTTTTAAATTTTTTTCAATTTGATCTGTCATATATTTTATGTTTTCGTCAAAAAAAGCTTTTTGATCTACACTAATGTTATAATCAAGCATAATTCATCTCCTTTACATTAAAAAACTGTTTAAATAAATAGAAATAATATAGTCTATCATTTAACAATGATTTTTCTTTCCATAAGAACATTATAATGCAAGTAAACTGTTTAAGAAATTTTTGCTTCTTGATTTTGTAAATTAATTAAACTTTTTGTGTTTGCTATTTAAAGGAGATTTTATAGAAAAAAAGATGGTTATCCGCATTAATGCTTTTAATCATCTTTAATTTTAAAATCTTTTTAATTTTCTTACTGGACCTTCTTGTTTGTGAGGAGCAAATGCATTCATTTTCTCATCCCAACATTTAAGAACATCCATAAATGTATTATCTCCTCGGCTATCTAAAACATCCCAATATTCTCTAGGAAGAGAACCTTCACTTACACTTGAGAACATTCTATGTCCTGCTTGTTGTTCTGCTCTAAATTGTCTTCTTCTGCGTTCTAATTCGCTAGGATTAGTTACTTCTTGACCATTAATATAAAATATTACATCTTCAGCCATTGTTTCTTTCAAACCAAATAATTGACAATTATCCTTAGCAAATCTTCCTGTAAAAAATGTATTACGAATTTTCATAATATCTTCAAACGTTAAATCCTTTTTATATCCAAAATATTCAAGAAGTGCTGCCAAATTACAAGCATCTTTTATTACTATACTATTTTTTCCTAAATTTAAACAAGTCTCATCATCTGTAACATTAAGGATAGGATAGTTTGGAGATCTATACAATAAGTCATTTGACAATTTGTTTTCATTTGGCACAAATAACATACTTCTATAACTTCTCCAAGAACCCGTGCTCAATTGACCTGGTTTAGTTCTAAAAAAGTTGTCATTTCCCTCATAACGATATATACTATTTGCTCTTACAACTTCACCAACATAAATATTATCTCTACACACTACATATTTTTTATTTTCCATACAAAAATCCTCCTTTAATTGCTATATATAATAATACAAATTGGTTAAAATTACAAATTTATAATTATAAAGTTTACGATATTCATTTTTACTTTTGGTGCAGTCATCATACTTTGAATCTTTGTATAAATTTTTTTATTATGGTAAAAATTGGTTATTTAAAATGAAATATGCTATACTATTTTCATATTAAAAAGTTATGGAGTTTTTATGAGAAAAATTTTAATAAAAGGTGTAGATATAAGCAATGAAATTATAAAAGATTTAGAAAGCTTAACAGAAGAAGAACTAAAATATAAAAAAAATCTTCATACTCATGTTGACTTTCTATTATTTGATCGAGCAACCTCAGAATATCGATTGGCAATTGAAGTAGACGGAGGTTATCATAATATATTTGATAAACGAAATGCTAGACAAATTCACAATGATCGGTTAAAAAATCAAATATTAGAAAAAGCTGAACTTCCATTAATAAGATGTAAAACAGATGGAATACCAGATGAAAAAGAAATTATAAAATATCTAAAATAAAATTTTATTAAATAGTAAAAAATGTAGTATAATAAAATCCACAAAGGAGGTGTCAATTTGATGCAAATGATTGATTTTATAAGCAAAAACATATATTTAAAGGAACCGGGAACGATTGATAATATTAAAAGTCATCCTAAATTTGCTCTTATAAATCCAGAAGGCATAATTTTATATGCAGATTTGAGTAATGATGGAAAAGTGATTTCTATTGGCGGTAAAGAAATAGTTTGTAATCAGCACCAGAATTATCTAGCAAAATTAGTAGAAAATTTTTATCCAGAAAAAACTGAATTGTTAGAAAAAATTAAACAAGGTAATGTATACGCACCAATTTATGAATTTTTAAAAGATGGAAATATTGTGTTTAACAATATAACCACCTATGAAGGACCAACTTTCTTTTTAAATGGAGTTCACGGCCAATTACTAATTCCTATAAATCCCACAGATATTCAAAAAGAATCGTTAAAATCACTTGATCCATATGTGAATTATTTTAGAGAAATTGAAGTAAAAGAATATCAAGATTTTGAAAAAAATATCAAAGAAACGTATTTTGAAAACGGATCAGAAGCGATTAAAAACTATTTGGCTAGGCAGCAAGAATATGGCCAAAGTAGGCATTAAAATATTTATTATTCATAATAATAAACCAATATCTAAGGCGATCCATATCATACGTGAAAATTCAATTTATCAAAATCATTTGCAGTATTGGCAAGAGCATTTGTCTAAAGAAGAGTATAAATATGTATCATTAGACGATTTATATAAAAATAGTAGAAACTTAATTGCAATTAAAATAGCATTGGAAGGAAATATTGTTTTCGTGGATATATCAAAAAAGGATGGAGAGTATCGTTCAGGTATTCTTTATCTTCCCAAAAATGTTTCAAAAAACAGAAAAAAACTGGCAGCAATTTTAACTTCTTCATACGATTATCTAAATATAATCTATGATATTTTTTATGACGGTAAAACTTACCGAGCAAAAGAAAAAGATATTATTAGATCAGAAAAAAATTTTATTTCTAAAAGGATCCTAAAATTACCATAATATAAAAGAAAAAAGGTATTTAAAACATACAAACGAAAGAGGTGATAAAATGTCTTTGAATAATGCAAAAGAACATTTAAAAAAATATCATTTAGAAGACAATATAATTCTGTTTGATGACACAAGTGCTACTGTATCTGAAGCAGCCAAGCGATTAAATTGTGAAGAAAGTGAAATAGCCAAAACGTTAGCATTTGCAGTCAAAGATCAACCTGTATTAATTTTGATGGCAGGAAATGCTAAATGCAAGAATAGTTTATTTAAACAAATTTTTCATGAAAAAGCTAAAATGATTCCAGCAAGTGAAGTAGAAGAAATAATTGGCCATCCTCCTGGAGGTGTTTGTCCATTTGGAATTAAAGAAAACGTTGAAGTATATTTTGATGAATCCTTAAAAGATCATGAAGTGATTTATCCTGCTTGTGGCACACCTAATAGTGCAGTAAAACTTACAATAGTACAATTAGAAGATTCTGTACCAAATCATAAATGGATCAATGTATCAAAAGATATAAATGAAAATTAAAAAAATACAAGGAAAGAATACGAAGTAAATATGGTTACAAAAGAATATTTTATAGATAAAGAACTTCCAGAAAAATTATCGAAAGAGGAAACAGACAGGTTATTTAAGGAATTTTATGCAGGATCTAAAGAAGCAAGAGAAAAAATAATCATTCATAATTTACGCTTAGTTCGCCATGAAGTAAATAGAAGATTTTTTATGATACAATGTGAAAAACCAGATTTATTTTCTTATGGAGTCGTCGGACTTATAAATGCGGTGGATAACTATGATCTATCTAGAGGATTTTCCTTTGCTACTTATGCTGTAAAATCTATTGATAATGAGATGATAAGATATGTAAGAAGCATAGAAGGACTAAATAACATAGATAGTCTAAATAGAGTGCTTTTTGAAGGAGCTCACGAACACGAATTAGAATTAGTAGATAGAATTGAAGATCAAAAAAATTTATTTGAAATATTTGAACGTAAAGAAATGGATAGAATTATTCGAGAGTGTGTAGAACAATTACCAAGACGAGAAAGAGAAATGATGAAATTGCGTTTTGGATTTTATGATGATCAAATACATACTTTAGAATCGATAGCCCAAACCTTTCATATTTCCAGAGCAAGAGTAGCTGTAATAATAAATAGAATACTTGAAAATATAAAAAAGCAATTAGAACATACAGGTGCAATTGAAAAGCAAAAAAGAAATATAAAAAAAGGTAAAAAAAATATGTCAGAAATAAACATTCAACCAACCGCTACTGCAGAAGAAATTATTTTAAATGCCAAACTACGTTTATCTAGATTAGAAATAACAAAAGAAGAGTTTTTGAAAATATTAGAATATGTAAAATTTACTGAAAATAAATTTTTAATAAAAGGATTAAATGCCGAAGATGCTGTATCCAAAATTTTAACTTTATCAGAATTTTCAAGAACATTGACAAGGAAAAAATAGGTAAAATTAAGAAAAAGAAAAAGCAAAAAATAAACCTTTTTATACGAAAACAAAAAAATTGAAAAAACTTTAATTTTTTAGTTGACAAACTGAAACTAATCGATTAGTATATAAACTACCAATTCACTTGAGAAGGCGAATTGGTGCTAGTATCACACTAGTCAACCCCTTTTTATTCTTTTAGGAAGAGTCTTCAGGGGACTCTTCTAAATTAGTACTTTAAATCCATCAATTTTGATGGATTTTTTTTCGGATTTGAAACAAGTGTTTTTTTCGAGTATAATTAAATTATTAGGAGGCACTATGAACATTGAACATATTAAAGGAATAGGTGAGAAAACATTAGAACATTTCTATAAATACAATATCTACACTTTAGAAGATTTGTTGACTTTTTATCCGTATCGATATCAAATATTGGAACCAAGTTCTTTAGAAAATACAGAAAAAGATATTACCATTACAATAAATGCAACAGTAGCAGATCCAGGGAAAGTGTCTTTTATTCGTAAAAACTTTAATACTTATCGCTTCAAAGTAGAATCCTATGGAACAATATTCACTGTAGTGATATTTAATCGAGCTTTTTTAAAACCTCACATAACCATTGGCAAAGAAATTACATTGATAGGAAAATACGATGCTCAAAAAAAGATTTTTACCGCGAACGACTTAAAACTCCAAAAATTGATTGGAACAAAAATTATACCAGTTTATCATACCATCAAAGGAATTAAAAACTCCAGTTTAGAAAAAATTATGAATGAAGCTTTAAAAGAAAGCAAATCCGTCGCGGATTATGTACCTAAAAAATATAATGAAAAATACCATTTAATAAATAAAGAAGAGGCATTAACATATCTTCACACTCCTAAAAATACTCAAGAAATTCAAAGAGGCAAGCAAAAACTTATCTATGAAGAACTTTTTGTGTTTATGTTTAAAATACAATATTTAAAATCGTTAAAAAATAAAGAAGTAGGAATAAAAAAAGAAGTGCCTCATGAAGAGATAGAAAAATTTATAGATCAAATTCCTTTTACATTAACATTAGATCAACAAAAAGCAATTCATGAAGGATTAGAAGATTTAACTTCCTCAAAAAGAATGAATCGTTTGCTTTTAGGAGATGTAGGTTCAGGAAAAACGATCGTAGCAACAGTATTAATGGTCGCCAACTTTCTAGCAGGATATCAAAGTGCTTTCATGGCTCCGACAGAAATACTTGCCATTCAACATTTAAAATCCATTAGAAATCTTGTAAAAGATACAAATATTCACGTTGAATGTCTAGTAGGAAGTATGTCTAAGAAAGAAAAAGAAAATGTACTTACGAATATGGCTAAAGGAAAAATAGATATTTTAATAGGAACTCATGCAATTCTTAATGAAAAGTTAAGATTTCAAAAATTGGGATTTATCGTTACAGATGAACAACATCGTTTTGGAGTAAATCAAAGAGATATTCTTATGCAAAAAGGATCTCTTCCAGATATGCTTTTTATGAGTGCTACCCCAATTCCAAGGACATATGCTTTAACTATATATGGAGACATGGATACTTCAATAATTAAACAAAAGCCAAGTGGAAGAAAAGAAATCATAACGAAAGTTCTAAAAGAAAAAGATTTAAAAGAAGTCTTATTTAAAGTACTAGAAGTGATCAAAAAAAATCAACAAGTATATGTTGTAGCCCCGATGATTGAAGAAAACGAAGACACCGATTTAAAAGATGTTTATCTTTTAAAAGAAAAATTTGATTTAGCTTTTCATAACAAAATTCCAATAGGTATTTTACATGGAAAACTAAAAAAAGCAGAAAAAGAAGAAGTTATGAATGACTTTAAACTGGGACGAACAAAAATCTTGATTTCGACTACTGTAGTAGAAGTTGGAGTGGATGTAAAAGAAGCCACTGTGATGATTATTTTTAATGCAGATAGATTTGGCTTAGCTACTTTACATCAATTACGAGGACGAGTAGGTAGAAATGACTTACAAAGCTATTGTTATTTAATATGTAATGAAGAAAAAGAAAGATTAAAAGTATTAGAAGAAAGTAATGATGGATTTTATATTAGTGAAAAAGATTTCGAATTTCGTGGAGAAGGTGATTTATTTGGGGTTCGTCAAAGCGGAGATATGACATTTAAAATTGCCAATTTAAAACGAGACTATAATATTCTTTTGAAAGCAAGAGAAGATGTAAAAGAATTTATTAAAGAAAAAGAATATTTAGAGGATAAAAAGTATCAAGAAATTGTCGACAAATTAGATTTTACTAATTGACAAAATTTCAAAAACATAATATGCTTTATATAGCATAGCTATAAACGCTATGCCGGTACATATTCACGATCACTTCTGAGTGTGTACCTAACAAACCCCCTGAAGGAGCCGCAAGGCTCCACTTTTTGTTGATATTAAAGGGTTTGTAGCCTTTAAAATATATTTTAGGTACCCAATTAGGTACCCAAAGACTTGAAAAAGTCTTTTTTTATTATAAATAACTATTTTAAATGATTCATCATATTAACAATATCATCCATTTTATTTTTAAATAGGTGAGAATAAGTATTTAATGTTTCATCAATTTTAGCATGTCCTAAGTATTTAGCAACAATCATGATATTAGCACCATTATTAATGAGTAAAGAGGCACAAGAATGTCTAAAATCATGAATTCTAATTTGTTTTAAACCAGCATTCATTGCATTTTTATTTTTTCTTTTTCTAAGAACATCTGGGTGTAGTGGAGAAACATCACCAACGACAAACCATTTTTGATTAAAGTTATAATATTTAGAAACTTGTTTTTTATATTCTTTTAAATGATCTACTAAAATATCTGGCATTGGTATTGTCCTAGTAGAAGTACGAGTTTTAGGAGTAGTAATTTTCCAATAACCACCATCACCATTTTCATTCACAACATTTTTAACGATAGATAAAGTCTTATCTTCAAAATCAATGTTATCCCAAGTAAGACCCCTAAGTTCTCCTCTACGAAGACCACAATAATATAATATTTCAAATACACAAATAAACTTTAAATCATCTTCACATGCAATAAACTTTTTAAATTCTTCATAAGTGTAATAATCCATTTCCTTTGGTACAGCATTAGGATCAGTAAACTTTTCCATCTTGTTATATACAGAAGTAAAATTAAAGTCATGCCATTTTGTTCCATAGTTTAATATTTCTTTTAAAAACTTGTGATAATGATTTTTAGTTTTAACAGCAACTGGTTTATTGGAAATCATAGTACGCCATTTTAAATAATGAGTAATATTAAAATCTCTTACTTTTACCTTTTCTAGCATCTTTAAAGAAGTGATTCTTTCACGATATGTTCTCATAGTTGTAGACTTGACTTTATCTGATTTATAAGCGTAAAATTCTTCATATAAATCTTTAAAAGTCATGTCCGTAACATTAATTTCTTTTTTCTCAACTTTAGACATAAAATTTTGCTCGGCTTTAACAGCTTCATTTCTTGTCGCAAACTTTTTAGATTTATATTTTTTTCTAGTTCCATCACTTAAATATAAATAATTATAAAATATCCATCTGCGACCATCTTTAGTTGCTTCTTCTTTACTTACTTGTTTAACAGCCATATAATCCTCCTTTACTGGCCACACAAATAAATCAATCATGCGAGCCAATTGTATAACAAAATAAAATGTCTTGCTAGTTTACGATTAGTTATTACTCATCTCTTTTAAGTAATCAATATTAATTTTTAAATAAGCTACCACTTCACACATAGGTAATAAACCTTTTGGAAGTAGGTAGCCTTTTTCTTCACAAAGTGTTTTTATTTCTTTCTTTAACTTGAAAGCATTATTAATTCCAAGATTAGATAATTTCATTAAATCATCCAAATTACACCATTGTTTAGAAATTAATTCTAATGTTTCTTTAGCATTCATTATTTATCATCCTTTCCACATATTCCGTTTATCATTTTTTGAAGTTCTAATTGTTCTTCTTTAGTAGTAGGAATAGACTCACATCTTTTTCCATTCCATAACATAATTCCATCAGTATCATAACTAATAACTGGATTTAGTATATCTTCGTTAGTTTCTACACCATTAATTTCCGTAGCATGTATATAGTTTTGTCTATATCCATTTTTATCTAAATAACCTTTAGGAATACCTTTTACAACGATTTCAATATTTGTATCAAGAATATATTTATTTGCAATTGTTTTGGCTATTCTGGTACTAAAAAAGGATGGATAATTTTTTAAATTCCCATCCTTGTTTTTAAAGTACTCATCTTTTACTATGTCAAACCAAATATATTTATCATCAACATTATTTTTAATGTTAATTATTTTACCATGCACTAAAATATAATCATTAATTTTCATAAACACCTCCCAAAGACCTCATCTTGCAAGATCTTATCATTATATTTTTAATTTATATATTTAACTTATTTATTATGTAAGAAATATAGTTCTACATATATAGAAATTATTTTCTAAGTAATTAGAACTTTATTTCTAATATAGATTCTTCGTTTAAAGCTATTACCATTAATAATAGTTATATAATTGTTATCAGCTAAATATTTGAGTAGGTTAGTGATAGTTCTTGTCGAACAACCTAATTGTTTAGCATAATACTTATTTGTTCCATAAGCATAACCTAATTGCATAGCATTAGAATTTAAAATACCTAGAAGTAACATTGCACTTCTAGGTATCTTAGATTTCATTAAGCATGTTGGAATCATCACAAAGTTATCCATAAACGCTCCTTCCTATAAAGCAAAAAAGAGAAGTCATGAACTTCTCAAAATCTACTTTGTTTCACTAAATTTTATAATTTTTGCTATTCTACTATATTTTAACATAGCATTTTGGTAAATCAATACCTGAAATAATCTCGTTTTATATACCAAAAAACATTCAAGAAACTTTTCAATTTTTATATTTTTATTTTCAAAAAAATACCGATTTTTTCCCCAATGGGGAAGAAGTTAATAGTTGTTTCTATAAAATTAAGATTATTAGCAAGCAATGGAAATGTATAGCACTAAAGGATTTACTATAATTTCCTGTTATGGGATAAATCCCAATCCCTTATGATATTTGTAAATATGTATTTATGATAATTAAATTGATATTACTGCTATAGAGAGATTTACAAAATTATGATATAATTACTAAGGAATTGTTATTCTTATAAGACTGGAGGTAAATATGAAAACAAGAAATAAATTGGAACTTACATGGATTGGAAAAGATGATAAAAAGAAAATAGAACCTCGAATTTTAAAATATATTGAAGATAAATCGTATGGAGATAAAAATACTGGAAATATGTTGATTCATGGCGATAATTTATTAGCTTTAAAATCATTAGAAGCAAATTATTCTGGAAAAATTAAATGTATATATATTGATCCTCCATATAATACAGGTTCAGCATTTGATTTATATAACGATAATTTAGAACATTCGATATGGCTTTCATTAATGAAAGAAAGATTAATTTTACTATATAAGTTATTAAAAGAAGATGGTATAATTTTTATTCAAATTGATGATAATGAATATGCTTATTTAAAAGTACTATGTGATGAATTATATGGAAGAAATAATTATTTAAATACTGTTTCCGTTAAAATGAAAAATATTGCTGGAGCTTCAGGTGGCGGTGAAGACAAAAGGCTTAAGAAAAATGTTGAGTATATATTAATTTATACTAAAAACTATAATACATTTAAATGGTTAAAAAATGCCTATTCATATACAGAAATATGTGAATTAGTACAAAAATATAAGGAAGAAGGAATAAGTTGGAAATATACTTCGGTATTATATGATAAAGGCGAAGAGAAATATTTATGTTCAACTGTAGATGGAGATGGCAATGAAATAAAAATATATAATAGAGAAAATTATAAGTTTATGTCCATTAATCAGGTTGCAAAATTAGAAAATATTACAGTAAAAGAAGTATATTATAAATATATGGATGTAATACATACAACGGCTATGCCACAAAGTTCTATTCGGCCAAGAGTTATAAAAGAACTGGAAAATATTAATCATTCAGATTTAATAAGTATAAAATATGTTCCAAAGACAGGTAAAAATAAGGGCATTGAATACGAACAATACTATAAAGGAGATAAATTTAGATTATTAACTTGGCTAAAAGATGTGACAGAATTTAAAGATGGTCAATGGTATAAAAAAGACTTACAAGGTACTTTATGGGATGGCATTAATTTAAATAATTTAACAAAAGAAGGAAATGTTGCTTTTCCAAATGGAAAGAAACCTGAGGAATTAATTCGTAGAATTATTGAAATGTCTACCGAAAAAGGTGATTATGTTTTAGATTCTTTTTTAGGAAGTGGAACAACTATAGCTGTTGCACATAAAATGAAAAGAAAGTGGATTGGTATAGAAATGGGAAATCAAGTATATTCTCATTGCAAGCCTAGAATAGACTCAATTATAGATGGATTAGATAAAAATGGAATCACAAATGATGTTAATTGGAATAGAGGTGGAGGATATGATTTTTATGAGTTGGCTCCTTCACTATTAAATAAGGACAAATATAATAACTGGGTTATTTCCGATGAGTATGATGCTGATATGTTAGCAGAGGCAATGTGCTTACATCATGGATTTAAATACATAAAAGACCAGGATTCATTTTATAAACAGGGATATTCTACAGAGAAAGATTTTATTTACACGACAACAAATTATGTGACTATTCAATATTTAGATATGTTACATGAATGTATGGGAGATGATGAATCGTTACTTATCTGTTGCAAATCTTTTGATGAAGAATGTATAACCAAATATAATAATATTACTATTGAAAAAATACCTCAATCGATATTGAAAAAATATGAGTTTGGAGATGTTGATTATACATTAAATATAGAAGATGAGGTCATTGATGAGGAGGATGAAAATGAGTAATCCAAGTATAGATTATTTAAATAATCGTCTAAGTTTAAGAACTCCTCAATTAGAAGCACTTAAAGTTTTAGATGATATAAGTGATTTTGTATTAGATGATAATATAAATAATGATGAAATCTTGAGAAAAGTAAAAATGAAATATCCATCTGTCAAAGATTTTGATAGAAATTTTCCTTCTTTATGTTTTGCATTAGCTACTGGTGTAGGTAAGACTAGATTAATGGGGGCTTTTATAGCATACTTATATATTGTTAAAGGAATAAAAAATTTTATGGTCATTGCACCTAATATAACCATATATAACAAATTAAGATCTGACTTTTCTAACGAAAGTAGTGATAAGTATGTTTTTAAAGGATTAAAAGAATTTGTTCAAGAAAATGTAAATATAGTAGATGGTGAGAACTATAAAGAACAAGGTAAAAGCCAAATATGGAATGCCGAAATAACCATAAATATTTTTAACATAGATAAAATTAATAAAGATGTTCAATCAATAAAAGATTTATCTGAATATTTGGGTCAATCATATTATGACTTCTTAATTGAACAAAAAGATTTGGTTATTTTAATGGATGAATCTCATCATTATAGAGCTGATAGGGGAATGCAAGTAATAAATGAATTAAAACCTAAATTAGGGCTTGAATTAACCGCCACTCCTCAAATCGAAAGGCATGGAAAAACTATAAAATTTAATAATATTATTTATGATTATCCTTTATCAAGAGCAATGATTGATGGCTATGTAAAAGAGCCTTCTGTTGCCACTAAGAAAAATTTTAATCCAGATAATTTTTCTGACGAAGAAATAGATGTTATTAAATTAAATGACGGATTAGCAATTCACGAGAATACCAAAGTTGCTCTTGAGGAATATGCACTTGAAAATGAAGTGAAATTAGTTAAACCTTTTACAATGGTAGTATGCAAAAATATTGATCATGCTAATAAAATAATTAATTATATTAAATCCGATAAATTTTATAATGGTAAATATAAAGATAAAGTAATGATGATTACATCAAAAGATGGAAAAGCGGAAAAAGACGAGAATATACAGAAATTATTATTTTTAGAAAATCCATTAAATACAATAGAAATCGTTGTTCATGTTAATATGTTAAAAGAAGGATGGGATGTTAATAATTTGTATACAATAATTCCATTAAGAACTTCTGCTTCTCAAACATTAACTGAGCAGACAATGGGACGAGGCTTAAGATTGCCTTATGGAAAAAGAACAGGAAATGAAACGATTGATAGATTAACAATCGTTTCACACGATAAATATCAGGCTATTATAGATGAAGCAAACAAAGAAACATCAATTTTAAAAGCATCAAATATAACATTTATAGATGATATGGACTTATCTCAAAAAGAAACTATTGTAGCTCAACAAACCTGGATGCAAGAATTAGACTTACAAATTGAAAAAGAAAATAATACTGAAGAAAAGCAAAAACTTGAACTTGTAAAAGCAACTAATAAAATAGTTTCAAATTTAAATATAGATAAAGCGGATTTAAAAAATGAGAATATCAAAGCTAAAATAATTGAGGAATTTAGTAAAAACGATATGGATAGCAAAAAAAACGTTGAAAAAATTTATGATAGTTTTGTAGATCAATACCATGATGAAATAATTTCAACAGTATTGAAAAATAGAATGAATATTCCATATATATCAATAAATAAAAGCACAAAAAGTGAACAAATTTATAAGGATTTTAAATTAGATGTATCTAAATTAAAATTCAAACCATTAGATAATGATATTATGATACGTCATTTAGGTGATGGTGAAAGTGTTGAAATTAAAGTTATAGATGGAAACATAGTTGAATTTGATAATGCAAAAGAAATTTTAATTGATAAATTATTCACTTTGCCAAGCTTAGATTATGACAAGTGTTCAGATATTCTTAATGCAAAGGTTGACGAATATATTGATTATCTAAAAAGAAGTTATAGTGAATCGGATGTAATTAATATATTATACAATTATAGTAATTATATTGCTAAAGAAATTGGAAAGCAAATAATGTCCAATGTAGAAATAACAAACAATATAATTGAAGAAAATATTATTGTAGAAAATCCTAAAATATATAATCCTGTTTTTACTAAAAAATTAAATGAAAAAATATTGGATTATAAAGAGTCTGTTGAAAAGGCCAAAATTAAAAGTTATATATTTAATGGATTTAAAAAGGCTTGTCATAACATGTATAAGTTTGATTCTAATACAGAAAAAGATTTTTCGTTTATTTTAGAACATTCTAATTGTGTCTTAAAATGGCTAAGACCTGATTCTAAACAATTTAATATTTATTGGAATAGAATCAATAAATATGAACCAGACTTTATTGTCGAAACAGATGATAAAATGTACATGATTGAAATCAAAGCAGAAAATCAAGTAGATAATTATGAAGTACAAGCCAAGAAAAAAGCAGGAATGGATTACTGCTCGGTTATAAATAACTATAGAAAAAGTCACCCAAATATTAAGGAATGGAAATATTTATTAATAGAAGATTCAGACGTTAAAACAAATTATGATTTTGATAGATATATTTAATTTGGAATATTTAATATTATAAAATATTGAAAAATTAAACTTATAGGGTTTAAAATAATTATTATAAATAAAATTAATAAAGCGCTAGTACAGGCTTATTTAATAAGTTTTTGTGTTGGCGTTTTTTTAATTATTTATATAAAAGATTGGAGTAGTACAATTATGATTAAAAGTATTGAATTTGAAAATTTTAGAAATCTAGAAGGAACCTATGAATTTAACAATAAGCTGACTGTAATAATTGGAAAAAACAATTCTGGGAAAACAAATTTATTAGATGGGATAAAAATTGCATTTTCTACTATTACAAGTGATTATTATAAAATAAATCAAAGTGATTTCAAAGACAGTAATGATAATTTGCCAATAATTATTAAAATAGAATTAGAGCCAGATTCTATTCCTAGTTTAAATTTTAAAGATGAAAAATCAGAAAAAAAATGTGGTTTTATGGTTACAATTAGAAAAACTCAAAGTGGTAGATATGTAAAAGAAATTAATTATTTAAATGGAAGTAATATAGATTTTGATATTTTAAGAGATGATCCTAAAATTCCTAATTTATATACTATTCCGTTATTGCGCATAGAAGATATATATACTGATGATTTAACAACAGGTATTTCAAATTTTATTGATTCAGAAGAAAAATATATAGAATTAAAAAAAGAATCCAAAGAAGCGATTAGAAAAGAAATGCACAAAAAAATTAATGAGTTCCAAACTTTTTGTAGTAAGTTCAATCAAAATTTAGACATAGAAATAACAGATCCAAAATTTTCAAACGAAAAAGTATATATTGTTGATAGTAGTATGGGAGACAAAGCGCATAATTATAAAATCGGGTCAGGATATAAAAGTATTGCTAATATAATTCTTAATACTTTGAGTGAAAAATATAATATTATATTAATTGATGAAATTGAAAACCATTTACACCCTTCATTAATCAGAACTCTTATTAGAGAATTGCGAGGAGTTGCGAATACAATGATTATTGCTACAACACATTCTGCGGTAGTTATTAATGAATTGAAAATGGAAGAATTATTAGATATCTCTGGAAAAAGATTATCAGAAATAAGCTCACAAAATCAGCAAAAATTAAATATATTTTTACATCCTGGTAGAAGTGAACTGATACTTTCTGATAATGTTATATTGGTTGAAGGATATACAGAAGAATTATTATTAAACAATTATTTATACAAAAATAATAGAAATTGGACTATAGTTAATGTTTCAGGTGTTATGTTTGAACCATACATTGAATTGGCAAGTTTTTTAAATAAAAAAATAATAGTAATAAGTGATAATGATAAAGCGTTATCTGATAATTTAGAATCATCACCAAGATTTAATCGCTTAAAAGAATTATGCTGTTCTAAACAAATTAAACTATTGGAAGTAGAAAATACATTAGAGACTGATTTATATAATAATGGATATTTAGATGAGTATATTAGTTTATTATGCCCGCACAAAAAACACTCAACAATTTACGTAGCAAAAGAACATAAAAAAACAGAAATAGTTGAAAATTTAATAGAAAATGATGTTAATATTTCTGATTGGCATATTATGAAGGATATTGAAGATGAATTCAAAGGTAATTAAGTTTGTTGCTGGTGGTGGCAAAACTACATATTCTAAAAAATATCTAAAAGAAAACAAGAATGGGATATATTTAGCATTTACAAACAGTGTAGTTAAAGATGTTAAAAATAGTGGTTTTTTGGCAAAAACAATAGATTCGTTTTTTTTAAGCTTTTTGATTCCTAAATTTAGTTCTGTTATTCCTTTAATTGCATCGGGTTCTAAAGTGATATTCACTGATGCAAAACTTTTACCAAAATATTTAATTGGTATTTCAAATATACATATAAAAGAAGATGGTAAGATTTGTAACCATGGAAAAGAAACTGGTATTGATTTGAAAATTACAAATGAACAGTTACACGGGATGGGAAACTTTCCAAATAGTAAAGTTATAAAATATATATTTTCAAAAAAAGAGTTAAGATTAACAGATAAGCTTCGAGAAGAATTATCTTTATATTTATTAAAAAATTACGAAAATGATATAATAGATTTGATAAATTCTAGATTTTCTTACATATTAATTGATGAGGCACAAGATTTAAATGGATATAGAGAAATTTTCGCTAAGGTAATATATAATTCAGATATAAAATTAATTTTATTAGGTGATGACAATCAGAATATTAATGGTGGAGGAGATTGGTTTGCAACATTAAATGCTGATTGTAGTCAAAATAAAAGTCATAGATGTCCAGAAAACAATTGTGAATGGATTAGAAATAATTTAGGCATTAAAATTTATGGAACTAATAATAATAGTAAATTTGAAAGAATCGAAATTATGGATATTCACAAATTTGACGATGGGGAGAGAACACTTTTATATAGTCAAAAAAGTGGAAAAATTAAAGACATAGTTGATAATTGGAAAGGGCCGAAAGATACAATTAAATCAGCAAAAGGAAGCACTATAGAGAATGATATAGTTATAATCGGAAATATTTTAAACACAAAAAATTATTACACTGCTATAACTAGAACGAAGAAAAATGTCTATACTACTATAAAACTCAAGAAATAGAGGTAAAATATGAAAAATTGTTATTTTTATTTTGATGAATCATTTCATACTAGAACTATCACAAAACAAAGTTTAAAAGATACAAATTATTTTAATTCTTATGTAAGTACAGGATTAGGATTTGAAAAAATAGATAAACATGAAATTTTTAAGCATTATGAAAAGTTCGAAAATAAATATAAAAATTTATTTACAGTAGAAGAATTAAAAAGTGATATCGTTAAACATAAAAATTACCAATATGGTTTAGCATCATTTAACAATAATGCTACTCAAATGTATAGTGATTTTTTTGAATTATTAAATCAATATAATATTATATATTATATATCTGTAATAGATAAACTTGAATATTTACTTTCAAAATGTAAATTTAAAGCTCCGTGTATTTTAAATACAAAGGCAGTTATCTATAGCATTACCAAAGCAATAAATGTTTATAAACCACAAAATGTTATAGATGATATAATGAAAAAAAATAATCAACTACTTAATGATTTAATAGATTTCTTTAAAAATCAAATGAAAATTAATGGTAATATTCCGCTAAAAGAATTAGAAAATAATGCTATGAACGAGATTATTATGTTTTTAAATATGATTGATACTTCATCAATCACTTTTGAATTTAATTATTTACCTACTTATATAGGTTTAAATTTATTAACTAAAGAATTAAATATTAAATCAATTGATTTAGTAATTGATAAAGAGGGAAGCAATAGGGTTATCAGATGTGCAAAAAAGGCAGGATTTTTAAAAAGTAAACAAATGGATTCAAGAACATCTCCAGGAATACGAATGTCAGATTTATTTTGTGGATTTGTTTCCAGAATGATGAGAGCTATATATGAAGCAACATATAATAATCCGGATATTCCATATAAAGAAAGGCATTTACTACCTGAAGAATGGTTTGATGTCAATGAGAAACAGTTTTATTTATATAAAAAAACGGCAAGGTTTATAAAAAAATATATGAATTTGTATTACGCAAGTTTTGTCAGCATATATTTTGATTTATTCGTTGCGTTTATAGAATTAATATATTATTTTGATAAATTTGATAATTATGTAGAATATAAAGAAACAATAATAAAAGATCATGCTGAAAAATGTAATAATGAAATTATTCTCAAAGTAGAATTTGAAATAAAAAGATTGGAGGGAGAACGAGAATTTATTTAAAGAAATATATAAATTACTAGTATTTAATTTAGGTACCCAAAAGTTCACACAAAAAAATTAGGTACCCAATTAGGTACCCAAAGTATTAAAATAGTCATTACATAATTAAAAGTGAATATTAAGAAAAGTCTTATTTTATAAGGATTTATATAATATTCATAAACTTGCGTGATTGATTTTATTTTGCCCCCTGAAGGAGCCATAAGGCTCCATTTTTGTTTGCTTTAAAAGATTTATGTCATTTTAAATATGTTTTAGACGTTCAGGAATTTTGAAAAAGTCTCAAATGATGATGTATTTGAATTTGGTTATAAAGACAAAACAATTAGAGATGATAATAAAAATATAGTATAATATTTAAAAGGAGATGGTTTACTTGGAAAAAATTGAAGCAATAAATGCTATTGAAGAATTAAAAAAATATCAAACAGAAACTAATAAAATTGAAGCAAAAAAGGCTCTAGAAGGTTTTCCTAAAAAATGTTATGATACTTTTTCAAGTTTTTCTAATAAATATGGTGGAATTATTATATTTGGAATAAATGAAGAAAATAAATTTAGTATAGATGGTGTTTATGACTTAAATGATTTACAAAAGCAAGTATCCTCAATGTGCAGTGATTCCATGGAACCAGCGGTTAGACCAGATATATTACCATTCGATTATGAAGGAAAAAAATTATTAGCTGTAAAAATAGATGAAATAGCTCAAAATAAAAAGCCTTGTTACTACAAACCAAAAGGATTACAAAAAGGATCCTTTACAAGAATAGGCGATAGAGATGAACCAATGACTGATTATGAAATATATTCTCTTCAGAGTTATAATGATCATATATTTGAAGATAAGAGGCCTACCAGAGGTGCAACAATAGATGATTTAAATAATGAATACTTAAATAATTATATTGATAAAGTAAAGGTAGAAAAACCTCATTTTGCAAAAAATGATTTTGAAAAAAGCTT
>ERZ1643246.545-NODE-545-length-48127-cov-11.303108_pt1 | contig 48127 bp, 35 predicted proteins | sample MGYA00579265_ERZ1643246 | MGnify/ENA primary metagenome ERZ1643246 (study PRJEB29033, sample SAMEA4952261) | chicken gut metagenome | biome: Broiler Chicken; feature: Gastrointestinal Tract; material: Caecum | place: Ireland | collected 2018 | study: Broiler... | reverse complement strand
CTGAAAAAAGTATATCATAAACGGTAACAAGAATCTACATTTTTCGTGCGCAAACGATCACTGTCGATAGCCATTCCCCTGACCAAGCGGTCACTGCTGCCGGATTCCGTCAAATTTCTCAAAGACTTTCTTCATCTTTCCGGTCTGGCGGATAGTTCCTTTCGCGCTGACCGTCACAGTCTCATAATGTTCCGGATTCTCGTAGTCTTTGCTGTTTCCGTCGTCGTCATACAATTCGTAAGACGCTTTGTCCGTCACATAGCCTAACAGGCTCAGATGTTCAAAATCCATATCCGCCACACTCTTCGCGCTCTTTGCCATCGGGATTACATGGTTTCTGCGGACGAAGAAGATCAGTTCGTCCATCGCCACCGGCACGTAGTGGTGACCTTTTTCCACCGCCTGTACCGTATAATCCTCCGGACTTCTCATGGATACCAGCATCATATCTTCCGGCAGATACACATATCTTCCTGTCGTATTCTGCTCATGGACAGGAGCGATCATAACGCTGTCGCCCACCATCAGCTGATCCTCGATCTGATCGGCGTACGGATCATCCGGATAGTCGAATGCCAGCGGGCGGAACATCATTTCATCTCTCAGGGCAGCTTTCATATACTCGCTGTAGAGATATGGAAGGAGACTGTAACGGATCTTCACCATTCTTCCGCAGGCCTCGCTGTTGGAGAACTGATACAGTTCCTGTTCCCGGGTTCCCAGCGCCGCATGGTTTCTCATCAGTGGGGTGAACGCGCCGAACTGCATCCAGCGCAGCGCCAGATCCTCTGTCGTGTCCGCGCCGAACCCGCACAGGTCCGCGCCGGTATACAGGAATCCGCACATGTTCAGAGACGGCATCATCTTGATGTTCAGCAGCAGATGAGACCACCAGGACAGATTGTCTCCCTGCCAGATTCCGCCGTAGCGGTGCATTCCAATATAGGAAGAACGGGAGAACATCAGGATCCTCTTATCCGGCTCCAGTTCCTCGAAAGCGTCTCCCGCCGCGCGGGTCATGTTGTAGCCGTACAGATTGTGGACTTTGTCGTGGCGGACCGGAGTTCCCTTTCCGTTGAAATTATGATAAAAACTGCGGTAATCCTCCGGATTGTTGGCAAGCGTCATCACCAGACCTTTGAAGCGAAAATGCGTCATCAGATCCTGATTCTTTCCACGGAAACTCTCCAGTTCGTCAAATACTTTTTCCAGCCGTTTCTCCGAATAGAAGATCGACGGCTCGTTCATATCATTCCAGAATCCATCGATCCCCTGATCCAGCAGGAACTTATAATTCAGGCCAAACCAGCGGCGCGCCTCCGGATTCAGCATATCCGGGAAATGTACCCGTCCCGGCCATACGGCTGCGACGAAATCATTTCCTTCTTCATCCTTGCAGAAATAACCTTTCTCCACGCCCTCCTCATAAACCGGGTAACCTTCCTCAATCTTGACGCCGGCGTCGATGATCGGCACAAGATGAATGTGTTTCTCCTGCATTTCCTTTACGAATTCCGGGAAATCCGGGAAGGTTTCATTGTTCAGCGTAAAGTCCTTGAAGCGTTCCATATAATCGATATCCAGATAGATGCTGTCCAGCGGGATCCCAAGTTCCCGGTATCTGCGCTCTACCTCGCGCACATCGTCCTCGCTCTTATATCCCCAGCGGCTCTGTCCGTAACCGAACGCCCACTTCGGCGGAATGTAGCTGCGGCCGATCATCTGGCGGAACTGATGCACGATATCCTTCAGATCTTTTCCGTCAATGTAGTACACGTCCATATCCCAGTCTTTCATGGTGATCACCGCAGTGTCCTGCTGGGTATAGCCGAGATCAAACGTCACCTCTCCCGGATTGTCCAGAAACAAAGCGAAGGGCTCTTTCTCAGCAAACACCAGAAAATTATGGGCTGCATACAGAGAGTGTGTGTCCTCTCTGTGGTTGGGGTCGTCGGTACAGTTGCTGGTATAGATCCAGCCTCTCTTGTTGATGCCCCGCACCTGCTCCCCGAGACCGTAGACCGGCGTATTCTTTGTCATTGTAAAGGAAATGCTCTCTCCTTCCTTCACTTCCACGGAGGGAATCGTTCCTTTCTCGACAGGACATTCCTTCACGACCGCTTCTGTGTTCAGCGGATTTCCGAAACGATATTTGCGAATCATTCTTTTTCTCCTTTCTTTGACACTTCACGATGTCCTATGATATTATTGTAACGGCAGCAGCTCCGATTTTCTTGCATATTTCCAACTTTTTATAACACAATTCTGCTGTCGGAGGAGAAATTTCTATGAATCAGAATCTGAATCTTCTGGAGCCTGTGCAGCACGGCTCCGTTATGTTTCCTCTGGAATATTATCACTGCGTCTTTCCGCTGGGCGTCGGCAATCTCCCGGTGCACTGGCATGAAGAGTTTGAGATCACGCTGGTACAGAAAGGTTCCTGCACCTACCAGGTCGATCTGAAGCCTTACCAGATCGCGGAAGGGGACGTCCTTCTCCTTCCCCCGGAAATGCTCCATGGAACCGGCGAACGCCCGGACGCAGAGTTTATCACCGACAGCTTCGTCTTCCGCCTGGACATGCTGGAAAGCCAGCTGCCGGATTCCTGCACGGCACAGTTTCTCGCACCGCTTGCCAGCGGCACCGTGCGTTTTCCGGTATATCTCCCGGCCTCGGATCCGGCGGCGCCGCTCATCCGGAACTCCTTTGAGACCGTCAAAAATACGTTTCTGGAGAAACCGTTCGGCTATGAGCTGGAGATCAAAGCGCAGCTTCTGCATCTGTTTTTTCTGCTGTACCGCAATGTACCCTACCGGAAAAATAATCCTGCGCACACGGAGATCACCGACAAGCTGAAGCTGGTACTGCAGTTTATCCAGGAGCATTACCAGAATCCCGTGACCATACAGGAACTGGCAGAACTCTGTCATTTCAGTGAATACCACTTCATGCGCTTTTTCAAGCGTCATATGAATATGACATGTATTGAATACCTGAACCAGTACCGCCTGGAAATGGCTTCCCGACAGCTGGCAGGGACGGAGCTTCCGATCACCAGCATCGCCCTTGAATCCGGCTTCAATAACATCTCGTACTTTAACCGGGTCTTCAAGAAAAAATTCGGTATCACGCCAAAAGAATATCGTTCTTGCAGCGGTGGTACCCATACGCTATAATAGGAGGGAATCTTTATGGAACTTACAACGCCAATGTGCGAGCTTTTCCGCGACAGCAGGTCCGGAAACAGAATTTTCATAAAAAGAGACGATCTTCTGCCCTTCTCTCTGGGCGGAAATAAAGTTCGGATCGCGCAGGCCTTTTTTGACGACATGCGCAAAAAGAATTGTGATGTAATGATCGGATACGGCAATGTCCGGTCGAATCTTTGCCGCGTGCTCGCCAACCGGTGTTTCCAGGAGCACATTCCCTGTTACATCATTTGCTCCCATGGAGAGCAGGAGGACGCGGAAACTCAGACCGGCAACAGCCGCCTGATGGAACTGCTCGGAGCCGTTCTGGTCCCCTGCAGCAGGGACCGGATCGCCGAAAAAGTGGACGAGGTCATGGAGGGCCTTGCCGGACAAGGACATAGGCCTTATTATATTTACGGAAATCGTCTCGGCCGCGGAAACGAAGGGGTGGCGGCGGGAGCCTATGCGGCGGCTTACCGGGAGATCCTTTCACAGTCAGAGGAACTGAACGTCGCTTTCGATTCTATCTTCCTGCCCTCCGGCACCGGCGCGACCCAGAGCGGACTGATCTGCGGTCACCTTCTGAACGGTGATTCCACGAAGATCATCGGCATCTCCGTCTCCAGAGACAGGGAGCGGGGAACAGAGATCCTGCGGGAAGGCGTGCAGAGTTATTTTTCTCTCCACGGACTCGCTCTCCCTGCAGACGCAGATTCCCAGATCTGTCTGGAGGACGGTTACCGCAAAGGCGGTTACGGATGCTTCGACGACGAAATCCTTTCCTGCATCCGCCGGGTATTTCAGCAATACGGAATCCCGCTGGATCCCACCTACACCGGAAAAGGATTTCTCGGAATGATGCAGTATCTGGAAGAGCATCAGATCACCGGAGAAAATATTCTGTTTCTCCATACCGGCGGCGCCCCTCTGTTTTACGACATGTTGAATGCCGGCCTGCTGCGTCCGTCTGTATGACAGAGACGTCCGCAGTATCATGTTGCTGTCCGCAGCTACGCGCAGTAACCGATTTTATTAAGAAAAAAGCACCGGTTCCGTCGGCTGAACCGGTACGCATAAGGAGTTTCCAATGTTAGTTTCTATAGTAATTCCCTGTTATAATTCGGAAGCCACCATCGAGAAGGTTGTCGAGATGGTCATGGCAGAATTTGAAAAATGGCCGGACTATTCCTGCGAATTTGTCCTGGTCAACGACAATTCCCGGGACGGAACCTTTGAGCGGATCCGCGCCCTCTGCCGGAAATATCCGACGGTCCAGGGGATCAATCTGATGAGAAATTTCGGGCAGCACAATGCCCTGATGGCCGCCCTCCATTTTGCCCACGGAGACTACGTTCTCGGAATGGACGACGACATGCAGACACATCCCTCCCAGATCTATAAGCTTCTGGACAAAATGTCCGAAGGGTATGACCTCGTCTACGGAGTTTACGGGAAACGGAAAAATTCCCTGCTGAAAAATTTTTCCAGCAAACTGAACGAAGTCTCCTCCCGGATCCTACTGGGCCGCCCAAAGGAGATCCAGTCCAGCAACTTCTGGATAATCACAAGAGCTGTGGCCAATGAAGTGCGAAAGTACACCAGCTACAATCCATACATCGACGGAATATTCTACCGCACGACCCACAACATCGGCAATGTTCTGGTGGAACACCACAAGCGAGAAGTCGGCTCGTCCAATTATACCTTCCGCAAGCTGATGCGTCTGTGGCTCGCCTACTGGAATTACTCAGTCATTCCTCTGCGGATCTCTTCCGTCCTCGGCGGGATCAGCGCCTGTGCGGGATTTCTCGCGGTTCTGATCACCGTCGTCCGAAAACTGTTCTTCGACCCCAAGATGCCGCTCGGATGGCCGTCGCTGATCTGTACGATGCTGATCTTCTTCGGCCTGATCCTTCTGGTCCTCGGGATCATCGGAGAATATCTGGGGAAAATGCTGCTGACGCTGAACAATACACCCCAGTATATCATCCGCGAGACCCTGAACACTGATGCGCCGCCGCAGGGCAATGCAGCTGCAAAGTCCGGCGCTCCGACTCCGGAAGACAGAAAAAGCAGCTAGCTCTTCTGCGCTGAATCCGTTATCTGTTCAGCGAAAATGATCTTTTAAGGAGATACTGTTATGAAGAAACTCATGATTCTGGGCGCGGGTATCTACCAGGTGCCCCTGATCCGGAAAGCAAAGGAAATGGGGCTGTATACCGTCGTCGTAAGCATCCCCGGAGACTATCCCGGCTTTGCCCTGGCGGACCGGATCTATCCTCTGGACACCAGAGACAGGGGAGGGATCCTGCAAGCGGCGCGGGAAGAAAACATTTCCGGAATCTGTACCGCCGGAACGGATGTGGCGGTAGCCGCCGTCGGCTATGTCTGCGACCAGCTGGGCCTTTCGGGGATCTCCGCCGGAGCCGCGGAAACCGTGACCGACAAATGGAAAATGAAAGAGGCTTTCCAGCGAGGTTCCGTGTCCACCGCGGCCTTCCGCCGGGTATTCTCCCTGGAGGACGCCAAAGACGCCGCTTCCCGGTTCGGGTATCCGGTCTGCCTGAAAGCAGTGGATAAATCCGGCAGCCGGGGGATCCAGAAAGTCTCCTCTCCGGAAGAAATGGAACGTGCGTGGCAGGTGTCCCGCAGCGTGACAGACCGGGACTACCTTCTGGTGGAGGAATTCATCGACGCCCATGAGATCGGCGTCGACGGATTTATAAAAGACGGCCGCCCGGTACTCCTGGTACCCCACGACAAATTTGTGTACCGCGCCGGAAACGTGACGATCCCCGGCGGACACCGGTTCCCTTACGACGCTTCCCCCACGCTGCTGGAAGAACTCAGCCGTCAGATCACAAACGCAGTCCGCGCAGTCAAAATGGACAACTGCCCGTTCAACGCCGACGTCTTTGTCCGGGACGGCAAAGTATGGCTCATCGAGATCGGCGGCCGCAGCGGAGCCACCTGCATTCCGGAACTGATGTCCATTTACTGCGGTTTTTCCTATTACGAAAGAATGATCCGGGCTGCACTGGGGGAGCCGGTAGATTTTCCGATCAGAGACAAGAGACCCTGCATGGCAAAACTTCTGTTTTCCGAGAGAGAAGGCATCCTGAAAGCGATCGACAGCAAAGTACTGAAATCGCTGAACACAGACAAAATCAGCTGGCACCTGGACCTCTCCCCGGGAGACAGAATTCCGAAAGTCCACAACGGAACCGACCGCATCGGCCATCTCATCATGGAAGGTTCCGATGAAAATCTCCTGGACCGGAAACTGGAAACACTGCGAAATGCACTTGTGATCGAAAAATCCTGAGCGGTTACAGAAGATCCGGCTCCGGCAGCATGCATGTGCAGCCGGAGCCGGATCTGTTTTTGTCCGCCTTACCCTCACTCACCGACAGCCTTCACTGCGATCACATCGACACCTGTTCCCGCCACATTTTTCAGTACGGTCTCTCCTGCCCGGACAGGCGCCTGCACTGTGACGTTTTTCAGTTCACGGATGCACTGGAAGATCTTGTCTTTCGGGATATCTTCTTTCGTCTTTACGGGAACCACCGGCGCGGCGCCCCGGGCGACGCGGACAGTGGTCGTCACGATCCTGGTCGGATGGGTGACCTCCTTTTCTCCATAGATCTTTCCCCGTTTGCAGGTGTAGCCGGAAATAGACGTTACCGTCTCCCCGTCCAGTTCCACCGTCAGTTCGCATCCCATCGGACAGCCGATGCAGGTCAGTATTCGTTTTTCCATCTCCTACACCTCCTCGATTCGAACCGTAAGATTCTCTGCCGGCAGCACATCGGCCAGAGCCTCCCGCCGTATCACAGCCTCTTCCATCTCGCCCGGCGCCAGGATCTGTTTCTTCCTGCGCAGCAGCTGGTGATCTCCCGCGGAGACAGTGACGTAACAGTTTTTATATACATTTCTGACGCGGAAACGGATCTTCAGCGTCTCCTCCATCCGTGCCATATGAAGCGCCGACGGCACTGTGTATCTGACGCCCTCGCCCGGAAGGATCTCCAGCACAGAAGATTTGGCAGAATCCGTTTCTTCCTGCTTCCCTGAACATCCCCCGCTGTTCGTTTCGCGCTTCCTGCGGATATATTCCACCGCATGACGGCCGGCATTGGACGCCTCCTCAGAGACGAAATCCACCAGATCATGAACATGCAGCACGTTTCCACAGGCAAAAATCCCCTCCGTACTGGTCTGGAAGGACTCGTCGACCATCGGGCCGGAAGTCAGGGGACTCAGAGAGACTCCGGCGCTCTTCGACAGTTCGTTTTCCGGGATCAGTCCCACAGACAAAAGAAGGGTGTCGCAGGAGTATTCCTCCTCTGTCCCCGGAATCGGGCGGCCGCTGCCGTCCACCTGGGCCAGAGTGACTCCTGTCAAACGTTCTTTTCCGTGGATGTCCACAACTGTGTGACTGAGCTTCAGCGGAATTCCGTAGTCCTCGAGGCACTGAACAATGTTCCGCTTCAGCCCTCCGGAGTAAGGCATTAGTTCCGCCACCACTTTTACCTTCGCGCCCTCAAGCGTCATTCTCCGCGCCATGATCAGGCCGATGTCCCCGGAGCCGAGGATCACGACTTCACGGCCGGGCATCCGGCCCTCCACATTGACCAGACGCTGGGCGGTTCCTGCCGTGAAGATTCCCGCAGGGCGATACCCCGGCAGATTCAGCGCGCCGCGGGGCCGCTCCCGGCAGCCCATCGCCAGGATCACTGCCCCTGCCTGAATCTGAAACAGACCCTCCGCCGGGCTGACGGCCGTCACCACTTTCTCCGGCGAGATATCCAGCACCATCGTGTCTGTGAGACAGGGAATCCCCAGTTCCCTTGCCTTCTCTATGTATCTCGCGGCATATTCCGGTCCGGTCAGTTCTTCCTGGAAGGTGTGAAGTCCGAACCCGTTATGGATACACTGATTCAGGATTCCTCCCAGTTCTCTGTCCCGCTCCAGGATCAGGAGATCCTTCTCTCCGTGTTCCGCCGCAGAGATAGCCGCCGCCAGACCGGCAGGGCCGCCTCCGATGATTACGATCGCATGCTGTCTCATTCTTTCCTCCTTCTGACGCACTTGCTGCGTCAATACCGGAATCTGTCGATTCTTCGATCCCGTCCTTATTCTTTCCGCAGATCAGCCAGGAATCTTTGCCTGTCTTGGTCAGCTGTTCCCAGCCGATCCCGCACTCCCGCACCAGAAGTTCCATCACCTTCGGAGAACAGAACCCCGCCTGGCATCTGCCCATTCCGGCACGGGTTCTCCGCTTGATGCCGTCCAACGATTTTGCACCCAGCGGGCGACGGATCGCATCCAGGATCTCACCCTCAGAGATACCCTCGCAGCGGCAGATGATCCGTCCATAAGCCGGCTCCTCCCGGATCAGTTCCATTCTCTGAGCAAAATCCATCTCCGACAGCTTTTGGATCCCTTTCCGCTCCGGGTGAAATTCCGTGTTCTCCGGCAGGTTCAGATATCCTGCCGCCTGCTCCGCCAGATAACGTCCGATCGCCGGAGCGCTGGTCAGTCCCGGTGATTCGATGCCGGCACAGTCGAAGAATCCCGCGGCGTCCGCCGGCTGACCAAGTACAAAATCATCCCTGTCCTCATGGGCCCGCAGTCCTGCAAAGGAAGTGATCACCTGGCGGAGAGGAACGTTTTTCACCGTCTCCGCAGACTTTGCCGCTACGGTGTCCAGTCCCTCTCTCGTCGTATTGGTGCCTTCTTTGTCCTCAATGTCCGCCGCCGTCGGTCCCACCAGAAGGTTTCCGTGGACCGTCGGAGTGACGAGAACGCCTTTTCCGTATTTTCCCGGAAGGGCGAACACTGTACAGTGTACGTGCCCGCCTGCCGTCTTGTCCAACAGCTGGTATTCGCCCTTCCGCGGTGTGATATGTATCTTCTCTTCACTTACCATATTGTGAAAGACATCCGCGTAAACGCCGGCCGCATTGACGACAGTCCGAGTCTCCATCGTTCCCCCGGAGGTCGTCAGGCGGAACCCCTCTTCCAGCTTTTCCACCCGCTGCACTTCCGTGCAGAACCGGAATTCGACGCCGTTGCTGCACGCGTTCTCCGCCAGCGCGATTGTCAGCTCGAAGGGACACACGATTCCGCCCGTCGGCGCATACAGCCCTGCGATCACCTGATCGGACAGGTTCGGCTCCATTTTCATCAGTTCTTCTCTCTCCAGGATCTGAAGTCCCTGCACGCCGTTTTTCTGTCCGCGCTCCAGCAGTTCTTCCAGGCCGCCTCTCTGTTCTTCGGACGTACAGACGACCAGAGAACCGTTCTGCTCAAACGGAATATCCAGTTCTTCCGACAGTTCTTTCATTTTCCGGCTGCCTTCCAGATTCATTTTTGCTTTCATGGAGCCTGGCTCCGCGTCAAAACCTGCGTGGACGATCCCGCTGTTTGCCTTGGAGGTGCCGCAGCAGACGTCCTCCTCCCGCTCCAGCACACAGAACTTCCCCTGATACCGGGAAAGTTCTCGGGCGACCGCGCAGCCGCTCACCCCGGCCCCGATTATGATCACATCATACATAAAAAATCCCCCATTATCTCTATCCCGCACTCGTCCGTCCTGCTTCAGCAGCAGCGGACCTTCGGCTGTTTTACATTATATCACAGGATCCGGCATCCCTTTCATTAGATCCTGTATAAAACTTTTTAAAATCCCCGTAAAATCCGCAACAATTCCGTCCGTTGAGCGGTTACGGAACTTCTGCCGTTCACGGTTTCGCCCAGCCGCAGGCGTATTTCACCGCTTTTTTCCAGCCGGCGATTTTTTCCTTCCGTTCTTCCTCCGTGATCTGAGGCTCAAACACCCGGCCGATCATCCAGTTCTTTTTCAGCGTCTCTTTGTCCGGCCAGTAACCCACCGCCAGGCCTGCGAGATAGGCGGCTCCCGTCGCGGTGCTCTCCACACAGAGCGGGCGTTTTACCGGCGTCCCGTTGATATCCGCCTGGGTCTGCATCAGGAAATTGTTTGCGCAGGCGCCGCCGTCCACTTTCAGGTCCGTCAGCTTCATGCCGGAGTCCGCCTCCATGGCACGGATCACGTCGTCCACCTGATAAGCGATGGATTCCAGCGTCGCCCGGATGATATGATACTTGTTCACTCCCCTGGTCAAGCCAAGGATCGTTCCCCTGGCATACTGATCCCAGTAGGGCGCTCCCAGTCCCGTAAATGCCGGAACTACATAACAGCCGTTGGTGTCCCTGACTTTCTGAGCCATGTATTCCGAGTCCGCCGCGGACTCGATCATCTTCAGCTCGTCCCTCAGCCACTGAACCGCCGCTCCTCCCACAAAGATGGAACCCTCTAGCGCATAGTTGACTTTTCCATCGATCCCCCAGGCGATGGTAGTGACAAGACCGTTGGTGGAAAATACCGGCGTCTCCCCGGTGTTCATCAGCAGGAAACAGCCTGTCCCGTAAGTGTTCTTCGCCTCCCCGGGAGAAAAACAGGTCTGCCCGAACAACGCCGCGTGCTGGTCACCAGCCGCTCCGCCGATGGGGATCGATCCGCCGAAAAACCCCGGATCTGTCTCCCCGTACACACAGCTGGAAGGCCTTACCTCCGGAAGCATGGATCCCGGAATATCCAGTTCCCGCAGGATCTCTTCATCCCATTCCAGCGTCCGGATATTGAACAGCATGGTCCTTGATGCGTTCGTGTAATCGGTCACATGCACCCGTCCCTTGGTCATCTTCCAGATCAGCCAAGTCTCCACGGTTCCAAACAGAAGTTCCCCCTGTTCCGCCTTTTCTCTCGCCCCTTCCACATGGTCCAGGATCCATTTCAGCTTCGTTCCGGAAAAATAGGCGTCGATGACGAGGCCTGTCTTTTCCCGGAAAAAGTCTACCATTCCTTTTTCTTTCAGATGGTCACAGTATTCCGCGGTTCTGCGGCACTGCCAGACGATCGCCCTGCAGACCGGTTCGCCGGTCTCCCTGTCCCAGACGATGGTTGTCTCCCGCTGGTTGGTGATGCCGATCGCCGCGATGTCCGAAGCCTGCGCGCCGGCTTTCTGGATGGCCTCCACGGCTACGCCGAGCATCGTGGACCAGATTTCGTTGGCGTCGTGCTCCACCCAGCCGGGTTTCGGGAAATACTGGGTGAATTCTTTCTGCGCCATACTGACGATGACCCCCTTTTCATCGAACAGTATGCACCGGTTGCTGGTGGTCCCCGCGTCCAATGCCATTACATATTTTGCCATGATTTTGTCCTCCTGAAGTCTTTGTACCCCCTGCTTTGCAGAGATCTGGCCCGCAGAGAAAAAAAGAGCACAGCGTCAGCCGCAGTATGCTGCAGGCTTTCGCTGTGCTCTTTGGGCGGCGGGCCTTATTGGATTTATCGTAGCATATATGCCCGGCAATTTCAAGGTTTTTTGAAGATGCGAAGGGGGACGAAACGAGAGCCGTGGAGGGACGCTGCGCACGGTGCGGTGTCGGCAGGCGGCTGCGAAGGCAGGGAAACTCTATGCGTTCGAAAGGCCCGCGGACCGGGTACCGGAACAATTCGTTGTGAACGTCTGATACGTTCACAACTCAGTGTTCCCCAGGCTCCGTGCGTGAAGCACTTCGCCTGCCCCGGCCCGCGGGCCTTTCGAGCGCTGAGAGTTTCTCCTGCCTTCGCAGATGCCTGCCGTCACCGCACCGTGCGCAGCGTCCCTCCACGGCTCTCGTTTCTGGATTTCGCATGCGGCGGGGTGGCGGCGGATCAGTGGTTGAAACACTTTGCTGACAGCGTTGGCAGCGATTATTTTGTTGTTATCGTTTTATATATGCGCCGGCGAATTCCAGGATGGCGCCGATGAGGTCCTGATCGAGGTCCAGGCTCTGGAGTTCGCTGATCAGGAACTCGGGGGCGTTCTGGGAGTGTTCGGCTGCGCGGTAGATCTTTTCTTTAGCGATGAAGTCGATCTCTGCCTGATTCAGGAAGTCGAAGATCTGGTTCTGTACCGGGTTTTCGGCGATCTCCGTTTCCTTCGGAAGACGGATCTCGATCCGGTCTTCCGAGCGGAGATTTTCCAGGGTTGCGGTGAGGGTGGTCCCGCATTTGCTGCAGCTGTCTTTCTGTTCCTCTCCGTTTACCAGTACAACGGCGTCCTCTGCGGTCGTCTTGTGGAATTCGATTTTCCAGGTTCTCGCTGCCGGCAGCAGGGACAGTTCTCCTTCCGCCGGTGATACGGTGAAGGTTTTCTCCGCCCAGTTCAGTTTCATCTCTGTGCGTGCGCAGATCCCTTTGCGGTAGTCTTCCGATACGTTGTCGTCTTCGTACAGGACAAAGGTATTGTCTGCACCCGGATATACGCGGATGGTCAGTTCGTCCGGATTGGTCTCCGCTTCGACTGCCCGGATCTTTTCTGTCATCGGAAGGATCGCTCCTGCTTTCGCCAGAACAGGGATTTCATCAATGGAACGATACATGTTCAGGCTTCTGCCGCCGCGGTATGCAGTGTCGGTGAAGAAGTCAAACCACGTTCCCTCCGGAAGCCATACTTTCGTACGGGCTGCGTTCAGGTTTTTGATCCGCGGGGTAGTTACCGGCGCAACGATCAGTTCACTTCCAAAAAAGTATTCGTTTTTCTGCCCGTAAGCAGTCCAGTCTTCCGGATATTCGTAGTACATTGGCTGGCAGATCGGCTCTCCCTCGGCCCATGCGCGGTGGTTCATGGTGTACAGGTACGGCATCAGCTTATGGCGCAGACGCAGGAAATCGCACATGGTGTCGTGTACTTCTTTTTTGAATCTCCACGGTTCCTTTCCGTTGAATTCACTGCTGCTGCTGTGCAGACGGTTGATCGGCGAGAAGACGCCGAACTGGTACCAGCGTGCCTCCATCTCGTCATTTTTATATCCCAGCATGTGGCCGCCGATGTCATGGCTCCACCATCCGTATCCGATGTTGGAAGCGGTGCTGGTAAAATACGGCTGGAAATCCAGGGACTCCCAGGTAATCAGTGTGTCTCCGGAAAATCCTACCGGGTAACGGTGGGAGCCAGGACCGGCGTACCGGGAAAAGGTCATCGGGCGTTTCCCGTCTCTTCCGCTGTCCAGGAAATGGTAGTGGTTCAGCATCCACAGCGGATCCAGTCCTTCCATCTTGCTGTTGGTTCCCTGCTGCCAGTCTACCCACCAGAAGTCCACGCCTTCTTCCTCCATCGGATGGAGGGCTTTGTCCAGGTAAGCTTCCAGGAATACCGGATTGGCAATATCGAAGTTGACCGGCTCTCCCTTTTCCGGATCCAGTCCCATCGCCTCGGCCATCTGCGGGTAGCAGTCCTCGAAGGCGCGGATACCGTCTGCCGGGTGCAGATTCAGAGTTGTCTTCATTCCGCGGTCATGCAGCTTTTTCAGGAACCGTTCCGGATCCGGAAACATTTCCCGGTTCCAGGTATATCCGGTCCAGCCGGTGCCGTACTTCGGATCGATATCCACCAGATGCCAGTCCATATCGATAACCGCTACGGTAAACGGGATCTGCTCCCCGTCAAAACGCTCCATCAGTTCCATATAGGATTCTTCCGTATATTTGTAATATCTGCTCCACCAGTTTCCGAGCGCAAATCTCGGGAGCATCGGCGTTTCGCCGCAGAGGTGGTAGAAATCTTTCAGTGCGTCGCGGAACCGATGGCCGTAAGCAAACAGATAAATGTCCCGGATCCCTTTCTTTCTCGGCTCCACCCAGCCGTCCTCGCGAAGCGTCAGTGTCCGTGAATCATCCAGTGCCACGCAGCCGCACCACATGGAGAGGATACCGTCCTCCAGCTCGCACGCGCCGTTGACATTGTCCAGCGTTCTGGCGGTTCCCTTCAGGTTCTCACCTTTTTCTCCGTAATGCCACGCGGTACGGTTTCCGCCCGGCATCCCCAGCGCATAGCAGGAAAGGCCATAGCTGGTAAACTCTTTTTTGTCATAATTCAACTGGAAATATTCCGTGCGGACTTCCAGTTCTTCCTGTGTGTCGCGGATCTCAAAGGAAACCTGTGGGAAGTCCCGGTTCAGTACGGTCTGGGTCGGCGCATCGTTAAAGATCCCGTCCGGACTGTACTCCAGACGCACCAGACTCTTGGTGAGAACTGTGATGCGGAACTTCTCTCCCTGAATGATGTTCTCCGGACACGCTTTCGGATGGGCGTCAATTTTCAGATATTCTTTCATTTCTCTGCATTCCTCCTGTTTCTTTATTTTTTCCTTACGGTCTCTCACTGTGTTTCAGCACCAGCGCCTCATATGGCTTCAGAACAATTTCTTTTTCCACAGCATCTCTGCCGTAACTGCTGATCAGGATACTGCTGCCTGCAAACTCCTTCGGGATCGCATAAGTTTCTTCCTCTTTCGTAAAGTTGCAGATCACCAGCAGTTTTTCGCCGCCCAGTGTTCTCGTATATACGTACAGGCTCTCGCTGTCCGGCTCCAGAAGCTGGTAAGCGCCGTATACCATCACCTGCTCCTTCTTCCGGAGAGCGATAATCTTCTGGTAATAGCGGAACACGGAGTCCGGATCTTCCAGTTCTGCCTTTGCATTGATCTCTGTGTAATTCGGGTTTACCATGATCCACGGCGTTCCGGTGGTGAATCCTGCATTCGCGCTGTCGTCCCACTGCATCGGCGTTCTTGCGTTGTCTCTTCCGCGCAGACGGATATAGCGCATCATATCCTCCTGCGTTACCTTGCCGGCCTCTGTCAGTTCATGGTACGCGTTGATGCTCTCAATATCTCTCAGGTCTTCCAGTTTTTCAAACGGGCAGTTGGTCATTCCCAGCTCTTCGCCCTGGTAAACGTACGGCGTTCCCTGCATCATGTGGAGGCAGGTCACCAGCATTTTTGCGCTTGCCGCGCGGTACTTCGGATCGTCGTTTCCGAAACGGGAAACGCTTCTCGCCTGGTCGTGGTTTCCAAGAAACAGACTGTTCCATGCCTTTCCTTCCAGTTCTGTCTGCCATTTGCTCATGGTCGCCTTAAAGTCCTTCAGCTGCACTCTCTCATCCGTCCACTTGCCCATCGGTCCATTGGCCTCCACATGCTCGAACTGGAAGACCATGCTCAGTTCTCTTCCGTCGGCGTTCGCATACTTCTTTGCCTCCTCGATGGTCACACCGGCGCACTCTCCGACTGTCATCAGATCGTAATGGGACAGAACTTTCTGATTCATCTCCTGAAGATACTCATGGACGTGCGGTCCGTTGGCACATCCGGAATCTCCATACAGCGCGCCCGGCGCCTGGTAGCCGTCCGGCAGTCCCGGCTTCTTGGAGATCAGGCTGATCACATCCATACGGAATCCGTCGATCCCCTTGTCGCACCACCAGGTCATCATCTTAAATACCTCGTCGCGGACCTTCGGATTGTCCCAGTTCAGATCCGGCTGTTTTTTGGAAAACAGATGGAGGTAATACATGTCTGTCGTTTTGTCGTACTCCCAGGCGGAACCTGAGAAGCAGCTGCCCCAGTTGTTCGGCTCTTTTCCGTCTTTTCCCTCTCTCCAGATATAGTAATCGCGGTACGGATTGTCCTTGGATTTACGGCTCTCCACAAACCATGGATGCTCGTCGGACGTATGGTTGACCACCAAGTCCATCACCAGCTTCATTCCTCTCGCATGGATCCCTTCCAACATCCGGTCAAAGTCTTCCATCGTGCCGAATTCTTCCATAATCGCCTGATAATCGCTGATGTCATAACCGTTGTCATCGTTCGGAGACTGGTAAACCGGAGACAGCCATAGAACATCCACGCCCAGTTCTTTCAGGTAATCCAGACGGGAGGTGATTCCGTTCAGGTCGCCGATCCCGTCTCCGTTGCTGTCCATAAAGCTTCTCGGATAAATCTGATACACTACCGCTTCTTTCCACCATGCTTTTTCCATCTCTGTTTCCTCTCTTTTCTTTTCTCTTTCCGGGCCGGTACATTCCCCTGACGCGGGAACGGACGGGCTTTTTATTTTCTGATCTCATACTACCATACCCCGGCGATAGATTTCAATAGTTTTGCGCAAAACTATTGAAAATATACAAGTAATTCTTGTGAATTTTGTGCTTTATTTGTAACAACTCAGCCAGTAAACTGTTACAGCATCCAGCCATTGAGAATCGCTTCTCGATGGACTGGATGCCCGCAGACACTGTATTTTCATATGAGCATGGCCTTGGGCCCCTGGAACCCTTCCATATGGAGACTGCCGTTATGACCGGAGATCACAAATACGGGGTATCCCCGCATCCTCCCGATACGGAAATACCCCGCCTGTCCGGGACAGCCCATCCGGCTGACCGGTTCTCTGTGCTTTTTTTAATCCGTCTGAAGCGTGGCGGACACCGAATCCCGTTCCACCAGCAGCGTCGAGATCCTGTACTCGGTTCCGACCGTCTCACCGTTCATCTTTCCGATCAGCGCGTCCACCGACCGCCGGGCCTTCTCGCCCACATTCTGGCGGACGGTGGTCAGCGCCGGCCGGGACAGCTTTGCGTAGGCGACATCGTCGAACCCTGCCACCGAAACATCCTGCGGCACCCGGATCCCCTGATCCTGGAGAAAGTTCAGCGCCTCCACCGCATACAGATCCGACGCAAAAAACAACACGCTCTGCTGCCGGAAAAAGGGAAGCATTTCCCGGTACTGCCTCCTTCGCTTCGACGGATCCTGTGAGACCAGGATATGCCGGGACGCAGCGTCCCCCACCTGCTCCTCCTCCAGCGCATCTTTCACTCCGAGCCAGCGCTCATGATCCACGGACTCATCGTTGTCCGTCAGAAACAGCAGATCCCTGTGTCCCTGCTTCAGCAGATACTTTCCCATCAGATACCCGCCGCCCCGGTCGTCGGTGCGCACGTTGATCACCCCTTCCGGCAGCGGACAGTAGCCGTCGATCACCGCCATCGGCCCGGAGAATCTGCTCCGGACTTTCCGGATCTCCCGCTCTCCGAGACCGATGGAGATCATCGCCTCCAGATTCCACCCCAGGATCTGCTCCATCAGATCCCTGCCCTTATGACGGGTCACAAGCATCATATAATATCCCTTTTCCTGGATCCGGTATTCCAGACTGCCCACCAGCTCGGCGATGAATGGATCTTCCAGAGCATACTTCATCCCCGCCCTGGTATAACCCAATACGACGCCGATCAGGCCAGAGTGCTCCCGCGCCAGCATCCTGGCGCTTATGCTTGGCACATAATTCATCTCCTCCAGGATCCGATTGATCCTCTCCACCGTCTCTTCCGAGACACGTCCGGACTTTCCGTGAATGACATTGGACACCGTCGTCGGGCTGACCCCCGCTTTCTCCGCAATATCTTTAATCCGAATCATAAGAACCTCCTGTCTTCAGGACCGCTGCTATTCCTCGCCGATCCCTGTCACCACGCACAGCGGATCGCCTTCCCGGAATCTCAGTGTGATCGCATCGCCTTCCTGATACCGGACGATCTCCACGAAATCCGTGATCGCCACATCGTAAATCCGTTCATCCTGCTCCAGAACCAGATAGTAATGAGAATTTCCGTCGATCACGCTCTGGGCGATCCGGGCGATGGTCCCTGTGACCGTCTCCTCCTCTCCGGATGATTCCACGTCCGCAGCGATGCCGCTGCTTTCCAGCAGGCTGATATACTCTTCCTGACACTCGGAAAGGGTGTCTCCGGTGGCGACCGTCTGGTACTGCTGCACATTGACCATCGCGTACTTCTTCACCAGACCTGCTCCATCCTTCAGCGCCATCACATACGTAGGCTCGTCTGCCACATTCAGGAGCAGCGGAAACGCAGCGGTATAACGCAGATTCTGCACCTGTCCTTCCGCGGAATCCATCGCAGAGCGCTCTTCCGCGCCGGAAATCGCATAATACCTGGTCTCCATCGTTCGCTGATTGATCAGGATAAAGCCCACATTGGACTGGTCGGAGTTCACAGAGGTCACCCCTGTGTATACCCACACGTCATCGTCCATCGCGATATAATTGTAGCCGTCCGTGGTCTTCAGACAGCCCTTCTGCCCGAAAACACTGTTCAGGTAACCGTTGACCAGGGAGCCGTGATAATTGTACAGTTCCAGCAGAAGGTCCGCCGGATAGACACGATCCACCCATTTCGGACAGTCCTCGACCGCAAAATCCTTCGTCTCCCCGGTCTGCGCATTGCACAAGACCACACGCCCGATCGTCTGTCCGCCGAACAGCCCGATCGTATATTCCTGCACCGGGCATACCCAGTAGGGAACGCCGTCGTCGTCGATCTCAAAGCTGATCTGATCGAACATATACGTCGGATAGCGGAATCTCAGATGGCGATAGATGTTCCGGTTGAACAACTCCGACTGGGAATAGCGGATCGGCTGATCCAGTTTTACAAGCTCCGTCTCCTGGGTCGCCATGTCGATCTTCATATAAGCAGGAATTCCGCCCGACTGGTTGGTAAACCATTTGACCGTGCTTGCATAAACCAGCGGAGAGACGCGCACCGGAACCTCCTGGTAATTGATCTGTGAATACAGATCGCTGACCTCAAACTGAGAAACCATGTCCACCATGCTTCCCATCTTCCTCTCCCCGAGGATGATCGCGCTGTCCCGGTCCAGGATCGGTATCTGATCAAAACTGATCTGCTTTATGTCTTCCGTAAAATTCCGCTCTTCCTGATCGATCAGGTTATAATATTTTTTCGCATTGACGATCGGCGAGGAAAGCACCGTCCCGGCGATCAGGAAGATCAGCAGCAGTCCCGTGATCCCCACACCGATTTTAAAACCAAGATAAGATTTCAACGTTCTGACGTCCGTCGTCCGTTTCTTCACCGAGTAGATCACCAGGATCAGTACCACCACTCCGATCAGAAATCCCCAGAACCCCCGGTTATGGATGTTGACTGCCGGAAGCGCCGCATAGTAATAGATCCCGGCCAGGACCAGGACCGCCAGAACCGCAGCCAGCTTCCATTTCAGACTCCCACGTTTCATTTTCTGTTTACTCCTCCTTCCTTCTCCCTGCCGCAGTCTTTTCTGCGCATCGCCGTCCCGTTTTATGGCTGTTCCCGTTTCCTGACCGGCCGGACTGCAGACGCACAGCAGAGACGCGGTTTGAGGGTTTGCCCCATTATACACTGAGCCATCTGAATAATCAAGGGCTGCCGGTCACTAGATCGGAGGATGGCACACCGGTCAGCTTATCGGGGGATGGCGGCAGTTCCGTCGGCTGAACGGTTCCCCTGTTACAATGCTGCGATGCGACAGAAACACTTGCCTGCTGACGGGTATCTGTGGTACACTGACTACAGTCCATCGTTGTAACAGTTCACCTGGCTGAACTGTTACCTATTATTACATCACTGTATCAGAGCACCAGAGACGGAAGGTCTGCGAAAATGGCCTGCAGTATTGCACTTCCATACCTCTGATGCGAAGTGGAAAAGAGGCATTCATGAATCAGAAACCTGAAAAAAACATTGTCCTCATCGGGTTTATGGGCTGCGGAAAAAGCTCTGTGGCGGAAATGCTCGGGAACGAATGGCGGATGGATGTGGTGGAGATGGATCGGATGATCTCCGAACAGCAGGGGCTTTCTATCCCGGAAATTTTTGACCGTTTCGGCGAAGAGTACTTCCGGGATCTGGAGACAGCGCTGCTGAAAAAGCTCCGGGGCAGACACGGGTGTGTCGTATCCTGCGGCGGAGGCGCTCCTCTCAGGGAAGAAAATGTTTCCGAGATGAAAAAGATCGGACAGGTCATCCTTCTGACCGCTTCCCCGGAAACGATCTATGCCCGCACCAGCGACAGCAATGACCGCCCGAACCTGAAAAACAGGAAAAGTCCGGAAGCGATTGCCGAACTGCTGGAACAGCGCCGGCCGAAATACGAAGCTGCTGCCGACCATATCGTCGCCACCGACGGCAGGACCATTTCCGACATCTGTGAAGAAATACTCCGCCTTGCGGAAATCGATGAGTAGACACATGAAAAACTATGGAGGAAAGAGAACATGGAGAAAAAAATCCCTTACAAAATCTATCTGGAAGAGAGTGAACTTCCGAGACAGTGGTACAACGTCCGCGCCGACATGAAGAACAAACCGGCGCCGCTTCTGAATCCGGCTACCCTGAAGCCGATTACCTTCGACGAACTGCGCCAGGTATTCTGCGACGAACTGGCCCGCCAGGAGCTGAACGATACCGACGCTTACATCGATATCCCGAAGGAAATCCGTGATTTCTACAAAATGTACCGTCCGTCGCCGCTGGTCCGCGCATACTGTCTGGAAAAAGAGCTGGACACCCCGGCAAAGATCTACTATAAATTTGAGGGCAATAACACTTCCGGCAGCCATAAGCTGAACTCCGCCATCGCCCAGGCTTACTATGCGAAACAGCAGGGACTGACCGGCGTGACCACAGAGACAGGCGCCGGACAGTGGGGTACCGCTCTGGCCATGGCCTGCGCTTACTTCCATCTGGACTGCAAAGTCTATATGGTAAAGGTCTCCTATGAGCAGAAACCGTTCCGCCGTGAAGTGATGCGCACCTACGGAGCATCCGTCACCCCGTCTCCTTCAAACACGACCAATGTCGGCAGAAAGATTCTCGCGGAGCATCCGGGTACCACCGGAAGCCTTGGCTGTGCGATCTCCGAGGCAGTCGAAGTAGCAGCCGCAGATCCGAATTACCGCTACGTGCTCGGCTCTGTGCTCTCCCAGGTTCTGCTTCATCAGTCTGTCATCGGTCTTGAGACAAAAGCCGCGATGGATAAATACGACATCCAGCCGGATATCATCATCGGATGCGCCGGTGGCGGTTCCAACCTGGGCGGTCTGATCTCTCCATTTGTTGGAGAAATGCTGCGCGGGGAAAAGCAGTACCAGATCATCGCCGTAGAACCGGCTTCCTGCCCGAGCCTGACCAGAGGACGTTTTGTCTACGACTTCTGCGACACCGGAAAGGTATGCCCGCTGTCAAAAATGTATACCCTGGGCTGTGACTTCATCCCGTCCGCCAACCATGCAGGCGGTCTGCGCTATCACGGTATGAGTTCCGTTGTCTCCCAGCTGTATGCAGACGGATATCTGGAAGCGCGCTCTGTAGAACAGACCTCCGTATTCGCAGCAGCGGAACAGTTCGCCCGCATCGAGGGAATCCTTCCCGCTCCGGAGAGCAGCCATGCGATCCGCGTAGCCATCGACGAAGCCCTGAAATGCAAGGAGACCGGTGAAGAAAAGACCATCGTTTTCGGTCTGACCGGAACCGGATACTTCGACATGGTGGCCTATGAAAAATATAACAACGGTGAAATGACCGACTATATCCCGACCGACGAAGAACTGGAAGCATCCTTCGCCAAATTCCCGAAAGTAGACTGACACGGTTCCTGCTGGCCGGCAGCTGTTCCGCCTCTGCAGAATGATTCTGTCTCCCGCGGGAACAATGAGCAACAAAAAAACACCTTTCTCCGTTTTCCGATCCTGGAAAAATGAGAAAGGTGTTTTTTTGCCGCTGCGGCCGTCCGCCTATTTATCATCTCCGGTCAGGCGGAGAATATCCTCGATCTCCTCCACCGACATGTCCAGATACGCCGACAGCTCTGCCACGGAAAAGTCCATTTTCTCGCCGTCCGACAGGTCTTCGATCGCATCCTTCAGGCGGTTGACTTTGTTGACCATCGTTTCATCCCTGTGCTTCTGTACCCGCTGCTCCTCCAGGATGTCCTCCATTCCTTCCCGGATCTCCCCGAGCAGTCCGCGCTCGCCCGCCTCCGGGTCAATATGCTCCAGCGCCAGCAGAAGGCAGACGTTTCCCTCCTGTACAAGATCACCGAAGAATACGCTCCCGTCAAAGACGCTCCGGGCGATCTCGGACAGCCTTGGCATGTAATACTCCACAAGACGGCTTTTTGACAGCGTATCGCCCTTCGCTGCCTGGCGGAACAGCTCCGTCTTTTCCGCTTCTCCCAGTTCCCCGGGAACCGGCAGTTCCTCCAGATACCGCTTCAGAAACTGTTCTTCCTCCGCAGACAGAGGCGTTTCCACCCGCTCCGTTTTTCTCTGTTTTTTTTCCGCACCAGTTACCTCGACCTGTTCCAGCGCCAGATAGTCAAAAACCATCGCTCTCTGTTCTTCCGTCAGGTCCTGTTCTTGGGCAAACCGCTCCGCCTGCTCCGCGGTGATCTGCTGTCCGTGCTCCTTTGCGGAAGCCAGAAGCTCCCTCAGACTTTTCTGAAATTTTTCCTGTTCCTGATTCATAAACGAAATCCTTTCCTTACGGTAATTTTCATATATTATGGGCCGAAAACCCACGAGCTCTGTGCTTTCATACGGTCTGTCCGGGAAATGCGCAGACCTGCTGAACGTTTACAGCGTATCACATCTTAAGAAAAAAGTCTATTGCAATTTCCGTATGAAAGCTGTAGTATTTTAGGAAGAAGAATCTACAGTTCAGCTGGCTGATCTGGGATACCGAAGAAAGGAGACTTTTTCTATATGAAACAGATTTTCAGAGATGTTCGGAATAATTTTCTGCTGACTGCGATCGTCTCGATCTTGATCGGACTCGTCCTTGTCCTGTTTCCGGTCAAAACTACTTTTCTGATCTGCAATGTCGCCGGAGTGCTTCTGATCCTCTGCGGAATCGTAAATATTTTCCGCTATGTCACCGCCAAAGGCGAACCGTTCCTGTTCCGCTATGACCTGGTGATCGGCGTGATCCTCTGTCTTGCAGGGCTGTTTGTAATCACTCAGAGCGCACTGATCATTTCCTTTATCCCGACGATCATCGGCATCGTCCTTCTGATCAACGGGATCGTCAACCTGAAAAAAGCCATCCATCTGAAAAATGCGGGACTGAAAAGATGGTGGATCGACCTGGCATTTGCAGGGTTAATCGCACTTCTCGGACTGCTGATCTGGCTGCGGCCCTTTGACGCGGTGGCAACCACCAATATTTTTATCGGCATTTGCCTGATCCTGAACGGAATCTCCAATCTCTGTACGATGTTCGGCATCGGAAGAGTCAAACGCCGCCTGGAAATGCATTTTCCGGACGACGATATCATCGATGACGATTTCCGCTGATCGCAGAACCGTTTCACTGCAATGGGCGTGCCGCATGGAGTTCTGCCGCAACAGTTCCGTCAGAGGAACTGTCACAGCAGAACTCCATGCGGCACGCCCATTGTTTCTTTTCCTCTTTCTCTTATCGTATGAGTTCGTCTGAGGGTTAGTCAACGGTAATATTATGCCCGCAGTCGGCACATTTTCACGCAATCTGCTCAATATTTTTTCTTATTTTTTTCTTCCGCAGCAGTGCTTGTACTTCTTTCCGCTTCCGCAGGGACATGGGTCGTTCGGATATATTTTTTTGTTGAAAAGATGCACCAAAGACTGTCTCTCCGGGGCCGTCCCCGCCGGTTGATCCCTGCCCGGATATTTTTCTTCCACTTCTCCGAACGTGAATCCATTGGACGCCCAGTTCCTGGTCATCTGTGTCTCCCGGAAGAAATATTCCGCCCATTCCTGCTCCGGCTTTCCCCTTGGAATGTCGAGCGCCAGGGATCGGATCAATTCTGCGACATCTCCAAGACCACCGAAAGTTCTGACTCTCTCCTGAATGTCGTAAAACAGATCAAGAGCATCCTCCCGGGAATGCAGCTTTTTCTGAAAGAATCGCAGAACCGGCTCCGAATCTGCATCCGGCGCCTGTTTTCCTTCCCGGCCATACCGGAGAAATTCTTCCATGGTTTCCGGCAGATACCGCACAAGACCTTCCCGTTTTTTCTCCAGAAGCTCACGGTCCTCATCGTCTTCCAGCCATTCGTCCATGATCCGGCTGCCGTCATACAGAATTTCTCCGCTAATATCACGATATTGCCGAAGGCATTCCTTCAGAAGCACAGTATCCGGAGCCGTTCCCTCATAATGTTTCCAGAGATCTTTCAGTTCCCTGATCGGAATTGTCCCGTAAAGATATACGGCTCCGCGGCAGAAGTCCCTGATCTTCCACATTGCTTCCAATTCTGTGATCCGTTCCGGGACTGCGGTTTTCCGGTAAACATCTCTGACATTTTCGGGAACGACAAGGTATCCCCTTGAATCATATCCGCAGTAAGCCCACAGGAAATCGCAGTTTCCTGTCCGATCCGCCGGCACTCTGACGATGCCGTTTTCTATCGCGCTCTGAAAAATTTTCAACTCACCCGGACTGCTTTTTTTCATATGCCGGAACATGGTTTCTTCCTGCAAAAGCTGTTCCTGCAGCCAGACAACCAATTCCTTCTTTTTGAGCTTGCTGTACCCTCTGAATCCACATTCCCGCGCCAACTCGCAAAGATCCTGCCGACTCCACTGTTCAAACACCTCCGCGAGTTCCCGCGGCGCTCCCTTTTCCCGGAGTTCCTGTTCGGCGTTGAAACGGACTGCGTCATCCCCGCGCAGGAAATTCGCTATTTCTTCCAGATCATCCGGCTCCTCCCAGTGGATTCTCAGGGCAGAAGCACGCAGAAACACCTTCCTCTCACGTCTGGGAAGATCCATATTTTTTCTGAACCATCGATTGACTTCCTCCATACGGAAAGGCGCCGCCTGCTCCCGGTTCTGCTCAAACTCCAGAATACCGCCGCAGTCTTCGATCATATCCGGTCCCACCGCATCCAATACCTGCGGCCAGCGACAGTCCACCTCCACTCTTTTCTCAATTTCGATCAGATGTTCCCAGGAATCGCCGAGATCATACAGATACCAGATCTGTTTTTCTTTTCTCAGAAAATCATCGACCAGGATCCCGCCCGGCGTCATTCCCGTTTCCATTTCCGCCGGATTCCCCGGCAGATTAAAATCCGTTTTCTCCATATAGAATTCATAAGGGTGAACATTTTCCCATCCGAACAGTTTCTGGATGATCATGTGCAGATCCCGGAACGTGATCTTTCCGGGGATCAGGATCCTTCGCCAGATCTCCGGATCCGACCACTGGACCGATATTCTCAACTGGTAGCCTTTCATATCTTCTGTACCTCCATATTTTCTGTTATCCCGCTCCGTCAGATCTGAAGTTCGATCCTGCTTCCGTCCCGCCCTTTTGTCACCCGGATCTGACGACCGATCCTCTCCTTCAGTTCCGGTACGTGGGAGATGATCCCGACCAGGCGGTTCCCGCTGGTAAGGCCATACAGGGAACGAATCGCCTGGTTCAGGCTCTCTTCATCGAGACTGCCAAAACCTTCGTCCACAAACATTGCGTCCAGCCGGATACCGCCCGCCCTCGACTGGATCTCGTCGGAAAGTCCCAGCGCAAGGCTCAGCGACGCCATAAACGATTCCCCTCCGGAGAGCGTCCGCACGCTCCGCACCGTTCCGTTATAATGGTCGACGACATCCAGTTCCAGACCGCTCTGGCTTTTGATGTTGCGGGACTGGACGCTCCGCTTCAGCTCATACTGGCCGCTGCTCATCATCATAAACCTGGCATTGGCCTTCGCAAGTATCCGGTCAAAATACAGCATCTGCGCATAAGTCTCCAACGTGATCTTTTCCTTTCCGGTTATATCGCCGTTCACCGTGTCCGACAATGCGCTCACCGAAATCAGTTCCTTCTCCAGAGCGCCGGATGACGCGCTCTGCTGTCTCAGCTCTGTCCCAGTCTTCCGGTTGATCCGAAGCCGGGCGCTGCACTCATTCTGCCGGCGGGTCCATTCCTTCTGGATCTGCCGCTGTTCCTCCAGTTCCTCCCTGAGCTTCTGTTCCAGCTTGTTCTGTTCTTCTCTCCAGTCTGCCGATCCCTGCCCGCCGTCCGTATGACCCTGCTGTTCCAGAAGCGTATCTCTCACTTTCTGATTCTGCTCGATTCTCCTGAGACATCCTTCATAACGATCCTTCGTATCTGTCAGCCGTTGTTCCAGTTTCTTTCTGGATGTTTCTTTTTCGTCCAGACGTCTGCGCGCCTCCTCAAGATCCCGATAGACGAGACGCTTTCTCATCTGCTCCCATTGACCCTGGCGCGCAGCCTGTTCCGCAGCGCAGGCTCCAAGATCGTTTTCTGTTTCCTGAAGCCGCCGGTTTTCCTGCTCCCGGATCCTCTCACAGCTCTCCAGTTCCTGCGCCAGAATTTTTTTTCGTTTTACCCCTTCCTGTGCTTCCCGCTCTTGACCGCGGACGGTTTCTGTCTCTTTCTTCAGAAGCGTCATCTCTCTGCGCAGATACTCCTCCGGCTGTTTTTCGGGAAGTTCGACGTCCTTTTCTTTACATTGACGGCGAAGGTGACTGTGCTGTTCCTCAAGCCGCTGCCGGGCACCCTCTGCTTCCCCGTTCTTCTCCATTACATCTCTCTGCGCCTTCTCTGCCCGCTTTCTGGCACGCTCCACGCTGTCTTTTGTCACCGTATCATCCAAAAGCCGGGCCGGAGAAGGATGGGTACAGGAACCGCAGACCGGGCAAGGGACGCCGTCCTCCAACTCCTGTGCCAGGAGCCCTGCCTGCGCGTCAAGATACGCTCTCTGGATTTCCTTGTATGCGCGGTCTTTCTGTTCATATTCCTTCCAGGCTTCCACATACGCTGCCTGTTTTTCCTCCAGTTCCCGGCGTCCGTTTTCCGCCTCGCCGTACATCCGGAGGATCAAATCAAGCGCCTGATATTCTGACTGAAGCTCCTGCTTTTTTCTGCCCAGCTGTTCCAGACGCACCTCCACATCCTGGAGTTTCTTTGTCTCGTCGGTCAGCTCCTCCCGGCGTTTTTCCTGATCTTCCAGCGCTTTTTTTCCGGCAGCAATATTCCGCTCCAGACTTTTCCTCCTCTCATTCAGGTTTTTCAGCTGCTGTTCCTGCTGTTCCAGCTGCTGATAATCTTCCAGCCGCGGCCGCTCGGCTTCGATCTCCGCTGCCAGACGTTCGATCTCCGGTTTCTGTTTTTCCGCATGTTCAAGCGCCTGCCGCAGCTGTTCCAGGCTTTCTCCGTCCTTCTTCAGCTCCTGCTGTGTCTTCTCCAGACTCTCTTCCAGCTGTTCTCTCGTCTTCCTGCGATTCTGCGCCTGTCCCAGTTCCCGACTCAGCCGCTCGATCTGCCGGCTGCACCGGTCCTGCTCTTCCCGGATCTTCTGCAGTTCTTCCCCGTCCTCCTCCAGAATCCTCTCCAGGAGTTCCTCCACTTCCCCGGCAGAGATCAGTCCCTCGGATTTCTGCGACTGGATCCTGTGAAGTTCCGGATACTCCGGGGAATCCTCCGCACAGGTGATGCCGTTCGCATACTGGCGCATACTGAGCTGTATCTTCTCATACCGTTTCCGGAGCGCTGCTGCCTGCTCCTTGACCTGATCCTGAAAACTTTTATAAAATCCCGTATCGAACAATTCCCGGAAGATCGCACTCCGTTCCTGTGTCGACGCCAGAAGCAGCCGCTGAAAATCCCCCTGGGCGATCATCGCAATCTGTACAAACTGATCCCGGTCGATGCCGAGGAGTTCTTCCACCGCGCGGGTCACCGGTTTAATCCCGGTGATCACCTGTCCGTCCGGCGAAGTGAAGACGGCATCGGCTTTCTGCATCGTCATTTTTTTTCCTCGCTTGGCAGGCCGCTGATATTCCGGATTTCTCCGTACCCGGTACGTCTTCTCCCCGTAAAGGAACGTCAGCTCCACATAAGTTTCCGCATTCTCAGAAGCATATTTGCTCCGGAACATGTCCGCCTGCCGGACACTGCCGCTGGCCGCCCCGTACAGAGCGAAAGTGACCGCGTCAAAGATCATCGTCTTCCCTGCGCCGGTGTCGCCGGTGATCAGATACAGACCACTGGAGCCAAACTGTGTAAAATCGATCGCTGTCCTGTCCGCGTATGGCCCAAACGCAGACATTTCCAGATAAACCGGTTTCATTCCACACCTTCCTCCTTCCGTACTTTTTCCATCAAATTCCGGGCAAATTCCGTCTGCTCCGGACTCATCTCCCTCTGATTTTGCTGATAGAAAAACCGGGACAGAAGTTCCATCGGAGACTGCTCTATGGCGGCTTCCTCCTGCAGCATCTCCCGTCCTGCCCTGGTCCTCGTATTGTCATAGTCGATCTTCATGATGTTGGGATAAATGCTTCGCAGCCGCCCGATGACATCGGGAATGTCCTCCTCATCCGTCAGGATCACATGGACATAGTCTTCCAGTTTCGTTCCCTGATAATTTTCCCGCAGAACCAGGTCTTCATAGCGGCCGCGCAGTTCCCGCATCTCACGGAGCGGTTTCAGAGACACCTGGCCCACCTCCAGCGTCCCTTTCTCCTTCAGATCAACGATCGTCACGGATTTTTTATGGCCGATCTCTGCAAAGGAATACTTCAGAGGCGTTCCGCTGTAGCGGATCTTTTCCGCCCCCGCCGCCTGCGCGCGGTGAATATGCCCCAGGGCCGTGTAGTCAAAAGGTTCAAAAACAGAGGCGTCCACATTCTCAACGCCTCCCACAAACACTTCCACGGAATCCTCCGACCCGCCGGTGACCGCGCCGGTGACAAACTGGTGGGCGATCAGAAGATTCCTCTCCTTCCGGTTCAGATCCATCTGCCCGATCACCGCTTTCAGCGCATCCTGGTATGTCTCGATCCCCTGATCAGGGAAAAAGCGCTTCACCACAGCCGGCTTCAGGAACGGAAGCATCCAGATATTCAGCGGACCATAGGCGTCTTCCAGGCGTACAGGTACGGGGGCTCCGTCATAACTTTGCGTCAAGTAGACACCGTTTTCTTCCATAATCCTTGCGCCGAAAGACAGACGTTCCACGGAATCATGGTTCCCGCTGATGACAAAAACGGGAAGTTTCCGACCGTTCAGCCGTGTCAGGAACCAGTCAAAAAGCCGGACTGCCTCTGCCGACGGGATCTGTTTGTCATACACATCTCCTGCGATCAGCACCGCATCGACCTGTTCCCGGTCGGCGATCTCAAGCATCCGGCGAAGAATATATTCCTGATCCTCCAGCATAGAAAATTCGTTGACACGTTTTCCGATGTGGAGATCTGCTGTATGTAAAAAACGCATATGCATCTCCATTCCGCCGCCCTGCCGGCGGCACAGTATATAATACAGTATAACACATTGGCCTGATAAGCAAAACAGGAAAGTTTCTGCTTCTGAAAAAGAAACGCCGTAACAGTTCAGTCAGCTGAACTGTTACGGCGCTTCCGGAACTCTATCCGGCCGGAAAATGTGCCGGACGTTTTAGATCAGACCCTGGAGGATAAGCAGGATCATGAGGATCGGGAGCAGGTAAGTCAGATACCAGCGCATCCAGTTCGGCACTTTGATGCCTGTCCCGCGGTTTGCTTCTTTCTGATAGTTTTTAAATCCCCACCCGTACCGGGTCGTGCAGAACAACAGATAAATCAGAGATCCGATGGGCAGCAGCAGATTACTGACAATGAAGTCCTCCAGATCCTGAATCGTCGTTCCCGCCCCTCTCGGCTGGAAATCGGACCATACGTTGAACCCAAGCGCACAGGGCAGGGACAGCAGGATCAGAAGGATCATATTGATCAGCGAAGCCTTTTTTCTGGAGATATGGAACAGTTCCATATTGCACGCCAGGATATTCTCAAACACTGCGATGATCGTCGAGAAAGACGCGAAAAACAAAAACAGGAAGAAGAAGGAACCGAAGATCCTTCCGCCTGCCATGGATACGAAGATGTTCGGCAGTGTCTTAAAGATCAGCGACGGGCCGGAATCCGGATTTACTCCGAAAGAAAAACATGCCGGAAAGATGATCAGTCCCGAGACAATCGCCACAAAAGTATCCAGCACAGCGATATTGATCGCCTCGCCCATCAGACTTCTCTCTCCGCCCAGATAGCTTCCGAAGATCAGCATCGCTCCGATGCCGAGACTCAGCGTGAAAAATGACTGATTCATCGCTCCGGTGATAATATTGAACAGGCCCACATCCTCGACTTTACTTACATCCGGAACCAGGTAAAATTTCAGCCCTTCTGACGCTCCCGGCATTGTAAAGCTGTAAACTGCAAGGAACACCATGATCACCAGCAAAGCGACCATCATCCATTTCGTGATCCGCTCCACACCGTTCTGCAGACCGAAAGAACAGATCGCAAATCCGGCAACAACGACGATCAGCATCGTCACGATCAGCACCGCCGGGGAGCCCAGCATATGCTCATAACTCGCGACGACCTGTTCCGTGCCGGCGCCGTCAAATTTTCCGGTCAGAAACAGATAAAAATAATACAGCATCCAGCCGGTGACCACCGTATAAAACATCATCAGTCCATAGTTTCCGATCATCGCCACATATCCGTGCAGATGCCATTTGCTTCCCGGCTTTTCCAGCTCCTGATAGGCACGGACTGTGCTTTTCCGGCTCGCCCGCCCGATCGCCAGCTCCATCGTAAGGATCGGCACACCCATGATCGCCAGGAAAATCAGATAAAAGACAACAAAGATACCGCCTCCATAGTTGCCAACCATGTACGGGAATTTCCATACATTTCCAATGCCGATCGCGCATCCCGCTGAAATCAGGATAAAACCCAGACGGGACTTGAACTTTTCTCGTTCCATTTCTTCTCTCCTCCCTTTACAGCGCACACAAAGGAGACTGCGGAATATTTTATATCCTGCTGCAGTCTCCCGTGTCTGTGATTTCTTCTTAATTATACATGAAAAACATGCATTTGCAAAGAGAGAACTTGTATTTTAGCATTTTGGTCGCAATCATTCAGTCCTCTGGACGGTTACTTTCGGTCTGCGCATGAAATGCGCAGGCCGCTCTGTCACTCGTATCTTACAATCTCTTTTCTGAGCCGCTTCATGATCCTTTTTTCCAGTCTGGAGATATAGGACTGGGAGATTCCGAGAAGATCTGCCACCTCCTTCTGGGTTTTCTCCTTGCCGTCCGGCATGTTGATGCCAAAGCGGAGACGGACAATGGTCTGTTCCCGCTCTGTCAGTTTACTGATCGCCTTCCCGAGCAGATTTTTTTCCACTTCCTGCTCGATCCCGTGATAGATCACATCTTCATCCGTCCCGAGAATGTCCGACAGCAGCAGTTCATTTCCGTCCCAGTCCACGTTCAGCGGCTCGTCAATGGACACCTCCATCTTTGTCTTATTGTTTCTCCGCAAGTACATCAAAATTTCGTTTTCAATACATCGGGAGGCGTAGGTCGCCAGTTTGATCTTTTTCTCCGGGTTAAAAGTGTTGATCGCCTTGATCAATCCGATCGTCCCGATGGAGATCAGATCCTCCACTCCCACTCCCGTATTGTCAAATTTCTGGGCAATATAAACAACGAGACGGAGATTGTGTTCGATCAGTGTGCTTCTCGCTTCCCGGTTGTCGCTGTCCGACAACCCCGCGATGGCCTTCGCTTCCTCCTTTTCCCCCAGAGGCGCCGGCAGCACGTCTGCGCCTCCGATATAAAACACCTCTCCCGCCTGACGAAATGCCGCCGGAGAGGACTTCCGAAACATGCCAAAGCGGATACCCGCCGGCAATGCAGCCTGCATCATACTCTCTTCCTCCTAACTGTCCATTAAATCTGGATGCAATATCATCTGGCAGCCTGTGGGAGCAGCGCTGTCTTTTCCGGTAAGCGCCAAAGTGGGAGAACTTATACGCTTTTCTGTATTCCCCTGTACCAAGACCATTTCCGTTATCCGGATCACCGGCAGCACGCCGGAGGAACATCCCACACTGCGAAACCCTATGTAATGGGGATGCAGCGCCCGGAGAAGTTCCGGATCTGTGATCTCCTTCCCTTCCGCAAACTCTGCAAGCCCGTTCCGCATCTTTTCCGGAAACAGTTCCTTTATAACTTCATATGGTATGACGGACACCGGCTTTCCGGAAGTGGTGTCCCGCAAAGCGTTGCCCGTGTCATACAGTCCCTTTACTTTGATCTTTTTTTCTCCGGCACCAAGGTAGACCGTCACCGTCCGCTTCCGTACCTTCTCCTGCCGTTCCTGCACGCCGAGAAAAACCGTGACGGCAGCGTAGACCAGAAAACCGGCCGACATTGCTGCCGCCATTCCTCTTCGTCCGGCGATGCGTTCCAGCAGCCGGATTCCTCCGCTCATCAGAAAAGACATCAGCAGAAAGCCGAAGACTCCAGGGACAAGCTGTTTCCCACCTCTGGTATCACAACCAAACTTTACCATTCCTGTAATTCCCGCGATTCCGATGCAGACCATTGCCCAGGACGGCAGACGCCCGTAAAGCGCCAGCCATCCGATCCATCCGGCAGCGCCCGCCGCCGCAAAAGCCGCGCTCCTCCGATGCGTGGCAGAGCACCGGAGGAGCCTTCGGGTGAGTCTCAGGAGAATATAATTCATAAGAAAATTCTCCGCAAAGAGCAGATCGACATAAATTTCGTAATACAAAAAGACACCCCCGTCAGCCTGTAAAGGTCTTTACCGGAACCGGCATATACCATTATAGGCGACGCAGGGCGTTAAATTTGTCAAACCAGCGACGCAATCTTCAAAATCTTTTCGACAAGGAACTGCCGTCTGCGTCCGATGCGGAGTCTTTGCAACCGTTCAGGTCTCTGAAACGTCGCGGATCTTCGGCTGTGTCAGCCCGGTACGGCTGTGAAGAATCGTCTGGACCATACGGACTTCCTCCGCGGGGAATTGGCCGGGCGCGGACGGTTCTCCCACACTGGCGTAAGTAATGCAGGAACCGAAGGTTTCTCCGCAGAGACGGGTGACTGCGCCGAGGGGGCCCATGGACATCGTCACGATCGGGCATGGGGAAGAGGTAATCATCTCCTGTGTGAGATCCAGGAGACGGAGGACGTCGCGGCGGGTCGCCGGCATCACCGCAAGCTTCAGAATATCGGCGCCGGACGCTTCCAGAGACGCAAAAACTTCACGCATCCGTTCCTGCGGAGGCGTCTGATCGAAAAAGTGACGGGACGCGATGACCCTGCACCCCTCCGCATGCAATTTCTCCGTCAGCTCCGCGGCGTCCAGATGTTCCATCTGGGCCTCCACATCGATCAGCTCTGCATATCCGCTCTCCGCCGCTTCCAGGTTAAGCCTGACGTACGCTTCCGGCGTGATCGCTCTCTGTCCGCCCTCTCCGGCGCTGCGGAAGGTGAACAGAACGGGGATCTGTCCGGCCGCTCCGCGGATCTCCTGCAAAAGTTCCTGCGCCGCGCCAGGCTCCAGGATCTGTTCACAGCTGTCCGCACGCCACTCCAGCAGATCCGGTCTGACAGCGGCGGCCCTTCGGGTGTGGGAAAGAATTTCGTCGGCTGTCTTTCCCATGACCGGCACACAGATCCGCGGCATTCCCTCCCCGATCGTTAGATTTTTTACTCTTACGGTTTTATACTGCATACATTCACTCCTCCATGATATGATTTGAGGGCAAAAGGTCTTTTGACCCTGGCATCATGATATTCTGATTATACCCTCGTTTTATCCTCAAGACAATCATAACCTTTCCGACGGCTGATCTGTCACCGGAATGGTTGCAGCGGCTGCAAACAATCTGTAAATTTATCCGAGTCTGTGATATAATGATGCTACGGATTGTTCCGCATTTCATGTTCCCGCAATCCGACAAACTTTCAAGAAAAACAGAAAAAGGAGTATCTTTATGACCATACCGGAAATCCCCATCACAGGCACCACCAAATTGACCGCCCTGCTCGGCAGTCCGGTTGCCCACAGCCTCTCGCCCCTGATGCACAATTTTGCATTCCGCCGCCTGGGCCTGGATTACGTTTATCTCTGTTTCGACGTGACGGAAAAAGAACTGCCCCAGGCCGTGGAAGGACTGAAGGCCGTCGGGATCCGCGGATTCAACCTGACTATGCCCAACAAAAACAAAATCATGGAACTTGTGGATCATATCTCCCCGGTTTCCCGCATCTGTAAATCCATCAACACCGTAGTCAACGACGACGGCGTCCTCACCGGCACTTCCACCGACGGGATCGGATACATGGAGGCACTCCACGATGCAGGATACGATGTCACCGGCGAGGAGATCACGATGATGGGCGGCGGCGGCGCTTCCACGGCGATCTGCGCCCAGGCGGCCCTGGACGGCATCCGCCACATCCACATTTTTGTCCGTCCGACCAGCCGTTTCTACCGGAGAACTCTGGAACTGGCCGACATGATCAACCGCACCACTCCCTGCCGCGCATCTGTCTACGACCACGCAGATCAGACCGCTCTGCGCGACGCACTGTCCCGCAGCCGTCTGCTGATCAACGGCACCCCGGTCGGCATGGCCCCCGACACGGGCCACTCCATCATCGAGGACACTTCCATATTCCACGAGAATCTGATTGTCTCCGATCTGATCTACAATCCTCGGAAAACCCGTCTGATGCAGCTCGCGGAATCTGTCGGCTGCAGTACCTTCAACGGCATGTATATGCTTCTCTACCAGGGCGCTGAATCCTTCCGCATCTGGACCGGTCAGAATATGCCCGTTGACCTTGTCAAAGCCAATTACTTCACCTGAGACAGAAACGCTAAAGTCCGCGAACAGGCTATCATACAAAAAGCCCTGCAGCATATCAAAAATGCCGCGGGGCTTTGATTTTTCTTATTTACGATTTCTCAGGAATTCCGGGATCTGGATATCCTTTTTCGGCACATTGCTGGTCAGCGGTGTGTGCTGCTGCGGAGCCGCTGCGGAAGCTGCGCCAGTATTCGGCATATTAAATTTCGGCATCTGAAATCCGCTGGTTCCAGATGCAGCCGCTTTTTTCTGGTCGGAAGCAGCCTGGTTCGCCGCTGGCTTCTTCCCTTTGGCGTCGCCTGTTACACTCGCCTGTCTCGTCGTCGCATCGTCCAGGCCGGTTGCGATCACAGTGATTTTCGCCATGTCAGATACGCTGTCGTCATACATTGCACCAAAGATAATATTTGCGTTCTCGCCGGCAAGATTCTGTACGTAACTTGCAGCGTCATTCGCATCCATAAGGGAAATATCACCGGAAATATTGATAATAACATGGCTTGCGCCCTCGATCGTCGTCTCAAGCAGCGGACTTGCAACTGCCTGCTGAACAGCTTCCAGCGCTTTGTCGTCGCCTCTTGCCTCTCCGATACCGATGTGCGCGACGCCCTTGTCGGTCATGACAGTCTGTACATCCGCAAAATCCAGGTTGATCAGGGCAGGCAGGTTGATCAGGTCTGTGATGCCCTGTACTGCCTGCTGCAGAACCTCGTCCGCTTTTCTCAGAGCCTCCGGCATCGTGGTCCGGCGGTCTACGATCTCAAGCAGCTTATCGTTCGGGATCACGATCAGAGTGTCTACGTTCCCTTTCAGTTTTTCAATTCCCATCAGAGCGTTGCTCATACGGGTCTTTGCCTCGAATTTGAACGGTTTCGTGACAACACCTACGGTCAGGATTCCCATCTCCTTCGCAAGTCCTGCAACTACAGGGGCAGCTCCGGTTCCGGTTCCTCCGCCCATACCACAGGTTACGAATACCATATCGGCGCCTTCCATCACCTGCTTCAGTTCCTCTACACTCTCCTCAGCAGCCTTCTCGCCCACCTCCGGCTTTGCTCCCGCACCGAGTCCTTTCGTCACCTTTTCACCGATCTGTAAAATAGTCGGAGCTTTGCACATAGTTAAAGCCTGCTTATCGGTGTTGACACCTACAAACTCCACACCTGCAATCGCTTCCTCAACCATTCTGTTGACTGCATTATTTCCTGCACCACCTACTCCGATGACGATGATCTTAGCAGATGATTCTGCCTCATTTGTCATGATTTCTAACACTTGTGTTTCCTCCTTACTCAGGCTGTTCGCCTCTCTATATTTTCCTTCAGGTCTGTTTCCCTTTTTCGGTAAATCTCAGTGTTTTTCCATGTAAGATAAGCCTCCGCTGAATCATACATATAGATATAATATAATTTATTTTGAAATTTATCAACTGTTTTTTTGGGTTTTTTGCAGATTTTTCATACTTTCAGGCGTTTTTCCAGTTTTTATGTCTGAGTCTGTCCACCATCGCTATCCGCGGTTTCTCCGCCCTCCTGCGTCTCCTGTCCGGCATCCGGTTCCGCTGTGTCCTGCGAGAACAGTGCGTCTCCGCTGCGCTCATCCACATCCTCCAGATGCAGTTCTCCCGACAGCCCGTCCAGCTGGGGCAGGATGCCTGAAAGCTTCGTAATCTTCTCTTCCAGATAAGCGTCGCTTCCCAGAAGGATCCTGATGTTTTCCGGATAATGGAGGATCAGTTCCCAGTCCTCGGTGACCTCCACCTGCTCCGGCCACAGGTCAAACCGGTCCAGCAGACGGGTCAGCGCATCCAGCTCCTCAAAGATCTCTGTGTGCTCCACCGGAAGCTGCTCGCCGACCACCGCTGCTGTCACGTTCAGACCTGTCACCTCCGGGATATCCTCCAGATTCGGATCGTACTCTTCCACATCCACCCTGGCGGTCGGGAGGCTCTCTGAATCAAGGGCCTCCCCCTGTTCCTGCGTCTGTTCTTCTGTATCGCCGACAGGCTGCGTGTCAAGGCTTTCTTCCGCCTGCTCCGTCTCTTCCTCGACAGGGATACACTCCAGGACAATCCCCTCCCCGTCAAAGTATGCCTTCTGTCCGTCCACCTCCACATAACCGGCGGTTATTTTTTCTTCTACCACGGCGCGGACTGCGGAAGGAGAGACAAGTTCATAGGAAATCGTCTCCAGAAACGGCACGCCGGAAAAATCCGCATGGACCGGAAAGAACGTCAGCAGCACCGTGTTAAAGGACAGCGGCTCCTGCTGTTCCACGATCTGCCGGATCTCATCCTCCGTATAACGCTCGTTTCCGGTCACCTCGACCGTTTTTGTCTGAAAGATCACAAAGAAAAGCAGAGCAGCCAGCACCAGGATCCCCGCCGTCAGCAGAATTCCCACAAGCCGCCTCCTGCGTTTCTTTTTTCTCTTTTTTTTCTCGCCCATATTTCTTATTTACTCCTCAATCATACGTATCCTGGCTCCGAGCTGCTGAAGCTGCTCCGGAAACCGCTCATAACCTCTCTCTATGTACTGTACCTGTTCCACCTCCGTATTGCCTTCGGCTGCAAGCGCTGCGATCACCAATGCCGCTCCGCCTCTCAGGTCCCCGGCGGCAACCTGTGCCCCGTGAAGCCTGCTTTTCTCCATCTCGATCAGAGGACCTCTGATCTGTGTCCGGGCGCCCATTTTTCTCAGCTCCCGGACAGCTGCAAAACGGTCCTCAAACACCGTTTCCCGGACAATCGTTTTTCCGGAAAGCGTCGCCGCCGCCGCAAGCAGCGGGGACTGCAGATCTGTCGGAAACCCAGGATAGCTTTCAGTCTCCACATATGGCACCGCTCTCCCGACCCGGCTGCTGTCCGTAAACAGTTTATCACCAGACACCCGGTATTGTCCACCCATTTTCCTGTAAACCTTCAAAACCGTTTCCAGCTCCTCCACAGGAACACGGTCCAGTTCCACTGCCCCTCGCACTGCCGCGCCGGCCAGGATCCATGTGCCGGCGGCGATCCTGTCGGGCGGAACCTGAAACGTGCAGCCGTGCAGTCTCTTCTGTCCCCGGATGATTACACAGCCGCGGGATTCTCCCTCGACAGACGCTCCCATCCTACGGAGGAAACGGCACAGCCACTGTACCTCCGGTTCTCTGGCGCATCCGCTCAACACCGTGGTCCCTTCCGCACAGACTGCCGCCAGGATCGCATTCTCCGTCGCCCCTACACTGCTCTTCGGAAAACGAATATGATTTCCGGACAGCTTTCCCGCATAGGCGGTAATTCCGTTTTCTGTCTTCGTGACCCCTGCTCCGAGAGCGCGCAGCGCCATCTCGTGGAGATCCGTAGGTCTGCGCCCGATCGAACATCCGCCTGGACTTCCGATCCTCCCGTACCCGCTCCTTCCGAGAAGACTCCCCAGAAAAAGGATCGAGGACCGGAGCTTTCCCGCCAGGCGTGTCTCCGGGAGTTCCCCGCTGATCTCCCTGCAGCAGATCTGAAGCGTATCTCCCTCCCACGCTGTCTGCGCGCCCAGCGACTGCAGCATCTTTTCCATGCAGAAAACATCGCTGATTTTCGGACATCCCTTCAGTTCCACCGTCTCCTTCTGAAGAACCGACGCAGCCATCATCGGAAGGACCGCGTTTTTTGACCCCTGAATGCGGATTTTCCCGGACAGCGGCAGTCCGCCCGTGATCTGATATTTCTTCAAATGCCGACTCCTTGGAATATTCCTCCCGATTATAATATGCAGTTTTCCCTCCTCCGGTGAAACTTTTACGTCTCATATCTTGTGACTGAAAGAGCGAGGCCCATCTCGGCCAGAAGGAAGGCCACAGAGGTTCCCCCGTAACTTATAAAAGGGAGCGTGATCCCGGTATTCGGGATCGTGTTGGTCACGACGGCGATATTCAGGATCACCTGGATCGCGATATGTCCCATGATCCCTGCCGCGACCAGCGCTCCCGCAAGATCCGGCGCGTGAACCGATGTGACCATCAGCCGCCAGATCAGCAGACCGAACGCCAGGATTACAAGGCAGGCGCCCACCAGTCCCGTCTCCTCGCAGATGATCGAGAAAATCATATCGTTCTGTGCCTCAGGCACAAACCCCAGCTTCTGCAGACTGCTGCCGATGCCTTTGCCGAAGATCCCTCCGCTGCCGATCGCGTATAGACCCTGGATCGTCTGAAATCCTTTTTCATAAGCCTCCGGATCCCTCCAGATGGCCAACCGCTCCAGGCGATAGCTCTCCAGGCTTAGGAAGACCGCCACGATGGCGATACCGGCGCCACCGATTCCCACAAAGGGCAGGTAGCGGGGATTCGTGACAAAGATCAGAATGACTGCGATTCCCAGAATGATCACCGCAGTACTCAGGTTATTGGAGCCCACCAGCGCCACGACAGGCACTGTACTGGCAAAGACGAGGATCATGAATTTCCAGCCGGACAGTTTCTGTTTTGTCTTCTCCGTCACCCAGGTCAGGAACAGGATCACAGCGGTCTTTGCGAATTCCGACGGCTGAAAGGACAGCGGCCCCAGAGAGAGCCACCGTCTGGAGCCGTTGATCGAACTGCCCACAAACAGCACCGCCGTAGACAGACCGAGAGAGATCAAATACAGCGCCGGCGCATATCTCAAAAGTCTGTGATAATCCATGTGGGAGATCAAATACATTCCCGCCAGTCCCAGGAGTCCGGCAAACAACTGTTTCTTAAAATAATAGGCCGGGTCATTAAACTTTACCCGGCCATTGTATGCGCTTGTACTGTAAAGAAGAACCAGTCCCACAGCCAGCAGCAGAACTACAAGCACCAGAAGCGTACTGTCCGTTTTTTTCACTGACTGTGAGATCCTTTCCGGAAATTTCATAGGCGTCGCCATTCCCCGGCATTCTTTACCATATTTTATGCAGTACAGAGGGATTCCATTCCATCCGGCGGCTGCCGCCGGAAATCTGACGGTTCTTCTGGCGGAACGGTCAGGAAAATCTCCCGTCTGCCTGCGGGATCAAAGGAAGGTCAGCAGTTCCTCCGCTCCCTTTCTGCGGGGAGCCTCCGGCACATCCAGCGGATACCCGACAGCGATCACCGCCATGATCTGCTGGCCTTCCGGGATCGGAACGACTTTCGCGATCTCCTGATCGTCGAACAGACCCATGATTACCGTTCCGAGTCCCTTCGCCCATGCCGCAAGGCAGAACGTCTGGGCGGCAATTCCCGCGTCAAAACTTTCCCAGTGAGTTCCTCTGGATGTGGAGAAACTTCCATCCCGCTCATAACCGGAACGTCCTTTCACCCCCGTCAGGAGCACAACCGCCGGCGCCTTGGACAGATTTTCCATGTTTTTTTCAAATCCCATCATGCATTTTTCCCCGGCCAGCTCCAGGATCTTATCCCGGTCGTCGACCACGAGATACCGCGCTGTCTGTGAGTTTTTCCAGGACGGCGCGTAGGCGGCCGTCTCAACAATTTCCCCGAGAAGTTCCCGGGAAACCGGCCTGTCCTGAAATTTGCGTATACTTCTTCGTTCTCTGATCCCCTGCAGCAGTTCCATTGTAATCCTCCTTTTTTTCTCCCGGTATCATACCGTTTCTCCCTTTAAATAGTTGGCCATTGCAAACCGTACCTTCAGCCGAACAGTGAGCTGAATTTCACAGCGCCCGGACATACTCCTTAAATTTTTCGCCTCTCTGCTCGTAACTGTCAAACTGATCCCAGCTTGCACAGGCCGGCGATAGAAGCACCGCGTCTCCGGGTCTCGCCTTTTCCGCACAGATCCTGACCGCCTCTTCCAGGTTGTCCGCCATCAGGATGTCCTGAAATCCTTCCTGTCTCGCCGTTCTGGCAATCTTTTCCTTTGTCTCGCCGATCAGCACCAGATATCTGACTTTATGATCAAACGAGCGGATCCAGCTTTCATAAGTAGACTGTTTGTCGAACCCTCCGCCAATCAGCAGCGTCGGGCGATTCATCGCCTGAATCCCCTTGATCGCCGCGTCCGGATTCGTTCCCTTGGAGTCATTGTAATAAACCACTCCGTCCTTTTCGCATACGTATTCGATCCTGTGTTCTACGCCCTGGAACGCGCAGGCCGCCTCCCGGATCTTCTCCATCGGGACTCCCACATCATACGCCATCGCCACAGCCGTCATCACATTCTCAAAATTATGCAGTCCGAGGATTTTCAGATCATCTGTCCGCACGACCAGTTCCTTCTCCCTGCCATGTGCAAGGTAAACAGCGCCGTCCTGATAATAGATTCCCTCGTCCAGCACCCGCCGGCTGGAGAAAAACATCACTCTCACCTTCTGCTCCCGGAGCAGCTTCTCACCGAAAGCCCTCAGGATCTCATCCTCATAATTCAGCACACAGACGTCGTCCATCGTCTGATTTTCCGTGATCCGCTCCTTGACCCTTATGTACTCCTCCATCGTATGATGGCGGTTCAGATGATCCTCTGTGATGTTTGTGATCGCGCTGGCTCTCGGATGGAAGGTGTCAATGGTTTCCAGCTGAAAGCTGCTGATCTCCGCCACCGTCACAGTGTCCTCTGTGGTATCGAGAGCGACAGATGTATAAGCCGTTCCGATATTTCCCACCACCTGCACGTCATCTTTCCATGCTTTCATGATCTCTCCGAGAAGCGATGTCGTCGTCGTCTTTCCATTGGTGCCGGTGATCGCCAGCACTTCGCCTTTTCCTGCCTGGTAGGCCAGTTCCACCTCGCCCCATATGGGAATGTTTTTTTCCTTCATTCTCTGCACAACCGGAAGGTCCGACGGCACACCCGGACTCAGCACCGCGAGATCCAGTTCTCCCATCTTCTCCTCCGGAAGCTCTCCCAGAAGAATCTCCACACAGGAATCCGCCGGAAGCTTCTCTCTGATCTTCTCCGGATCCTGCTCCGCATTTCCGTCAAAAAGGACGACCTGCGCCTGCTCACGGAGCAGAAGTCCCGCGGCGCCAATTCCGCTCTTTCCCGCTCCGAATACCAGTACCTTTTTCCCTTTTACATCCATTTTCTTTTTCCTCCAGTATCTCTTTATCACCGCCGGGCGTCACATCGCCAGCAGCGCGATCAGACACATCATGGCTGTGAGAATCGAAAAAACAGCCACGATCCGCGTCTCCGACCATCCGCATAATTCAAAATGATGGTGTATCGGCGTCATTTTAAAAATCCTCCGGCCGTGGGTCACCCGGAAATAAGTCACCTGCATGACGACCGAGAGAATCTCCGCCACGTAAATAAAACCCGCGATCGGCAGAAACAGCGGCATCTGCAGCATGTATGCAGTCCCCGCGACAAAACCTCCCAGCGCGAGGGATCCGGTATCCCCCATAAACACTTTGGCAGGGAAAACATTGAACACAAGAAAACCCAGCAGACTTCCGACTACCGCACAGGTGATCGGTGTGATCTCCACGCCCAGCCCTATGGACGCCATCGTAAAAAAGACAGCGACCATAACGGTCACACTGGATGCAAGTCCATCCAGTCCGTCTGTGAAGTTGACTCCGTTGACCGTTCCGAGAACGACGAAAAACAGCAACGGGACCGACAGCCAGCCGATGGAAAGCTCTTTTCCGGGCAGGAATGGCAACTTCATCGCCAGCGAAATGCCCGAAAAGCGGATCATATAAAACGCGAAAACCGCAGTGATCAGAATCTGCAGAAACATTTTCTGTCTCGGGTACAGACCGTCGGAACGCTTCAGGACCACCTTCAGATAGTCGTCCAAAAAACCGATCAGTCCAAACCCCAGCGTGAGAAACAGTACCGGAACGATCCGGGGGTACTTTTTTACATAGAATACCGCCGTCACTGTTGTGGACAGCAGAAAGATCAGTCCTCCCATCGTCGGCGTCCCCGCCTTTTTCAGGTGGGAGGACACTCCCTGCGCCCGTTCCGTCTGCCCGATCTTCAGACGCCGCAGAAACGGAATAATGACAGGTCCCAGTCCCACGCTGAGTGCGAAGGACAGAAGGACCGGTATCACCAACTGAATCTCCATAATACACACCTTTCAGTATATAGCTTTTTTATCCAAGATGCAACTTTTTGTGTTTTTCATTTCTTTTCCACTCCAAGGTACGGCAAAACATTATAAAAAATATCCCGCATCACCGGCGCGCAGATGGTACCGCCGTAATAGATGCCCTGGGGATCATTGATGATACAGAGTCCCAGCACCACCGGATCATCCGCCGGGGCAAACCCGAGGAACGAAGATATATAGCGGTTGGCGCTTCTCGGAAGCGTCTGGGAGGTCGCTGTCTTTCCGCCAACCTCATAGCCTTCGATATAAGCGTTTTTTCCGGACCCCTCCGAAACGACGCTCTCCAGGATTTCCCTTACCGTCTGCGACGTCTCCTCCGAGACCACTCCGCTTTTTGACGCATAACTCAGCGTCTCCACCACATTCCCGTCCTCATCCTGCACTTCCACGCCAAAATGCGGAGTCACTCTCGTCCCGCCATTGATCAGCGAAGATACAGTAGTCGCCAGCTGAATCGGCGTGATCTGGAACGATTGGCCGAACGACATGGTCGCCAGTTCCACCTGCCCGATGTTTTCCTCTTTATGCATGATCGTGGACGCCTCCCCCGGCAGATCGATTCCCGTCTTATCCATCAGCCCGAACTGCCGGAAATAGCTGCAGAAGCTTTCCACTCCCAGACGCAGTCCCACTTCGATAAAGACCGGGTTGCAGGAATTCTGCGCGCCCTGGACAAAAGTCTCGGCGCCATGGCCTGTTCTGTTGTGGCAGTGGATCCTGCGATCCTCGACGATCTTGTAACCCGGACAGTAAAACGTATCCTCCGGCGTCACGACGCCGGCCTCCAGTCCTGCCGACATGGTGATGATCTTAAACGTGGAGCCGGGTTCATACGTATCGTTGATGCAGGCGTTTCTCCACATCTGATTCCTTAGATCCTGAAGCTCTTCCTCCGACAGACCTGACGTGTCTGTCCCATCGTTTAAGGTGAAAGGATCGTTCAGATCGAACTCCGGAACATTGACGCATGCATAAATCTCTCCATTCTGGGGATTCATAAGCAGGATGGAAACTCCGTCCGCCTGTTTTTCCTCCATGGCTTTCTCCGCCGCCTGCTGACAATACTCCTGAATGTTCGCGTCCAGACTGATCTTCAGATTGTATCCCGCGACCGGTTCCACCCGGCTCTCTCCGATACCGTCCAGCTCGATTCCCCTGGCGTCCGTTGTCGTCAGTATTTTTCCGTCGATCCCTTCGAGGACCTCGTCGTACTTTACCTCCAGACCGATGATCCCCTGATTGTCGCTTCCGGTAAAACCGAGCACTTTGGACGCCAGATCTCCGTAGGGATAATACCGCTTGAAATCTTCATCCACCTTGACCCCGGCATATCCGTAGGAACGGATCCGGTCCCCGATCTCTTTGTCCACATTTGTCTTGATCCGCTCGATCGACGAGACCTTCTCCACCCGTTCCCGGACGCTCTCCTCGTCCAGTCCGAGTTCTTCCGTGAGCATCGCTATGACTTTCTCCGGCTCCTCGATCTGACTGTGGATCACGGAGATTGTGCAGACCGTCCGATTCGCCGCAAGCACCGTACCGTTTGCGTCGAGAATCTTTCCACGTGCCGCCTTGATATCCCGCTCCCGTTCATGGAGGTCATCCGCCTTCTCCGAATAGTAGTCCGAGCGAAACACCATCAGATAGGCCAGCCTCCCCACCAGTCCCAGCAGCATCAGAGCGCAGAGGAAAAAAACGATCACAATTTTCTTTTTGTTATAAGTTTTGTTCTTACGCATAGAATACCCCATAAAAGCTTCCATTATAATTACACTATATGGAAGCTTTTATGGGGTTATTCTTTCGTTCTTTTAATCGCCGGATATTTCAGCGTCTTCATTGGTCATCCCGTCGCTGTACCGGTCGTTTCCTCCGTTTTCCACGGTTTCGTCCTCTTCCGACTCTTCCGGCGCCGGAAGCGCGTCGTTCCGGGCGCCTGTCTCGGAAGCCTCTCCGGTGTCGTCCGTTCCGTCGTCCGGATACAATCCAAGATACGGAAGAACCTCCGTCAGAATGTTTTTCGCCAATTCCTGCGCATATACGCTGTTGGCCTGATTTTCTGCATGAGGTCTGTCAACAACCACATAGATGGCAACCTGCGGATCATCCAGAGGAGCAAAACCGATAAAAGATACCAGATAATCCGTTTTGTTTCTTGTTCCTGTCTCGGGATCCACCTTCTCGGCGGTTCCAGTCTTTCCTCCCATGGTATATCCCTCGACCTTCGCGCTCTGTCCGGTTCCTTCCTCCACCGCCGTGCCGAGATATCCCCGAAGCGTGTCGCTGACGTCCGTAGAGATCACCTGTTTCAGCAGCTTCGGCTCGATTTTTTCCACAACTGCACCGTTGCTGTCCGTGATCTCGCTGACCACATGCGGCTGATAATAATATCCGCCGTTGATGACGGAACAGAACGCGGCGATCTGCTGGATCATCGTCACATTGTATCCCTGTCCAAACGAGGACGTCGCAAGCGCTGTGTCATCCCAGTACTCATCGGAAAACAGCACACCCGCCGCCTCTCCAGGCAGATCGATCCCTGTCTTGGCGCCAAAACCGAAAAGCGTCTGATATTTCCGGAAGTTTACGGAACCCATTTTTACAGCGATCTGCATCAGCGCATCGTTACAGGAATTTTTCAGCGCATCCGCTGCAGTCTCTGTACCGTGGGCTTCCGGATAAACGGAACATTTGATCTGATATCCGCCCACATACTCGAAACCATCGCACACAAACGTATCGTCCTCTGTGATCGCGCCGGTCTCTAAAGCCGCCGCTATATTCATCGGCTTAGCCGTGGAGCCCGGTTCAAAGGTGTCGGAAATGCAGAAGTTTCTCCACAGCTGATTCAGCGCATACAACTGTGTATGTCTGCCGGTTTCCTCATCGTAATCCGAAGTCTCTTCCCCGTTTGCCGCCTTCTCGGCGTTTTCCTTTTCATACTCGACCATATCCTGAATCTCTTCTGCCGTATAAAACTGTGTCAGATCGCGGGGATGATTCAGGTCATACCAGTCGGTGGAATCCATTCCGAGAATCTCTCCATTATTCGGGTTCATGATGATGACGCCGACATTCTCGGCGCCTTTCTGCTGATCAGACCCCTCCGCCGCCTGTCCGCTGTCTCCGGCGGCCATCTGTGTATTGAATTCTTCGATCTTTGACCGGATGATTTTCTGGATGTTCGCGTCGATGGTCGACACTACGTTGTTCCCGTCCACCGGATCGATGATCTCCTGCTCCAGCGTATCTCCCGTACTGTAATAGCTGTAGACACGTCCGGCCGTTCCGTCCAGCACGTCGGAGTAATATCCTTCAAGCCCCCAGTCCGCGGTTCCGTTGGTATAAGTAAATCCGATCAGATCGCAGGCCTGAGAGTCCAGCGGATACAGCCGCTGGTAGGTATCCTCAAACCAGACGCCCTTGATGTTCGAACGTCTTTCCTTCTCCGCCTTCTCCTCATCCGTCAGATCACCCGAGGAAATCTCGTCATACTCATCCACGTAGTTTTCAAACGCCTGCCGCTCAGTGACAGTGATCACATCCCCGATCTGCTGGTACTGGCTGCTTTTCGTATCGTCCGAAGTCAGTTTACTCCGTATCTCCTCCTCGTCTCTTCCCAGAAGTTCAACGAGCGCCTGTACGGTAGGTTCCAGATACGGCTGTGTCTCCACGCCATCCACCTCTACGGTGGTATTGACCACCAGGCAGTCCAGGATGACATGATAGACTTTCTCGCTGGTCGCAAGTACCGTTCCATTCCGGTCCGTGATATCTCCTCTTTTGGCGGGGAGCATCGAACTTTCCCTGGACTGCTGATTCTGTCTCAGCACCTGGCGTTCATAATTTTCTCCGTTCGCAGCGCCGATATAAATCACACGGAGGGCTAATATCAGGAAAGCCAGTATCACCACAACAAATAGTGCTACCAGCTTTATCCTAACCCTGTTATCAATTTTTCTTTTGTTCGGCACTGCGTCACGTCTTTTATTTTTTTTCTTTGTTCCCAAGTATTTTCACCTGCTTGTCCGGCAGCACTTTTCCTTCTCTGGGCAGCCGCCGCCGTTTATTTCTGCGGTACCTCCTGATACTGACGCACATAACTACTGCCCTCGGTATCGTAATACCGAATCTGCGACTTCCCGGCATACTGCATGCCCAGACGGTTCATCGCAGCATCGCGGATCGCCTCCAGATCCACGGAAGCCATCACCTGATTATAATAAGCATCGTTGTCTGTTTTCAGATCATTTACCTGAGTTTCCAGTGATGCGATATTTCTCCTCTGTTCCGTTATTCTTTCCTTTAAACAAAGAAAGCCCACTACGATCGCTACCATCATGGCGCTCAGTATCACTGTCGCCACCAGAAAACGCGGCGTCATCTGCGCATTTCGCGCCCGCTGTCCCGCCGTTCTGTGTCTTCTGGCAGGACGCTCCTCCGGCAGTTCTTCCGGCTGCTCTATCGGAACCGCCGAAAACTGCCGGAGCGCGTTTCCTTCTTCGTAGTCGTTCTGTGGGTATCTTTCCGCTCTCTGTGTCGAATCTACCCTTCTATCGCTTCTTTTAGCCATAATTCTCCAGTCTCCCTCTCCTGAGCATTTCCAGTAACAGTTCAGCTGGCTGAGCCGCTACCATTTCCGCCGTCACCATTCGATCGATCAGACAGCAGATCCTATCTTTTTCGCTCAAATACGCGAAGCTTTGCGCTTTTCGAGCGGGGATTCGCAGCCATCTCCTCTTCACTCGGCAATACCGGTTTTCTGGTGATCACTGTCCCTCTTGATTTTTTCCCGCACACGCATACCGGAAACTCCGGCGGGCATGTACACGGATGCTCATTTTTTCTGAAAATATTTTTTACAATCCGGTCTTCCAGCGAATGGAACGTGATGACACATATCCTTCCTCCATCATTGAGAAGGTCGATCATCCCATCCAGTGATTCTTCCAGAACCTTCAGTTCCTGGTTCACTTCAATACGGATCGCCTGAAACGACCTTTTCGCCGGGTGGCCGCCTGTAGCCCTTATCCTGGCCGGAATCGAACGCTTGATGATCTCGGTTAACTCCCCAGTTGTCCGGATCGGTTCATTTTTCCGGGCCGTACATATATTTCTTGCAATTTTACCTGCAAACCTCTCTTCTCCGTAATCGCGGAGAATCCGAAACAGTTGCTCTTCGCTGTATCCGTTGACCACTTCATAGGCCGAAAGCGCTGACCGCTGATCCATTCTCATATCCAGCGGCGCATCCTCCCGGTAAGTAAATCCACGTTCAGCATTGTCCAGTTGATAGGAAGAAACCCCTAAATCCAGCATGATCCCGTCCACAGACTGAATTCCTATTTCCTGCAGTCTCGGAACCATATCGCAATAGTTACTGCGGATGATGGTCACCCGC
>ERZ1643246.544-NODE-544-length-48147-cov-7.703319_pt1 | contig 48147 bp, 38 predicted proteins | sample MGYA00579265_ERZ1643246 | MGnify/ENA primary metagenome ERZ1643246 (study PRJEB29033, sample SAMEA4952261) | chicken gut metagenome | biome: Broiler Chicken; feature: Gastrointestinal Tract; material: Caecum | place: Ireland | collected 2018 | study: Broiler... | reverse complement strand
CGCCTGAAAGGCCGGATGCCACTGCAGAACTTTTTTCATCTGCATTCCTCCTTTTTATTATACGAAATTGCCTTTGATTTTTCAATGTGATCTGAGATTCCGGTCGAAGAGACCAAGGTGCGGCAGAGCTATGCCGCTTCAAAAGAAAAAACAGATATAACTGAAGTAGATTTAGTTTAACATATGCAGGGGGGAGATTGCAATAGCGAAAGGGTTATTTGGGAAAAGCCGGCAGAATAGTCTTTAACTGAGTAAATAAAAATATACCCAAAGAAGCCGGTACCACTAAGGCTCCGGCTTCCACGATTACATTCCATTCACCACATTCACTGGTGTTCCGTTGATATAGCTTTTCAAATTCTCCACAGCGATATTCATCAGCCGTTCTCTGGACTCTTTCGGGGCCCAGGAAATATGAGGCGTAATGATGCAGTTTGATTGTCTTCCTGTAACTGCTGAATTTTCTCCCATCGCCTCAATCCCTTTGCTCCATAACCGCCTTCGGGTCCACCGCATCCCGCAGGGCATCCCCCGCAAAATTGATGGCCACCACCAGAATTACGATCAGCAGTCCCGGCGGGAGCCACAGCCAGGGCTGGGAGGTGAGGACCGTCAGGGACTGGGCACTGTTTAACATATTTCCAAGGCTGGCTGCGGGAGGCTGCACTCCCATGCCCAGGAAACTCAAAGATGCCTCGTCCAGCATGGACAGAGCCATCACCGAGGTGGCGTACACCAGAATGGGCGCCACCGTATTGGGCAGGATTTCGGAAAACAGAATATGCCGCAATGGCATACCGGCCACAAGATTGCTCTTGACAAAATTGCTCTCTCTGAGGCTTAACACATTTCCCCTGACCAGACGGGCAATGCCCGGCCAGTCTACAAAGCCCAGAATCAGAATGATGCTCCATAGTCCCGGCTCAAAAATGGCGGCCGCCACCAGCACCAGGAGAATATAGGGGAAGGACATCACCATATCCGTAAACCGCATGATGACCATATCCAGCCATCCGCCGAAATAGCCGGCCAGAAGGCCCAGCACCACTCCCACCGCGGTGGAGATGGCTGTGGCCAGGATTCCCACCATCAGGGACACCCTGGTGGCGTACAGCAGGCGGCTCAGCATATCTCTTCCGATCTGGTCCGTCCCCAGCCAGAAATCCGGGCTGGGCGGAGCTCCGAAGGGCCCCGCAATGGCCTCCGGGTCATGAGGAGCAATCACCGGCGCCAGCAGAGCGGCCAGGCCGATGACCGCCAGCACCGCCAGACTTACCACTCCCAGACGGTGGCGTTTGAAGCGCCTCCAGACCGTCTGCAGATAGCTTTCATTTGTAAGATTCCTTTCTTTCTTCATGGAACGCTCCTCATCAATACTGGATAGTGGGGTCCACCACCGCATACAAAATATCAGTAATCAAATTTCCCAGCAGCACTACCACAGCCGACAGCAGGCAGACGCCCATGATCACCGGATAATCCCGGCTCATAATGGCGCTCATGGTCATAAGTCCCAGGCCAGGCCAGGAAAAGAGCTGCTCTACGATCACCGCACCTCCGAAAAGCACCGGGATCTGCATGCCGATCACGGTTACAATGGGCACCATGGCATTGCGCAGGGCGTGCTGTCCGATGACCCTCCTGCGTCCGATTCCCTTGGCCCGGGCCGTCCGCAGATAATCCTGCTGGAGGATTTCCAGCACCGCGCTGCGGATGTAGCGGATGTTGGTTCCTGCCATGGACACCGCCAGTACCAGAACGGGCATGATCATATGGACCGCCACATCTGCTGCTCCCCCGGAGGTACCCAGAGTAGTCATTCCTCCGGAAGGCAGGATCCCCAGCTTCACCGTAAACAGATAGACCAGCAGCAGGGACAGGAAAAAGCTTGGGATGCTGCTGCCGAAAAAGGAAAATGTCACCACCGCATAGTCTCCCTTGGAATACTGGTGGATGGCGCTGTAGATCCCCGCCGGAATGGCAATCAGAAGGCTCACCAGCAGGGAAACGCCCATCAGCAGCAGGGTGGGACCCAGATGGCTTCCAATCATGGCGCTGACCGACTGGTAGCTTTTAATGGAATAGCCCATATTTCCCTGCAGGAGCTTTCCCACCCACATCAGATACTGGATATAGAAAGGCTGGTCCAATCCCAGGGCTGCCTCCCGCACCGCAATGGCCTCCTGGGACACCCTGGGCCCCGCCATCATCTCCAGTGGATTCCCCGCCAGACACATAATAGCATAATCAATGATGGTGATGCCGATCAAGGTGGGGATGGCAATTAAAAGCCGCTTTAAAATATATTTTCCCATCGTGCGTTCACTCCTTCCCTGGGTATTTCCGGGCCATCACCGGGCAGGCCGCCAGATGGCTTTCATCTCCCCCCACAGGCAGAAGCTCCGGCACCTTTCCGGAGCACTCCGCCTGCCGGTAGGGGCATCTGGGATGGAAAGGGCAGCCCTCCGGGGGATTCATGCTGGAGGCCACCTCTCCTTCCAGAAGCCCTCCCTCTCTGCGCTCCCTGGGGTCCGGAGACGGGACCGCCGCAAAGAGAGCCCTGGAATAGGGGTGTACCGGCTCTTCAAAAAGCCTCTCCCCATCTGCCAGTTCTACAATCCGTCCAAGATACATCACCGCAATCCGGTCACTGACATAGTTCACCGCACCCAGCCCGTGCCCGATAAAAATACAGGTCAGCTCCAGCTCCTTCTGCAGATCCCGCAGCAGATTCAAAATCTGGGCCTGGATGGACACATCCAGGGCGCTGACCGGCTCATCGCAGACCAGAAGTTCCGGATTCAGGGACAATGCCCTGGCAATGCAGATTCTCTGCCTCTGGCCTCCGGAAAATTCATGTGGATACCGGCCCAGGGCATTGACCGGCAGTCCCACCATATCCAGAAGCTCCCTGAGCTTCTTTTCCAGCCCATCCCTGGATACGATTTTGTGGTACAGCATGGGTTCTGAGAGGATCTCATATACATGCTTCCTTGGATTTAAAGAGGAGAAGGAATCCTGAAACACCATCTGAAGCTGGGTACGGACCGGCTTTAAGTCTCTTGGCCTCATAGCTCCCAGGTCCATTCCCTTATAATAGATTTTCCCCTGGGTTGGGCGCTCCAGCCCTACAATCTGCCGTCCAAGAGTGGACTTTCCGCAGCCGGACTCCCCTACCAGTCCAAGTGTTTCACCCGCTCTCACAGAGAAGCTGACCCCATTGACCGCCTTCACCTGGCCAATCTGGTGGGTGATGATGCCCCCTCTTACGGGATAATACTTTTTCAGCCCCTCTACCTTCAAAATCGGTTCCATCACCGCACCTCCTTCCAGCAGCGGACCAGATGTCCCTCTCCCGCCCGGCGTTCCTCCTGCGGGTTCAGGCAGCGCTCCTCGCAATAAGGACAGCGGTCCGCAAAACGGCAGCCGGCAATCCGGTCATAGTGCTCCGGCACAACCCCGCTGATGGCTTCCAGACGCTTCTGCCCTTCCTTTTTCCCTTTTCCCACTCTGGGCACAGAGGGTACGGACCGGAGGAGTGCCTGTGTATAGGGGTGCGCCGGATGGTCAAAGAGCTCCAGCACGGGAGCCTGCTCCACAATCTGCCCCGCATACATCACCATCACCCGGTCCGCCATCTGGGCCACCAGGCCGATATCGTGGGTAATGAGGATCACGGACATGTTAAGCTCCTTCTGAAGCTGACGAATCAGCTCCATGATCTGTGCCTGGATCGTCACATCCAGAGCCGTGGTAGGCTCATCGGCGATCAGCAGCCTGGGATTGCAGGCCAGAGCCATGGCAATCATCACCCTCTGGCGCTGTCCTCCGGAAAGCATATGGGGATATTTCTTCATGGCCGCTTTGGCGTCCGGCATCCCAACCTTGTTCAGCAGAACGAGCGCTCTCTCATCCGCCTCGGCGCGCCCCAGCCCCATATGGACCCGGATACTCTCTCCAATCTGCCTTCCGATGGTAAACACCGGATTTAAGGAGGTCAGAGGGTCCTGAAAAACCATGGAAATCCGGTCTCCCCTGAGCCGGTCCAGCTCTTCCTCCTTCATGGCCAAAAGGTCCTGTCCCTCAAACAGGGCCTCTCCTGCGCTTACCCGGCCTCCCCTTCCCAAAAGTCCCATTAAAGACAGGGAGGTCACACTTTTTCCGCAGCCGGATTCTCCCACCAGACAGAGAATTTCTCCGGCATCCACGAAAAAGGAGATGCCGTCTACGCTTGTCATCTCCCCTCCGTCCCCCTGAAATACGGTTGTCAAATTCTTTACTTCCAATAAATGGGGCATAATACTTCCTTCCCGCCCTGTGGCTTAACCTCCGAAAAGGCTCTGCCGGTTAAAACCGGCGAGCCTTTTCCTTCTTCTGCTCATCTGTTCAGGACACCCTGAACCTTTGCTTTTTTACTCTGCAACATCCCACTGCTCTACATGGTTAAAGAACCCGTAAACAGTAGGCGTGACCCCCGTAAGCCTCTTGTTCACCGCTCCCAGGGAGCTGATCACATAGGCGGAGAACATTGGAACATCCTCCTGCACCTTGTGATCGATGATGGAGTAAAGCTCCTTTGTGCCCTCGGTATCGTTTACCAGAGGGATCTGAGCCAGGGCTTCCTCCACCTCCGGGGAAGTGTAGCCTGTCCAGCTCCCCTCACCGCCCAGCAGCCATGCCACATCGGCATATGGGTCTACCGGCGCGTAGGTGTACTGAACAGCCAGCACATCAAACTCGCCTTTGGTGGCCACATCCATCAGGGTGGCAAAATCCACAGTCTGGATCTGCACGTTGATTCCCACCGCCGCCCACTGGGCTGCCATAATGGCGGCTGCATTGACAAAGGTGCTGTCACCGGAATTGATATAGAACTTCAGCGTCTGGGAAGGATCCCATCCCGCTTCCTCCAAGAGAGACTTGGCCCGGTCCGGGTCATAGGAAACCGGGGTAATGGTTTCGTCAAAATAGGGGCTGATGGAGGACAGGAAGCCGTCCACCACTTCCCCGTGCCCCTTTAGCAGCTGCTCTAAAATCTGCTGCCGGTCAATGGCGCAGAGCATCGCCTGGCGCACTCTGGCATCCGGAATGTTCTGGGTGCGGATAAAGACAGACTGGTTGGTCACCGGGTCTCCGTAGACCGCCTCCACATTTTCCAGAGCTTCCACGCTCTCGTAATCTTCTACCGGAAAGGCGCTCATAGTCTGCTGGGCCACATCGATTTCCCCGGAGCTTAAACCCGCATAGAGCTGGCTGCCCTCCACAATGCGGATGTTCAGCTTGTCAATCTTAGGAGCTCCCTTCCAGTAGTTCTCGTTTGCCGTGTAGGAAATATAATGGTTCTGGTCGTAATCCGTCACCATGAAGGGGCCGCTTACCACATCCGGATGGTTGAACCACTCATTGGAGGTCAGCTCCTCATCGGAAAACCCTTCGATCACATGCTTGGGAAGCGGCATCAAATAGCGGGCGTAGGAATTCTGGAAGGTAGCCAATGCCATAGGCTCCTTTGTAGTGAAGCGGACCGTCGCATCGTCCACCTTTACGATCCCTTCGATATGGTCCGCTCCCTGTTCCGTAAATCCGTCGTCCCCTACGCCTTCAAAGGCATAGTACATCATGGCGGTATTTCCGATTACCGGGCTGGTCAGCTTCAGGGCGGTGTAGAGCACATCGTCCGCTGTCACCGGCTGGCCATCCGACCATGTGGCTTCCGGATTGATATGCACCAGGAAATTGTTCGTGTCCTCCGCCGTAATGGAGTCCGCCAGCATCCCCTCAAAATTCAGGTCCGCATCCAGCTCCATCAGAGGCAGGAACATCAGCCCTGTGGCATATTTATTGACCTCTCCTCCGTCCATGAGAAGAGGATTTAAGGTTCCCAGCGTATTGGTCACGCCTACATTTACAATCTTTTCACCGGGCTGTCCCGCCGCCGGAGCCTGCCCCTGCGTCTGTCCTCCGGCCTGGGCCCCGTCTCCGGAACTGCTCCCACCGCAGGCAGCCAGCGAAAAAGCCGTCACAGCCGCCATTGCCAGGGCCATAAACCTCTTTCCAAAGTTTCTGATTTTCATTCACTCCTCCTTGACTGTTGTTTCCAGTTTAAGGTTGCCTTCAGCGCAAAGCGCCTGTTTTCCATGTCTAATACCTTGTATTTATACCATCGGACCGGAAAAATGTCAATCCAAAGGCGCCTTTCTCACGATCAGCGTGGTGTAGTAGCCTGCATCCGGCGGCAGTTCTTCCAGGGAATGGAAAATCCGCTCTCCCTCCATGCCGCAGCGCTCCACCGCCGTCACCTCATCACCCCTGGCCTTTAAAAGTTCCTTCACCGTCTCCAGCTTCTTTCCCGACTTCATCAGCACCTTTACGCCAGGAAGATCCAGGGCTTTCTCCACCTCATAGGAGGAGGGCAGGATATGAAGCTGCTCAGAGCCGCTGACCAGAGCCTCCCCCAGCCTGGCAGACGCCGCACAGAAGGAGGTGACTCCGCTGACCATCTGAACCGGCCATCCGTCCTTTTTCAAGATCGCCGCCGGGTACATACAGCTGGCATAGACAGAGGTATCTCCCAATGTCAGGTATGCCACATCCTTTCCCTCCTTCAGAAACCTTTCGATGGAAGACGCCGCTGCCCGATGGCTTTGTTCCAGGCTCTGCCGGTCCTTTGTCATAGGCATGGACAGGGGCAGGATCTCCTTTTCATCGAGCTGGGGCACCGCCCCCCAGGCAATGGCATAGGCCACGCATTTCATGCGCTCCTCCCGGGTATCCTTTCCCTCCATCAGGCCTGCGGCCCGGCCGTCCGCCGACAGTGCGATGATCTGGCATTGGCGGATGATCCGAACCGCCTTTAAGGTCATCAGCTCCGGGTCACCCGGTCCTACGCTGACACAGTATAATGTTCCCTTCATGAAAGATTCTCCTCCCGTAAAAGTCCTCCCGGCGCCCGGCCGTCCGTATTTCCCAGACTGACACCCAAAAGTTTCGCCAGCAGCGGCCCTTCATCCACCAGCCTCATGCTGCCGATTCTGGCTCCCGGTATAAAATCAGGTCCGGCTCCGTAGAAGATGGTCTGATATCCTGCCTTGGTAGGCAGATAGCCGTGAGTCCCGGCATGCAGCCCGCTGCCGTAGCCTGCCTGACGGAAAGGCTCGTCGGATTCATTCTGGTAAAAAAAACCATCCTTTGCTTCCAGCATAAACGTGCAGTCCCGGTTGGCTCCCATGCGCTGGATTTCCGGCTGCTCAAAAATCTGCTCCAGCCCGGAGGATGGGTTCTCCTTCCACTGCTCCAGGAAGCTTCGCACCTGGGCCGCCAGCTGCCGGTCCCTGCGGTTCTTTAAATAGATATAGCAGGCTCCGTCGCATTCCCTGGCTAACACCCGCCAGCTGACAACCACGCCCTTCTTAACGGTCAGCCAGCCCATTTTCCGAAACCAGTAATTCGGATAGACCGCCATGGACACATCCTTCTGGCAGTGGTCCCCCAGGATTACCACATTGGTCCTCTGCTCCATTCCCTGGCTGTCTAAAAGGCTCATCAGCTCCCCCAGCCTCCGGTCATGGCGCTGGAGGGCGTCCTGGATGGCCGGGACGGATACGCCGAATATGTGGCGGTTGGCATCCACATCCGTAAAATGTGCCAGGGTCACATCCGGGCGGAACCGCTTTAAGGTATACAGCAGGGAAGCCTGGACAAAGTTATCCAGCCTGGGCTGGCTGGCTCCCTGGATCATATGGCCAAAACGTCGGTAGAGGTCAACCTGATAAAGGGGCGTCCCGTTTCTCAGACTGACGGAAATCTGATTTTCCCAGGGCTGGTTGGCCCAGACCTCCGGCAGGTTATAGCGGATTTTGGCTCTGCCCGTCACCGGCCACAGCAGGGCGGCCACCCGCATCCCCTGCTTTCTGGCCTCATCGTACAGAGTGGTCCCCCGGATGTAGCGCCTCTGCCACAGCCAGTCCGGCTTGCGTTTTTCCGGCTGGACTTTGTGATTGTTCACAATGCCGTGGTGAGCCGGATACAGACCGGTTACAATGCTGGTGTGGGCCGGATAGGTCAGGCTGGGATAGACGCTTAAAACCCTGGCACAGCCTGCGGCACGTTTGAAGAATGCCCGGAAATGGGGCAGGGTATTCATATAGGGCAGGTCAATGGTCCCCACCGCATCCAGAGACAGCACGATCAGACGGTTTCTCTCCTGTTTCATCATTCCATTTCATCCTCTTTCGCTTTCAGCCATTCCATATGCTTTTTGATCTGACGCTCATATCCATTATCCGACGGATGGTAAAAGGCCGTCCCCGTCAGGCCGTCAGGCAGATACTGCTGCTCCACATAATGCTTGGGATAATCGTGGGCGTAGCGGTAGCCGGCCCCGTGTCCCAGCTTCCCGGCCCCTTTGTAGTGTGCATCCTTCAGATGGACCGGAACCGGCATAGTCCTGGTCTCCTCCACCGTCTGCTGAGCCTGGCTGATGGCCATGCAGGCCGCATTGCTCTTAGGCGCCGTAGCCACATAGGTAACCGCCTGGGACAGGATGATCGCCGCCTCCGGCATTCCCACCCGCTCCACCGCCTGAGCCGCGCTGACCGCCACCGTGAGGGCCTGCGGGTCCGCGTTTCCCACATCCTCAGAAGCACAGATCATGATCCTCCGGGAGATAAACTTGATATCCTCCCCGGCATAGAGCATCCGGGCCAGATAGTATACCGCCGCATCCGGGTCCGAGCCCCGCATGCTCTTGATAAAAGCGGAAATGGTGTCATAGTGGTTATCCCCATTTTTATCGTAATACACCGCCCGTTTCTGAATGCACTCCTGCGCCGTTTCCAGATCAATGTGGATCTTCCCGTCCTCCCGGCGCTCCGTGGTCAGAATCCCCAGCTCCACCGCATTTAAGGCGGCCCTGGCGTCCCCGTTGGCCGTATCTGCCAGAAAATCCATGGCATCCGGATCCATCACCGCCCCGTAGACCCCCATCCCCCTCTCCTCATCGGTGAGGGCACGGCGGATCAGCTCCTTGATGTCCTCCTTCTCCAGGGGCTTCAGTTCAAAGATCCTGGAGCGGGACAGCAGGGCGCCGTTTACCTCAAAATAAGGATTCTCCGTAGTAGCTCCAATGAGGATCAGGGTTCCGTCCTCTACAAAAGGCAGCAGGTAATCCTGCTGTCCTTTGTTGAAGCGGTGAATCTCATCTACAAAGAGGATGGTCTTTCTGCCGTACATGCCCATATTATCCTTGGCGGCCTTTACCACATCCTCCATATCCTTCTTCCCGGCCACTGTGGCATTGATCTGCCGGAAATCGGAGCTGGTGGTATTGGCGATCACTCTGGCCAGGGTGGTCTTTCCTGTGCCGGGAGGGCCGTAAAAGATCACGGACCCCAGCTTGTCCGCCTGGATGGCCCGATACAGCAGCTTGTCCTTTCCAATAATGTGGCTCTGTCCCACTACCTCATCCAAGGTTCTGGGACGAAGCCTGGAAGCCAGAGGCGCCTCCGACTTCATCTGTTTTTCTCTCATATAATCAAATAAATCCAAAGCAGTCTGCACCGCCCTTCTTAAATTCAGTGGCAACAATTCAGTCGATCAGCAATTCGTCTGCCGTAACAAAAGTATATCCTCCGGCGCTCAGCCTGTCAACAATCTCCAGGGCTGCCTCTACCGACTGAGGGTAGATATCGTGCATCAATATGATATCCCCATCCTTCACATCTTTCAAGACCCGGCTCACGATCTGCCTGCGGTCCCTCAGCTTCCAGTCCAGGGAGTCCACATTCCAGAAAACCGGCGTCAGATCAAGGGTGCTTTCCAGCTCCTCGTTCCATTCTCCGTAAGGCGGCCGGATATACTGAGGCTCCTGCCCGGTAATTTCCTGGATCAGGCGGCTGGTACTCTCTACCGCCTGATATGCCGTCCGTCCCTCCACCTTGGTCAGCTGCAGATGGCTGTAACTGTGATTTCCCACCAGATGCCCTTCCTGAGCCATACGCAGAACCAGGTCCTCATTTCCCTGGATTTTCTGCCCCATAAGGAAAAAGGAAGCCTTCACTCCCCTGTTTTTCAGCCCATCCAGCAAATCCTCCGTACACTCCCGGTCCGGGCCATCATCAAACGTCAGGGCCACATATCCCTGATGGACCACAGGTTCCTCATCCCCGGAGGAGACCGGAACCGACAGGATGGCAGCCCTCTGTCCCAAAAGCAGAAGAAAGGCCAGGTCCAGAACTGCAATCAGCTCCAGAATCCTGACCTTTACTTTCATATTCATAGCCGTTTCTCCTGTTTCCCTCTCCCTTTATTGTATGAGGGATTTTAAGGAAACATGAACCGTCAGCCCGTAACTCCCGGTCCGCCGTTGACTCCTTCTATAATCGCCGGTCCCAGGGCAGCGCTGCTCTCCTGATTTTGCTGGGTTCCAGACTCCTGGCTGCCCGGCTGGGCTGCCTCCGTCTGCGTATCAGGCTGCTGCACCTGAGTCAGGGCTCCGCTTCCGTCCGCGCTGTAGGTCACGCCGTCCACGGTTACCGTTGTATCCGCGTACATAAAGCCGTCCGCAGGGTCCAGATAATAGTTCACACCGCCCACATTCACCAGACCGGTCTGCATCACGCCGGAGCTGTTAAAGTAATACCACTGTCCATTCACCAGCTCCCAGCCCGTCACCATCTGGCCCTGGCCGTTGAAGTAGTACCAGCCTCCGTCCATCTCTCTCCAGCCGGTGGCCATGGAGCCGTTTCCTCTCAGGAAGTAGCGGCTTCCTCCCACCGTGATCCACCCGGTCTGCATCACGCCCTGGCTGTCGGAGTAGTACCAGACGCCTCCATCGTCAATCCAGCCCTTGGCAAGAGCTCCGCTGGCGCTCAAATAGTACCACTTTCCATCCTGGCTGGTCCATCCCGTAGCCATTCTTCCGTCAGGCTCCAGGAAATACCGGTTTCCGTTTTCCTCAATCCAGCCGGTCCGCATCACGCCGGTCCCGGGGTCCGTATAATACCAGAGCTGTCCGTCCTGGACCCATCCCTTGTCCGCTGCCCCGGAGCTGCCCAGATAATACCAGGAACCATCCCGGTTCTTCCATCCATACTGCATCTGACCCGTCGATTCATCCAGATAGTACAGCTCTCCGTTCTTCGTCAGCCAGCCGGTTTTAGCCAGGCCATCGGAGCCCATGTAATACCAGCCCTCTCCATCGTTAATCCAGGCGTCTTTCTGCATGGCATAGTTCTTATAATAGTATGTATTTCCGCCGATGGTCCTCCAGGTATCGGCAGGGATCACGGAGGAGAAATCACGGAACTGGAAATCGATGTCCACGTTTCCGCTGATTCCGTTGATAGAGCCGGTGTTGGTGGCCTGCCACATCACCGGATTGGAGTAGGAGGGCCTTGCGGAATAACGGGCCACCCATACGGGATAATCCATTTTGGACATATCCAGCTTGTTGGAAAGCCAGTTCTCATTGGCGTAGATAATGGGGTAATAGCCCGCATCGGAAATTCTCTGGCAGAAGGCGTTGGCGATGGCCGCCAGCTCATCCTTGGAGAGCAGCCCCTGGGCATCGTCCTCCATGTCAAAGGCCACCGGATAAGACACCGGATAATCCTTGATCAGATCCAGCACAAAATCTGCCTCCTGAACCGCCATGTCCGTAGTGGTAGCCAGGGAGTAGATGTATACGCCCACCTTCACCCCTGCGGCGTGGGCCGCCTGGATATTCTGATGGAAATAGGGGTCTACCGCTCCCCTGGACCTGGTACCCAGCATCACAAAGGAAACATCATCTGCCGCCACCTGGGCCCAGTTAATCTCTCCCTGCCAGCGGGACACATCAATTCCCCTGGCAATCACATTGGAAATCACGCTGCCGTCGGGCATGCGGTAAGCTCCTCCTGAATATTCCCAGGAGGTATCCGAAGCAGTGCTTCCCGTCTGGGTGCTGCTGCCTGAGGGACCAGAGGTCTGGGATGTGCTTCCGCCTACGGTCACCACTCCCGGTCCTCCGGATGTGCTGGCCGCTCCTGTTTCTCCCGGCCCTGCCGCCCAAGACGTAACCGGCGCCATGGCAGACAATACTGCCGCCAGACCGGCTGCGGCGGCTCTGCGGCGAACCGATGTTCTCCCGCAGAAGGCCGTTCTGCAATGTATCTTATGTTTCATAGGATCCTCTCTTTTCTCAGCCCGGTCCGTCGGTCCGTCCCGGCTGCAGGCCCTGGGAGGCAGTTCCTCCGCTGCTGCTTGTGGAGCCGGAAGGTGACTGACCGGAAGGTGAACTGGAACTGGAACCGGAGCCGGATACGCCCGGTCCGTAATTGCTGGTGCTGCTGCCTGAGGAGCTTGTTCCCGGACTCTGGGCCGTCACTCCGCTGGCATTCTGGCATACGCCGCCGGAATCAAAGGTATAAGACGAGCCGTCGATGGTCAGAGTCGTTCCTGCCGCCATCTTTCCTGTGGAGGGATCCAGATAATAGTATTTTCCGGAAATCAGGATCCAGCCGGTCATCATGTGACCATTGTCATTAAAATAGTACCAGCTGCTGTCAATCTGCTTCCATCCCTCCGACATCTTTCCGGAGGCGTCCATGTAGTATTTGCTGCCATTGCTGTCCGTAAGCCATCCGGTCAGCATATGGCCGTCGGTATCCAGGTAATAGTAATCATCGTTAATCTTATTCCAGCCTGTTTTCATCTTGCCGTCTTCCCCGAACAGGTACCACTTGTCCTGGATCTGGGCCCAGGCATTGACCACACATTTTCCGTTGCTCTGGAAATAGTACCAGGCGCCCTCCATCTCCCGCCAGCCGGTGGCCATATCGCCGCTGCCTCTCATATAGTAGTAGGAAACGCCCTCGCTGCCTTTATCAATCTTCAGCCATCCGGTCACCATAGAACCGTCGCTCATCATGTAATACCACTTATTATCCGTATTCACCCAGCCGGTAGCCATGAGGCCGCTGGGCTTAAAGAAATACCAGGTTCCGTTAATCTGCTGGAATCCGGTACACATATGGCCGGTGGACAGATCCATGTAATAATAGCCTTCGCTGGTCTGAAGCCAGCCCTTTTTGGCTGCTCCATTTTCCATGTAAACCCACTGTCCGTCTGACTTTTCCCATCCATCCGCATATGCCGTAAACGCAGCCCCCAGCGACAAAGCACCGACTATGGCTGCAGCGGCCAGATATCTCCGACATTTTCCGCGTAACATCCGAACAACTCCTCCTCCATTTTGTGTTGTGGGACATAAGGTTATATCCCCTCAGTGCGGCTCACTCTGCTTGACAGGCTGATGCGCACTGCTCATTGCCAACACGGACATTATAACACAGCAGCAGAATGAATGCGTAACATTTTTATTACAATTTTCGTAACAATTCAGGACGGCTGGGTATGAGCCGTCCTGAGTCCTCACCTGTTTCAAACAGCCGTTTTCAATTTTTTATAGTAATGCTTCGCATACCGGTACATGATAATGGTATACTCCCCAAACTCCTGTCCCAGGGCTTTCTTATAAACCGCCCACTGGCTCCAGAGAAATCCTCCCAGAGCGGCGTAGGCATAGGTGACAAAGCGCTCCTCCTCGTCTGGCCGGCGGCCCAGATAAAGCTCCAGCAGCCGGTCCATCTGCTCATCATCGTAATAGGAGTAAATGGCACACATGGCCACATCAATCAGGGGGTCGCACATCCCGGCGTACTCCCAGTCCAGAAGACGCAGCTGGCCATCCGGCAGGATCAGGCCGTTGTCCACGTTGGCATCGATGTGGCAGAGGCAAAGGGGCCGTTTCATCTTATCCAGACGGTCCATCAGCCAGTTCATCTGCTCCCGCACCTGGCCGTAGTCTTCAAACAGAGCCCCTCCATGCGTTTTGCACAGCGTTTCATAAAATTCAATCCGTTCCCTCATGTCAAAACGGTGGGGAACCGATACACCGCCCTGATGCAGCGTGCGGATCAGGCCCATAAAACGTTCCATATCCGTCCAGTTTTCCGCAGACACGTTCCGGGAATCCGGGAAGTATTCTGCGATTTTATACCCGTTCTCCGGATTCAGGTAGATCAGATTCTCCGTGATCCCCAGCCGGCTGACCGCCTCATACGTCTCCGCCTCCTGGGCCCGGTCGACCAGAAGCTCTGTTCCCGGCCCCGGGATCCGGCAGATATACTGCTTCTCCTCTACCCGGAACAAGAAGGACTGATTGGTCATGCCGGCTTTCAGGCAGCGGATACCCTGGATCCGGGATTCCGGTACCTGGAATACCCGGGCCACCAGGTCCATCGCCTCATTGTCCGAATGGTTCCGGTACCTGGGGTCAAATGCTCTGAGCTCCTCCAGATTCTCAAATTCATAAACCTGATTTTCCGGCTGGCGGTTCACATCCATCTCAATCTGCGCCCATTCTCTGGCAGGCACTCCGCTCTCCCGCTCTGCCCGCTCCAGAAGAGCAGGGTTCTCCCGCTCCAGTCTCCGTCTGGCCTCGCCGGAAAGCATACCCACATAAACCTGCTCCCAGTAGAACTGTTCCGTTCCCGGAATCTCATAGCAGGCTTCCAGGACCGGAAGGAACCGTGCTGAAAATTCCCTGGAAAAATACACCGGGCCATACATCACCCAGCTGTCTTTTCCACCCACCTTCACATCCGTAATCCGTCCCTTTTTATTGAATTCCAGGCACCATTCCCTGGTCTCCCCCTTCTGGAAGGAAGCGGAATACCAGGCCCCGCACTCATAGGAATGGTACATATTCTCCCTAAGCCAGTTATCCGAGGACAGCAGGTAGACATTTCTGCCTTCAAATAATTTTCTGGCCCGGTAGACAGTTGCCAGGGTATTTTTAGTGGAATACTCCGGATTGTAGAGGAGCTTCACCCCAAAACGGTCGATGAGATACTCAAACTTCTCCTTCAGATATCCCACCACAATCGTAATATCCGTGATCCCCGCCTCATGAAGCTGGCGGATCTGACGTTCGATCATCCGCTCGCCAAATACCTCCAAAAGACCCTTGGGCGTTTCAAAGGTAAGGGGCACAAAGCGGGAGCCAAATCCTGCCGCTATGATGACCGCCCCATCCACCTTGTAAGGCGCAAGCAGACGGCGCCCTGCATCCAGAAGCTTCCACCGCTCTTTTCCGGAATTTCCTTCCTCGATCAATCCTCTGGCCGTACACTCTTTAATCAGGCTGTTGATCGAGCCCAGGGAAAGGTCCAGGATCCGTGCCATTTCTCTTTGGGTCACAGCCGGATTCTCTAAAATTGTTCTGCATATCAGTCCATATCGGTCCATGATGATGTAATCCGCTCCTTATGTTCAAAAAATATACTTTTCAATAAGATATGAACATTATAGCACGGAATATTCAAATTGTAAAACATAAAATCCGGACGATCAGAGAATCGGCGAATAGTCGATATCCTGCGCCACCTCAAAATGAGGAATATGCTCCCTCACATATCCGGGGATCAATTTCCGTGCCAGCTCTATAAACTCCATTGCAGGCGCCGGAAGCTTTCTCATTTTTTTATAGACCAAGCCTAGCGGCCGCGTACTTACTTCTTCCTCCATGGAGCAGAATAACGGCAGACTTCCAAACTTTTCTTCCAGAATCACCGACACCGGTGCAAAAGCAAAGCCATTGCTCTCCGGAGCCATCCGATAGCATGAACTGGCATTTTTCAATTCCAGCACGGCTGTAGGAGAAATATGATATTTGTCAAACAATCTTTTTGCCAGATAGTATGTTCCATTGCTTTTATTAGTGGAAATCAGCGGAAGCTGGGTCAAAACCTGCGGCGGAATATACTGGAGAATCCGAGCCTGATTTTCCGGAAGGGAAAGAGGCTCCAAAAGAGGGTTGAAACGGCTGACTACCAGGCACATTTCCTCCCTACACAACTCTACGAACTGCAAAAGCTCTCCCACATCGGGAATAGTTGACATGAAAAGAATATCGATCTGCTCCCGCTCCAGCATCTGCAGGAGTTCCTGAAGATTATCTTCCACCACCCGTACCTCCACAGAAGGACATAATTCGCGAAAAGCGGGAAGAATTCTGGGCAGCCAGGTATAGCTTCTTGTAGGGGACATCCCAAGTACAATCTGCTGTCTGCTTCTGCGGTAAAAATCTTTCATTTCCTGATCCAGCTCATCCCGCATTCTTTGAATCTCACGAATTTTTTCCACGTACCGGGCTCCAGCCTCCGTCATTTGTACCGGTACTGTGGACCGGTCAAAAAGCTTCAGCCCCAGTTCCCGCTCTAATCCCTGAATATATCGCGTCAGGGCCGGTTGGGATACGAAGCAGGCCGTGGCTGCCTTTGAGATGTTTTTCAAGTCGGCCACCGCTATCACATAGTCAATTTTATTTAGGTCCATCCCATTGCCCCCTTCAAATTCTCCAATGCAATACCACCAAATATATGTGATAATCACTTTTATTATAATCTTATGCAAAAGTGGTATTGGAGTTTTTTACTATAAAGAACTATATTTTTTACTGTAACATTATAGAAACTATACAGACAGCTGTCAACCCAAACGTAACATTCAAAACCAAAAGGAGGTCACAACAGATATGAGAACAGCAGATACCGCTTATATAAATGGCCGGGTATATACGGCAGACAAGGAGTTTTCCATTTGCTCCGCCTTCGCTCTGTCAGGAGACCGCTTTATCGCAGCTGGAAGCGATGAAGAAATACGCGCCTTATGTTCCCCACAGACAAAGATCATAGATTTAAACGGCAGGACCGTACTCCCGGGACTCATCGATTCCCACCTGCACATCAATAATACGGGCGCTATGAAGCTTGAACTGGACATCGTAGGTAAACAGAAGCAGGAAATAGTGAACATGGTAGCAAAAGCCCGCCAGAACGCTCATCCGGGAGAATGGATCGTAGGGCGGGGATGGCTCAATGACGAATGGCCTGATGCTTCCTTTCCCACCAAAGAAGAACTGGATGCAGTGTGTCCTGATTTTCCCGTCTATCTGAAACGTGCCTGCGGCCATGGGGCCTGGGTCAACAGCAAAGCCTTTGAAACTGCCGGTGTCACAAATGATACTCCTGATCCTGTAGGCGGAGAGTACCTGCGCAAACCGGACGGCTCCCTGCTTGGCGTTGTAACCGACCAGGCCCAGGAACCTTTTAACAAGGCCATTCCTCCCTACGGAAAAGAGCAGCTTCAAAAAATCGTCCTCCTGGCCCAGGATGAATTCTTCTCCCACGGTCTTACCACGGTCCACGATGCGGGCACCGATGAAAAGTGGATTGAAGCCTGGGAAGAGCTCTACCAAAAGCACATCCTCAAGCTTCGGATCTATGCCAGCATGAGGGTCATTGGCCGTCCCAACTACGATGAACTCTACTCCGGCTCCATGAAATATTTCCAGAAGGGGCTGCGCATCGGCATGTATGACAACCGTCTCACCGCCAGAGCCTACAAAATTTCCTGCGATGGTTCCCTGGGTGCCCGCAGCGCCTGGCTGCTGGAGGATTATTCTGACCAGCCCGGCCATAAGGGGAACGGAAAATGGACCAACGAACAGCTCTACACCATTCTCTATGAAGCCCGGAAGGCAGGATTCCAGACCATGTGCCACGCCATCGGAGATGGCGCTAACCGCCAGTGTTTGGATGTCTACGAACGACTTTTAAAAGAACTTCCTGATCCAGATGCAAGGCTTCGGATTGAGCACGCCCAGATTCTGGCTCCGGAAGATATTCCCAGATTTCACCAGTTAGGCATTATCCCCACTCACCAAACCGTATTTCTCAGGACTGACAAGAGAGTAGCGGATCAACGCCTTGGCGCGGAACGGATCAAGGGTGCCTATGCCTGGAGAACCCTTATCGATCAGGGAAATCCTCTTCCCAACGGAACCGACTCGCCGGTTGAAAACTGTAATCCCTTTGTCAGCATGTACTGTGCCATCACCCGCAAAGACGAAAAGGGTCTTCCCGAAAATGGATGGCATCCCGAACAGGCCATGACCCGTGAAGAAGCGCTTCGCTCCTACACCACCTGGGGAGCCTATGCCGGGTTTGAAGAAAACTTAAAGGGAAGCATCGAAGCCGGAAAGCTGGCAGACTTCGTAATCATTGACCGGGACCTTATGAACTGTCCGGCAGAAGAAATCAAGGACATCCGGGCTCTGGAAACCGTTGTCGGCGGCGAAACCGTCTATCAGCAAGCATAAAAAGCAGCATGAATGGGAGGTATATTAATGGAGACTGCAACACAAGAAAAGAAAAGTCTGTTTTGGCGATTTATACACGGGGTAGAGGTTGTAGGAAATAAATTCCCCCATCCCTTTTACCTGTTCACCATTTTAATTTTCGTATCCGTTATTTTATCCGTCATCTTCGCCGGAGTATCTGTCACCTATGAACAGGCAGGCTCAAACGGTACCTCAAGTGAGATCGTTACAACCACTGTGATCAATCTGATCAACCGGGACACGATCACGAATGTGACCCAAAACATGTACAGCATCTACTACAACTTCTCTCCTATGATGATGATGGGCCTTCTGATGCTGTCCATCGGCCTGGCGGAGCAGGTCGGCCTGTTCGGCGCTGTAATCAAGCGGACTATTATGGGTGTCCGTCCAGCATTTGTCTTTGCCGTGGTTTCCTTTGTCGCCATCAATGCCCATACCGCCTCCAACGCCGGTGTCCTCGGATGTACTGCTGTATCCGCAGCCGTATTCGCTTCCATGGGCTACAACCCCTGGCTGGGCATCATCCTGTCATACGCAGCCGGCAACGCCGGATTCGCCGCAAATCTCTTTGTAGGAAATCTGGACGTTCTGGTAAGCGGGATTGATGAGTCCGTCTGTTCCTCCCTGGGTATTGACACTTCCACCGTCCATGTACTCCAGAACTGGTATTTCATGCTGGTCAGCGCCCTGATCTTGACCGTAGTCTACACTTTCGTAACCACTAAATTTGTCCGGGGCTTCATCGGCGAACCCAAGGATTTAAGCCTGGTACAGGATGCGGATGCTTCCAATGGTTTAACCCCCGTCGAGCATCGTGCCCTGCGCAATGCCGGCATCGCTGCTATCGTCTTTATTGCCCTGGTGGTGGCCGCCTGCATCCCCTCCAACTCCTTCTTCCGGGCGGAGGATGGCTCGCTGCTTCCTAATTCACCTCTTTTAAAGAGCATCCTGACCATTTTATTTCTCTTCTTTTTGGTCACCGCTATTGCTTACGGACGTACTACCAAGAAGATTGCCACCTGGAATGATTTGCCTAAAATGCTGGCAAAAAGCATCGACTCCATGGTTAATTTCATGGTCATCGCCCTTCCGGCTTCCCTGTTTATCCATCTGTTCAATGCTTCCAACATTCCCACCGTTCTTGGCGCGGCAGGTGCAGAGTGGATTAAAGGCACAGGAATCAACGGATTCGGCCTGCTGGTGCTGGTGATTCTGTTCACCATTTTCCTGGATTTATTTATGACCTCCGGTTCCTCCAAATGGATGATCCTGGCACCAATCCTGATTCCCATGTTTTACTCCATCGGATTCAGCCCCGCCCTTACCACCCTTGCTTACCGAATCGGAGATGCTTCCGCCAACTGCATTGCTCCTATTTTCTCAGATATCGCCCTCATTGTAGGCCTTTTAGGAAAGTACAACACCGACAAGAGCAAGACTCCAGGCATGGGAAATGTATTCGCCGGCTGCATGCCCTACTCCATCGCTACTCTGATCACACAGTTAATCATCCTGGCCGTATGGTGGGCGTTAAAACTGCCCCTGGGCCCCGGCGTAGAAATGTTTATATAGGGGCATTGAATTATGATACAGAAAAAAGAGTTGCGCGAATATGCGGCCATCGTCCTCGGCGCTTTTATCATGGGATTTGCCATTAAAAACATCTATGATCCAGCAAATCTGGTCACAGGAGGCGTTTCCGGCATTGCCATCATCGTCAAGAACCTTTTGGGAACTCCCCTCTGGCTTACCAACACCATGCTGAATATTCCGCTCTTCTTAGCCGCCTGGCGGCTGAAAGGGTGGACCTTTATCCGCCGTACACTAGCCGCTACCGTATCCCTCTCAATCTCCCTCTATATCATTCCGGAAATTCCCCTGAGGCCGGATGATCTGCTGTTATCTGCCCTTTTCGGCGGAATTATATCCGGTATCGGAACCGGCTTAGTCTTTATGTACCAGGCCACTACCGGAGGCACGGATATGCTGGCTGCTCTAATCCAACTGAAAATGCGCCAGTACAGCATCGCCTGGATCATGCAGTTTTTGGACGGAATGGTAGTATTGGCAGGCGCCTCTATTTTTGGAATCCATCACGCCCTGTATGCCATTATCGCCATTTACTGCGTATGCAAGCTTTCGGACAACCTATTGGACGGCCTCAAATTCGCCACGCAGGCAGTTATCATTTCTGACCGGAGCCAGGAAATCGCGGATCTTATTATGAAACGGCTGGAGCGGGGCGTCACTTCCATAGATGCTGTGGGTATGTACTCGAAAAGCGGAAAACAAATGTTGTTCTGCGTGGTATCCAAAAAGGAAATCGTTCTGGTACGGGACATTGTAAAACAGATTGACCGAAAGGCCTTTGTAATTGTCAGCGACGCAAGAGAGGTATTCGGAGAAGGATTTTTAGAATACAGCTGATTCACCTAAAAAGCCCCGGGAAGCATTATATGCCATCCCGGGGCTTTTCCATATGTCTCGATTATACTTCGAAAATCAAATCGCCATAGCTGGGCATGGGCCAAAGGTCCTTATCCACAATCATCTCCAGACGGTCCACCGGAGCTCTTAAAGCGGCCATAGCGGGAACAACCTGGCTGTGATATGCCAGTGCCTGCTCCTCGCCTTCCCCAATGGCCGCGCAGCGGTCAGTGGCATCAGTCAGAGCCGCCAGCGCTACTCTCATTTCAGACAGCAGGTCGGAGGTCTCCATCAGAAGCTCCGTCTGAACGCTTACATCCGCCTCCGGGCAGGCTTCCTTCACGGAACGAATCGAGTTGGCAAGGCGGGTGGTGTAATGGATAACACAGGGCATAAACTGCTTGCTGGCCATATCAATCATGGTTCTGGCCTCGATGTTGATGGCCTTGGAGTAGTTTTCAAACTCTACCTCCACTCTGGACTCCAGTTCCGCTCTGGTAAATACCTTAAACTCCTCAAAAAGCTTAACCGCCTTTTCTGTCTTCAGCGCAGGAATGGCATCTACCATGGAACGGATGTTGGGCAGGCCTCTGCGCTCTGCCTCTTCTACCCACTCCTGTGCGTAGCCGTTTCCGTTGAAGATAATGCGGCGATGGTCGGACAGCATCTTCTTGATCAGGTCATGAACCGCCAGGTCGAAATCATCCGCCTTCTCCAGGATATCTGCTGCTTCCTTAAATGCCTCGGCCACAATGGTATTTAACACCGTGTTGGGGGAAGCGATGGAATCGGAAGAACCTACCATACGGAACTCAAACTTATTTCCCGTAAATGCGAAGGGTGAGGTCCGGTTGCGGTCTGTGGCATCCTTATCCAGATCCGGCAGAATATTTACGCCTGTCTTTAAGGTGCCGCCCTTCTTGGAGTGCGTTGCTTCTCCGGTATCGCACAGCTGCTCGATCACATCCTCCAGCTGCTCGCCCAGGAAGATGGAGATGATGGCTGGCGGAGCCTCATTGGCACCCAGACGATGGTCATTTCCTACATCTGCTGCGGACTCCCGAAGCAGGTCTGCGTGAACATCCACTGCCTTGATGATGCAGGCCAGCACCAGAAGGAACTGCACATTCTCATGAGGGGTGTCGCCGGGGTTCAGCATATTGGTGCCGTCATCTGCAGTCAGGGACCAGTTGTTGTGCTTTCCGGAACCGTTCACTCCTGCAAAAGGCTTCTCGTGAAGGAGGCAGGCCATGCCGTGATTGTTGGCTACCCGCTTTAAGGTCTCCATCACAATCTGGTTGTGGTCTGTAGCCACATTGGCCTCCTCGTAAATGGGAGCCAGCTCATGCTGTCCGGGAGCCACCTCATTGTGCTGGGTCTTTGCCGGAACCCCCAGCTTCCACAGTTCCTGGTTTACATCCTTCATGAAGGCTCCGATTCTCTCCCGGATTACGCCGAAATAGTGATCGTCCATCTCCTGTCCCTTGGGAGGCATCGCGCCGAACAGGGTGCGTCCGGTATAAATCAAATCCTTTCTCTGGAGGTACTTTTTCTTATCAACCAGGAAATACTCCTGCTCTGGTCCTACGGAAGGAGCCACACGCTTCGCAGTGGTATTTCCGAACAGTCTTAAAATCCTCAGCGCCTGCTCGTTTACCGCCTGCATGGAGCGCAGCAGAGGGGTTTTCTTGTCCAGAGCCTCTCCGGAGTAAGAACAGAATGCGGTGGGGATGCACAGGGTAACACCGATCGCAGACTCTCTTAAGAATGCCGGGGAAGTGCAGTCCCAGGCCGTATATCCTCTGGCCTCAAAGGTAGCTCTCAGGCCGCCGGAGGGGAATGAGGAGGCATCGGGTTCGCCCTTGATCAGCTCTTTTCCGGAGAATTCCATAATCACACGGCCGTTCTTGGGGGCGGAGATAAAGGAATCATGCTTCTCAGCCGTCATGCCGGTCAGTGGCTGGAACCAATGGGTGTAGTGGGTCGCACCGTGCTCGATCGCCCACTCTTTCATGGCATGTGCCACCACATCCGCAATGCTGGGGTCCAGCTCTGCTCCGTTTTTAATGGTTTCTTTCAGTTTTTTGTAAACGCTCTTTGGAAGACGCTCCCGCATTACAACATCCGTGAAGGCGTTCTCTCCAAAAATCTCCGCAACATTCATCACTTCGCTCATAGATTTTCCATCCTCTCTCTTTTTTTCGGCCTGCCGTACCGCCGCTTCGGGCCCATTTTCACAGCGGCACACCGCACCTAAGCGCCCCAAAGGCAGCGGTTAAGTGCCCGGGATCATAATAAAGAAGGCGCTCTCTCCACTGAGAGAACGCCTTTGTTCCTTCTTAAGATAAATCATTTCCCTCAAAAAAGCAAGTACTTTTTTTTATACACTTGAGGTTTTTGCTCCGGCGCCGTCCTTCTCAGGCCTTGCCTACGGAGCCGAACAGCTCCATCTTCTCTTTCACAGTGCCCTTGATGGCCTCTGCGCCGGGAGCCAGAAGCTTTCTGGGATCATATCCCTTGCCCTGCTGGTCTTTTCCTGCTTCGATATACTTGCGGGTTGCCTCTGCGAAAGTCAGCTGGCACTCCGTATTTACATTAATCTTCGCAACGCCCAGGCTAATCGCCTTCTTAATCATATCCTCCGGGATTCCGGTGCCGCCGTGAAGGACCAGAGGCATGTCTCCCACCTGAGCTTTTACTGCCTCCAGCACATCAAAACGGAGTCCGGGCCAGTTTGCCGGATATTTGCCGTGGATATTGCCGATTCCGGCTGCCAGGAAGTCTACACCCAGATCTGCGATCGCCTTGCACTCTGCCGGGTCCGCACACTCACCCATTCCTACTACGCCGTCTTCCTCTCCTCCGATGGAGCCTACCTCCGCCTCCAGAGAGAGTCCCATTGCATGGGCAATCTTCACCAGCTCCTTGGTCTTCTCAATATTTTCCTCGATGGGGTAATGGGAGCCGTCAAACATAATGGAAGAGAAGCCTGCCTTGATGCACTTATAGCAGCCCTCGTAAGTTCCATGATCCAGGTGAAGAGCCACCGGAACCGTGATATTCAGTTCCTCCATCATCGCCTTTACCATAGCAGCTACGGTCTTAAAACCGGTCATATATTTGCCTGCGCCCTCGGAAACACCCAGGATAACCGGGGACTGCAGCTCCTGAGAAGTAAGCAGGATCGATTTGGTCCACTCCAGGTTGTTGATGTTGAACTGTCCTACCGCATATTTTCCTTCCCGAGCTTTGTTAAGCATCTCTTTTGCTGAAACTAACATTCCATTTACCTCCTTATCGATGTATATGATTGTTATTTATTTAACTATTTCATCCTCTCTTAAGATACCACAATTATTCCCAAAATGGAAGCAAAAAACGTTAAATCTTCAAAATTCCCTTTACCATATCCTTCATGCCGTCTACATCGCACTCCAGGTTATGGCGAATCGGGGCGGTACGGATTTCCTCCACTGCCTTCGGCACCGGAACAGCAGCCAGACTGCTGAGAGCATCCACGATCTCAAACTCATCCTTTCCTTCTACTGCATCCTTGCCCTTGATGGCCTCCATCACGCTGTGGGAGAACTTGAAGGGGCTGGCGGTGGAAGCGATGACTGTCTTTGTCTCGTCCCCTGTTTTTTCCTGATACTGATGGTAAACAGCAGCCGCTACGCCGGTATGAGTGTCCACCAGGTAGCCCGTATCCTCGAAAATACGGCGGATTTCCGCCTCATCTTCCTCCTCTGTGGCAAAACCGCCCACAAAATCAGACATAAAGGCCCGCATCTGTTCCGTCACATGGTAGGAACCCTGGCTGGACAGTTCCTTCATCAGCTCTCCCGTGGCCTTGGCATCGCAGCCGGTGCTCAAATAGATCAGACGCTCCAGGTTGCTGGAAATGAGGATATCCATAGACGGAGAATTGGTCAGAACAAATTCCCGGTTCCGGTCATAGGTTCCGGTGGCAAAAAAGTCGTAAAGAACCTTGTTCTCATTGGAGGCGCAGATCAGCGTCTTAATGGGGAGTCCCATGCGCTTGGCAAAGTAGGCCGCCAGAATATTTCCGAAATTGCCTGTGGGGACGGTTACGTTAATCTCCTCCCCTTCTGCGATCTCCCCGTTCTCAAGAAGCTTGGCATAAGCATATACATAATATACGATTTGGGGAACCAGCCTTCCTATATTAATAGAGTTGGCGGAAGAAAACTGGAATCCGGCTTCTCCCATCTCCTGCTCCAGCTCCTTGTCTGCAAACAGCTTCTTTACTCCGGTCTGAGCATCGTCAAAGTTGCCGTGAATGGCTACTACGCTGGTATTGTCTCCCTTCTGGGTGCGCATCTGGAGCTCCTGAACCCGGCTGACTCCTCCCTTGGGGTAAAAGACAATGATCTTCGTTCCCGGCACATCGGCAAATCCGGCTAAAGCTGCCTTTCCCGTATCTCCGGAAGTAGCGGTAAGAATCACGATCTGGTGGTCCACATGGTTCTTTTTGGCCGCTGTAGTCATCAGATGGGGCAGAATGGACAGAGCCATATCCTTAAATGCAATGGTATTCCCATGGTACAGCTCCAGAAAGTAAGCACCTTCTGCCTTGGTCAGGGGCGCAATCTCCTCTGTGTCAAACTTCTCATCATATGCCTTCGCAATACAGTTCTTCAGCTCTTCCTCCGTAAAGTCCGTAAGGAAAAGCCGCATGATCCGGTAAGCCGTTTCCTGATAGGAAAGCCCTGCCAGTTCCCGAATGGGGAGGTCCAGAGCCGGAATCTCAGTAGGCATGAACAGCCCTCCGTCCTTTGCCAGCCCTTTTAAAATCGCCTGCGAGGAGGTCACTCCCTTTTCCCCTCCTCTGGTGCTCTCATAGGATAATGCCATTTTACATTCCTCTCTTTGATCAAGATCTGCAACCGTTCAGGACAATTGCCAATATCTTTTTGTATTTACCTTCGATATTAGCACATTTCATTTCCCCGCGCAACCGGAACATTGTGCCCGCCCGTTAAATCATAACAGCTGCAAAAATATCAACAACTTAAAAATTGTGGTTTTTACAATAACTTTATTGTATTTTTATCTGAAAAGTATTGACTTTTAAAAAAAATAAGACTATAATGCAGTTACCGTTGAGGGAAAAAGCAAGATTTTAAAGGCATTTTTTCCATCAACTCCATTTATTTACAATTCAAAATCAGGTTTACGTAATCAAGAGCAATGGCGCTCAGAATTTCCCATAGATACTATGGAATTTTTTGAGTGTATTTTTTTACAAAAAAGTTATCATTTTCCAGCAATTGGGTCTATATTTTTTGATGAAAGGTGGAATCATGTATGATTAAGGTAAGTCATCTAAAGAAAAACTTCGGCGACTTAGAGGTTTTAAAGGATATCAACCTGACTGTGGAGGAGGGTGAAAAGCTGGTCATCATCGGTCCCTCCGGCAGCGGCAAAAGCACCTTGATCCGCTGCATGAATTACCTGGAGGAGCCCACTGCCGGTGAGGTCTACATCAACAACCAGCGCCTGACCCACAAAAATCGGGGCGAGATGGCCAGAAAATATTCTTCCATGGTATTCCAGCAGTTTAATCTGTATCCTCATATGACGGTGCTTCAGAATCTCACGCTGGCTCCCATCAAGCTCCAGAAGGTACCCAAAGCTCAGGCGGAAGCAGAAGCCATGAAGTATCTGGAGCGGGTAGGCCTGGCCGACAAGGCCGACAGCTATCCCCAGAATCTTTCCGGCGGACAGCAGCAGCGTGTAGCCATCGCTCGTGCGCTGTGCACCAAGCAGAAGTTAATTCTCTTTGATGAGCCCACCTCCGCTCTCGACCCGGAGATGGTGCAGGAAGTTCTGGACGTAATGGTGAACCTGTCCAAGGAAAACATTACCATGGTCTGCGTTACACATGAGATGGGCTTTGCCAAGCAGGTAGCGGACCGGGTGATCTTCATGGACGGCGGCACCATCGTAGAAGAGGGAACTCCGGAGCATTTCTTTGAGAATCCGGAAAACGAGCGGACCCGCGCGTTCCTCAGCAAAATCCTGAATTAAAGGTAACCATTCCGAAGGGCTCCGGCCCTTTGAGATTCAAAAAATGAGGAGGACACAATTATGAGAAAAAATCTTAAAATCGGCACTGCTCTTCTGGCTGCAGCCCTGGTACTGGGCGCTGTGACCGGATGCTCGGACGGCGCATCCGACTCCGCCACCACCGCAGCAAACTCCGGCAGCGCAGCTTCGGACAGCCAAGATCCCGCAGACGGCACGAGCGCGGCAGATTCCGGCGATACGGCGGCAGATGTGCAGGCAGTAATCGATGCCGGCGTGCTGAAGGTAGGCGTCAAGACAGATGTTCCTAATTTCAGCCTGCTGAATACGGAGACAAATGAATACGAAGGATATGAAGTAGACCTGGCCTACGAGATGGCAGGCGCCATCTTCGGCTGCACCGCCGATGAGGCCAAGGAACAGGATCTGGTAGAGTTCACCGGCGTCACCGCCAAAACCAGAGGCCCTCTCATTGAGAACGGAGAGCTGGATATGGTAATCGCTACCTTTACCATCAACGAGGAGCGCAAGGAACTCTACAACTTCACCACCCCTTACTATGTAGACGCCGTAGGCCTGATGGTTCTCAACGATTCCGGAATCAATTCCATCAACGATCTGGACGGCAAGGTGATCGGCGTAGCCCAGGGCTCCAACAGTGAGGATTCCTTTAAAACCTATGTGGCGGAAGAGGGCATCGATGTTGAGCCCATATTCGAAACCTTTGAAGGCTATCCCGCTCTGGCAACCGCTCTGGCCTCCGGCAACATCGATGTATTCTCCGTTGACCGGGCTATCCTTTCCGGATACAAGGATGATACCAACAAGATCCTGGATGACCGCTATGCGGAACAGGAGTACGGCGCTGTTACCAGCCTGGAGGACGAGGGCCTGACCGCTCTGGCCGAGGAAGTGGTAACGGGACTGATCGACAGCGGAAAGCTGGACGAAATGCAGACAGAATGGGGAATCAAATAATTTATGATCAAAGGTCTTTTTAATCTGAAACGATGGAAGGCACTGTTTGAAGTCCTTCCCGAGGATTACCTGCCGGGATTTATAATGACCTTGGAAGTAGCGCTAACAGGACTCCTGTTAGCGCTGGTTTTAGGTATCATCTTCGGCATGCTGTCCACCACAAAAGTAAAAATATGCAGGATCATTTCCAGGATTTACGTGGAATTTTTCCAGAACACGCCTCTGGTGGTTCAGGTATTTTTCTATTACAGCTGTCTTCCTTATCTGATCGGAGGACGGGTGCCGAAATTCCTTTTAGGCGTCATCGGTGTCGGGATTTATCACGGCGCTTATGTGTCGGAGGTCATCCGTACCGGTATTGAGGCGGTGCCCAGAGGCCAGTTTGATGCAGCTTACTCCCAGGGCTTTTCTTATCTCCAGACCATGCGCTACATCATTCTGCCTCAGACCTTGAAGATCATTCTGCCCTCACTGGCCAATCAGGCCCTGAACCTGGTAAAAAACACCTCCGTTCTGGCCATGGTGGCCGGACTGGATTTGATGTACTACGCAGACCGCTGGGGTGCGGACCGTGGATATTTCGTCCAGGCTTATTTCAGCTGTGCACTGCTGTATTTCATTATCTGCTTCCCTCTGGCCAGACTGGCCCGTTTTCTGGAAGTCCGCGCAAAACGGACGCCTGTGCCGAAAAAGCGTAAGGAGGTGGCAGCATGAGTTCCATTTTCTCCACGATTTTCACGCCGGCAAACCTGCGTTTTATGATGGTAGGACTCGGAAATACCATTATGATTTCCATTGTTACCATCGCGTTGAGCTTGTTTTTCGGAACGATTCTGGCGCTGCTGCGCCATTTCTGCCACGGACGTTTAAGCCCGATTTCCTGGCTTACAGGCGTTTACATCGAGTTTTTCCGCTGTACGCCCAATATCCTGTGGATTTTATGGATTCGCTTTACCATTAAAGGGAATCCCATTGTACTGGCAATCCTGGCCTGCACCCTGTTTACTACGGCGGTGATGGCGGAGATCATCCGCGGCGGATTAAACGGCATACCCAAAGGACAATTTGAGAGTGCCGCTTCCCAGGGCTTTTCTTTCTTCCAGACTCTGTTTTATATTGTTCTGCCTCAGACCTTCAAGAGCCTGATCCCCGCCCTGCTGTCCCAGATGATCACCGTCATTAAGGATACTTCTTTCCTCCGGGTAGTGGATATTGCAGAGTTCATGCGCAACAGCAGCGTAGTAATGGGAAGTCTTCAGACAGCCCCTCAGATTATCACTCTTTATGGTTTCATTGCCCTTTGCTATTTTATCATCTGTTTCTCTTTATCCTGCGGCGTCAGGTATTATCAGAAAAAATCAACAGCAACAGCCAGGACCTGATAGAAGTCCTGGCTGTTGTTACGAGCACTTAGTGCCCGTCTTTTGGGCACTTACGTGCGATACATGCAAAGTACTTGGCGAGGTCTTTTCAAGCCTAGTACTTTGTATTGTTACGAGCACTTAGTGCCCGTCTTTTGGGCACTTACACACGGTTACTCCTTTGCCTTCAAAAGTGCTTTCAAACGCTGATTCTCGGAGTCTTTTTCGGCCAAAGCAGCCTTTGCAGAGAGCAGTTCTTCCCGCTGGCTTTCAATCTCTTCTCGCTGTTTCCGTATTTCCTCCTCCCGGTTCCGCAACTCCTCTTCCTGTTTCCGCAATTTTTCTTTTTGTTCCTCAATCATATATTTCGTTGTATTGGTATCCAAAATCTTTAAGGCTTCGGAAAACATATTCATCAGCTCCTTTATATCATCGCGAAACCGAAATACCTGGCAGTAAAGCTCTCCAAACTCCGGGTAAGCCCGAACTACATCCAAAATCCGTTCCGGGTCGCTGGAGGCAATCACGGTCAGCCAAGCGTCCAACCTGTTACTTATATTGTGCTGGCTTTCCAGAAAGATGTCAAGGGGAATCAAAAACGGCGAAATGCCGGAGGGGGTGCTACCAAGGGATTTGGGGAAATAAAAGTTTCAGTAGAAAAATGCTGTTCAATCTGCTACAATTCTATCATCCTGGAGGTACAAAACCGCCTGCAGACCAATCTGATGCAACAGGAGTTTCCTATGAAATACGAACATATTGTCACCGGCCGGTTTCTAAAGCGGCCCAACCGTTTTATTGCCCATGTAGAATTGAATTCGGAAATTGTCATCTGCCATGTAAAAAATACCGGGCGCTGCAGAGAGCTTCTCCTGCCCGGCGTTACGGTCATTCTGGAATATCATCCGGACTGGGAGCGATCCGGAAGGAAAACCGCCTACGACCTGATCGCAGTCTACAAAGAAAAACTCTTAATCAATATGGATTCCCAGGCTCCTAACCGGGCCGCATGGGAGTGGATGAGCGGCCGGGATGCCCCATTTCCCCTCGCCGATTTGAGACGGGAGGTGACCCATGGGGATTCCCGCTTTGACCTGGCCTTTTCCCTGAAGGGTCCTGACGGTTCCCGAATTCCCGCTTTTATGGAGGTCAAGGGCGTGACCCTGGAGGAAAATGGCATTTCCCGCTTTCCCGATGCTCCCACAGAACGGGGCATCAAGCACCTTCATGGCCTGGTCAGAGCCCTGGAGGAGGGATATGAAGCCTATGTGCTCTTTGTCATCCAGATGAAGGGGATGCGCTGCTTTTCTCCAAATGACCAGACCCACCCCGCCTTCGGAGAGGCACTGCGGGAAGCTGCCGCCAAGGGAGTCCATATCCTGGCCATGGACTGCCAGGTCACGCCCGATTCCATGGTCATAGACCAGCCGGTGCCGGTCCGTCTTTAAGCGCAGCCTGCCGGATAAAAGTTCAATCCATTTTTACGCGATGCTCAGAGGCAGCCGCACATCGGGCTGCCTCTCTTCATATCCTATTATGAAAGTGTTAGAAGTGTGATTCCAATGGTTGTCCCCTTAAACTGCCTGTCTCCCGGCCAGGAGGGCTCCATCGTCTGGATTGCCGCCGAGCCGGACCACGAACGCCGTCTGGCCGAAATCGGCTTTTCCCCCGGATGCTCCGTCCTGTGTTTGATGAAAGGTCCAAAAGGCCGGATGTCTGCATATATGGCAGATGGGTCCGTCTTTGGACTGCGGGAAAAAGACGCCCAGGTGGTGTTGGTAAAGGTGATAAGGTAGCACTCACGGAACTTCCTGTTCCAGGGATGCCTTCATGGGTGCAGAAGGGAAAAATGATCTTCCCGGAGAAGTCAAAGTGTTCCGGAAAAGTAAACACCGGCATGGGCATGGTCCCCCAGTAATTAGGATATCCCAGATCAATCCGGTCATATGGCTCCAGGCCGGGAGGATGTTGCCAGGTTTTTGTCCCTCATCTGACAGGCCTCTTTATTCTTCCCCGTCATTGGTCAAATGCAGCCGGTCCAGCATATAAAATACCAGGCTCAGAGCCATGGCCGTCACACAGGCCAGCACCATTCCCGTCAGCTGGATGTTTCCGATGTTGACCGCAATTCCGGAAAGTCCTGTGACAAAGATCACGCTGGTCAGCGCCAGATTCCGGGAATTGCCGTAGTCCACCTGGGCATCTACCAGCACCCTGAGACCGGACGTGCCAATCATACCGTATAGCAGGAAGGAGATGCCGCCGATGACCGGCCCCGGAATAGTGGAGATCAGGGTGGACAGCTTTCCGATAAAGGAGCAGAGAATGGAGAGCACTGCCGCCCCGCCGATCACACGAACGCTGTAAACCCGGGTCACTGCCATGACGCCGATATTCTCCCCGTAGGTGGTGGTAGGCACGGAGCCGATGAGGCCGGAAAGCATGGTGGAAAAATTATCACCGAAAAGGGTTCTGTGAAGCCCGGGGTCCGTCAGAAGGTCGCGGCCTACAATCTTGCTGGTCACCACCTGGTGTCCGATGTGCTCCGAGGTAATCACCAGTATGACCGGAAGAATGATCATGATGGCATTGAGGTCAAACTTAGGCGTGCTGAAATTGGGCATGGAGAAAATGGGAGCCGCTGCCACCGCCGCGAAATCCACCATACCGCAGGCCAGGGCCGCCACGTAGCCGCAGATGACCGCAATCAGAATAGGGATGACGGAAAGAAATCCCCGAAAGAGGATAGAGCCAAAGACCGCCACCCCCAGAGTCACCAGAAATACGATAAGATTTCCGGGGTCAATGGTCTCAGCCAGCAGTCCCGCATTCTCCGCCGCGTTTCCCGAAAGCTCCAGGCCGATCAGCGCCACCACCGGTCCCATGGCAGCCGGAGGCAGCACCACATCAATCCAGCGGGTGCCGAACTTATATACGATAAACGCCAGGATACAGCCGCAGAAGCCCACCACTACAAACCCGCCAAGGGCATATTCATATCCCATGGTCTCGATGACAATGCCTGCCGGCGCCAGGAATGCAAAGCTGGAACCCAGGTAGGCCGGTGCCTTTCCTTTGGTGACGGCAATAAACAGGAGTGTTCCCACGCCGTTCATAAACAGCACCACCGCCGGATTGATCCCAAAAAGGAACGGGACCAGGACAGAAGCGCCGAACATAGCGAACATGTGCTGGATGCTCAAAGGGATCAAAAGCTTCAGGGGTACCTTGTCTTCTACTTGAATGATGCGATGATTCTCCATTTTTTCCTCCTTTGCGTTTTTCATACTCATTTTCGGCGGCTGCGGGCGGACCGCTTTCCCCCGTGTCCTCCTCTTAAACGCCCTCTCTCAAAGCAGCGCTCGCAGATGGAGAATGGGTAATCCCAGGCCAGCTCCTTTCCGCAGAAGGAACACTTGCGGGAATAGCTGGCGCACTCGTCCTTTAAGATCTGGCTGATTTTTCCCTCCGTCTCCCTGCGCTCTGCCGCCAGGTTCTCCTTCTGGACCGGCAGCCCCACCTTACGGGAAAACTGGAAATAGAGGTCCAGCATTTTGTAGTAGCTCTCCAGATCATACAGGTCATCTCCCGGACTGTAGGGAAATTCCAGCTCATCCACTTCCCGGTATTCCCGGCAATAATCCCTCCACAGATCCATTACCAGCCGGTTGTCAATATCCACAGCACAGGTAATCAGTTTGTAAATCTCCTGTTTGCTGTACTGCTCCATGTCCTGAAAATGGACGTCCTCGAAAATCTGGTACAGCGCCAGAAGCTCGTCCACCTCCATTTTCTCGTATATGGCCGGGGCTTCCATCCCCGCCCATATCTTCACCAGGGTATCAATGGGAGCCGGAAGGTTCAGCACCTGCTCCGGAAATCCCACATAGGCTTTCAGAATCGGAACCGGAAACCGGGAAAGGCCGTCTTTGATCAGTTCCACATTGTCAATGGCCGCCACAAATCCCTCATTGTAAAGGCCAAATCTCCCGGCCCGTCCGGCAATCTGCTTAATTTCCTCCGGCGTTAAGTCCCTCCGGTTCACCCCGTCAAATTTTCTGGTCTCCACAAACACGATCCGGCGGATGGGGAGGTTTAAACCCATGCCAATCGCGTCTGTACTGACCACCACATCGGTTTCCTTTTCCAGAAAACGGCGGACCTGCTCTCTTCTGGTAGCCGGAGGAAGGCTTCCGTAAATGACGCTGCTCTTGATTCCCATGGTTTCCAGATGGGCTGCCAGGGCCAGAACCGATTTCTTGGAAAATACGATCAAGGCATCTCCCTTTTTTAAGTCCCTTCCCAGAACATAGGGTTTCTCCTCCAGCGTCAGCCGGGTATTCCGCTTGTGGCGGACAATCCGGTACTGGTCCCCGCAGCGGCGAATCATCTGGACAATCATATCCTCCGCCTCAGGAGCCATGCACAGATGAATTTCTTCTGCCCGGATTCCCAGAATGGCCCTGGTCCAGTTATGGCCCCGGTGAGGGTCTGATACCAGCTGGCACTCGTCAATTACCGCCACATCAAAATACTCGTGGTCATTGAGCATCTCCACTGTGCAGGCCTGACAAACCGCTCCGGGGATTTCCAGTGTCTCCTCCCCGGTAATCATGGAACAGGGGACCTGCTCGGTATTCATCCTATCATACACCTCCAGCGCCAGAAGCCGCAGAGGGCCAAAGTAAGCTCCGTGCAGAGCGGTTTTCAGCCGTTCCAGAGCGTCATGGGTCTTCCCGCTGTTGGTGGGGCCAACGTGGAGAATAAATTTCCTCTGCATCTGTCTGGCCCCAGGATATTCCAGTTCCGGCTTTTTCTGAATGGACTCCCGGATGCCCTTCTTGATGGTTTTTGGCACATAGAAGAGCTGGTAAGCCCGCTCCAGAGAATTGCTCAACAGGTAGCGGCGGATTCCCTGCATTTTCAGGACCTGCTCCAGCTCCTCTCTGGTCAGGGGAGGCAGAAATTCCAGATCCTTGGCCGCCATCCGGCGGCAGAAATCCGTCAGACGGTTTCTCTGTTCCTCCCACTCCTCCCTCTGCTGCTGGGTCCTGGCCCGCTGCTGCCGTCCCATTACATAGGAGCAGGCCTTGGCCGCCATCGCGTGAATATCGCTCAGCTCATTCGGTTTTGCCACCTGGTCCAGCAGCTCCTGATTCAGCCGCTCCATCCGGTTTTTCAGCTGGGCGGCGGTCATGGAACGGTAGCGTTTATTTACATTTCCAAAAAATAAATCCACGTAGCAGTCTGCCAGATAGGCACAGCTGTCCGTCATTTGCCTCTCATCACTCATCTTATCCCCTACACCATGGTGGTATCCACAAAATTTTCAAAGCCGCTGATTCCGAATTCCCGGGCAATGGCGTTGATGCCGTCCACGATCTCCTCCCTGGAGTAGCCGCTGGAATACAGGAAATCATCGCTGAACTCATTCAGGTAGAGATAAAAGGAAAGTCCCATCTCCAGATAGGAGGGGTCTGTATCTTCCACCTCGTCAAAGAGGAGATTCTCCGCCTCATTAATCTGTCCGGCCTCCGCCATGGAACGGATCCTCCGGTACTTCTCCGCCACCGGATCATCCTGGCTTTCATCAGCCGGGAGGACATAGTTCACCTCATCCTTTCCCAAAGCCAGACGTCCGATAGCCGTCACCAGATTTCCAATTGTTCTCAGTATATAATCGTCCTGAACTGCCATAATCTCATTCTCCTTAGACTATTCACTTAAATCGGTCCGGCCCGCTTACCGCGCGCCTGAATTCAGTATAAATGATTCATTCTTCCGGGTCAATACGCAGGCTGCTGTGAATGTAGCGTTCCACTTCATGCCAGGGGACCGTAAAGCCGGCCCCATGGGAGCAGAATACGGAGGCGGAGGTGTACTCCGGGTCCCCCTCCTTGTCATAGCCGATCTCCCGGATTACCTCTTCCGGATTATGACATGGGAAATAGCCGGCGTTTCCCATGGACAGGGTCCCCTCCCCTCTGGTCATGGAGGCCAGCTCCCTGGGGAAATCCATCAGGCAGGCCACAGGGCCTCTGCCCCGGATAACTGCCTGATCCCCATACTGCTCCATGGGGGACAGCTGGGCGAAACGTTTGGACAGTTCTGCCATAATGCGTCCGGCCGCCTCAGCGGGAGCGGATACTTCCACCTCGTACCAGGGCTCCAGCAGCACATTGTCCGCCTTCTCCAGCCCCTGGCGGATCGCACGGTATACCGCCTGGCGGAAATCTCCTCCCTCGGTATGCTTTAAGTGGGAGCGTCCGTCCATCAGAACCACCTTTACATCCGTCAGGGGCGAACCGGTGAGAATCCCCCGGTGTACCCGCTCAAATACATGGGTCCGGATCAGGCTCTGGTAATTGGCCGCCAGCACATCCACATGGCAGCGGCTCTCAAATGTAATGCCGCTTCCTCTTTCCCCCGGCTCCAGCAGCAGACAGGCCTCCGCGTAGTGGCGCAGGGGCTCATAATGTCCGTATCCCATTACCGGCTTTGCAATCGTCTCACGGTAAAGGACTCTGGGCGGTGCAAACTCCACCGATACGCCGAACCGGCTGCTCATCATTTCTTTCAGAACCTCCAGCTGGATCGTTCCCATCACCTGAACACAAATCTGGATGGTTCCATCCGCCATTTTCCGGCTCTCCGCCTGCAGCTGCGGCTCCTCGTCCTCCAGAATCTTTAAGATCTCAAACAGATGGTGATGGTCCGTTCCGTCCGCTGCCAGGACCTGCGCTTCCAGGGCGGGCACCATCTGAGGAACCTCAAACTTTTCCTCCGCCTGTCCCAGAACAGTTTGGCAGACCGCCTCCTGCAGCCCGGATACGGCCACCAGTTCTCCGGCCCGGGCCTGGGCGCAGGGAACCAGGCGGCTTCCCATTACCTGATAAATCTGATGGATCTTCTCCTGAACCGGCTCCCCGCCTTCCCGCGGGAACGTCACCGTATCCCTTGGCTTTAGTCTGCCGCTTAACATCTTTAAGTATACCAGCCGCTGTTCCCTGGTCCTTCTGACCTTGTAGGCAAAGGCGCCGAAGGGGGCGTCCGGGTTATAATCTGTTTGAACCAGCTGCCCCAGAACATGAAGAAACTCCTCAATCCCCTCCCCCTTCAGGGCAGACCCGGCCATGGCGGCCGTAAGCTCTCCATTCGCCAGCAGTCCGGATAAAACCTTCCTCCCTTTCTGAGGGTCGATGCCGCCCTCCAGATACTGCTCCAGCAGCTCTTCATCCCGCTCGGCCAGCACTTCCCCCGCTTCGCCTTCAAAGGAAAATGGGTGTTTGCTGTCCAGAAAAATCACATCTTTTGTCAGGCGGTTCCTGATGGATTCCATGGCAGCGGCGATGCTTGCCCCTTCCAGATCCATCTTGTTCAGAAAGAAAAATACAGGCTTTTTCCACCGCCGCAGGAGTTTAAAAAGGGTCACCGCCCTGGCCGACACGGCCGAGGAGGCGTCCAGAAGCAGCACCCCGCAGTCCATAGCCCCCAGGGCACGCTCCGCCTCAGGCCCGAAATCCACATGGCCCGGCGTATCCAGCAGATCGTACCGGACGCCCTCATAGGTGAAATAGGCCTGGTCCGTAAAAATGGTGATGCCTCTCTGTTTTTCAATCTCATTTCCGTCCATCACCGTATCCTGCCGGTCCACCCGGCCCGGACTGCGGATGGCCCCTCCGTGAAACAAAAGCTGCTCCGAGAAGGTGGTCTTTCCGGCATCTACCTGAGCCAGAACGCCTACGGTAATGCAGCGCTGGTTTTTTTCTGTTTTGCTGAGTTCTTTGTTTTCGGGCGTATTTTCCATGAAAATATTCCTCTCCATCATTCACTTTCGTTCCTCTATCATAACACAGAATAAAACACCTGTCGATTCACCAAATCCGCTCACCCCGGGCTCTTCCACCCCATATCCTAAGGATAAGACTTCCGCCCCGCCCCTTTTCCAGGCGGATGCGGTTCGCGATCCGGAGCGATTCTCATGAAGCTTCCCTTCCCTCTTTTCCTCATAACCGGGTGTCCCAATTCGGGAAAGACTTCCCTCTTCTGCGGCCTGACCAGGCAGGCCGAAACCTGCTGTTACTGGGCCGGCTCCACCACGGCTCCCCAGACAGGCCTCTGCAGAGCAGAGGGCCAGGAGACTTTTCTTCTGCTGGATGTTCCCTCCTCCAATACCCTGAAAACCGGAGGCACCTGGGAAACCATCACCGGCGATTTTCTGTCCAGCGGCCTGGCAAGCGGCGTTCTTGCGGTGTGCAGCTGCTTTTCCCTGGAACGGGGACTGAACTACCTGAAGAGGCTGATTGCCCTGGAGCCGGTGCGGGACCATGGCCTTCCGGTCATCCTCTGTTTAAGTTTCTGGGAGGAGGCCGCCGCCTGTGGTCTGGGAGTTGACGCACATCTTCTGTCCGATGTCCTTCAGATTCCGGTTCTCCCCTTCATTCCGGGGAATCGGGAGTGTCTGGCCCTGATTGCACAAGCCTGTGCAGAAGCCCGGGGCCACTCGCCGGGACCATGGGCATACCACTGCCTTAATTTCTCCCCAAAGGCGCTGGCACGGGCAGCCCTGTCCTCCTCCGGGGAAGGAGCTTGTGGCTCAAAGTTTCCCGGCCCCTTTCTGTCCGCCTCCTGGAGAATGTTTCCAACCCGGCCCGCCTCTGTTTTTATCCTATTTTCCCTGCTGTTTTTTGTCCTCTGGGGAAGCCTGTCCCTTTCCGAACCGCTCAGCCTTTCTCTTTCGGAGGCTGTGGACTGGCTGGCGAAGATCATTTCCTCCCGTTGGCCTCAGGGGCTTTTCTGGGAACGGCTCGCCCGTTTCTTCTTACAGGGGCTTTTGCTCCCTTTTGGCTGGACCCTGGCCATCGTCCTGCCGCCTGCGCTGCTCCTGCTCCCGCTGTTCGCCCTTTTGGAGGAAATCGGCCTCGTTCCCCGGCTGGTAATGTCCATGGACCGGACTCTCGCCCGCTGCGGCATGTGCAGCCGACAGGGCTTCGCCATCCTGGCCGGTCTCTGGGATGAAACCTGGGGCCTGGCCTGCTGCCGCGCCATCCCCGGTCCTGTTAAACGCCTCACTGGCTATCTCACCAACTGCCTGATCCCCTGCTGGGGAAAGTTCCCGGCACTGCTTTTTCTGGCTCTGGCGCTCACCCTTCCCGCTTCCGGCTGGGCACCTGCCCTCCTGCTGACCGCCGTCCTGGCCCTGTGCATAACCGCCTGCCTGGGCTTTTCCCTGATCCTGAACCGGCTGATTTTTCCCGGTCTTCCCTCCTTCTATCCGCTGGAACTGCCGCCCCTTCGCCGGCCGCGCTTCCTGCGCCGGCTGCCGGAGCGGCTCCTGTCTCCCCTGGCTGTCTTTCTGGGGAACATGGCGGCCCGCTTCTTCCCCATCGCCGTCCTGCTGTGGGGGATCGGCCAGATTCCAGGCCCTTTCAGCCTTCTGGAACGGATTTTGGCTTTTCTTGAGCCTGCCGCCGGAGTGATCGGATTAAATAGCGCCGTCCTTTTCGCCCTCCTGCTGTCTGCCTTCGGAAATGAGGTATTCCTCCCCTCGCTTCTGGCCATCTGCCTTCTCACCGCTCCGGAAGCAGAGACAGACCTCCTGTCCATAAGTCCAGGGGCCGGCTGGAGCAGCCTGCAGATCCTCTGCACCATGATCCTGGTCCTGTTCCACTGGCCCAAGGATAAAAGCCTGGCCCTTATCTACCGGGACACCGGCTCTCTCCTGTGCTGTCTTTTGGCTGTTCTCCTTCCCTTGACTGTCGGGACGGGGATCTGTCTTATGCTGGGAGGCTTGTTTTGAGAGGCCCCCGTCCTCTGGACATCCAGGAAAATCTATACTATGATATAATGATACCAGGGTCGGAAATCCGATGCAGACTTGCTTGCAAGAAGATGTTTGATCTTGGGACCCGCCAAAAACATGAAAAGGAACAAAAATCACCTAGATCCACAGACAGGAAGAAAAATGAATCGCTTATCCACAAACAGACCATCCAAATTCACAGTAAAAGGCAGGCCATTTTCCCTCACTGCCCTTCTGACCCTGCTCTTCGCGGCAGCTTCCCTGCTCCTGCAGCTGGCAGCCCGGCGGATTCCGGGCTTCGGCCAGTGGTACGCTGTCACCATTTACCCGATGATTACCGGAAGCCTGGGCCGGTTCATGGGCATTTTCCCATTTTCCATAACCGAACTGGGGCTTTACCTTCTCATCATCCTTTTCATCGTCTCTCTGGTCCGCAGCTGGCCCAGACCTCTCAAAATTTTAGGGAGGCTTTTGCTTGGAGCCTCCCTCTTGCTTTTCCTTTTTACTCTCAACTGCGGCATCAACTATTATCGGCAGCCCTTTTCCGCCCTCAGCGGCCTCACCGTCCAGCCTTCCTCATCCCAGGAGCTTTACGATCTGTGCAGCTGGCTGGCGGCGCAGATCCAGGACTGTGTCCAGGAGCTGTCCTCTGAGGAAAATGGATTTCCCGGCCAGACCTCCCGCGAGCCTCTCCCATCCTTTCCGAAACTTCTGGAATACGGCCGCCAGGGACAGATGGCCATGGAACAGATTGGAGAAGAATTTCCAGCTCTTGCCGGATTTTATCCCTCCCCCAAGCCCCTTCTGCTGTCACGGATTCTCTCCGTCCAGCAGCTGTGCGGCATCTATTCTCCTTTTACGGTGGAAGCCAACTACAACCGGGAGATGCCGCTGTACAACATTCCACACACCATCTGCCATGAACTGTCCCACCTGAGAGGATTTATGCGGGAGGATGAGGCCAATTTTATCGGCTACATCGCCTGCATCCGCTCCGATGACCTTTATTTCCGGTACAGCGGCTATCTCATGGGCTGGGTCTACGCAGGCAACGCCCTGGCTCAGGCAGACCCGGAGGGCTTCGCCTCCCTGCGCGCCTCTCTTCCCCAGGCAGCCCTGACGGACCTCTCCTACAACAACGCTTACTGGGACTCCTTCCAGGGAACAGTAGCCGAGGTCTCCACAAAAGTCAACGACACCTATTTGAAACTTCAGGACCAGCAGGACGGCGTCCAAAGCTACGGCAGGGCTGTAGACCTGATGCTGGCCTACTACCGCCAGCAGGCAGTTACTGCTTCCTTCGGCGGATCTCCCACAGAATGACAGCCCCCACGGCAAAGCATGCCAGCTGCAGCTCCATGACTGCCGCCAGTCCCATAATGAGCAGACGGGCCAGAGATTTCATGCCCTGGTTTCCGGATGCGCCGTTTTCTTCTATATCAGGGGGAATCTCTTCCTCCCGCGGAAGCGGACCGTCCCATGGAATCTCCTCATCCTCTCCATAGCTGTCCAGTTCCAGGGTTCTTCCCACCCGCTCCGTCAGCCGGCCGATGGCATTTTCCTCAAAAATGCTTCCCAGGCCGCAGGTGTCCACTGCCATCTGGTAGGGCTGGGATACGCCCAGCGCGGACAATTCCATATACCGGTCCACCGCCCCCTGCCAGTCGGTCTGGGAGTCCAGCCACAGCTCCAGCGCCGGATAGGCGGAAGTGGCATAGCTGATGTAGTACAGGGGATTCTGGAACAGATGCCCTATATTGACCCAGCTGTAGCAGAGTCCATCCTGGTCATTGGTAAAGTACCACTGGTCATATTCCCCATTGATCTGGCCGAATCTCCAGTTCAGCTCCTCCAGGCTCATATCCGGATGGTCGTAAACCCATGTCTCAAACTCATCCAGCATAGCGCCCACCACGATGGAATCCATGGCGTTTCCCACATTCTGCAGCTGGGCATCCGCCGCCAGCTCTCCAAAAAGACTGTCCCTGTAGTGAAGCATCAAAAGCTCCAGACCCTGAGACTGAATTTCACACACATCCGTATAGCTGGCCTGGTAGAGCCACGGCGTATTTTCCCGGCAGACCGAGGCAAAATGGCCAAATTCATGAGCCAGGGAAAAGAAATCCTGAAACCCGCTGTCCTTGGTCAGAAATACGAAGGCATCCCCATAATAGGGCATGTCTATGGTAAAGCTTCCGCTGCGGCTTTTATTTTCTCCGCTCCAGTCCATATCGTAAAGCCCAAGCCGGCGCATATAGGAAAATGTCTCCCCCAGCTCCTGGTCCATATCTTCCACGCAGCTCTGCACCTGGTCCAGCAGCTCCTCCGTATCCTGCGAAACTGCATCCGACACATCCTCATCCTGAGCATACCAGCAGTCCTCCAGCAAAAGAAGGGCACTGTCCTTAATCGGTCCATAGAGCGTTTCTGTGTCCTCAGGGGTAAAATCCCGGCCATAAACCGCCTCATAGGCGTAGTCGCTGTAAGTATCGTAACCGCTTTCCCTGGCAATCTGATCCCGGACCTGGACCAGGTCCAGGTAGATTTCCCCCAGCCTGCGGTTGTTCTCTTTTTCCAGCTCCATATAGATCCGTTCATAATCCTCATAATTCAGGCCGGCCTCATCCAGGGCGGCGTAATCCCAATCCCGGCCATCCACATTGACAACCGCTCCCTCCGAATATGCCTGGTTATAGCGCAGCATCAGCTCCAGCTCCTGAGACCACAGCCGGATCAGATTGTCCGAGGCAGGCTCATAGCGCTCCACCGCCCCGGCGATCTCCGGCCCCATCTCCTCCTTCAGGGCAGCTCCTCCCGGCATCTGGAGGGCTCTCTGAAAGCTCAGCAGGACCATCTCCATGGCTTCCTGGGTTTTCCCGGCCGCATCCTCATACTGAGCCGACAGAGCCGCATCCTCCATATTTCTGCTGTACAAAATATCGGCCAGAGCCATCTGTGTGGCTGCCCAGTCCAGTTCCCTGAGCACCTGCCGGTAAATCCGGACGGAATCCCCGGAAGTTTCCTGGTCCTGGGCCGTTCCCATAACCGCCTGTCCCTGGCAGGACTGTTCCAACTGGCCCAAAAGCTGCTCCAGCCGGGTTAGGTCAACCCCTTCATAGTTCCGCTCTCCGTAAGGGACCTCTTCATCTTGACCAGGCTCCTGCCAGCTCCCCTGTGCCTCTCTCCTCTGCCCGGCAAAAGCTGTAACCTCCGGGCTTGTTCCAATCAATGCCGCTGCAGCCAGAAACGCCGCTGCCCGGCCTGCTATTTTCCTGTATCTCATCAACGCACCATGCCTCTTTGCTGCTTATCTTTGTACCACATATTGTATCATACATTGCAAAGTGCTACAAGAAGGAGCGAGACCAAAGAAGAAGGCGTTTAAACCGGCTGATCCCGGCGATTTTCCATATTTTTCAGCTCCCTTCTGAGAATCAGGAAGGAAAATACCGCGGCAGCAGCCTCTGTAATCCAAAACGCGTGCCACACGCCGGCCGCTCCAGCCACACGGCTTAACAGGAACGCCGCCGGAATGATGATGACAATATAGCGGAGCAGTGAAATCACAAAGGAAGGGCCTCCCATTCCCAGTCCCTCCAGGGCACCGGAAAAGGTCACCGACACGGAGGACAGGATGAATCCTGCGCTGATGATCCTCAGAGCCGCGGCTCCCATTGCGATGGTCTGGCCGTTGGAGGTAAAAAGTCCCATGAGCCGGTCCGGAACTGTCTGGCACAGCAGCGTTCCCGCAATCATGATCAGCGCCGTCATCCAGAGGGCCGTTTTGCAGATTTCCCTTACCCGCTTTGTCTCTCCGGCTCCATAGTTATAGCCGATGACCGGCCGCATCCCCTGGACGATTCCGCTGGCCGGAAGATACAGGAAGGTCTGAAGCTTATAATAAATTCCCAGCACCAGCACATAGCTCTCCGAAAAGGCCGACAGCACCGCGTTCAGGGCGGAAATCAGAATTGAGGGCAGGGCCAGGCTCAGGGAAGCCGGGATTCCAACTGCGTACAGACGGCGGATCATATATGGATCGGGTACAAAATCCTTCAGATGAATATGCACCGGAATAGGCCGGATCCGGCAGATGGACAGGTACAAAATCAGTGTCAGTGCCTGTCCCAGTCCTGTGGCCAGAGCTGCCCCCTCGATCCCCATAGCCGGCGCAGGTCCCAGGCCGAAAATCATGATCGGGTCCAGGATGATGTTGGCAATGCAGCCCGCCATCAGGCAGAACATGGTGGAACCCATTCTCCCTACGGCCTGAAAAATCTTCTCGTAGGCCAGTCCCAGAGCTACAATAACGGAAAAGCCGAATACGATCCTTGAGTAGCGCATGCTCAGGTCAATGAGCACCTCATCCGAGGTAAACATTCTCAAAAACCAGGGCATGGCGGCGATGCAGCCCACCGTCAGGATCACCCCGTGGACGGCACTGACCAAAATACCCTGGGCAGCCGCCCGGTCCGTCTTCTCCTGGTCCTGGGCTCCCAGGTAAAAGGCAATCACTGCGTTGATTCCCACCCCATACCCAATGGTAACGGCGCTGACCAGGTTCTGCACCGGATAAACCAGGGACAGGGCCGTCATGGCGTCCTCGCTGATCCTCGCTACAAAATAACTGTCCACAATGTTGTACAGGGAATTGACCAGCATGGAAATCACCATGGGAAGGGACATGGACAAAAGCAGGGGAAGGACAGGCTTTTCTTTCATGTAAGTCTGGTTCATCTTTCTCATCTCTCCTCTCAAAATAAGTGCTCGTAATAACCCCAGGACTAAGTGCCCGTAACAAAAAAATCGCCGCACAGGCACCTGGAAATCAGTGTCTGTGTGGCGAAAAATGGAATTTTCCAGAAAAGTCCACATCTGAAAATATTTTAGAGTTTTATTATACCTGCTCCACCGTACTGGTGTCAATTCCTAATTCATCTGTGATTTTACAAAGGACAATGAGCGCTTCTACGCGACCCACCTGTTTTATTCTTTTGAGGACTTCGCCAGGCAGCTCAAGGCTTATAACCGTAAGGACTATAACGATTTCCCCATGCGGCCACTGGGGTGGAAAACACCTGACGAGGTACTTCGGGAGTATTTAAATTCACTGTAACAAATATTTGACAAACCTACACTCTTCATACCGGCTCCTCCTTTATGCTCTGCAGTTTTTGCCTCGTTAGTAACCGGTTATTTATTGATTTTCGTCCGGTATCCCGACATACTTGATTGTATCAGGCTTATGATCGCGTAAAGGAGAGAAGCGGAATGAAAAGCAAAAAAGTAACCTTTGCAGATATCGCCGCCTACACGAATTTTTCCAAGACCACCATTTCCCGATATTTCAACGACCCGGATTCTCTTACCCTGGAAAACCAGCAGAAAATCGCCGATGCGCTGGCTGCCCTTGACTACAAAGAGAATAAAGTAGGCCATATCCTGGCCAGCGGGCGGACCGGATTCGTAGGTGTCATCATCCCCAATCTGTACATACACTACTATTCGGAAATGCTCAATCAGATTCTTTCCACCTATGAGACCTACGGCTACAAATTTCTGGTTTTTGCAGGCAATGAGCAGGCCGATGTGGAGCGCCGCTATATCGAGGAACTTCTGGCTTATAATATTGAGGGGATGATTATACTAAGCGCTACCATCTCCTCCGGGGAGCTTGCAGCCTACAATATTCCCATCGTAGGGATCGAGCGGGAGGATCAAAACATCTGCAGCGTCAACACGGACAACTATCTGGGCGGAGTCCAGGCGGCAAGCCTCCTTCAAAAAAGCTGCTGCGATATCCTCATTCATGTAAACTCCAGAGTGCAGGAAACCACTCCCGCATTTGAGCGGATCCGCGGTTTTGTGGATATCTGCGAAGAGCACCACCTTCGCTATGAACTGATCCTGACGGATTTGGGCAATACCTTTAAGGAAAACCACGAGCGGATCGGGGAGATCGTGCGCCGGCTGGAGGAGAAATATCCCTCTGAGAAAAAGGGCATTTTTATGTCTAACGATACCTATGCCAACATGCTGTTAAATGTTTTGTTCCAGAACTTCGGGAAACTGCCGGATACCTACCGGATCGTTGGGTTCGACAATTCCCCCATCTCGGAGGAGGCGGTCATTCCCATCAGCACCGTCGGGCAGCAAATTCCTGTCATTGCGGCGGAAGCCATGAAGCTCCTCTCCTCCATGATGGACGAGCGCAAAAAAAGAAGACCGGTTCCCCTAAAGGAACCGGTCCACAAAGTCATCACGCCGATCTTAATCCGGCGGGCCACAACGGATTAACCGTCTTTTCCCTGCCCCTATGCCAGCAAGTCCGTCATGCTCTTTAAGCTGACGCCCAGAGTGGAGGTATTGTGCAGCAGCGCCGAGGCGGAGGGGGTCAGCACACCGGCCACCCCCAAGAGGATAAGCCCCAGGTTGAAGCTGATGACAAACCGGTAATTGCCGTTGATCCGCTTCATCAGCCCGTTGCTTAAAGCTTTGAGGGTCACCAGCTGCAGCAGGTCGTCCTGGGAGATGGTAATGTCCGCAATCTCCCGGGCAATCTCTGCCCCTTCGCTGATGGCGATGCCCACATCGGCGGCGGACAGCGCCGGTGAATCGTTGATTCCGTCCCCGATCATGATCACCTTTCTTCCGGCCTTCTTCTCCTGCTCCACGAATCCGGCCTTATCCTCCGGCAGGACTTCCGAGTAGTATTCATCTACCCCTACCCGTCTTGCAATGGCGCGGGCCGTCCGCTCGCTGTCTCCGGTCATCATCACCACCTTGGAGATGCCCAGCTCTTTCAGCCTGCGGACTGTTTTGGCAGCCTCCTCTCTCAAGGGGTCCTGAATGCAGATTACTGCGGCCAGCACGCCTCCCATCGCCAGATACAGATGGGAGTATTCCTCCGGCAGTTTCTCGAATTTTTCCCGCTCCGCTTCAGGAATCACGCATTTTTCATCCTCAAATACAAAGTGGTAGCTTCCGATGATCACCCGCTCCTGGCCGATGTAGCTGGCGATGCCGTGAGCCACGATATAATCCACCTTGGAGTGCATCTCCTCGTGAACCAGATGACGGCGCACCGATTCGCTGACCACAGCATTTGCCATGGAGTGGGGGAAATGCTCCTCCAGGCAGGCCGCCACCCGAAGCATCTCGTTCTGGTCCCGTCCTTCAAAGGTCACTATATCCGCCACCACCGGCTGAGCCTTGGTCAGGGTTCCCGTCTTGTCAAAGACGATGGTATCCGCCTGGGCCACAGCCTCCATATACTTTCCGCCCTTTACGGTAATATGGTGTCCGCTGGCCTCGCGCATAGCGGCCAGCACTGCCAGCGGCATGGCAAGCTTCAGCGCGCAGGAGAAATCCACCATCAAAATGGACAGGGCCTTGGCGGCATTGCGGGTCAGAAGCCAGGTAAGGACCGTTCCACCCAGGCTCCAGGGCACCAGGGCGTCCGCCAGGGTGGCCGCCTTGCCCTCCACCGAGGACTTCAGCTTCTCCGACTCCTCGATCATATGGACAATCCGCTCAAAGCGGGTGGAACCAGCAGCTTTCTTCACGCAGATGGTGATCTCTCCCTCTTCCACCGCAGTTCCCGCGTACACATAGCCCCCTGCTTCCTTGTGGACCGGAATAGACTCCCCGGTCATGGATGCCTGGTTGATCATGGCCTCCCCTTCCGCCACAATGCCGTCTAAGGGAACCATGCTCCCCACATGGACCGTCACCAGGTCCCCTTCCCGAATCCGGGACAAAGGAACTAAAACCTCGGCTCCGTCCACCTTCTGCCAGACCTTTCCGATGTTCAGGGACATGCTCCTGGCCAGGTCATCCACGGATTTCTTTCTGGTCCATTCCTCCAGGAGCCCGCCGATTCCCAAAAGGAACATGATGGAGCCAGCCGTATTCACATCGCTTCGGGCCATGGACACGGTGATGGCAGTGGCGTCCAGGACCTCTACCTCCAGCTTCCCCTTTGCCAGGCATCTGACCCCCTTCCAGAGATACGGAATGGCCTGGGCGGCTGTGTACAGGGCATTCAGGGGAGCCGGGAAAAATGTCTTGGTAAATGCCTTTACCAGCACCTTCCGGATCAGTTTCTCCTTGTACTCCTGATTCAGTTCCCTTCCCGTATGTTTTGGAGCCAGTTTGACCAACTTCTCATCCCGGTAAGAAAATTTCTGAATCCCTTCCAGCAGATTTTTCCGGCTTCCCTCGTATCGTACCACCGCATCGCAGGTTCTCTCATAAACCTTCGCCTCCTTTACCTGCGGAAGAGTGGTCAGATAATACTGCAGAAGGTCCGCCTGGCGGATGGACATCTGCCTCTGGGCCATATGCAGGCGAATCCGCCCTTTCATTTCATGCTTAATCACAAATTTCATGGAACGTTTCCCCGCCTTATGCCTGAACGGCCGCAGCCTCGTCCTGAGCGCCCTCCTGGCTCTCGTCGGCGAACTCCTCCCCGCCTGTCCTCTGGCGGTTGATTTCCTCTGCTTCCGCCAGGATATCCTCCGCATTCTCCTGAATGTTGGTTGCGGTGGTCATGACGCACTCCTTTGCCCTCAGACCTGCTGCCAGGCAGTTTACGTAGAATTTTTTCGCATCAGAGCTTCCGAGAACCTTCACACCCGCTGTGCCGAACAGCACGCCTCCTGCGAAGATTGCGGTCTTTTTCCAGTCGATACAATTTAAACACTTGAACATAGTACATTCCTCCTCTTTCTACTTATGCTTGTAACCGGTATATAAGGTCATGGCCAGGCAAAAGATCATGGCCCAGGCCCAGAATCTGTGCTGTTTCATCTGTCCGTCACTTCCTTTACTTCTGATTACTGTTTGCCCCAATTACGGGAATTTTTCTTTACAATTTGTAATCTTAGCAGTCTTTGAGAACCTTAGTCAATGCTAATAAACCTTGTTGAAAAATATTATCAATTAGTTGGTATGTATGAGATATAAGATGATGATATATAGGGGCAGCTGCTATACAGCGAAAAAAGTTTATGGAGTATTCGTGAGTTCTTCATAAAACAATCCTTCTAAATTTCCGCACCACTTTACGAAAAATATCCGAAGGTGCTATAATCATAAAGTGTAAAAAGGGCTGCAGAAGGAGATTGCTATGGCTGTTTCATGCAATCGTCTGCGGAAATTATTAGTGGATAAAAAATGAACAAAGCACTTGATACTGATTATGGAGACATCATGCAGTATGTGGATAAGAGGGAGGAATAATATGACACCAGAAGAAAAGGCTCGTTTGTTCATAGACGATAAGCTGCGTCAATCCGGCT
>ERZ1643246.543-NODE-543-length-48151-cov-20.853148_pt1 | contig 48151 bp, 44 predicted proteins | sample MGYA00579265_ERZ1643246 | MGnify/ENA primary metagenome ERZ1643246 (study PRJEB29033, sample SAMEA4952261) | chicken gut metagenome | biome: Broiler Chicken; feature: Gastrointestinal Tract; material: Caecum | place: Ireland | collected 2018 | study: Broiler... | reverse complement strand
CCGACTTTTTTATAGTTGGATTTCTCCCTCACACACCCTCTAATTTAAAGTACCATTATTTATAGTTAACACACTTATTAATTTATAGGTAGGGTACACACCCGGTGTTTAAAGGTAACACACCGACTTTTTTATAGTTGGATTTCTCCCTCACACACCCTCTAATTTAAAGTACCTTTATTACCTTTAGTTATTTAATTATTTTTAAACTTTGGACTGTCTACTTGACAAACCCCAGTTCATTGAAAGCTCGGTTTTTAATCTACACCGTTTTTTTTAAAGAACCTCACTTCTTCATAATTCTTATAATATTAATATTATTTTATACTATTAAGTATCTTAATTACATCCATCTATAGCCTAATATTTAGGCTTGTAATCAATTTTTATTTAATTATCGTATTTTTACTTGCCTATTAAAAATAATTGATTATAGGCCATTATTTTGATTCCAATAAATTATAAATTTACTTCCTTTATTTATTTGAGATTCAACACTAATATTAAAATTATGAATTTCGCATACATGCTTAACTATGGCTAAACCTAAACCAGTACCTCCTAATGTTTTACTTTTAGCCTTATCTACTCTATAAAATCTTTCAAATATTCTTGGAAGGTTACTTTTATCAATACCTATACCATTATCCTCAATACTTAAAGCTTTATTATTGCAGCATATATTTATTTGTCCATCTTTAATATTATATTTAATTGCATTATCAATTAAATTTCTAATGAGCTGATAACAGTGATTACGATCACAATTAATATAGGTTTTTTCAATTTGGTAATTAATAGTAATATTTTTTTCTTTGATTTTTCTATCTAAAGAATCAATAATATCATAAATCAAATCAGATACCTCAATTTGTTCATTAATAATAGACTCATTATTTTCTAATTTAGATAGATTTAACATATCTATAACTATATTATTCATTCTTTTAGCTTCTTTAATGGTTTTTTTAGAATATTCTATCATAACCTGAGGATCTGTTTCTATTCCCTCTGAAATAAGCTGTTGATAACCAATTATTGAGGTTAATGGTGACTTTAATTCATGAGATGCATTAGCAAAAAACTCTTTTTTAGTTTTTTCTAACATATTTTGATTAGTTGTATCCTCTAACATAATAATAAGTCCTGATTTTAACCAAGAGGCTGTAATATATTTTAGTGTGGCACGATAATATTTATTATCATACATAAATGAATATTCATCATAGTTTTGATTAGCTATACATTTTTTAATAACTTCTTGTAATTCATTATGCCTAATTAGATATATAAAATCTTTGTCATTGACATTAACAGAACAATGAAATATATCTAAAGCCTTTTGATTAATTAGCCTTATTATATTTAAATTATCGATAACTACAATACCATTATTAATAGAGTTTAAAACGTCATAGGTTCTTTGTTTTTGAGCCGATATTTGATCAATCTTTTCATTTATTCCTTGGCTAAGAAGCTTTAAAATATTAGGCAAATCATCTATTGATATATTATTATACATATCATCCTTACCAGCCAATAATGCTAATTCTTTAACAGTATTATTAACTGGATATAATGATTTTTTACTAAAATAAAAAATTATTAATACTGATAAGGCAGTTAAACAAACCAAGGTAGCGATTCCTAAATATAAAAATGTATTAATTGTTTGATTCATGGTTTGGACTGGAATAGAAATACGAACATATACGTTATCATCTAGCCTAGCTATATAAAGCATATCATGCTTAAGAGTATCAGAATATCTTATAAATACCTCACCTAAATATTTTATTTCATCTCTATTTAAGTGCGAATCATTAAACTGTAAGTTTGATGAATCCTTTATTACTATACCATCAACTGAAATAAAAGTAATTCTAATGTCTTTATTTATCAATTGAATTTTTTCGATAGTTTCCTCTTCATTGCTACCATCATATAAAACACACGCCAAATCTAAATAATTTTTGGCTTGATTTTTATAATTATTAGTATTAAAATTTCGTAAAATTATAACACAGAGCAAAAGCATAACTAATAAAGCAATAAAAACAATTAATGAATTGATCAAAATAATTTTCTTTCTCATAGATTTATCTTATATCCTACTGAATAAATTGTTTTGATTAAATCTTTATTTTCCTTTAATTTGGCTCTAATTGATTTTATATGCATATCAACAGTTCTACTTTCTAAAATCTGATCTGTATTCCATATCTGTTCAAAAATATCATCTCTAGAAATTACTTTACCTCTATTTTTACATAAAAGAGCTAAGATTTCATATTCTTTTGTAGTAAGTTGAATTTCTTCATCATTTATAGTACATGCTCTTTTTTCAAAATCTATAGTAAAATTGCCTATAGTAATCTTATTCTTTTTATGTCTTCTAGCCTTAGCCTGTACTCTTGACATTAATTCTAATAAATCAAAAGGCTTCTCGATATAGTCATCAGCACCTAAATCAAAGCCATCTACCTTATCCATTATCATATGGTTTGCTGAAATGATTATAATTTCAATATCATCATATAAAGAGTTAGCTCTAATTTTTTTTAATATTTCCTGTCCTGACATATCTGGAAGCATCATATCTAACAGAATCATATTTGGTTTTGTTTGTTCAAAAGCCTGAAAAAAGCTTTTTGCATCATAAAAAGTCCTAATGTCGTAGCCTTGCTTAGACAAGGTTTTATTAATTATTAAAGCGATATCCTTATCATCTTCAATAGAATAGATTAGAAAATCCATAAATTATACCCCTAAAATATCTTCTTATCTTTATGAAAGCCATTCGCTATATAAATAACCCATTCAGCAATATTTACACAGTGATCAGCTATCCTTTCTAAATATTTTACCACTAAAGTAGTATAAATTGCAAATGGAAGATAATTACTATCACAAGGAGATTTAGTTGCTAGATTATCAATACAAATTAGGTACTGTTGATCTACATAATCATCAGATTTTATAACCTTATTAGCTAATTCAATATCCTTATTTATATACGCATAAATAGAGTCATTTAGCATTTTTAAAACATAATCTGTAAGCTTGTCTACAATTTCAAGACGTGGCTCGTTAACTTCTTTTAATTTTGTGGCAAAATCATAAATATCTTCAGCATGATCACCTATTCTTTCAACATCAGCAACAAGCTTTAAAATTCCTGTTACTTCCTTTAAATCCTTTGCATAAGGTCTTTCCTTCAATAGTATATTAATACATATTTCTTCAATTAGTCGCTCGTATTTATCAACTAAATCATCATTTATTCCCATTATTTCCTTTTTCCCTAGAAAGAAAGAAATAGCGTCGCTGATATTTTCAGTAACAACATCAGTCATTTTAAAAAGCATTTTGTTTAAATATTCTAATTCTTCGTCTAATTTCATAAATAATTTTCCCCTTTTTATCCGAATCTACCTGTAATATAATCTTCTGTTTTCTTTTCCTTAGGATTAGAAAAAAGTTCAATAGTCTTATTATACTCAATTACTTCTCCTAATAAAAAGAAAGCTGTATAATCAGAAACTCTTGTTGCTTGTTGCATATTATGAGTTACAATTACAATCGTATAATCTTTTTTTAACTCAGAAATTAACTCCTCTATTTTTAAAGTTGCTATAGGATCTAAGGCACTAGTAGGTTCATCCATTAATATGACCTCTGGTTGCATAGCAATAGCTCTTGCGATACATAATCTTTGTTGTTGACCACCAGATAACCCTAAAGCATTGTCCTTTAAACGATCCTTAACCTCTTCATATAATGAAGCCTTCTTTAAAGAATCTATTACAATATTACGAAGCTTTTCTTTATTTTTAATACCACTACATCTAGGTCCGTATGCAACGTTGTCAAAAATTGACATAGGAAAAGGATTAGGATTTTGAAAAACCATTCCTACCTTAGTTCTTAAATCTACTGGATTTGAAGAATATATATCTTCATCTTTAAATTCTATAGATCCATCAACCTTACAATTTGCTATTAAGTCATTCATTCTATTTAAACAACGTAATAAAGTTGATTTTCCACAGCCTGATGGACCTATAAAAGCTGTAACCTTATTATGATAAATATCCATATTAATATTTTTTAAGGTATGCTTTTCTCCATAATAGAGATTAACATTTCTAATTTTAAAATCAGTATTAAGATTTTCTTGTTGTTTAATATCAAAATTATCCATTTTAATCTACCACCATTTTATTAATTTTTTTAGATATTAGCTTAACTAGCACTGATACGACAAAAACTATAATTAAAATTATAATTGATATAGCACAAGCAGTTTGATAGTTTGGAATATCAGATGATGTTATGCTCCAAATATGTAATGATAATGAGGTTGATTGACCAAGTAAATCAACACTATCTGATATATTAGATCCCATTACAAATAACAATGCTGCTGATTCACCAATTATTCTTCCTATTGATAATAATGCTGCTGTTAAAATTCCGGGAATAGCATTTGGTAATATAACCTTAAATACTGTTTGAGTTTTAGAAGCACCTAAAGCTAGTGATGCCATTGTATAATGTTTAGGTATAACCATTAGTGTTTCTGAGGTTGTCTTTATTATAGTTGGTAATAATACTATAGTCATTGTAAGTGCACCTGCTAATACAGTATAACCACTTTTACCTCCAATAGCAGTTACAAAGGGAATAAATATAACTGCTCCACAGAAGCCGAAAATAATTGATGGTATACCACTAGTCATATCTATCATGGTTGATATAATATTTTTGACTTTACCATCTTTAGCATATTCTACTAAATATATGGCAGCACCTATTCCTAATGGAAGGGCTATAATCAAAGTAACTAAAATTAATAATAAAGTCGTTAAAAGTGATCCTCTAATTCCACCGCCCTTAGTTTTAATTTGTAAAGATGTAATAGTTTGAGTAGAATCTAGTAAACTAGCATATTCCTTAGCTCCATCTTTGACATTTGCCAAAACAAAATTACCTTCATCATCTTCACCCATTAAAAGACTAAGATTATCACCTTTGGCTAATATAATAGTATCACCCTTTAAATCTGTATTATCTATACAAGTAGTGTTTTTAAATGGGGAATTATCTGCTATATATTCGATTTTAATTGTTTTTTCTCCTGCAACGTCTGTACTATCAACCAATCCTATTCCATACCTAGAAGAGAAATATACATCATCTAGCATAGGATCCTCATATTCATTTGTAGATTTTGCCTCAACACTAACAGTAGTTAAAACTGATTTATTATCCGAAACAATTAGATCCCATGATAAAATTGGCATACCCTTCATAAAAACATAAATTATAATTGCTAATAATATAACTACAGATATCATTGTTGCCAAAGAGGTGGAAGTATATCTAAGAATATCAAATAAGAATCTTTTATTTTTTTTCATATTCTTTCCATTCTCCTTTTAATATAATTTAAAGTTACATTGGTTATTAATATAATGATAATCAGTACTATACCAATACTAAACTTGATATCATACTCTAATCCTGAAGCCTCATGAAATCCCATCATCATTGTTGAGGTTAAGGTTCTTGTTGTTGAAAATAAATTAAAATTAGGTCCTTCACTGGCATTTCCACAAACCATTGATACAGCTGTAGCTTCACCTAAGGCTCGACCAACTCCTAAAATAATAGCCGCAAAAATTCCTGACTTTGCACCGCCAATTACTATTTTAAAATCTGTTTGAGCTTTTGTTGCACCCAAAGCTAATGAAGCTTGAATTTGATCAGGCTTTACTGCTTTCATAGATGTGATGCTTAACATAGTAATAGTTGGTAGCATCATCATTATTAAAACTATTACGGTTGATAAGCCTGACATACCACCTGCTGTTTGCACATTAAATAATTGAGCAATGCTTTTTGACAAAGGATTAATAACACCCATACCGAATAATCCAAAAACAATAGATGGAATTGAAGCTAAAAGCTCTACAACCATTTGCATACTTGCTCCTAATTTCTTAGGTGCAATTCTAACAATAAATAGGGCTGTAAAAATAGATATAGGGGATGCTATAACTATAGATAAAATAGTAAGATATAAAGTGTTTATAGCCATACCTAATACACCAAAAGTTTCGGTAGTCCAGGATGTTGAACTAATAAACTTTATAAATGAAGCCTTCTCGCCATTGGCATATGTACTAACAAATGGTCTTATACCTTTAGCCAATATGAATACTACAATAAAAACAATTACAGAAGCACAAAGAATTCCTATCAGAAGAAATATGGTTTGGACTACTCTATCAATTCTTAGTTTAGATTCTGAATTAAACATTTTTACCTCCGTTTTATACGCACAAAAATAGGCTCTAGGCCTATTTTTCTCAATTCAAATAATTTTTAAGCAATTTCATTCCACTTAATCTTATCTGTTGAATAGATTTTTTTCAATTGCTCAGCTGTAAAATTTGTTACGGAAGTATTAGCTTTATTAACTATAACAGCAATTCCATCTACACAAATCTTTCCATATGTATTTTCTGAAGCTGGCTCTTCACCAGTGATTTTAATATCTCTTGATAAGAAACCTACATGTAATTTGTTTTGAGAATCCTTATCAGAACCTTGAGTTCTCTTATATGCATCTGATGAACCAGTATGATTATGACTATAGTCAAAACCTGAGCAAACCTTAGAGAATGCTTCAGTTAATGATTTAGCAATTTTTTCAACTGAAGTTGAACCACCAAAATAAATTGTTGTCTTAGTAGTTGCTTGGCATTGAGCTTTTACATCACTATTTTCTGGTAAATCAACTAAAGTTTGGAAGCTTGAAGCATTTGAAATAGCATCTGCAGGTATTATTCCATCATTACTTTTAATTATTGCTAAACCCTCTTTACTATTCACATATAGTAAGAAACCTTTAACTAATGCCTTTTCAGTATCAGACATATCATCTTGTGTTCTAGTAATATAGTTGAAATTTCTAGTTAACTTGTATGTTCCGTTATTAACATTTTCCTCTGTTGGATCAACACCTTCAAATTTAATAGCATTTACATCACTTGTAACTGAAGCTAAAGATACATAGCCAATACCATATTCATCGCCTTGTACACTTGTTAAAAGTACACCATTACTACCAACTTCAATAGCTCCTGGAATAGCTGAATTAGACTTTGAAGCATCGGCATAACCAATTTTTTCAAAGAATCCTTCTCTAGTTCCTGAAGATGTATCACGTGTGTAACGCTTAATTTCCTTTGTTGTATCAAATCCAGTTTGTTCTTGATTACATGAAGCCAATCCTATTATAGAAGTAGCTCCTACTACAGCTAATGCTGCCATTTTTAATATTTTTTTCATTTTAATTTTCTCCTCTTTTTTATTTACACCATTATTATAATGACCTATGACTTATCAAAATATCATAAATGTGTAAATAATTGTAAAGAAAATGTAAATAATTTAAAAAGATTAATAATTTATATTTAATTTTTTAAAAGTATGTTATTATTAAAAAAAAGAGGTACAACTATGATTACATTTAAAGATATTTTAGAAAATGAAGAAATTAAAACATACATTCAACAGGCTGATGAATCATTAATAGCCTTGGGATATACAGAACATTCTTTTGCTCATGTAATGAAAGTAGCAAACGATGCTGCCTATATATTAAAAAAGCTTAATTATTCTCAACATGATATAGAGCTTGCCCAAATTGCAGGCTATATGCATGACATAGGAAATTTAGTAAATCGAATTGACCACTCGCAATCCGGTGCGATTATGGCATTTCGTATTTTAGACCATATGAATATGAATCCAAAAGATATTGCCCTAATTGTTTCTGCAATTGGCAATCACGATGAAGGTACTGGTGTAGCTGTTAATCATATTGCGGCTGCCCTAATATTAGCTGATAAATCTGATGTAAGACGAAGCCGCGTTAGAAATCAAAGTCAAAATAACTTTGATATTCATGATAGAGTAAATTTTTCAGTTGAAAAATCTTCTTTAGAAATAATAGATGGTGAGATTATGCTTAATCTAAAAATTGATATTTCAATATCTCCTGTTTTAGAATACTTTGAAATATTTTTAAACAGAATGATAATGTGTAAAAATGCAGCTGAGAAGCTAAATTTACGTTTTAGACTAAAAATTAATGGTCAACAGCTTATGTAGAATATAAAAAATATGCCATATCTTAATTTGATATGGCATATTTTTTATATTTATTTTATCAAACTACATTCTATCTTTTACTAATGATAATCCTAATTTGTGCTTATTATAATCAATGTCTATTACATAAACGTGAACATTATCACCAACGCTTAATACATCAGATGGGTGGTTGACTTTGGCATTAGACATTTTAGATATATGAATTAATCCATCATATTTAACACCACAATCGACAAAGGCTCCAAAGTCAACAACATTCCTAACAATACCATCCAACTCATCACCAACTTTGATGTCCTCAAAATGCATAATATCATCTCTAAGCTTTAGGCCTTGATAGTCATCACGAATATCTCTTAAAGGGGCTATAAATGCATCTAAGATATCCTTTAAGGTATACATATCAATACTAAATTTTTCAGATACCTCTTTTAAATCAATATGAGAAATTGCATCCTTGATTTCTTCTGTACCTAACTTAGAGGTATCCATATTCATATATTATAATATACTTAAAGCTTTATCATAACTTTCTGGATGAATAGGTGTCATATCCAAGGCATTTTTTCCATCTAAAATACGTAAAAAGCCAACACATTGTTCATAAGTTTTTGGGCCTAATTTACTAACCTTTTTTAATTCCTCTCTAGTAATAAAACGACCATTTTGTTCGCGATATAAAATAATATTTTTAGAAATTGATTTTGATAGTCCTGAAACATATGATAAAAGAGAAATAGAGGCCGTATTAAGGTTTACACCTACCTTATTAACAGCATCAACAACAACATCATCTAAAGACTTATTTAGCTTGTTTTGAGCAACATCATGTTGATATTGACCAACACCTATTGATTTAGGATCTATTTTAACCAATTCGGCTAAAGGGTCTTGTATTCTTCTAGCTATTGAAATTGCTGAGCGCTGTTCAACAGATAAATCAGGGAATTCTTCTATAGCTAAATCAGATGCTGAGTAAACAGAAGCTCCTGCCTCACTGACAATTACATATTTTGTAGTTAATTTATTTTCTTTTATCACCTCAGCAATAAAACTTTCTGTTTCTCTACTAGCAGTACCATTACCGATGGCAATAATTTCAACATTATATTTCTTTATAAGATCTAAAATAGTACGCTTAGATTTCTCTAATAAAGCCGGATTTACAATCTGACCTTTAGCTTTTTCATTTGGATATATTACTCCTATTTCTAAGACATTGCTACTTGGAGAAATGACTGCTAATTTACAACCAGTTCTAAAGGCAGGATCTACACCTAACACTACTCGTCCCTTAAGAGGTGCTTGTAATAATAAATTTTTTAAATTCAAAGAGAAAATATGAATTGCTTGTTCCTGAGCTGTCTCAGTCAAAATTGACCTTATTTCACGAGCTATAGATGGGGCAATCAATCTTTTATAAGAATCATCAATTGCCTGTTGTAACTCAGTTTTAAACAAAGATTCTCTATTTCTTACAACCTTATAATTTAAATAATCAATATCCCTTTTAGGCTGAAGTTCAACATTTACAGTTATAACCTTTTCATCTTCAGCTCTATTTATGGCTAAAATACGATGAGGCTTTATTCTTCCAACATTTTCACTAAATTCATAATAGTTTTTATATTTTTCTTCAGGATCTAAATCATTATCTTTCTTCTTACCACTAATTGTTCCATATTTTAAGGCCGCATCACGAATATATTTTCTATATTCAGCATTATCACTGATTCGTTCTGCCACAATATATTTAGCTAAGGTTATTGCTTGATCTATGGTTGTAACTTTATCAGTTAAAAACTTACTAACAATCTCATCCTTATCTCCCTTTTGCCATAATTTCATCATTATATCAGCTAAAGGCTCAAGTCCTAAAGCTATTGCCTCAGTAGCCTTAGTTTTTTTCTTTTCCTTATATGGACGATAAAGATCCTCAACATCAATTAATTTTTTGGCATCTAAAATTTGCTTTTTTAATTCTTCGGTTAATAAACCTTTTTCCTCTATTAGCCTAATAACATCATCCTTACGCTTTTCAAGGTTTACACCGTAATTATATTGCTCTTCAATAGCTCTAATTTTTTCCTCATCTAATCCTCCTGTAGCCTCCTTACGATATCTGGCAATAAAGGCAACAGTTTTATCGTCCTTTAAAAATTCTAATACTTGTTTTATTTGTTCAACCTTAATATTAAGATTTTGACTAATATCTTGTAAAACACTATCACTTAAATACTCCATTTTTTTTATCAATGTAAATAATTACATTTTCCCTTTCTTATATTTTTTAAAAAAATAAGACCTATAGTGGTCTTATTTCTTTACTATTAAATCTGGATTTAATCCACTGCTTACAAAATATTGAGCAGTTGGGATTGTTGTGGTAATCATAGTACTTAAATCTGTACTATTCAATGAATAGTTTCTTTCATTTTTTATTTCATCAGTAAAAATTTCTCCATGGCGAATATATGAAAAAATAAAACTAACTGCATCATCTTCATTTTCAGATCCACCATATGCTGAGTCCATTAATACATCTGCATTTAATCCAATAGATGTATCAATTATTAACAATTCAACATCTACACCATTATTTTTTTGCTCATCAATTGATTTTTGTAGATCAATTAATAATTTTAATATTTGAGCATGCTTTTTATCGTATGATTCATCATTTGAATCAGGATAAAAAGATGATAAATTATACGCAAATATAAATACATTTTCAACAAATAACTCATTTTCATTTTGAGGATTAATATAATTTAAATTAGTATAATTTTGTAAACCAGCGTATGAAGCCTTTGTAAATTCAACCTCTTGATTTTTGAAATAATCTATTTTATTTCCTTCTCCCTCATTATTATTTGGTAAAACTACAGCTAATACAACTGACACTACCACGATAACAACCACTAAAGCAGAAATAATCCAAATCCATTTATTTTTTATTAGGTTTTTTTGTTTCTTTTGACCGGATACAGCGCGATTTGAAACTTTTCTTACAACACGTGCCAAATTAATTCATCTCCTATTAACGATATTACCTTGATATTTTAACATAAATAATGATTTCTTACAACTATATTTAAAAATTTTTAACAAAAAACAAGGAATACCATTTGGTATTCCTTAAGATAATGTTATTTCTGAAGCAATGGCTAATATATCACTAGATGATAGGTTATTAGAATATATAGCAACCTCAATATCATCTATAAAATATTTTGAGGTGTTTGCATTAGATAATATTAATCCTGTGGAAATAAAATCCATACTATCATATGTTTCTAATGCTACAGATGTAGAATAAGAATCAGCCTTTTTTACCACTATAGTATAGCTCTTTTCACCAGTATAACATAAAATTGTACTTTCGTCATCTATTTTAGATGATGACAATGTTGAACCATCACATATAAAGCCACATGTAATAGTTAATGATGTTTGACTATCTTCAGGTGTTGTTGATTCATTATTATTAGATTGATTATCCATTATAAGCTTAGGATTAAATTCTTCTTTTTTCAATGACTTGTTAGGGGTAAACTCATTAAATTCAACTAAAATTTGTTCTTTGTCACTATCATCTAATAATATCGCCTTAACGGGTTTGTTATCCTTATGATTATAATAAAATTTTAGTTTTGTGGCATTATTGTTCATACCACTTAATTTGCTTTGGATTTCAACAATATCACCGTTTACAGTAAATGTAGCTTGCTCATCATTAGTAATATCTGAACAAATTCCACCTAATAAATACGCGTGTGATGAATTTAAAGGCCACTGGCTATCAAATTTAAATTCCTTGTTTAGGGAAGGCGTTAAAACATATACACCATCATCGTTTTTAACAATAATTTGTTCATGCCCATTTTTATTATTAAAACATACCTTATAATAATTAGGCTGTAAATAATCCACATCGACATTAACAGTTATATCCTTATTGGTTCTATGAATAGTCATATCACAATTAAGTCCATAGGATTGTAACGATGAAAGATATTCTGTCGTTGCTTTGATACCATCCTCATTTACATCAGTTTTACTACAGCTTGCCAGTAAAAGCGTAATACATAACATAATACTAACAAATATTTTTTTCATTTTTCCCACCCATTTCTATTCAGTAGATGTTATGCTTAAAAAAATTCTTTTATGCATAACTTTTTAAATATTGGGTAAAAATATGATTAAAGGAGGAATTAAAGATGAGTGTAATACAAAAAATTGCCCTAGTAGTGACTATTATCGGGGCAATCAATTGGGGACTTATCGGGATTTTCGACTTTAACCTAGTTGCCTATATATTTGGCGATGGTTCTGTCGTTTCTCGTGTAATCTATTCACTTGTATTTATAACTGGTTTATTTAATATTGCTTTATTATTTATGAGAAATCGTCATCAAATTATGGATGAAGTATAACAACTGCCATGCTATAATTATCAGTATGTGTAATAGATATTTCTAGCTTATCATTAAGTTTACTACATGATATATAGGGTGCATTGGTTTGAGGGTCATTTAATATGGAAATGTCTTTCAAATCAATGTGCTGTGGAAATTTTTTATAAGCTTTTAAAAGCGCCTCTTTAGATGCAAAGCGTGAAGCAATGTATTCTACTTGGCGCTTTTTATTTGTAATTTTTTGATAAATAGCAAATTCCATTTCTGATAAAACTCTTTTGATAAAAGCTTCACTTTTATCATAAATATCCTTATGCTCAACAAGGTCAATACCTATCATATATTTTCCCCTCTTTTTGTCGCTAGTTCTTTAGCTAATTCCTTAAGCTTTCTTAATCTATGATTAAGACCTGATTTTGTTAATTTTGGATCATAATCATCGTGAATTATATCTAACAATTGCATCAAAGAATGTTCAGGATGCTCTTTTCTTACCTTCATAATCATAAGCAATTTAGAATCTAAATGCTCTAATGGATAATGATATTCCAAATATCTTATACATTTAAGTTGTTCTAAGGCAGCTTCATTTGTCTTATCCTGATTGGCAATATCTAAGTTAATAGCCCTTTTAGCATTGGCCTTTATTTCTTTAGTAATAACTACATCTTCATAGTAATTCATTGATTGTGTAGCACCTAAACGATATAAAAAATCACCTATATCCTGCTTGGCCTTCAAATAAACTAAAAGGTAATTTTTTCTTTTAGAAATTCTAGCATTTAATTCAAATTTATTCATAATCCTTTGAATAAATAAAATTTCCTTTTCATTAGTAGAAATAATTTCTAAATGACTATTTTTTGAAGCCGGATCATTAACACTACCTCTAACTAAAAAAGCACCTCGTAAATAAGCAGCCATATATTCCTCATTATCGAAAATTAAATTCTGAACATTAATATCGCCAATCCAATTAATATCATTTAAGATTCGTTCCACATTATCATAAATACTAATTGTAAAAATAGTATGATTGTCAAAACGATTTATTACTCGAGAAACTAATTCATAATCAATTTTATAGTATAGTTTACAAATTTTAATGAAAAGCCTCATAACACCTAAATTATTACAAGTAAATGTTAAACGTAATGGTTTAGAAATTATTAATTCTCCACCAAATTTTATCATAGCCTCTAATTGTAGCTTATCAGCTTTTTCATCTGAGTTACTAATTTTTAACAAATCATCCTTAACATCTAATGCAAAACTCATAATTTACTCCACACAAATAGTTATAATATCAGATAATTTTTCAATCACATAGTCAACATCGGCATTTAGCATAACCTCTGGATGACTAATATAAAGACAGCCAATAGCTTTAACATTTGCTGCCTTAGCAGCCTTCATATCATTTAATGTATCACCTACATAAGCTATTTTTTCAACTGGTTTTGGCTTCTTTTTAAGCATTTTTTTTAAAAAGCGGATAAAAGAATTGCTTTTAGTTAAATCATTATTGTAATCATTTAAGCTCGCGTTTGCTTTATCCTTTATCATTTCAATTGCTTTTATTATTGCATCAGGGGCAGGCTTATGATTTTTCACCTCATCAGCTCCCACTACTGCATCCATAAATTCATATAAATTTGTAATTTGCAAACCATGAATAACTAAATCCGTTTTTTTAGAAGAGGCAACTGCTAAATGATATCCCTTATTATGTAAATCCTTTAACAATTGTCTAGCACCCGGCATTTCTTTTACCATTTGATCATGATTTGCCACGTTATATTCTCTATAATAGGCAATCATTTCTTGGATTTCCTCTTCATTATCAGAAAATCTAGAAAATGTTTGATATAAGGTTGGGCCAAAAAAAGAATCTAATTCTTCATCAGTTAATTTATGTTCTGGTCTAAAATGTTCAAATGTATGAATAAAGCTTTTATCAATTAGTGGCCTAGTATCTAATAGTGTACCATCCAAATCAAATATTATAGTATCTAGCTTATTTTGAGCAATTTCAGCCAAAATATCCTGATACTTATTTTTAGGACCTACAAAACGTTTTACTACTAAAAATACTATACCTACTATAATAAATATTACACTAAATAAAATAGAAACAGGAATAACACCTATCATTAAAGGATCACTTGGATCTCCATATAAACGAAGACTTTCGGTAAGTATTCTTACCATACCATACCACACCAAATAAACTCCCATTAAATCACCACTTTGAAGATTTTTATACTTTCTTCTTAAAATCAATAAAATTATTAAACCTACTAAATTTAAACAAGATTCGTATAAAAATACTGGATGTCTATAGGCTCCATTTATATACATATTTTCACCGAGTATAGGGATTAACTTTAAAAAATTAGGATTTTCTACAACAGGACCGTATAATTCATGATTACAGAAATTACCCCATCTACCACAAATTTGACCAATTAAAAAGCCTACAGCTACTATATCCAAAATTTTATAAAGAGAAATTTTTCTAACATAACAATAAATACAAATTGTTATAAGGGCAGCAATAACACCACCTTGGATAGCTAAACCTGCCAATCCACCTTCTAATCCTATTATCTTCGAAAAGGTCCAGCCTTGATCAAGATTAAATAGAATATACCATAATCTAGCACCAATTATAGCACAAGGTAAAACGATAATAACTCCCCAATATACATAATCGCTAGGAATTCCTAATTTTTTACCCTCTTTAATACCTGCTATAACTGCTATAACTACACCTATTAAAATACAAACTGCATACCAGGCGATTTCTAAGCCAAATAAAGAAAATGTCGGGTCTATATATCTCATCATTCTTCTTCACCTCTTTTAGCTCTTTGATCTACCTTTTCAATGAATTCTTGAGCTGCAAAGTGTCCTAATTTCTTTAATTTTTCATTCATTGCGGCAGATTCAACCAATAGTGATACAGTTCTACCAGGTAGCACAGGGATTGTTATTTTAGTAATTTCGGTATTAAAATATTTTATCTTTTGGGTTTCAAGACCTAATCTATCATAATATTTATCATTATCCCAAGCCTGTAATTCTACTACAAGTTGAATATTTTTTCTATTTCTATAGGCTCCAGCACCAAACATTGTAACAACATCGACAATACCTATACCTCTAATTTCCATATAACGTCTAAGTATTTCAGGAGCTGACCCAATTAAGTTGCCTGGTTCTTTTTCCATTATTTCTACTAAATCATCAGCTATTAGTTGATGTCCTCTTTTAATAAGATCTAATGCTGTTTCTGACTTACCAATACCACTTTTACCTATAATTAAAGTACCCATACCATTAATATCAAGCAATGTACCATGAACGGAAATTCTAGGTGCTAGCATATCCTGCAAATAGGTATAAAGTTTAGATGAAGCCTGAGTTGTACGTAAATTGCATTGAAAAACACATATTCCATATTGCTCAGCATATTCATAAAATAAAGGTGAAACCTGAACATTTTTAGAAAATACTAAACACGGAGGGTTTAACTTAAATATTTTTTCAACATTTTGGCGTTGCACCTGTTCTGGCTGTAGCATTAAAAAGCTATTATCTTTAGATCCAATTAAAACTAACCTTTTATTATCAAAATAATCAAAAAAGCCAGCAAATTCTAATCCTGGACGTGATATCATGTCCTCACTAATTTTAGCATTTAAGCCCTTCTTACCAGCTAATAATTCTAAATTATTATCATTCGCTAAATCATTTACACTAACGTAGTTCATGTTTTACTCCTTTATTTAATAAAATCTTTATAATCTCTCATTTTATTATTATATATCAAGATAGCAACTTTTACAAATAAATTAGACTTTTCAATAGAAAAACAAAAATAAGGGAAATCCCCTTATTTTTCTAATAATGGTTTTAGATACTGAGCTGTATATGATTCACTATGCTTAATTAAATCCTCAGGTCTTCCGCTAAAAATAACATTACCACCCTTATTGCCACCTTCTAGTCCCATATCAATTATGTAATCAGCTAATTTAATAACATCTAAATTATGCTCTATAATCAAAACTGTGGCTCTATTATCGGCAATTTTATTAATAACATTCATTAAACGTTTAATATCATCAACATGTAATCCTGTTGTAGGCTCATCCAATATATACAATGTTTTGGAAGTTATTTTTGAATGCAATTCATATGCGAGCTTTACTCTTTGAGCTTCTCCTCCAGACAAAGTTGTAGATGATTGACCTAGTTTAATATAGCCTAAACCAACATCATATAATGTTTGAAGCTTAGATTTAATTTTAGGGAATGCATCAAAGAATTCTAACGCATCCTCAACTGTCATATCTAAAACATCGGCAATATTTTTGTCTTTAAATTTAATTTGTAGAGTTTCAGATTGAAATCTTTTTCCCTTACATACTTCACAAGGTACATAAACATCTGGTAGAAATTGCATTGAAATTCTTTTTACGCCATCTCCACCACATGCTTCACATCTACCACCCTTAACATTAAATGAAAACTTCGATTTATCATAACCCCTTATTTTGGCATCAGTAGTCTGACTAAATAATTCGCGGATATCATCAAAAACGCCAGTATAAGTTGCAGGGTTACTACGTGGAGTTCTACCTATTGGTTGTTGGGAAATTTGAATTATTCTTTCAATTTGGTCAAGTCCCTTAATTTTATCAACTAATCCTGGTACTAATTTTTTACTTCCATAAAGCTGAATATAAGCATTCTTGTACAACACCTCATTAATTAAAGATGACTTTCCACTTCCAGATACTCCTGTTATACAGGTAATAACACCAAGTGGTATTTTAACCTTGACATTCTTTAGATTATTTTGGCGAGCACCAATTATTTCGATGTATCTACCATCTAACTCTCTTCGTTTAGAAGGAACCTCTATTTTCATTCTACCTGATAAATAATTACCTGTTATACTATTAGGATTTGCCATAACCTCTTGAGGAGTTCCACAAGCTACTACCTCACCACCATGAATACCGGCTTTTGGGCCTATATCTACTAAGTAGTCACAGCTTAACATAGTTTCATCATCATGCTCAACGACAATTAATGTATTGCCTAGATCACGCATCTGTTTTAGGGTATTAATCAATCTTGCATTATCTCTTTGATGAAGGCCTATTGATGGCTCATCTAAAACATATAATACACCAGTTAGCTGAGAACCTATTTGAGTTGCCAACCTAATTCTTTGGGCTTCTCCACCTGATAATGTATCTGCACTTCTAGATAATGTTAAATATTCCAAACCAACATTGATTAAAAATTTTAATCTATCGGTAATTTCTTTGATAGCTTGTTTAGCTATAACAGTTTTTTCCTCAGATAATTTTAAATTTTTAAACCAATTATAGCAATCCTCAATAGACATATCACAAACATCAGCTATATTTTTATCATTTATAAAAATATTTAAAATAGATTTATTAAGCCTTTTTCCCTGGCAAACATCACATTTTCTTTCTACCATGTAGCCTTCAATCCATTCTCTAATCCATTCTGATGTTGTTTCTACATAACGACGTGAAAAGTTAGTTACTACACCCTCATAATAATCTAGTTTATCATGGTTTCTACCATTCATTGATTTCATCTTAAAATCAATTTTTTCATCTGAGCCATATAAAATAATTTGTTTTTGTTCTTTAGTTAAATCCTTAAATGGCTTATTCATATCAATGTTATAATGAGCACAGGTTTGTTGAAGCATCAAGTTGTTTAAATTCTCTTTTTCTTGATTTTTATAAGGTAGTAAGGCATTTTGATTTAAAGACTTGTTCTCATCAACCACCAAGTCAGGTGACACTGTTAATTTTTTACCAAGTCCATTACATTCCGGACAAGCACCAAGTGGACTATTAAACGAAAATAGTCTAGGCTCTAAATTACCAATTGAATAACCACAATGAGGACAGGCATGTAAGGTTGAGAAAAAATCCTCCTTGTCATCATGATAAACCACACAATAACCATTAGAAGCTGTTGTTGCTGTAGAAACAGCCTCGAATATTCTACTTCTGACTCCTTCTTTCATTACCAAACGCTCTAGTACTATGAATATGTCATGCTTTTTATTTTTTTCCAAATTAATTTCTGAATCTAAGTCAACCATTTCCCCATCAACTAAAGCTCTAACATAGCCTTCCTTTAAAAATTTGGCAAAAATATTTTTATGTTCACCCTTTTGATGGAAAACAACAGGGGCAGTAATATATATTCTACTTCCCATTTCATATTCCATAATTTTATTTACTATTTCCTCTACAGATAAAGATGAGATTGGTATTTTATGGGTTGGACAATATGGTGTTGCCACTCTAGCAAATAATACTCTTAAATAATCATAAATCTCTGTTACAGTACCAACTGTTGAACGTGGATTATGAGATGCAGTTTTTTGATCAATTGAAATAGCTGGAGATAATCCTTCTATTGAATCAACATCAGGCTTTTCACTAGAACCGATAAATTGCCTAGCATAGCTAGATAAAGACTCCACAAAACGTCTTTGACCTTCTTGATAAATTGTATCAAAAGCCAAGGATGATTTTCCACTTCCAGAAAGCCCTGTCATAACAATTAATTTATTCTTAGGCAATTCCAAGTTAATGTTTTTCAAATTATTTTCTCTAGCACCTTTTATAATAATTTTATCCATACTTTACTCCTTGATTTTATCTAAAAATTCATCCTCCTGCATAATGTAAATACCTAATTTTTTGGCTTTATCATATTTACTTCCAGGATTTTCTCCCAAAATCAAAATATCAGTTTTTTTACTTACAGATTCTGACAAACTTCCTCCAAAGCCCTCAATAATTTTTTTAGCTTCGCTTCGTCCCATTGACATTAGTGTTCCTGTTAAGACACATTTTTTATTAGTAAAATAATTAACCTTTATTTCATCAAATTGATATTGCATATTTAAGCCTAAGCTAGATAACTCATCAAGCATATTTATATTAGCACTATCTTGCATAAACAATACGAACTCTTTAGCAATAGCATCACCTATATCACCTATTGTTATTATTTGCTCATAAGTAGCATTTTTTAATCCTTCAATATTTTTAAAATTGCGACATAAAATTCGAGCAATTTTACTACCACAATGGCGAATTCCCAAGCCAAATATAAGCTTGTCTAAATTATTTTTTTTGCTTTCTTCTATAGCGTTTAATAAATTTTCAACACTTTTTTGGCCCCATCCAGGCATCACTAATAACTCTTCATAATGATTCTTTAATTTAAAAATATCAACAATATTTTTTATAAAAGAAGCTTGATAAAGCTGCCTTACAACCTTGTCTCCTAGTGAATCTATATCGTATGCTGGTTTGGATGCAAAATGAATTAATTTATTGATTATCTTTTCCTCACAATTAGGATTTAGACAATAATAATCAGCCTCCATAGGTCTTCTAACTAATCTACTGCCACAACTTGGACATAACTCAATCATTTTAAAAGGGATACAATTACTGCCACGCTTATCAATAATTGGTCTTACAACTTCCGGAATAACATCTCCAGCCTTACGAATTATAACCTTATCATGAATATGAATATCTTTAGATCTAATATAATCCTCATTATGTAAGGTAGCTTTAGAAATTAAAGATCCTTGTACAAAAACTGGCTTGAAATTAGCAACTGGAGTAATCACCCCACTTCTTCCTACTTGGAAAGTTATATTTAATAATTCTGTTGATACTTCCTCAGGAGGAAATTTATAAGCTATCGCCCACTTAGGGTATTTTACCGTCTCACCAATAACGTTATGAAGTGGTATTTCATTAACCTTTATAACTATACCATCAATATCGTATTCTAGACTCTGTCTTTTCTCACCCATTTGTTGTATATAGTCAATAACCTCTTCAACATTCTTACAATGGCGATATAGTGGATTAACCTTAAAACCTAAATTTTTCATATCGACTAATGCTTCTTCTTGAGTTAGAACATCAGGATTTAAATAATAATATAGAAAAACATCTAAATTTCTTTTGGCAGCAATACGACTGTCTAGCTGTCTAACTGAACCTGCAGCAGCATTACGGCAATTAGCAAACAACTCCTCTTCATTTTCTTCACGTTCTAAATTAAGAGCAATGAAACTTTTTTTAGGCATAAAAATTTCGCCTCTTACTTCAAGAGTTTCATTATTTTTTAAGCGAAGAGGAACACTTTTAATAGTTTTAACATTATGAATAATATTCTCACCAATACTACCATTTCCACGTGTTGCAGCCTGAACTAATAATCCATTTTCATATTTTAAAGAAACTGACAATCCATCTATCTTTAATTCGCATAAATAAGTTGCATTTGGTGCTACACTTTTAACCCTTTGATCAAATTCCCTCAATTCATCATAACTAAAGGCATCAGCTAGTGACATCATTTTTTGATCATGCTTTACCTTTACAAATTTAGTTAAAACCTCTCCACCAATACGATTAGTAGGTGAATCAGGAGTTTTTAATTGGGGATATTTTTCCTCTAAATCAATAAGCTCATTCATCAGCTTATCATATTCATAATCCTCCATAATAGGATTATCATATACATAATAAGCCTCAGAGGCCTTATTTAATTGTTCTTTAAGAACTTGTATTCTATCAACAGCATCCATCTAAATCACCTCATATTACACTCTTTTGTATTATAACATAAAAATATATTGTTTATGACAAAATTCTATTTTATCTAATGTTTTTAAAAAAAGCCCCTTATAAAAGAGGCTGTCAAAGATAAATCTAACTTGAAAATTTATTAATATAAATTAAAATATTTTATTTTATTTTTTATCAAAAAAATTAAAAGCAATAAAATTAATAAAACAAAGGATATACAAGAAAAAATAATTCCTAATATATAAAATCCCCAAAAATGATATTCTCCAAATTGATTAACCAAAATAGGCTGCTTTATTCCCTTAATGATATAGCCTAAAGATAAATATGTAGAAATTATAAAAGCAATTAACAATAAAATTTTACTTAAAATACTACTTAGTCGCATAGCTCTAATACCACCATTTCATTATTTTTATCAAAATAAAATATGCTATTAAAATTCTCCATTTTTTTATTAATGACTGCACAATCATATTCATTTATCTCTTCAGCCAAGGCAGATGGTGTATAAATTAAATGTTTTTCTAAATCATATTCATCATCAACTGCATAGTTCCAACAAGATGTTGCAAACCATGAACAATTTTGAAAAATATTCCAATGATCATTTGCTAATGCAAATTCAGCTAGCTTATCAACTTGCTTTTCATCAATGCCAATACTAAGTGATATAGTACCATCATATCTTCCATATTTGCTGGCAAATTGAGGCTCCATGTTATAAACAAACGCCCCACTTAGCTGAACTTCCCCAAGAACCAAAATATAGTGCTTCACCAGCTTTTATTTCATAATTTGAAAAATATAATGAACTATCCTTATTATTTTCAATGGATAACCATGCATGACCAAGACTATATATAATATTTTCACTCTCAGACTCGCCATTATGAGCATATATAGTTAATGTTATATCTTTATTAGAATTTTCAATAGTTTTAGTTTTTTTACTACAACCTGTTAACAATAACATTGAAGTTAAAACAAAGATAACAAGTAAAGTCTTCATATATACCCTCCTATAATTTTCTAATTGCCGGATGATTGGCCATCAACTTTTTAATGCCATATGGAACCTTAAAGGCAACTGTAATAACATTATTATCTTTACTAACAATTAGTCCGTCACCGAATACCTTATGATTGATTTTATCACCAACATTTAAAATGACATCATCTTTTAGATTTACTATTTCTTTCTTCTCTTTGAAAGCTACAATTCTCTTTTCCTTTTTCTTAGGTAATAATATTTCTGCCATTTCATTAATAAATCTTGATGGAAGCATATAGCTTTGACTTCCAAACAAAAATCTATTTTCAGCATTAGATAAATATAACCTTTTTTTAGCCCTTGTTATACCGACATAACAAATACGTCTCTCTTCTTCTATCTCAGAATCCTTTATACAGCTAGCTGATGGAAAAATACCTTCTTCCATAGCCACCATAAATACATCTTTAAACTCTAATCCTTTGACCTGATGATATGTACTTAATCTTACACAATTATCATTATCAATATCATCATCGCTATCAGTTCTTAAAGATAAATCTGCTAGCAATTGTTCTAATTTGGCTAAGTTATCACCTTCATAAAAATCCTCAGCCTCTTTAAGAACGCTCTTTAATTCTTTTAGATTATCAATTCTATCTTCATAGGAATCTTCATCTTTTTTTAAATATTCAATATAACCTGTTTCATCTAAAATTAAATCTAACAATTTAGGTAATGGCATATTATTAACTAAAGAATTTAAATATAAAATTTTAGTTTTAAAGTTTTTTAATGCTTCCACTCCTATTCCACTACCTACATTTTGATCTATGGCTTTAAATAAAGATATTTTATTATCATTGGCTAATATTCGTAATTTATTAATTAAAGATGGTCCAATTTTACGTTTAGGTTCATTAATAATCCTTTGAAATGAAAAATCATCATCTTGATTTACTATAACTCGTAAATAGGCTATGGCATCCTTTATTTCCTTTCTAGCAAAAAATGATAACCCGCCATATATTTTATATGGAATTTGATAGCGAACCAACATATCCTCAAAATTTCTAGAAATGTAGTTTGCCCTATATAATATAGCAATGTCATTATAACTATCACCTTTTAATACCAATTCTTTAATTTGGTCAATTACAAACATTACTTCCTCATAACTAGTATTGGCATGAAAATAAACAGGGTTATCTCCTTCGTTTTGATTAGAAAACATTACCTTTTTGATTTGATTTGGATTGTTTTTTATAACCTCATTGGCTAATGCTAAAATTTGCGACGTTGAACGATAATTTTCCTCTAATAAAATCAATTTATGCTCTAAAAAATCTTGTCTAAAACGATTTATGTTTTCAATTTTAGCGCCTCTAAAGGAATAAATGGATTGAAAATCATCTCCGACAACAAATAAATTATGATATCTACTTGCAAGCATAAAAATTAAATTATATTGCAAGGTATTTGTATCTTGAAATTCATCCACTAAAATATATTGAAATTTATTTTGATACTTTTGTAATATATCAGGATTCTTTTTAAATAACTCAATGGTTTTAATAATTAAATCATCAAAATCTAAAAGATTATTTTCCTTTAAATATGTATTGTATCTACTATTAACAAGCATGTAACAATTATTTAAAGCTGGGTCTGATATTGAGAAGTCTATAAAATTCTTACTTTTAGAAATTAAATTACGAATTTCTTTAGGCTTATAATCATCAATATCCAATTCCTTCATAATATCTTTAACTATTTTAATTGAATCTTCATCATCTATGATTATAAACGACTTTGTATATGGCTGTAAAGCTGTAATTTCTAGTCTTAACAATCTACTACAAAAAGAATGAAATGTAGAAACCCACATAAATTTTGTTTCGATATTAAGCATTTTTTGAATTCTATCCTTCATTTCTTTACTTGCCTTATTAGTAAATGTCACCGCAAGAATTTGAGATGATGGAATACCAAGATCAGCAATTAAATGAGCTATCCTAGTTGTAAGAACTTTAGTTTTACCACTACCAGCACCAGCCATAACCATAACAGGACCTTCTGTTGTCATTACAGCTTCTTTTTGATTTTTATTTAATCCTCCTAAAATATCCATCAGCATAACCTTAATCAAATTAATAATAAAATGATTAATCCTTTCTCCTATAAATTATAGGTTATTATATTTTTCGATAAATTCCTCATATGTAGTCATTCTATCTGTATAGCTTCCATCATTATTAAAACAAATAATTCTATTAGCAACGGTTTGCAATAGCTCAGCATCATGTGAAGAAAATAAAATGTTGCCTTTGAAATTACTCATGCCTTCATTTAAAGCTGTAATGGATTCCAAATCAAGATGATTTGTAGGATCTTCAAATAATAAAATATTTGGTGATTCTAACATAATTTTAGCGAACATACATCTAACCTTTTCTCCACCAGATAAAACATTACACTTTTTCAATGATTCATCGCCGCTAAATAACATTCTACCAAGCCAACCACGAATAAAGCTTTCTGTTTGATCATCTTTAGAATATTGTCTAAGCCAATCAATTAAGGAAAGCTCCTTATCAAAATATTGTCTATTATCTTGAGGTAAAAAGCCGATAGAGGTTGTGATTCCCCATTTAAATTTCCCAGTATAATCAGTGTCATTACCACTTAAAATATTAAATAAAGCCGTAATTTGATGGGTGTTTTCTGATAAAAAAGCAATTTTATCATTTTTATTAACAGTAAAACTTAGATTTTCAAAAACACCCTTTTTAGTAAGCTTATCGACAAATAAGATGTCATTTCCAACCTCACGATTTGGCTTAAAGCCGATATATGGATATCTACGAGAAGAAGGCTCAATATCATCTATTGTTATTTTATCTAATAATTTTTTTCTACTTGTAGCTTGTCTTGATTTTGACTTATTAGCTGAAAATCTAGCAATAAATTCTTGTAGCTCTTTAATTTTTTGTTCTGCCTTTTTATTTTGATCTTTAGCCTGTTGTAAAGCCAATTGGCTAGACTCATACCAAAACTCATAATTACCAACATATAATTTAATCTTACCAAAATCGACATCACAAATATGTGTACACACGTTATTTAAAAAATGACGATCATGAGAAACAATTAAAACTGTATTTTCAAAATTAAGTAAAAAGTTTTCTAGCCATCTAGTTGATTTATAATCAAGATTGTTTGTCGGTTCATCTAATAATAAAATATCAGGATTTCCAAATAATGCTTGAGCTAATAATACTTTTATTTTAAGTTTAGCATCCAAATTTCCCATTAGCATATTATGATATTTACTTTCAACACCAATTCCATTTAAAAGGCTTTCGGCATCAGACTCAGCTTCCCAACCACCTAACTCTTGAAATTCACCTTCGAGTTTAGCAGCTAATATACCATCTTCGTCAGTAAAATCCTCTTTAGCGTATAGTTCATCCTTTTCTTTCATTATTTCTATAAGACGCTTATGGCCTAATAAAACCGTATTTAAAACAGTTTCATTATTAAAAGCATTTTGGTCTTGTTTTAGTATACTCATTCTTTCATTTTTATCAAGTAAAACTTCACCAGTAGTTGATTGAATTTCACCAGATAAAACCTTTAAGAATGTTGATTTACCAGCTCCATTTGCCCCTATAATACCATAGCAATTTCCTTTTGTAAATGTTATATCAACATGCTCAAATAGCTTTCTTGAGCCATATTGTAAACCTAAATTAATAGTCTTTAGCATAATGTCCTCCTTACGTGATGAAAGGGCTGTCAATGACAGTCCTCTTTTTATAATTTAAATGATGATTTTAAACCACATGTTCTATTAAATACTAATTTATCTGATGTAGAATCTGTATCAGTAGTATAATAGCCATTTCTAATAAATTGATAATGATCTAGTGGTTTCGTATTTTTTAAAGATTCTTCAGCATAACCATTATGGATACTTAAAGAATTTGGATTTAATCTTTGCATAAAATCTAAGTCTTTATTTTCTTCAGTTTCATCAACCATTAAAGGTTCAAACAATCTAAACTCAGTTGGAATAGCCGTAGTTGCTTCAACAAAATGAATATTTCCATTTGGTTTTCTACCGTCAAAGCCACTTCCTGATTTAGTACTTGGATCATAAGTAGCATGAACTAATATTACATTACCATTAGCATCTTTCTCTACAGATGTGGCAGTAATAAAATAAGCATGCATTAACCTAACCTCAACCCCTAATGCCAATCTTTTCCATTTCTTATTAGGCTTTTGTTCAATAAAATCATCCTTTTCAATGTAAACCTCTTTAGAGAAAGCTATCTTTCTTTCACCTAATTCTGGATTTTCAGCATTATTTGGACAAGATAGGTATTCAACCTGACCAGAAGGATAATTATCTATAATAACCTTTAAAGGATTAATTACAGCATTAGGACGTAGAGTTTTTAATTTTAAATCATTTCTTAATTCTTCATCCAATTGTTCTGAATCTACAGTTGAATTAACCCTTGATAAGCCTGTTGCTAAAATAAAATTGCGAATACTATCTGGTGTAAAGCCCCTTCTACGCAAACCACATAGTGTTGGCATTCTAGGGTCATCATAGCCACTAACCTTTTTAGCATCAACAAGAGCACGTAAATATCTTTTTGACATAATAGTATTAGTTATATTAAGTCTACCAAACTCATATTGGTGAGGCACATGCTCCATCTCACATTTTTCTATAAACCAATCATATAAAATACGATGATTATCATATTCTAGTGAACATAATGAATGAGTTACTCCTTCAAATGAATCTTGAAGTGGATGAGCAAAATCATACATTGGATAAATACACCATTTATTTCCCTGACGATGATGCTTAATATGTAATATTCTATACATAGCAGGATCACGCATATTAATATTAGGATGAGCCATATCTATCTTAGCACGCAATGTCTTTTCGCCCTCAGCAAATTTGCCAGCCCTCATTTGAGCAAAAAGCTCTAAATTCTCCTCAACTGTTCTATTTCGATATGGGGAATTAATACCAGGTTCAGTTAGTGTACCACGATATTTACTCATTTCCTCTTGAGATAAATCATCAACATAAGCTAGTCCTTTTTTTATTAGAAGAATAGCTTTTTCATAGGTTTTTTCAAAATAATCTGAACCATATAAAATTTTATCTGGCTTATATCCTAACCATGCTAAATCATTAATTATTCCATCAACAAACTCTTGATCCTCTTTAGCAGGGTTTGTATCATCAAATCTTAAATTAGTTTTACCATTAAAGGCTTTAGCAAGCTCAAAATTTGTTATGATAGCTCTTGCATGTCCAATATGCAAATATGCATTAGGCTCTGGTGGAAATCTAGTAACAATCTCCTTAACTCTACCAGAATCTAAATCATTTTGCATAATGGTTTTTATAAAATTATTTATTTCTGCCATAAAATCACCTATATCCTTACTAACTATTTAAAATACTACCTAAAATTACAATTTATTATATAACAAATCACTAAAAAACACTATACCCTATTTACTTTGAAGTTCTAATGAGGCACAAGCGTTTAACGTTAAATCCGCTACAGTTGGATCCTTTTTATATTGATAATATCCTGCTACTGCTATCATGGCAGCATTATCAGTACAATATTTTATGGAAGGAATACAAATATTGTAATCTTGTGGTGCTTCTTTTAAAAATCTTTCCTTAAGACCCTTATTAGCTGATACGCCACCAGCTACTATAATATTTTTAATGTTATCCTTTTTTGCTAATTGCAATGTCTTTCTGACTAAAACCTCAGTGACGCTATCTTGAAATGATGCACATAAATCATTAACATTAACGTCCTGATTTCTTTGATGTAGGTTATGAACTAAATTAATAACAGCACTTTTTAAGCCTGAAAAAGAAAAGTTGTAACTACCATCATCTAAATAAACTCTAGGCAAATGATAGCTATCACATCCTAAATGAGCTAGTCTATCAACATGAGGACCACCTGGATATGGTAATCCTACAACTCTTGCAACCTTATCGTAGGCCTCACCGACGGCATCATCTAAAGTTTCACCAACTATTTCAAATTGGAAGTAATCCTTCATATAAATTAATTCAGTATTTCCACCAGATACTAAAAGAGCAATTAGTGGGAATTTCATTTCATGCTCAATAGCATTGGCATAAATATGACCAGCTAAATGATGTACTCCAATAATTGGCTTATTATACATCATAGCAAATGTCTTTGCCGCATTCAAGCCAACCAATAATGACCCAATTAAACCTGGTCCTTGAGTAACTGCCACTAAATCTATATCTTCAGGTTTAACACCAGCCACCCTAAATGCTTCTTGAAACACTAGAGTAATTTGATAAACATGATGTCGTGATGCTATTTCCGGTACAACTCCACCGAAGCGTTCATGAATTTTTATTTGAGAATTTATTACGTTAGCTAAAACCTCTTTACCATCCTTAACAATGGCAACAGATGTCTCATCACAACTACTTTCTACGCCTAATACTAACATCTTAGTCCCTCCTTATATCTTTAAAATCTAGTCTAATAATTTTATTCAAATCATTAGGATTCATTTCTATTTGTACTCCTATTTTACCACCTGAAAAAATTATTTTATCATATGATAAAGCTGTTATATCAACAATTGTAGGATAAGCCTTTTTCATTCCTATAGGACTACAGCCACCTCTTACGTAGCCTGTAATTGCCAATAAATCCTTAACCATAACCATTTCTAAAGACTTCACTTTGAATTCTTTAGCTGCCTTTTTTAAATCTAATTCATCTAAAACTGGTACAACGCATACATAATATTGCTTTGTATTAGAAACTAAAACTAAAGTTTTAAACACTTGCTTAGGGTTTTGGTGTAATAAACTGGCTACAGTTTGACCATCAACACAAACGCCTTCTTCATGGGGATATTCATAGGTATTAAAATTAATTTTCTTTTGCTGTAATATACGCATAGCATTTGTCTTATCCATAAAAATTCTCCTAAACTATTCAAAGTTCTTTTGTAAAACTAAAGCATCCTCTAAATTGGAGTAATACTGTTTTCTAACTAATATCTTTAAAAAGCCATACTTTTCATATAAACATAAAGCCGCTAAATTGCTTCTTCTTACCTCTAAAATAGCACTTTTCATGCCAATTTGCCTATGTGTAGTAAAAATATGATTTAATAGGCTACTAGCTATCTTTTTTCTTCGATATTCCTTAGCAACACAAAAATTCATTATTTCTAATATTTCACCATCAAACGTAACAGAAATATAACCAATGATTTTGTTATCAATTTCATAAACATAAGCCTTGACAAAATCATTTCCAATCATATTTTCAAGCATACTTTTACCAAGGGTAGTTCCTAACGATTCTTGCTCTAATAAAATAACATTATCAATGTCATTTACTTGTAATTGCCTAATCATTTTAAATTTCTTTCTGCTTCTGTTTCTCTTAAATAATTAGGGACAAGTAAATCAGGATTTTGACATAAAATTGAATTGTTCATACAAAAAAAGGCATCAACTTTTATATCATCATCTGTAACTATGAAATCAGCTTCATAGCTCGATAGTTCATCATATGAATATAATCCTTCTTTTAAAACATATTGAGATTTGTTATAATCAAAAACCATTGCAAAGGCATTATTTCTTCTAGCATCTATCATTACCTTACAAATTCCACTATAGCCACTTGAAATTAATTTTAAGGTTGATATCGTATATAAATCTATTTTCTTAAAACTTGAAATCATTTTACATACTGTTACAGCCATTCTAACCCCAGTATATGAGCCTGGTCCAATGCCACAAACAACCCTATCCAAGCAATCAACTGTCATATTATTTTCTTTTAAGCCCTCATCGATTGTAGCAACTATATTTTTAGCATGATCATTTTTACCAGCAATATATTTTTCAAATACTAGTTTATTATCATATATAATTGATATATATAAATTTTTAGTAGAAGAATCTACAATTAAGCAGTTCATTTTAATACCTCCTCTAAATCTTTATAGCGATCTCCAACGAAAGTTATTTCAATACTTCTATTGCTTTCACCTGTTAGCTTCAAAGAAACCTTAATATATTCATCTGGAATTAATTCCTTAACCTGATAAGGCCATTCTATTACACAAATGCCATCAGATTGAATGTATTCTTCTAAATCAAAATCTTGATTTAATCCATCTAATCTATATAAATCTAAATGATATAAGGTGAATTCATCACCTCTATATTCCTTAACAATTGTAAAAGTCGGAGAATTAATGATTTTTTTTACACCAATTGCTTTACCAATTCCTTTTGTAAAAGTTGTTTTTCCAGCAGATAAATCACCAGTAAGTAATACAACATCACCAGGCTTTAATAGTTTACCTAATTTTTCTCCAACAGCAATAGTTTCCTCTTGATTTTTTGTAATAAATGTTTTCATATAAATCACCAGTCTATATTATACCACCATTGACTAATTAATTAAAATGAAAAATTAAATAAAAAAGTCCTACATATTGTAGAACCATTTTATTTAAAAGCTTAATACCTTGTCTTCTTCTTTTTTCAATTTACTAATCTTATGAGCATGAAGAATAACAACATCATCGTTTGCTAAATCAGAATGTTCATGATGGACACTGCATTCTAAATATATGCAGTCACCAACACTAACAGAAACATCAGTCAAATTTTTAACTTCATAACCCAAAAATTGAATATCAGCCTCACAGCACGTCATTACCCTACGTCCTATGACAAAAGTTTTATCATTAAGATCATAAACAAATGCTTTAAATTTAAATATCTTATTCATATATTTTTGATAATGATCAAAAACATCTATATACCAAGTTGGGTATACATCTTCTTCAAAGCTAATCTCATTTTTAGATAAATCATAAGGTAAATCCTCATCTAACATGGCTGTAAGTCTTCCATTAGCACCCTCAAATGCAATCTGTGCTTGTTGGTTTAAACCTCTTACCCATCTTCGATAACTTGATAACTCTTTAATTCCATCACAACGATTAAAAATTACTAAAGAAGAATCTTTTAACATACTTTGAAAAATTTTACGCATATTATTAAACATTACTTTAAATGTTTGAGCATCAATCATTGTAATTTGTTGATAAATAACCATGTAGCTTGGGAAATCCTGTTTCTCAAAATCAAAAAAGCTATTATATTCTATAACATACTGATTAGCCCTATAGATATTATCAATATTTCGCATAAATTCAGGTGTGAATTCATCTTGGTCTTCTATATATTCAACATGAACTTGATATTTATCACACCATTTTTCATCATATTCTATTTCTCCCTGCTCACATGCAATAATAACTGTAGAATTATCCTGATAGTCAGGATTATTTTCAATTATTTCCTTAATTATAGTTGTTTTTCCACTATCTAAAAATCCATTTAAAATAAATAAAGGTACTTCTTTCATTGTTATCTTCCTTTAAAATAAGTTTTTAATTTCTTTTTCATCTATATGAGCACCTATAACTACTATTTTTCCCATTGGGATAGCCTTATAGTCTTCTATTTCAACCTCTTCAGGAGTTAAATTAAATACATGCCAATTACCATCAGTATCTTGAATAATACCCTTAGCTCTTACAATTTGTCCATACGAACCATTAGCCATATTATTTAATACTTTATTTAATTCATTCAAGTTATATTTCTTAACGGTCTCAATTCCAACTGAATTAAATACTTCATCAGCGTGATGGTGATGTCCACAGCCACATTCTCCATCTTCATCGTGGTGATGATGTCCACAGCCACATTCTCCATCTTCATCGTGGTGATGATGTCCACAGCCACATTCTCCATCTTCATCGTGGTGATGATGTCCACAACCGCATTCTTCATCATCATCGTGGTGATGATGTCCGCAGCCACACTCTTCATCATCATTCAAGTCATGAATCAAATTAATATCAAAGCCTTCATATGCCTTTAATAAATCTTCATCACTTAGCTTATCTATTGGAGTAGTGATAACTACACAATGATTATTATGTTTTCTAATAATGTCTAAAGCATTAGATGCATTTTCTTCTTTAACAATATCCATTCTACTTAAAACGACAGTTTGAGCATTTTGAATTTGATCAATAAAAAATTCACCAAAATTTTTATCATACATTTTAGCCTTTTTAGCATCTACCATACATACTAATGAATTAATATAATCACTTAATCCAGCAGATTGAATTGCCTTAATAACATCTGATAGTTTTCCAACTCCTGATGGTTCAATCAAAATTCTATCAGGATTAAATTTATTTATAACTTCATTTAATGATTTAGAAAAATCACCAACTAAAGAACAGCATATACAGCCTTGTGATAGTTCTTTAACCTCAATTTTAGAATCCTTTAATAAATCTGTATCTATTGATACATCACCATATTCATTTTCTATAAGTACAACTTTTTCATCTTTTAAATTTGTATTTAAAAGTCGCTTGATAAATGTTGTTTTACCTGCTCCTAAAAAACCTGATATTACATCTATTTTCAACATATAAATTACCTTCTTTCAAGTACATATTATAACGCAAAAATAAATTTTTCTCAATCATTTACCTTTAAAAGAATTTCAAAAGAAAAAGAGGAAATCAATTCCTCTATTCTGGCATATTTCTCATTGCCTCTTGACGACGTTTTCTTTCCTCATAGGCCTGTCTAAGCATTTTTATATCTCTTAAACACTCAGCTACCTTCGCTCCATCACCAATGGCTTTATAATAATTCATTGCGGCAGCATAATTTTTTCTCGCTAAAAGCTTATCTGCTTGATTTTTTAGTTTAGCCCTTGCCTGAGCCTTAGATTGTTCAGAAGTCTTAGGATCGTTTAATACCTCACAATAAATATCAAATCCTTCTCTAGTCCTACGCATTTTAGAATCGTATGCCCAAGAAGTCTCATATAGATAACCTAAATTATATAAAGCATCAGGATTACCGTATTCTATCGCAAGTTTTAAATATTTTTCGGCAAACTCAAGATTTTTAGTTTGTGTATATAGCCATCCCAAATTATTACAAATCTGACCTTGTGAATCTTGGTCTGTTAATGGTAAACAAATAGAATAATAATTGATTGCTTTATCACAATTCATAAGCTGACTATATGCGGCAGCAATCTTCTCCTTAACCACTAAATCGTGAATTTTAAATACCTTTAATAGCAAACACAAAGCCCATACATATTCACCCTTATTATATAATGAAATAGCTTCCTTTTTTAACTTATTACGATTAAATATTGAAACGCCTATCTTATATCCTCCAACCATAACACAACAGATATCATTTGCTAAAGCTGTTAATGGATATCCTTCCTTACATTCAATTTCATTTAATGTATATTTATTTTGATAAGTTGATTTATTTATAAATACTGTAACAATCTGACACAAATTATTAGCCTTAACAATTTCATAAAGATAATCTCGATAATCAAAATCCTCGGAAATATGAAGTATAACTAAACATGCACTATTTTTTATATCATTTAAAATAGCTGAATCCTTTAATGCAACCTTTTGATATAAATGCGTTTCAACGTGTTTATCTTCAAGTAAAGCCTGAAGCTGATTAGCCATCTCTTCATCTTGAGGCAAATAAACTAATGTTATATATTTTTTCATCCAATAATCCTCCCCCACGTTAAAATATTAGAATAACCTTAAGAGAATTATATCATATATTACTATTTTTTTGCAATCGTTTTCATAAGAAAAAATAACCCTTGACATTAGTTTTCGCTATTTTTTTACAATTATTTAATAATATATTGTTTTACTTGCTATCTTATCTCGCAAATATCTATAGAAATAGGCTATTAAATATGGTAAGTTTTCTATTATAATGACTATCAAAATCATTATAATGCTATATGCCCACACATAATCGTAAGCAATTAAATCGGAATACAAAATGATTGCCTCTCCCAAAGTATTCTTTACACCAGCTAAAAATTCAGCCATAATAACAACCTTTATTCCAATTCCAATAGCTGATATAAATGATAGCTTAATAGAATTAATAATCAAAGGAAAATGCACTTTTGTTAGAACTAAAAGGTTAATTTTACTATTTAAACGCCAAAAATCCATCAAGCTCTTATCAATATTAATTATTCCTTCACAAAAACCTTCATAAATTATTGGCATTACCATAATGGTACATACAAAATATGGGGTTTTATTTAAACCTGCTATAATCATAATTATAACTATACAACTAGCAAGGGGAATACTTCTTAAAATAGTTATCCAAGGCTTTAAAAATACCCTTACATATTTAAATAAACCACCAAGAACTCCTAAAATCATTCCAAGAATAAAGCTTATCACTAAAGAAATTAATAAATTTAAGATTGTATTGCCTATGTATAAATAGGTTTTATAATCCTTTATAACATCAAAAAAAGCTGTTAATATTTTTTTTACTGATGGAAATATAAAGGTATTATTTATATATAAACTTAAAAGCTCAATAACTACAAATATAATTAAAATTGATAATAAATAAATTAATACTCTTTTTATAGTACTATTCATAATAGAAGCTTTGTTCAGGGGTAGCACCTCCAAATAGAGCTGGATTTAATGATACCACTTTTTCAATATCAGCTACTACATCTTTAGCCTTTTTATAATTAATATTGGAATTAGGTATAGCTGTTATTAATGCCTGTTTAGAGCCCCCTAATCCTAATTCCTCAGCATATTGGGCAATTTGTTCAGTATTAGTGGCACATAAAGAACAAGAATTTTCTAGATCTTTTAAGAAGTTATCAATAGCTTTCTTATCCTCTTCTACGGTTTGTATATTAACAAAGCAACCAGCCTGAGGATATGAATTTGAACCGCTTGCAGCCTCATATAGCTGTTGAATAGAAATAGAGTTTATTTTAGAATTTTGACTTTTAGCCTGTGAAAGAGCTGGTTCTGCTACTAAAACAATAGCATTTTCATCTGCTAAAAGCTGTTGAACTGTCAATTGTGTAGAACCTAGATAACTAATATTATTACAAACAATATCATTACTAGATAGAACATATTTTACAATGGCATCATTAATAGTGCCTTGGCCAAAAAATATTACATCTGCTCCATTTAAATCTGCTAGTTTAAAATCAGCCTTTTGAGATGCCAAATATAAATTACCCCAAGTAATTACTGAAGCTAGCAAATAATTAGGTTGAGACTTATACATAGTAGCACCTAAATTTACAGGTGCTACTATAATATCAGCCTCCTTAGTAGCAAAGGCAGCTTTTAAAGCATCTGCTGTTTTATTAACCTCAATATTATAATTATTTTCATTATAAAATAAATCAGCTAAGGCGATACCTGGAGCTCCATTTGGAGCTATAATATTTAACTCTCGCTCAGTTTTACTACATGCAACACATAGCATTAAGATTAATCCTACCAAAACAAATAAAATTTTTTTCATTTTAAATCATCCTTTCATAGCTAAACAATATTTATATTTAATCTTTTGTCCATTTGTATATTATAACTTAAATAATAAAAAAAATATGTAATATTTCTTACAACAATTTTTTGTTTAATGAATATCACATATTTTAATTTGATTTTTTTAGATTACATTACTAACTTTAAAATTTATGCTATAATGTAACCATATTTAGAAAGGAACTACTTAATATGATTAGAATTTCCAAAAATCATGATGCTTTCAAAAAAATAAAAAACATTATTAAAACAAACCAATATAAAAACTTAACTATTGCCGATGACTTGCAAATTTTAAAAATAGTTGATGCTTATAACTTACAAATTGACACCCTATTGTACTGCTATGATGTAACTTTTCATGATGATACATACAAGTTATTACAATCCTTAATCAAAAAATCTAAAGAGGTTTATGAAATATCAATGCAAAGTTTTCAATCACTAGCTTTAAAAGAAAATCATGCTGGTATAATTGCCTCCGTTATAATACCAGAGTATACTATTGAGCAATTTAAAACTAAAAAATTTTTATTTGTTCTCGATAGCCTAGAAATACCTGGCAATATAGGAACAATCCTTAGAACACTTAATAGTATTAATATTGATGGTGTAATACTAGTTGATAGCATATCTAAACTATATAATTCAAAATTAACAATAGCCTCAAGAGGATGCAATTTAATTGTCCCAACATTATCATTATCATATGATATGGCACAATCTTTTTTACAAGATAATAATTTTGAAATATATCTAGGAGAACCAAATCTAGGTGAAAATTATACAGAATATAATTACGATAATAAAATAGCCATTGTTGTAGGAAATGAAAGATTTGGAATCAATAGTGATTGGTATAATCACAACCATAAAAAGGTATTTATTCCTATGGAAGGAGATCAAAATAGTTTAAATGTAGGTGTAGCTGCCTCTATTTTAGCATATGAGGCATATATGAAAAGAAAGTTTAAAATTAAAAGATAAACCACTAGCAAAAAAGCATTAGCACTGATAGTCCAATTAGGATTAGAAGTGGCGATATAAGTATGCCATATTTTACGAAATCAAAAAAATTAAATTTCACATTTGCTTTTTTTAAAACATCCATCCACATTATTCCCGCTAAGGCACCAATTGGAGTAAGGTAGGCTCCTAAATTACTAGCCATTATAGTTGCATAAATTGACTGATTTATAAATAATTGATTGGAATTGTAAATAATTCTTTCGAACATAACGCTCATAGGTATATTATTTAAAATATTACAAGCTATAAAGGCAGTAAAGCCATAACCATAGGTTGTTGATACTTTATTAGTAGCAAATTTATCAAATAGATTGGATATTTCTACTATTACACCCTGTGATTCTAGACTTAAAACAATAATAAACATACAAATTATAAATGGAATTAAACTCCAAGGCAAACGTTTAATGGCATGTAATAAAATAAAATCCTGCTCTTTTATTAAATATATTAATAATATTACAATTAGTGATAAAGCAAAAATCATTGCTATTAGCCACATTTCAATTTGAATATATGAAGCTATAGCCAATAATATAGTGCATAGCCCTAAATGTATTAACCCTATAATTGTCACAAACTTATTCATACCAGTTGGTAATATTTCAATGCTATCAGATTCTAAAGGTATAGATAAAGGCTTTCTAAAAATTAACATCAATAATACAAAAGCCATAACACCAACAACTATTGTTGGTATAACCATCACTGAAAAATAGCTAAAAAAAGCAATATTATAGGACTGAGCTAAATAAATATTTGTAGGATTACCTATAATAAGCATCATTGACCATGTGTTGGCAAAAATAAATTCACCAACTAAATAAGGAATAGGATTTATCTTGGCATGCTTTGAAAAATAACAAATAAATGGTGTAAAAGTCAAAATGACAATGTCATTTGAAGTAAAAATGGTTAAAATTGATACTATAATGGCAATGGATAAAAAAAGTTTTTTTTGGCTTCCTTTTGTAACTCTCGTAGTATATAAAGCACATCTTTGAAAAAAACCTGCTTCATCTAATACAATTGATAAAAAACTGATTGACAAGAATAAAACTAATATTTTGATAGGATTAATGGCAGAATCATTAATAAATGATTGACCTACTGTTTTTAAATCCACCTTAGAAAAGATAAATAAAAAAATAACACCTATAATTGGAACCATCCAAAATGTTTGTAGTTCCAATTTTTTTATTCTAATAGATGGTTTAACTATAATCATTGTAACCAAAAGTAAAATAGTACAAAGACTTATTATTATTGTAGTAAGCATAACTATCACCTCAAAACCTAAATGAGTATAACATAATTTTCTCTTTTTTTAAATATATTAAAAAAAATATCTTTAAAAGGTTATCGCCTTTTAAAGATATTTCAATACTAAATATTTTCTACTGCTTCATTACATAGTTTTATAAAGCTGTCAGCATCTAAGGAAGCTCCACCAACTAAACCACCATCTATATTTGGTTGGGCCATAAGCTCTTCTATAGTTTTAGTTGATACTGAACCACCATATAAAATTCTAATCTTTTCAGCTTCAAAATCAGAATAAAGCTTTTTAATTAAATTACGAATATATGCACAAGCATCATTAGCCATAACACTTGAAGCTACCTTACCTGTACCTATTGCCCAAATAGGCTCATAGGCTATAACTACGTTATCAATATCTTCTTTAGATACATTTTCTAAAGCCAAAGTAACTTGTCTTTCCAAAACGTTATTAGTTAAATTTTCTTCTCTTTCTTGTAAAGATTCACCAACACAAACTATAGGTTTTAAGTTTTTTTCTAAAGCCTTTAAAACTTTTTGATTGACAGTAAAATCAGTCTCATTATAATACTGTCTTCTTTCGCTATGACCAATGATAACATATTCAACACCAGTTGTTTGAAGCATTGATGCCGAAATTTCTCCCGTAAAAGCACCACTGTCATTTTGATGCATGTTTTGAGCGCCAATTCTTAAATTATCACCCTGTCTTTTAACAAGATCACGCAAAATGATTGCAGGGGCACAAATGATAGAATCTAATTTGTCTTTAGCTGGAAGCTTGTCAACTACAGAATAAATAAACTGTAAAGCTTCATCTCGGGTCTTGTTCATTTTCCAGTTCCCAGCTATAATTGGTTTTCTCACAATCAAAACTCTCCTTTTGTTATTTTGTTAAAATGGAAGCTATATCTTGGATCGCAGCCTCGGCTTGATCTCCTGTTGCTTCAATTATAACATTTTCACCACTAGGAATTGCCAAAGACATTAATCCTAATATAGATTTAACATCGATAGTTTTATTATTGTAATGTAAATTGATGTCAACAGAATACTTAGATGCAGCTTGAACTACCTTTGCTGCTAAACTAGCATGTAATCCTACTGTACTCTTTACCACAATTTGCTTTTCCATAAATAGTCTCCTCCAAAATTATAATTTTTTTATATATTATCTACACAAGTAATACCTGGAAGCTCTTTACCCTCTAAGTATTCTAAAGAAGCTCCACCACCTGTTGAGATATGGCTCATTTTGTCTGCATATCCTAAAGATTCTGCAGCTGCGGCTGAATCACCACCACCGATAATAGTATTAGCATCTTTTAAATTTGCTAATAACTCACATACACCAATTGTACCAGCAGCATAATTTTTCATTTCGAATACACCCATTGGTCCATTCCAAACTACAGTCTTAGCGCCATCTAATTCTTTAGCAAATAATTCTAATGTTTTAGGTCCAATATCTAGTCCCATATCGTCATCAGCAAAATCATCTACTGACTTAACTACACCCTTAACATCTTCAAATGCCTTATTAACAACTGCATCAACTGGTAAAACAAGCTTTCCGTTAGCCTTTTGAAGTAATTCATTAGCTAAATCTAGCTTATCATCCTCACATCTTGATGTACCAATATTCTTTCCCATTGCCTTCAAGAAGGTAAACATCATGGCACCACCAATTAATACCTTATCAGCCTTTTGAAGTAATGCTTCAATAACACCAATCTTATCTGATACCTTAGAACCACCTAAGATTGCTATATATGGACGAACTGGATTGTCAACAGCACCACCGATATATTTAATCTCTTTTTCTAAAAGGAATCCAGCAGCTGTCTCACTTACATTAGCAGCAATACCAACATTTGAAGCAGCTGCACGATGAGCTGTTCCAAAAGCATCATTTACAAAAACATCACCTAAAGATGCCCAATATTTTCCTAACTCTGGATCATTTTTTGATTCCTTTTTACCATCTAAATCTTCATATCTTGTATTTTGGAACATTAAGATTTCGCCCTCTTTTAAATTTTTAGCTGCATCTTCAAGTTCCTTACCTCTTGTTGCATTTACAAATTTAACAGGTTTCTTGATTAATTCCTCTAAACGTTTTGCTACAGGAGTAATATCATTTTTCTTTAAATCTGCTTCTTCTTTAATACGGCCTAGATGTGAAAAAACAATTGCCTTTCCACCATGATTAATTACATACTCAATAGTTGGAAGTGCTGCACGAATACGTGTATCATCTGTTATCACACCATCCTTCATAGGTACATTAAAGTCAACTCTTATAAGAACCTTCTTACCTTTTACATTCAAATCTGAAACAATTTTCTTAGCCATTTTAAAAATCCTCCAATAAATAATTCGCTAATTTATTATTCATAGTAATTATAGCACATTTTTTTAATAATATACAATACTACTTTTTTAAAACGCTTTAATTCAAAATTTTTAATATCATATAAAAAATATCTTCAAAATAGCTTCATAGCTTTATGACAAAATATTTTAAATTTTGTACCTTTAAGCTAATCAAACTATCATGAAGATATCTAAAACTTTAATCTATTTTTTATTTTTCAAACTTTTATCTTTATAAATAATGCAACGCATAGCGTTTAATACTGCTATAACGCATACACCAACATCAGCTACAATAGCCAACCACATATTAGCTAAACCTATAGCACTTAAAAGTAAAACCAAAACCTTAACAAATATGGCAAATACTATGTTTTCTAAAACAATAGCAATTGTTTTCTTGGCTATTTTCTTACTTACAAGTAATCCATTTAGATCATCATACATTAAAACAACATCAGAAGCCTCTATCGCACTATCACTACCAATTGCTCCCATAGATATTCCTATATCAGCTCTCATTAAGCTTGGTGCGTCATTGATTCCATCACCAACAAAGGCAACTACGTCATTTTTATTTTTATTTTTTATAATATTTTCAAGCTTTTCAACCTTATTTTGTGGTAAAAGCTGAGAATAGCACTCTTTAATATTAAGCTTATCCCTAACGTTTTTGGCCACTAAATCATTATCGCCTGTAAGCATAATGGTATTGCATCCAAGACTATTCAAATCAGAAATAGCCTTATAAGTAGTTTCCTTAATCTGGTCAGAAATTAAAATACTACCCATAAACTCATTATTTTTAGCAACATAAACAACTGTTCCGACCCCATTATTTGGCTTAAAATTAATATTATATTTTTCCATTAATTTTTGATTGCCAACTAAAATGTTTTCCTCTTGAACTACTAAACCATATCCTGGCAATTCCATTGCTTCATAGGTTGAGTTAATATTAGCATTAACCTTTTTTAATATACTTTTAGCTATTGGATGATTTGAATTTTTCTCAGCAATAGCTGCAATCTTTAAAACTTCATCCTCACTATATTTATCGCTTAATACTTCTGTAACCTCAAAATCACCCTTAGTTAATGTACCTGTTTTATCAAATATAAATATATTAGCCTTATTTAACATTTCTAAATAAGAGCCACCTTTAATTAAAATTCCATTTTTAGAAGCAGCTCCAATTCCGCAAAAGAAACTTAAAGGAACACTGATAACTAAAGCACAAGGGCAACTTACAACTAAAAATGTTAAAGCCCTAAAGATCCATTGACTCCATTGATTATCAAAGATAGGTGGTATAATACCTAATAACAAGGCTAGTCCTACTACTATAGGAGTGTAATATCTTGCAAATTTAGTAATAAATGCCTCAGCTTTAGCTTTTTTACCACCAACATTTTCTACTAAATCTAAAATTTTACTTACTGTAGAATCATAGTATTCCTTTGTAACCTTCATAATGAAGCTAGAACCAATATTTATACTTCCACTTAAAATACTATCTCCAGCACTAACATCAACAGGAATAGATTCACCGGTTAATGCCTTAGTATCTAAAGATGTATTTCCTTTTATAACGACTCCATCTAGAGGGATTTTTTCACCAACCTTTACTATTAATAAATCATCAATAGTAACATCCTCTGGTGCAACCTCAACCTCTTTATCATCAACAAGCTTAGTAGCCTTATCTGGTCTTATATCCATCAAATTAGCAATTGATTTTCTAGACTTATTGACAGCGTAATTTTGAAACAATTCACCAATTTGGTAAAATAACATTACTGCTACTGCCTCAAGGTATTCACCTATAGCAAAAGCACCAACTGTAGCCACTGTCATCAAGAAATTTTCATCCAAAAAATTTCCTCTAAAAATTTTTGTTATGCATTTGTAAACAATGTCATAGCCTACTATTAAATAAATTAAAATACTAATGGCAAGTACAACATACTCATTTAGTAATCCCAAAAGATTTAATATAAAGACAATAATAAAAGCAACAAGACCAACTAAAATACGAATAAGTGTAATCTTAAATTTAGACATAATTATAGGTCCTTTTATAAGCCATTGTATTCACATTCAGGATGAATCTTTTTAGTAGTCTTTTTTATTTGCTCTATTACCTCTTCTGAATTATTATCATCTAGTTCAAATAGAACCTTTTGAGCCATAAAATTAATTTGAACCTCATTGACTCCTTTAATTTTAGAAAGTGACTTTTCTAGCTTGGCAGCACAATTAGCACAATCTATTCCTTGAAACCTAACAATTTTTCTCATATATATTCCTCCTTCGATTAAATGTTTATTTAATCGTTTAATTACATTATACGCAAAATAATAATATTGTCAATACTATTATCAAATAAATAAAAAAATAAATCCAAAAAATATACTTATATAAGAAATTTTGTTTATAATTATATATTCTTGAAGCTCTTTGAAACATTGAATTAATTTCTATGTGATAACAATTAGTTAAAAAACAAATAAAGCTTATAACACAAAAGATAACCGAAAATATAACAAAAAATAACATATTACCACCACTATATTATATGACTAAGAGTACTTTTTTACCATTGTAGGATTAAAATAAAGTGGCATATTATATATTTCATATAAAATTTTTTTAGCCTCTAAGCTTCCTAAATGATAGCTTTTCTGCAAAAACTTAATCTTAGTTTGAAACGTATTTTTAGGCAATAAATTTAAAGTAGCACATTTATATAAAAATAATCCACTATCAATTTGATAATTTAATGTTAAATAAGATAAATAAATGTGTTGCCTTAAGGATTTAAAGTTAATTGGTAAATTTTTTAAATATTTACGATAATGAAAATAAAAAATTGCAGATTTTAAATAATCTTCATATAAATTATTATCAGTAAATTTTATATTAGTCTTTATTTTTTTTAATATATCCTTAGGATTTTCATAATTTAATCTTTTAATAATATTTTTATAAATGTTAAAGCTATCAACATAATAAAAGCTTAAATATTCTTTTGGTAGTACCTCTAAAGGTCTAGAATACTTTTTTATAAACTCCAGATATAAATCATTTTTTACATAATTCAATTCATAAAAGGTCATATTGTAAGAAGAAAGAATACTTATAAAATCCTTCTTTTGTTGCTGATGCCTATATCTAAAAATATAAACCTTCTCATAAAACACTTCACAATTAAATGATTGAAAATTTTCAATTGGAGCTATATCTATGTGAATGGTCCTTGAAGGCTTAATTTTATTAATAGCAGTAATTTCCTTTAAGGCCTTTTCATTTATTTCATTAATAAATTCCTTATAACAAAGATCATATTTTTTATTATCTAAAATAGGTTGGGGAATTTCTTCAATTAAATCAGCATTACTTCTATTTAATTCATTTAATATAAACTCACTATCAGAAAGTATATGAGTTAAATTAATAGTTGAATTTAGGGTTTGATTAGTTTCTAAGTTTTTATAATAATAACAAAGATTAGTTATACTTGCCTCAAAGAAATAGTAGGCCTTATATTTTTGCTCTATAGACAACAAATTTTCATCTATTTCATTAAAAAAACGATTATCATTCATTATAGTTTTTTTAAATATTTCTAAGGCTATATTTTGATTAATTTTATCTTCAAACATATAAGAATTCAAATGGATCACCATTAAACTATATGCAAAAAAATTTAAAATAATAAGGCATGACTTTAAAATAAAATACAAATTAATAGTCATGCCATTTTATTTGATTAAAGCTATTTTTTGAATATTAAAGCTATCTTCATTTTTATTATCCTTATCTAAGATTGCTAAAATTAAATAAATTTTATCCTTAGCTACAGTTACATCTAAGGTTTTATAAATACTAGGAAATATAACAAATCTTTTTGAAGTTATAGAATCCTCTATGCTTCCAATTAGCATCAAATCTCCTTTTTTAGTTTTTATTTCCTTAAAGTCGGTAAAGCTAACTAAATATCTGCCTTGAGCTTTGTATGTTGAATCATTTAAAAAGGTGGCTTTATATTTTCTTTGTAAAACATTAATATCATTAAATATATTATATTCTAAATTCATTCCTAAATATTTTAATTCCATTTCCTTTAAATAATTAAACTCATATTCATCTGTAGAGGCAATAACGCCTTGCATATGCTTGAAAAATATTTCATCTTCAACAGATGAATTATTCATCATAGTTTTTTTAGTAATTCCAAATATATCAAGAGCTCCAGCAAAAATCAAGGCTTGAAGTGACTGAGATGATAAAAATTGACAACGATGCTTAAAATCATTGAAATTTTTAAACTGTCCATTAGCTGTTCTCTCACTTACAATAGACTTAGCTAAAGAATCACCAATTGAAAAAATTGTATTTAAAGGCATAAAAAGTCCTAATTTTGTTATACAAAATTTTAATCCAGAAATATTTACATTTGGTTTATAGGTTATAACGCCTCGCTCTTTAGCATACTTGATATAGGAAATCAAGGTTTTAGAATTACCTATTGTATTATTTAATACATTAGCCATAAAAACATTGAAATAGTTGGCTTTAAAATATGCCATTTGATATGAAAGCATAGCATAAGAAACAGAGTGAGACCGATTAAATCCATAATTAGCAAATTTAAATATTAATTCATAGACTTCACTAGCGACATCATTAGAGTAACCCTTTTTAACAGCCTTATTTATAAAATCTTCCTTTAATGATTGTAAAATATCTATTGATTTTTTAGAAATTGCTCTACGTAATAAATCTGCCTCAGCCAAAGAATAGCCTGCAAATACCTGAGCTATCATCATTATTTGTTCTTGATAAATTATAATACCGTAAGTTGATTCTAAAATTGGCTTTAATGAAGGATGAATATAAGAAAATTTACCGTTATGCTTTCTTCTAATAAATTCATCGATATTGTCCATAGGACCTGGCCTATACAATGCTAAAACTGCTACAAGATCTTCAAAAACAGTAGGTTTTAATTTTAATAATACATTTCGGATACCTTGTGATTCTAATTGAAATATTCCTAAAGTGTCAGCATGCTGAAGCATATTATAAACTTTAAAGTCATCTAGGGGGATATTTCTTAAACTTTGAAAGTTAAAATTAGGAATTTCACTCATCATATCTTCAATCATAGTTAAATTTCTTATTCCTAAAAAATCCATTTTTAATAAACCTATTTTTTCTAAATCGGAAGCTTCTAATTGTGATTGTAATAGCCCATTTATTCCTGGTTGTAAAGCTATTATATCATCAAGAGGTTCTTTAGATAATATTATACCAGCAGCGTGCGTTGAAATGTGCCTAGGTAAGCCAACTAATCCTTTTGCAACAAAAAAGAAATCGTATAGTTTATCATTTTCATACTCCTTCAGCATTTTTTCAAAGCCATATTCTTCAATCATCGAAATTATTTTTTCAACTCTTAAAGAATCGATTTTAAAAACTTTAGATAAATCTCTAGTAGCTGACTTAACTAAAAAGGTTCCATAGGCTGAAATATTACAAACATGCTTATCTCCGTATAATGCTTGAACATGAGATATAACCTGATCTCTATAAACGTCAGGAAAATCAACATCTATATCAGGCATACTAATTCTTTGGGGATTTAAAAATCTTTCAAATAATAAATTATACTTAATAGGGTCCACCTCGGTAATTCCTAACACAAAGCTAACAAGGCTACCAGCTGCACTACCTCTTCCAGGACCTACTAATATATTATGCTGCTTGGCATATTTAACAAAATCCCATACGATTAGAAAATAATCATTATAGCCCATCTTATCAATAACTTCTAGTTCATATTTTAGTCTATTTTGGTAATTTGCAAGAAGGCAACCTCTTTTTTCTAATCCCTTATAGCATAATGCTTGAAGATAATTTTTAGATGTTACACCTTTCGTATTAGGATAGGTTGGTAGTTCAATTTTATCATTAAATAAATTCAAATTAATAGAGTTAACAAACTCATTTATTCTCTCATCTTCTAATGGATTAATTTCAAAACTATAGTCTTCATAGTCACTAATTTTAATAGGATGACCAGCTATAGCTGTTAAAGCCTCATATATAATTACATCCTGATTTGTTAAATATTTACACTGGTGAATAGGTAAACACCTAATACCATGTTTTTGGGCATATTCATCCATCTCTTTATTTAAATTAATTTTTTGTAAATTATTAGTATAGCTAACACCAATATAATAATCCTTAAACATCTTTATTTTTTGGCAAAATTCATCTAAAATTTTAAATTCTTTAGAATACAAAAGTCTTTCCAAAAAAGAATTGTTAAAAACAAATATTATAGCCAAATCGTCATATTGCATTATTTCATCTAAATCATCTAGCTGTTCTAATTTAACTCTAGTTGAAATTTTTAATAAATTACGATATCCATTATTATTTTTAGCATAAAGTAACGCATGTGAAATATTTTGGTCTTCTGTCCTATAAGCATATTCTAAACCAATTATAGGCTTGATATTTTGCTTTTGACATTGTGTATAAAACTTGTAATTACCATATAGATTAGGATCTGTTATAGATAAAAAATCAAAAGAAAAGCTCTTAGCTTGATTAATATAATCACTAAGATGAATAGAATTATTAAGCATGTTATATTCAGTTTGACCATATAAAAAGCCCTTCATTACTATAATCATAACTAAATAGATAATTCTACCTAGTCTTTCCTTTCTTTCAAGTATTTTAAGTTATTCCAAAATAGAATTAACCTCTTATATAAATTCTACACCATCAATCAATTTTTTTAAATATTTTTTTCTTTTTTACTAAAATTGTAAAAAAGGTTATGACTCCAACTAAACTTATTGACAATATTATAAGCAAGATTCTTTCTATGGTAATATTATTATTAGTTTGACTCAAAGATAAATTATGACTGTCTATCACATCCACTTGAATACGCTTTGAAGCTGATAAACCAGATGAATTTATTACATAACATTCTAAATAATAACTACCAGACTTAGTATAATTAACATTTTCATCATAAATTATTAAATTATTGTATATATTGTTATCGGAAGGATCAACGACTACTATATATTCCTTAATATCATTATTATTACCAATTTCGTAATTAATCTTGTCGGTCTCAATAATTGGTTTGCTATATGAAATCATTGAAACAGTTAATATAGCTGTAGTTTTAAAAACAGTATCATCATAAGTAAACCAAACACTATACTTTCCAACCTTGTTCTCAATGTTATGTCTAATATCTAATCGTGAATAATCAATTTGCTCGTTATCTGTTATATTTAAAATATAATTTTTAAAATCTAACATACTTAAATCAGTTGTATAATCTAAGACTACAGTATCATCTATTAGGTGTATTTGAGGACTTTCATTATCAATTATACATACTTCAAATTGAATTTCAGTTGTCATTCCTGCTGAATTGCTGACAGAGGCTGTGCATGTTTGTAACCCTAATTTTTTATAATCTATTTCTGAAAATTTAATTTTATCCTGAGTTTTACAGTTGTTATGCTATAAAGTGAGAAAATTGCTAAAATGCGTAT
>ERZ1643246.542-NODE-542-length-48240-cov-5.274069_pt1 | contig 48240 bp, 25 predicted proteins | sample MGYA00579265_ERZ1643246 | MGnify/ENA primary metagenome ERZ1643246 (study PRJEB29033, sample SAMEA4952261) | chicken gut metagenome | biome: Broiler Chicken; feature: Gastrointestinal Tract; material: Caecum | place: Ireland | collected 2018 | study: Broiler... | reverse complement strand
GGAAACGGTTCCGGCCATTTTTTTTTATGATATTCAACGATAACCTGTGCTCTTTTGTTCAGAAAAACATTCAGATCGGTAAGATTCCCATGTTGGTGGGTGAACCCGGTATCGGAAAGTCTTCATGGCTTTCTGCTCTGGCTTCTCTCATGCATACCAAAGTTTTCGAAATCCCCTGCAATCAGTTGGCAGAAAAAGCTGACCTGACCGGCGGCCGCATCGTACCTATGGGAAAGGACAAGAACGGCGAAGAAACGTTCGGTCAGAAGTTCTTCCCTCACTATGATATCAACGAGGCCATCCAGTACGCCGACGAACACCCGACCGAAACGCCCATTCTTTTCCTGGACGAAATCAATCGTACCAGTTCCGACGTGACCAGCGCCGCGCTGTCTTTGGCTACCAGCCGAAAACTGGGTTCCGTCTATCTGCCCAAGAACCTTCGCATCGTCACAGCAGGTAACGATAAGGGCAACATCAATGTTCTGGACAAAGCGTCCATCTCTCGATTCGTGCTGTACCATGTGACGCCCGATCTGGACACCTTCCTGGCAGTGAACAAGGAACTCAACCCCTATATCCAGGAAACCCTCAAGAAGCATCCCGAAACACTGCTCTGCACCGAAAACATTGCGGTGGCAGTGGAAAAGACAGACGACAACGACTCCGATGAAACCCGCATCGAAGAAGTTCTGGACATCGATGATGATATGAAGCAGTTCACCACACCTCGAACCATCACTGCTTTGTCCGACTTCCTCAATACGTTCTCCGACAAGGAGCTGTTGGCCGCCTACACCGATACCTACAAGAATGAAGACGATATGATGACCAGTGCGCTGGAAGAAGCCATCATCGCTCATGTGGGAAATACCCAGTTCACCGCCTTCCTGATGGACGAAATCGCATCCAACATCGCCCGCGGCGGCAACCAGAACAATGTGGTGGCTATCCCCAAGCCCAACATTTACGATCAGATGAAGGCTTGTCCCGACTATTCCACCCTGGAACAGTTCGTATCCAACATGAACGATTCCGATAAATCCGGCTGTCTGGTTTACGCCATCAGTGAAAACGTAGACAACAAAATCTACATCGAGGTACTGTCGGCCAACATCACGCAGTTCGACAGCCGTGATCTGAATAACTTCATCACCGCCGGTAACGGAGGCCGGTTGAACCACATCAACCTTCAGCACTTCTTAAACACCAGCAATCCTGCCGTCAGCACCATCGGACTCCTGGCCGAAAACTGGTAAAAAAGGAGGGTCTTTCATCTTGAACATCGCAAACCAGAAACCAGTCCTGCTGTCCAGTCAGTTTTCCCCAAATGCAGGCAACGTTTACGACCCGAAAGCCGATATCGATAAAATTCTTATCGATCCCCTGTTCGAACCATTAAACGCTGCCGCCCCGGTAGATATTCAGGATGATCAAAACAATACTGTCACGAAAGATGACATTTACAATCACGTCCTGAATTGCACAAGCGATATCATGAACGCGTCAAGCGAAGACTGGTTGTGTAAACTCTATCGAGCCAGCATGATCTATGTGCCGCAAAACGAACCATTCTCGTTTCGGGAACTTTTCGCGGTACAGGCCGGTATCAAAGAAAAAATGCCGCTTCCCAGTGACCGTGTGCGTTACACATCCCTTGACATCTCCGAAAGCGCAAAACTGTTCCTCAGCAGTCATGGTTCTTCTGAGAACTTATTTGCGAATTTCGCATTCACATTACGGCTGCCTTTGCTGGGATTTTATTGTAAGACGAATCAGGTCTACGAAGACTTCAAAGCTTTCGTTGCGTCCCAGCATTCCGTATTATCCTCCACGTTGTCGGCCAACGTAAACAAAATGTTCCAAGACTTCCAAGCCACAAGCGTGAAACAGGATTTGTTTGAAGACATCATGCTTCGGGAAGATGACGCACACGGTAACGATCCCTTGTCTTTCCCGCGCTTGCTCCACCGGTTCGCTATGGACTTCGCGGCTCAGTCTGCGCCTGACGATTTCGGCGTAATGCCGTTCGATACCTTTGAACTGTTTTGTCCGAAAAACATTGTTTTCATAAACGTGGAAAATCATGCGCACGCCACAACGCGAAAAATCTCCAACGAATGGGACTTGGTGAAAAAGTCATTAGACCTTCCAGTCAAAATCATTCCCACAAACAGACTGCAAAAAATGACAGCCGTGGCTCGAAACATCCAGAGACAAGCCGCACAAGCGGCAATCAACGCGCAAAAGACCGTACATCAAGCGCATCGAACCATCTCCTTGAAATTCAAGAAAACACGGCCGTCAACCGTAGACACCACAAAAGCTATCATGTCGCTCATGAACAGGATGACGTCATCCAGCCGGACCATGAACACCTATACGCTGACCCGGCACACACTCTCCAAGCCCAACCGGAGAGACCCGGACAATTACAACATGGCAGGCACCAGCGTCTCCACCAAATACAGGCCCGATCTGCACCTGTATATCGACACTTCCGGTTCTATCACGGAAGAAGATTACGAGCAGACAGTAAAATCCTGCATTGCGATGGCGCGGAAATTCCAAATCGATATGTACGTCAACTTCTTCTCCCACACCATGACACAGACGTACAGACTCAAAGTCAAAAACAAAACGGCCAAAGAGATTTATCGGCAGTTTCAAAATTTGCCCAAAGTAGGCGGCGGCACAGACTACGCCAACGTATGGAACTACATCACTCGGTTCCCCAGCCGCCAAAAAGAATTGTCCATTATGATCACAGACTTTGAGTACACCGCGCCGTCACGGTTCATTGAACATCCCAAAAATCTGTACTATGTGCCTTGCTCCACAATTTCCTGGTCGTATTTACTGTCATGCGCGCAGACCTTCTGCCGCACTACACAGCATAACGATCCGGCAATTCGGAGAAGGCTCCTGTTTTAACTTCACCGCAATCATGCGGATGCGATAAAAAGGAGGACTTGCCCTTATGGGTCTCACGAATTTCACACCGTCTAATCCGGGGGCGGGTAACGTGCCTGCGTTCCCCGTTGCTCAGGCGAACGACGGCATCGACCAGTATCTGGTAAACCTGAACGAAAAACACAAAAACAGCCAACCGATCCTGTACAGAGAAGCCGTCATCGAGCAGACCATGGGCATCCTCATTACCGCGAAAAAACCAAATGTGATTCTCATTGGTGCTGCAGGCGTTGGTAAAACAGCCATCGCCGAGGACATTGCTCGTCGTATCGCCAACAACGACCCCTCTGTGCCTGACGCGTTAAAAGATCACACGTTATACGAACTTCCCCTGGCTAACTTGGTAGCCGGCGCCATGTATCAGGGCATGGTGGAAGAAAACATCAAAACCGTCATCGAGTTTCTGGAAAAATCCAAGGCTATCGTCTTCATTGACGAAATTCATATGCTGTTATCAGGTGACAATTCATACCAGAAAGTAGCGCAAATCCTAAAACCTGCTCTGGCTCGCGGCACCATCAAAGTTGTCGGCGCCACCACCAGTCAGGAATACAAAAATCTGCAGACCGATCCCGCGTTCAACCGCAGATTCTCACGCGTTCTGGTAGACGAATTCACACAGGATCAAACAAAAGATATCCTGACAACCATGATCCCTGTTTTCGTAAAGCATTACGGCCCCTTGATTCAGTTAGGGCCGGATATCATTCAAACAGCGACGATCATCGCCGATCAGTATCACGCCCCCGGAAACCACCGGCCCGATACCGCTATTACGCTTCTGGATCGATCTATCGCCACTGCGATCATGGCTCGTAAAAAGCAGGAACAGGCTGCGGCAAACGACCCCAATCTTCTGGCCGCTATCAACGCCGTGCCGTTCATTCCTGTGACTGAATCCATTATCAAAAAGACAGCGCGCCGCATTATGATGGGCGTTGCGAAAAGCAACGATTTTGACGTTGATGAACTCAAACAGTCCATGACTGTCATCAAAGGACAGGACGACGTAGTCGATCACGTTCTGGACAAACTGTATCGTCGTTCTTTGGGTCTTCGTACACCCAAACAGCCTTTGTCATTCTTGTTCGCGGGACCTTCCGGTGTGGGTAAAACCGAAATCACTCGCATCGTCGCTCGAGAACTCACACAATGCGACCCCATCATCCTGAACATGACCGAATATAACTCTTCGGCCGACATCACACGAATCATCGGCGCACCTCCCGGATATGTGGGTTATTCCGAGCATTCCGAACTTCCGTTTGATATCTTGGAAACGAACCCCTATCAGATCATACTTTTGGACGAGTTTGAAAAGTCACATCCCAGTATTCAGGCTCTGTTTATGAGCGTTCTCGACGACGGCGTCCTGACCATGGCAAAAGGCAACACGATCGATTTTTCTAACTCGATCATCATCGCTACGACCAATGCAGGACATACGGCAAACGCCAAGACGCTGGGTTTCACACAATCGAAGGCTGTAAAGTCTCATCAGAACGACGTATCTATGCTCTCCAAGTATTTCCGGCCGGAAATCCTGAATCGGTTTTCAGCGATCTATACCTTTAATCCGATCTCTAAAGACACGTACCGAGAAATTCTCCAGGACAAATTCCTGAGAGAAAAAGCTAGACTCATGAAAGAACGTCCCGGCACGACCCTGCCTGACGTCATTCCCGACGACGTTCTCGATGATATGGTGGACAAAACGTACGCTGAAGAATTCGGCGCACGTCCCGCCGCAAAAGCTGTAAACGAATTCATCGAGGATTGTGTCATGGCCACCATTTAAAAAGAAAGGATAATGCTTAATGCCCATCATTCTTGATAACCTGAGCGCCAACGCCGTCGTCACCAACTACACACCTAAATTCTTCAGCAAAGATGTGTTCACCGGGCGGGGCCGCGGCTCATCGGGCCTTCTTAATGAAACATTCACCCCAGCGAACGTAAAACAAGGCGAACAAACAACCGTTTCTCTCATCGAATGGCACAACACAAGCATGGAGAACAACGGAATCACCACCAAAATCATTCCGGTATGTGTGTTCCGCCACTCGCTCATGAATCATCTTACCAAACTGCCGGTTCCGAACACGCAGAATCTGGTGGAATTGGGTTCCTTGGACGGATATACCCTTTATGCCGAACTTCGCCCTCATAGCGTGATGCAGGAAAAATACAGCACTTCCACACAGACCAATGGGGTGATCAGCAAAAGAACCATTGTGTCCTACAAAGCGATCCTGTGGTGCTTGAACGATCAGAAAAAAGATGATCCCGTACTTTTCTATATCAACAGGGACTCCATGAACGTAGTGCTTACGGAATCCAACATCCCCAATTACAATACCGTAACTCGATTCCAGACACACGTCTACCACAACGATGCTTCTTGTGCCCTGTGTGTTGTCACAGCCGATCCGCACGGCTGGGTGGAATGCGTAAAATACCTGGTATCCAATCTCAAACGCCATAACAAAACGGGGCCGGCGCACGCCGTACAGAACAAGAATTTGTCAGCGCTGGACGATTATTTGCTGCAGTACAATCTTTACGATGCTTTGTCAGAACAGGCTCGGTTATGGCAGACCGAAATCGATAAATATATCCGATTCGCCATTGTGGATGATCAGACCGCTTCACCTCAGAGCAAAAACCCCAATCAGGGAATTGTAGATATGCTGTCTCATTTAAGCGAATACGCGGTGCCTCTGGATATGTATCAGCCCATCTACAAAGACCTCACCAAATATTATTCATCCGATACGGTAAGCGCGCTGGTTCGATGCAGTCTGAATCTCATGATGCATCGAAATCTGGAAGTGCTTAACGCTGCGAAACCTGCACTGGCAAAGACGCCGAAATGCAAAAATTTCAAACCGTCCGGGTTCCAGCCTAACCATGAACAAATGGCCGCCATCACCACAACAGAACCGTTGGTGATCGTACAGGCCGGCGCAGGAACCGGCAAATCCAGTACGATCGTACAGCGCATCAATTATCTGTTGCAGGCCGGCGTTGATCCGTCCACGATCACAGCGCTGTCCTTTACCAACGCGGCGGCAAACCACCTCAACGACCTGATTCCGTCCATCCAGTCCATGACCATCGCATCTATGGTTCATTCTATCTACGAACTCAATTTCCCCAATCACATTTTGAGTTCCGAAGACACTTTGGCCAACACGCTGGATATTTTCTACCCCTTCCCGCAAACCACAACACAGGGGAAGCTGGCGAAGAAAATTGCCGACCTGTGCCGCGAAATTCGCAGTAACCAGGCCGGTGACGACTTCATCCATTTGAACAATCTGGTCGAAGACAACTATAACGAAATCATCGAAATCCTGAACACAATCGGCCAGACTACACTACCGCTGGAAATCATGCTCTGCTATCAGAATCTGGACAATCTGCAGGAACCCAGCAATCTGGACACCAAGTTCCTGATCACAGACGAAGTTCAGGACAATTCCATCTTTGAGTTCATTTTCTCCCTGAAATACTGCCTCAAACACAAAGCCGCGCTGTTCATCGTCGGTGACTGTTCTCAGACTTTATTCGAGTTCCGAGCCAGCCGTCCCGACGCTTTGAACGCATTGGAATCCAGCGGCGTATTCCAGTGCTATAAACTGGAAGTAAACTATCGTTCCAATCAGGAAATTCTGGATTACGCAAACACGGTGCTTTCTGAAATCGAAGCAAACAGATTTGCGAACATCCAGCTCCGGGCTAATTCCCTTCGCGTTCCCGACAAGGACTCCTTCCAGGACAAAATCAAAATCGAATTGACCTGCGTACCACCCGGAAATAACGGTGCAGACAAATACACTCGTGAATTCCTGGGTGTGTATCTGGGCAAAATCAAGCCCTGGATCGATGCCAAGTTGGCCAAAGGTGAAAAAGTAGCCTTCATTTCCTGGAAACGCATCCAGGCGTACAAGGCGAAAGAATGGTTTGAAGAGCAGTATGGTGCTGATAAAGTGGCGTCCTTGCTGTCCGAACAGTCCTACACATCCAACATCTTTACCAAATTCATCAAACGATATTGGAACGAAGTGCGTTTCGCGCCTTCTGACCGCATTTGTTCCGAAATTCACAACAGCATCTACGCTCATCGCGTCGATCTCATTCCGCGAAGCGAACGCGCGCAAAATCGGATCACAGACTACGTCGTTGGCTGGCGAAAAGAAAATGAAGATTCCATCCGTTTCTGGGCCAACGAACTGAAAAAAGGCAATCTCAGCTTGGACGATTTCCTCGGTGCTGTCATGGCAAACATGATCGAATATGAAATCAAGACCAACAACACCAAGGCGAACCTGATCAAACAGAAAAACGCCCTGCGGAAAACAGAAGACGCGCAAAAGAATGCGCCGCTCCTCTTTGGAACCATTCATTCCGCCAAAGGCTTGGAGTTCGACAATGTCATTGTTCTCATCTTTGACGAAAGCAATATGTCTGAGGACAAAAAGCGTATGTACTACGTCGCCCTCACCCGTGCTAAAATCGCGGAATACATCCTGGTTTTCAAAACAGGTTTCAATTCGCATTCCGTATTCAAAGACCACTACGACAATCTCATAAAAGAACTCCCCGATACCGTAACGTCCTATCCCGCAACGCGGGTCGCAGGTCCTATCGGACCTGCCGGCGAAATGACTGAACAGTAATCTTCAATCGAGAGTCCTCCGGGACTCGGAAAACGAACGGCCTTTCTTGTTTTTCCCAAATAAAAAAGAACCCCTGACTTGGAGTAACATCCAAGCCAGGGGTTCTTTTTTTTTTTTATTTATGACTTAAAAAAGCCCTTTTTGTTCTTCTTCATGTACAGTACAACAGCACCGGCTGCCGCAGCGCCGATCGTGAAAATAGAACCGAGAGTCAGGAACAGACCCATATGATTCTCTTCCACACCGGTTCCAGGCTTCACAGTAGAATCTTTGTTGGGATTATACTGATAACCGTTGTTGGTTCCGGAATTCGTGCCATTGTTGTTCGTACCGTTGTTTCCTGTGCCGGTTCCAGTACCGTTGTTCGTACCATTGTTTCCGGTGCCGGTTCCAGTACCGTTGTTCGTACCGGAATTGTTGGAATTCTGATCATCATCAATGCTCTTGCCAAACACAGCAGTCAGAGAATTTGTGGTGACATCTTCCAGATTGGCAGCAGACACAGTAGCGAAACTTTCCCAAGTAGTGCCGTCGGCAACACCGTCGGGAACAGTTACTTTATAAGTCAGTGTCCGGGAATCATCCGAATCCAGAGACCGGATAACCCAAGAAACGCCGCCGCCGTCCACGACACCATCGTTGGAAATAGAAGAGCTGTCGATAGTCAAGCCCTCGGGAATCTCGTTAACCACCAGAATGTCGTTAATGGCAGAATCAGAAGGATTCTTCACAGTGATTGTGTAATAAATCACATCACCGGCCTGAACGTTCACTTCATTCATGGTTTCATAGCGATCATTCACAGTCTGAGTCATAGTGGCGACCAGATCAGAACGATTAGAGATACCGGCAGTGACTTCATTGGACTTAGAAATGACGTCGTTAACATCATTACTCATACCGTAAGTCGCCACGGCTCTGGTGTTCCACTTAGTAGCAGTGCCGCCCATCTCAATCGTAGCGAAGAACTCACGAGTGGCTTCTTCACCAGCTTTCATGTCGCCCAGTTCCCAGTAAACGATACCGGCAACTTCAGACTCGGTGGCTTCACCGATATCAAACAACCGCAGCATACCGGTGTATTCAGGCTTATCACCATCTTCGCTCTTGAGCATATATTTGGCATCAGAACTCAACTGGTTCTTATCCAAAGTCATGCCTGCAGGAATCAGAGCATACATGAAGATATCCTGTGCTTCACCGTCACCGGAGTTGGTCAAAGTCACAGTGTAATGCATCGTAGTGCCTTCCTGAACAGCCATAGTATCGTTAGACACGCTGTTACCGGCGCCCTGCTTCATTTCCAGATCAACCTGAGAATAACCGTCTTTCTTAGCGATCATCTCATTGGAATCAACACTGGATACAGTTCCGATATTGGTATGACGATATGTCAGGCTTGCGACGTTGACCCAAGAAGTGACATCCGTAGTAGTAGGCACAGTCGCTGTATAACTCACAGTAACGCTCTCCCCTACCTTCAACATATCCCACTTCCAAGTGAGAATATCACCCTGTACCAAGGGGCTTTCCGTGGCGGAACCATCCACCAGTTCCAAACCGGAAGGAACAGTATTGACCAAGGTCACTTCGCTGGCCACACCCTTACCTTCATTGCGGACGGTCATGTAATATGTGATCTTGTCGCCAGCCTTGACCTGAATGATATCCGTAGTCCGGCTGCCGCCGTTCAAAGACATAGAGCCATCGACTTTCAGCACAGGCAGACCATCCTTAGTCGCCAGCACTTCATTGGACTGACTGGACACGGTTCCTTCCGCGTTAGCATGAGTATAGGTCACATACGCGCTGTTCTTGTATTCCCGCAGGTCTTCCGTGTCGGGAACCAAACACTTAAAAGACAAAGTCTTGGTTTCACCGGCTGCCATCTTCTCAAAGAACCAACGGACATCACCACGAACCAGCGTGCCGCCCTCAGACACGGTGCCTTCCACAAGCGTCATACCGTCGGGCAGCGGGTTGTTCACTTCCACATTAGACGCAGTGCCCATACCGGTGTTGACCACATTGATTTCATAAGTAACCACGTTACCGGAAACCACGCTTACATCACCGTTGGTGAATGCGGTATCATTGACCTTCTGCCGCACACTCACAGCAAGAATAGCCGTACCATCCTGCTCGCCGCCGGTCTGGTTAGACCAAACAACCACAGGATTGTCGTACGTGTCGTTAGAAGTGTTGAACTCTACACGAGCGGAGGTTCCCCAGAAAGCAGGCGCCTGAGCACCGGGATCGTCGGATTCCCGTGCGGTACACTTATAACTCAAAGTAGTAACCGTTCCGGGTTCCATCTTCCCCAAATTCCACTCAATGCCTTCAGAAGTCATTTCACCGCTGTTGGAGATAGAACCGGCAACCAGTTCCAGTTCTTCCGGAATCGTATCATATGCCATCATGTGATGAGCCGTACCTTCACCATTGTTGTAAATAGTGATGTAATACGTGATTTCATCACCGGGATTGATAGGCCGATCTTCCGTAGTAGCCGTGTCGCCGTTGACACTCTGGGACTTGCTCACTGTGACGGAAGGAATGCCGTCCTTAACAGCGTACAGAGTATTGGTGTCCATGATGATGTTGTTGGTGCTGGTCACATGAGCGCTGGCCGCCCAAGTCTGCTCCTTGCCGTCAGTCTCGGGGATAACAACAGAATAGATCAGAGTCACCTTCTCATTCACGTCCATGTCCCCTACATCCCATGTGATAGTACGTTTGCCCTCATCATATGTACCGTCATATTCTTCAAACAACGTACCATCATTCTGGATATAAGACCCGTCAACAACTTCCAGATCATACGGTACGACCACTTCCGCCTTAACGCCCGTTGCTGCTACATTGGCGATATTCGTCAGTGTGATCGCGTAATTCAGCGTGTCGCCGGCTTCCACCTGAACTCTGTCAGTGGTCGTCAGACCGTCGTCCACTCGCTGCGTCATTTCAGCCTGAATGCCGGGCCGTGTTTCAACACTGTGTCCCTTAACGAAAACAGCGCTGTCAAACACAGAATCCTCAAAGTCAGACAGAACCAGTTTTACATGAGCCACAGAATCCGGTTCCACATAACCGTACGCTCGGTTCACCAGAGAAACACCATCAAAGCCGCAAGTCTCAAAACTCTTATTGACTTTATAAAACTCGTTATCGGCCATCTGTTCCTCAGGCTGACCATCCTTCAGACTGTCGATCGTCATGATCTTATCATCACGGCCGTTCACCTTAGCGATATTCTTGCCGTTGACAAACAGACCAAACGTATCTTTATAGTCTTTCTTCTGGTCAAACTCGTTGGACGCGAACACATAGTCAAACACCATCATGTTGCCGCTGGTATTCACGTCAAACTCCAACGCAACAGTATCATACTGCTGCGTACTGTTGGTGATCGACTGCATATCCTCATCCTGATATTCAGTGCTTTCGAAGCCGCCCTGCGCTTCTTGATTCTTACCATTCAGCGCCTGAGTCGCATCACCGGTGGAAAGAATAATACCGCCGCCCTCGATTTTGATGGCATCATCATACTGATGCGCGGCCGTACCTTCCCAAAAGACATGATCTTTTTCAAAGATATCGACCTGCTTGCCATCCGCCAGCGTCAGCTTAGCGCTCCCGGGCACCAGATCATCCTCGTTTACCAGCAAATACTTAGCTAACGTTTCCGCCGTAACGTTAGGTGTCGGATTGCTGACATGGTCATCGCCGCTCGTAGCAAGGGCTGTCATACCAACACCCGGCAATGTCATAGATGCCGCCATCAGCATACTCAGACAGGCAGAAAACAGTTTCTTTGCCGTTTTCATAACAAAACCTCCTTTGGTATTTTCTGAGTACACCGCACACGTCAGCATACTCTTTTATAGTTTCAATTATACGGCAAACTCATAAAAAAATCAACGGGGAATCACGAAAAAACCAACAGAAAATAAATATCAGAAATCCCGTGATCAAATGCGTTGACCGGCTTTTAACGGCCCCGCAGCATAGATATGTTTCTTCAAACAATCCACAAGTACAGTAGCTTGTAACGAACTCAAAGGACATATCACGATTTCTCGAACAACGCCTTTATCCCGAACAGAAATATACAAATCTTCACCGTCTAAAGACCAGTCTCGAATATTGCGATAAAATCCTCGATTTAAGTACGAACAGTTGTCGTCGATCAAAAAGCCCTTATCGCCTAAAACCAACGTTACATCCCGCGCATTCCCCTGCGCGTCACGCAAACCGCAAGCAAACATTTGCGTATCTGTTCCGATGCTTTTACCCCGTCGAAGCAGTTCTCTTCTCTTATTGTATTCAGCAAACCCAAAAGCTAATGATGTCAAAGAAGCCAGCGCCCCAAACACGAAAACTCCTTCCGGCAGCAAATTTATTGTGCCAAGATAATAGAGTCCCACTATTGAGACGCTGGCATTGACAATCATTGCGAAAACCCAAGCGATCACCATGGTATCACATCAACTCACTTTCTTGATTTCTGTTTTCATGATACCATAGCACGTATGAATTTTCAATCATTTTTTTCACAGAAAGTCAGGACCTTCATCCTCGAAATCATCCGCAGAAATACCTTCATCATAAATGACTTCTTCGAAATCGGCGGGGGTTAAAGCCAAAGCGGCAGCGTCGTCCTCCTTGGACTTCGTGGTTTTAGCTTTATCGATCGCTTTTTGAATCGCGTCATCTACCAAGTCGGTTTTCTGAACTCGATGGACATTTTGAAGAACGTTATACGCATAATCATCGCCCAGATCATCCCGTTTCTCCAATTCATCCAACAACTTTTGATCGGAACGTTCCAACGCTTCATGATACGCATCATCCGGAGCAACCAACTCTTTGAATGCTTTCTTGCGCTGTTCATATGCCGGAGTACCCGGCATCAAATATGTCTCATTTCGATTCACGTTTTCCGAATCTGATTTTTTGGACTCCTGGCCTTTCTGCGAATCAGCATTTACGGGCACTGTGTCCGCTTCCTCAATATCCACAAACGCTTGGTCATCTGCAGATACATCGTAATTCCAATGTCCGAAAATTTCTTCATCGATCTGCGACGCTCTCTCCCTACGAGCTGCTTCCTCTGATATACTATCCTGCCAATTCTTCAACTCATTAGGGTCATAGTCCGTGCCGAACAATTCTTTACTGATTTTGCCCGTCATCTGTTGGAACATTTCAGTCGTTACCTGTTTACGCAACCCATATTGCGTCATGGCGTCCTTGAACTGCTGATATACACCTTTACAAAACGACTCTTTAAAATCTACGCCATCATCAGATGCCATCAACAACACAAGCTTGACGTTTTCACGCCATTCCGGGCTGTGCAGCGATTGCCAAAATTCGTCCGGTGTTTTGCTCTTGATGAACAAATCCTGACACTGCCGATATCCCATGTCTTTATACGATTCCGGTTTCTTGGGCCGGCGCGGGTAAAACGAACTTCCAACAGGCTTCCCTTCTCCGTCATAATACCAACCGTCATCGTGTTTCTCAAAACCGTCCTGTTTCGCCGTAGGACATAATTTTTCAAAGAAAACCTGATATTCCGGATGATACTTCATCGAACGGATAGCCAAACTGCGATACGACCACGCCACATCTTTTTTATCCACACCATCGACTTCCGCTTCCTGACTAAGCTTATTCAAAGCCGACTTGTATGACTGCATAACATCTGTCGCGTCTACGCCCGGCTGACGCAGCTTCGCATACGCTTGTTTCGTAAAACCCAGTTTTGCAATAGCAACCGTATCAGGCGTCCACGGCACACGACCGTAAATGTCTCGATGCAATTTATCCCGAAACTTGACATACTTCGATTCAGGGTTTTTCTGCGCCAATTCCTGGATGTATGGAAAAAAAGATTCCTCGATCGCGCCCTTACAGCCATTACGAAACGTCTTGGATACAGCGCACATTCCGGCATACATCGCAGCCGTACACATAACACCTCTCAAACGAAAACCGCCATGCGCCAGATTCTGTGCCAACATACTCAGCAACCGTTTGTTATATTCATTGTTCATCAAACGCGGTTGGTTCGGCCCTTGCTTGACCCATTCCACAAAATCAAGCTGCATTTCTGTCCATTGCCGTTCCAATTTTTGATACCGTTCCTGCTCTACGTCTTTTTGTTTTAATCGTCTCACGAAAAATCCTCCTTCCTATCAAAAGTCAGGACAATCATCGTCGAAATCTTCTTCCGGCGGATCATACTGAGATTCATCAAACGACTCGCTCATACCATCATCAACAAAACTCTGATCCATGTTATTTGCGATCTCATCGATCACAGCCTGTTGCGCCTCTGTTTCATTCACAACAGATTCCTGCTGAATGATATCTTCCACATTTTCGATTTTAGGCTCTGCCATTACAGCTGCCTTCTCCCGCACGGCTACCTGCCGAACCGAAGCAACGCGTGTGTCTGACTTACCCACAACTCGAACCAACTCCGGCTGTCCTTCTTTGATATGCTTCAGGTTTTCAGCAACGATCGTCGGCATGAAGAAAATATTATAATTCATTTGACGGCCAATCTCTTTACCATACTGACTGTCATCAAACAAATTAACTTCTTTTTTCGCCAACTCACATACCGTGCTCAAAGAACCGCCATACGCAAGCTGATCAAGCGGCGTAGCCAAACGGCGCTTCACATCTGGGTCTTCGAAATTCATCATCAGACCTGTGCTTTTATCACAAAGATTATCAGCGATCATCTTCACAAAATCAGGGTTGACTTTCACATTACAACCGTTTTTCGACTCATAAAGCCGCGTGAACTGATCGATCCATTCTTCTCGCGTCGCCTGCCTGCCAGGCCGGGCTTCAACCCATTGCATCTCATTATCGATCTGTTTTCCTTCAGCGTCCAACACAGGCTGTTCAACCACCACACGTCCTCGCCAAAGCGCTCTGGCGGAATTCATGATAGTCTTATATTTCTGTGCGGCCTCCACCGCGTCATGCTTGGACTGCAAAATACTCTGCGTCACCTGATACGTCAATTCCAAAACATCCTTGATACTGGAATTACGAAGCGCCGAAACACCTCTTTGCGAATACATACCGGCAACACCTGTGCCGAACGCTTTCACAGCCGTAGCGTGCTGTACATCATTGTCATCCTTTCGAACAGCCTTGGTCTTCTGCTCATAAATAGGAGCATCCGGCAGCTTGTCGTAATCCACTCGCTGGATGCCGGTCTTTTCATCAGTCTTGAGCTGAATGTCAACACCGAGATACTTGCCATAATCCTGAAGCTTCGACATACTGCCCTTTGCACCGGACAACACCATACTTTCCAACGACCGGATATGATCTTTCACACTCTTGAAACTGACCATAGAATTGCCGTACTCATCCTTGAGCATTGCATGGACCAATTCGCCAGCTTCCGCCACAAGTTTATCCATTTCAGCAGGAGTGCCTTCTACAGAATTAGCTTTCGCCGTCAATTCATCCCATCGTTTTTTGAAATCACTATTCGCGGCTCGCGCGCTGGCTAAATCCAAACCAGATTGAATGAACAGCGGAGACTGCCCTGTTTTCGCGTCCTTTTCAGCCAAATCCAAGAAATTGGCATATACGGACAACTTGCGTGTCGCGTCATTCTTCGCGCCCTGTGTCTGCAGCGAAACGATACCTACAGAGTCACCGTCGAAGTCACCGTCAAAACATTTATCCATAACCGGGTTAATGGCCACGCCAACAAGACCGTCTTGAACTTTCACTTTCAAGCAACGTGTACCGGCATCACGCAAAATAGGATCACGCCAGACAATGAGATTATCGCCTGTCTGGACATTCAAGGAATCCGCCAGCATAGGACTTACAGCGATCTCATCCAGATTGAGCCGCGGATCAGCCGTCCACACAGCCGTAGCGGACTTAGCCACCCGATTAGACATGATACCTTCCTTGAAAATGTTCCGCTTTCCGGAAAACACACGGGTATTCACATCTCTTAAAATATTTTTATAAGCGCCGTTTCCTGCCCGGATAGCTGCCGTCTGGTCTTCTTTATTTCGAATATTGGTTCTGAGATTGTTTTTGTTTTCCAAAAACGCGGCAGTAGCGTGGTCTCGATCCAACTTGTTTTTTACAACCAATTCTTTCATGATCTGGAAATTGACCTCAGCCAAACGATATTTCAGTCCAGCAACAAACAAATCCTGATACCGTTTCGTATAATCGTGGGTAGTAAACGTATCGCCAAACACCGTCATGCTGGATCGCAAATGCGAAGAAAGAACAGGAACAAGATATCGTTTTCCGCTAGAACCGAATTTTTCAAAGCTGTCTTTGAAAATCGCATCCATATTGCCCACTGCCGTTTTCATAGCCTCGGTATAAGCAACAGGCTTCACATCCACCCCATTCACATCCTGTGAGACTTCCGGGAACAGTTCACCGGTAGCTGATACCACAGGGAACGGAAGTTCCATAAAACCACCATTCTGCGCGATGGCCTGCGTGAATGCTTGTCTGGCCGCACGTTCGTTGAGCCGGAACGGGAAGGTCTTTGACGACGTGCTGATAAAATCCAACAGATTCGGTTCTTTAAACACGATCCGTTCTTCGTTGCCGTGCGGATGATATCCTACTTCCAATTTACCGCCTGCGTCCATATCCATGCCGGCAAAAATCAAATACTCTCTCAAATTCTGGAAAGCAGATGTATTATTGCCGTAAAACTCTTTCAGGATATGATCACAGTCCTGCGCCTGCAGCGCCCAAGCAAGCTGAGACGACGCTTTTCGGCCTTTGCCCTGCGCCATCGCTTCTTCACCGTACGCATGAGTTTTCGCGTCTACGTTCATGTGCGTAACAATAAAGCGCGTATGACCCAAACAACCTTCCCGGACACGACCGTCCGGGAACTGCAAATCTTCAACATTCTCAGACAATTCCTTTGCGGACCCGGCATTAAAACGGGACACAGCGGCAAACGGCGCGCCCACAACATCCATATCAGGGTTCGCCCGGAACCAAGCGACGACCTGTTCCAACCCTTCAGCACGAGCTTCTTCTTCACTCATATTTCGATCCACGACAACAGAAATAACACCCTTATTGCCGTAAAAATCCGAAATTTTATCGCCCTTGACCAACGGCCTCAATTTATCATCAATGCCGCGAACTTTATACTGTTCCGCAAACTCTTTCGATATTACGAAACCGTCATCAAATGTCCAGCCGCCAAACGTCATATTCGCTGTGCCGACAGGCTCTGTCACACAAGACATAGACAGCATATTCAAAATCGTCATCTGCCGCCGGTCAAACGGGACAGAATCCATATATCGGCAAAACTCATGTTTGAGCAGCGGCGTTTTATCGTTCTTATCCGGTGACGGAGTAATAGACCCATCCGGATTCACCACAGCGCCTTCCGTCAAAAAACGAACAATACCCTGGTTCGTAGACCCGCCGGTAGCAGACTTATCAAAATAGCCGTCACCTTCCTTGGACAAAATCGTCATATCCCGCCGCCCTGTCAGGTTATAAGCATTGAAGAAATTATCATTGAGAGATTCCCTCAAATTGTTCTCTGCCCGATAGGCGGCGTTGGTAGTGGACTCATTACGGAACAAATTATCATATTTCACACGACAATGTTCTGTTTTGAGGACTGCTTCCAAAACATCCTCTCTCATCCCCTCTTCTTTTGCTTCCTGCATGAAATTGAGCGAATGCTTTGTTCCATACATATGCGTGTACGCCCAGTTGATATCACCCATAGAAAGCAGGGTTAATGTCTGATCTGCCGGTTCCGTAAGCGTGGAACGAACTTCATACTTCAAACGATTGAACAAAACCTGTTCATAACCGCGCAGACGTGTTCTGGCTTCCAATGTCTGCGTTCTTCTGTTTTCAGCGGTATCGTCATAAGGCAGCACATACGCTTCATAACCGGGCACGATATAATAATCAAGACCCGGCGTGTTTTCCAACTCTGACACACCTGCTGCAAAATTAGTTCTGACAAGACCTGTCTCCTTACTGATCGGGAAAATCTGACCGATCTCACAAGTCAAATCCTCCAAAGCCTCTCTTGTCTTCGATGACTGCGTGATAACCCTTCGAGAAGTAGGCCGTCGAATCTTATATTGAAGCACACCCTTCTCATCGATTCTCATACTGTCTTCCACCAACAGGCAGCCGGAATGAGAAATGGCGTCTTCCATCTCATTTTTCAATCTTGCGTAAAAATCAGAGAACTCATCGCCCTTCATGATCTTGTCTTGGATCGATTCGCTGCGGGCCTCGTCAAATTTAGCCAGCTTACCGGCCATACGACGAAGATGAAACTGAGAATCCATCAATTTTCCAGCAATCGGTTCATCGCTTTCCAACCGGCGCAAAGCATTGACGATATTCACTTCATTCTGCTGCACACCAAAACTTTCAGATACCATGTAAGCCATAACGAACTCAGAATTAAACCACTTTCCATGATTCTTCTGCAGCACACTCGCATCTTTTTCATCACTCAACGCGCCGGGATATGTGCCGATATAATAATCCAAACAATCCTGCACATACTGCCTGCACTGCGCCTGCTTTTCCTCAATCGTATCGACCATCGGATAACAATCCGGCTTTTCGTCAATGTTTACATCTTCCAAATCCGAAAAGTCATCTCGTCCAGCGCCGGGCTTCGCCAATCGTTTCGCGCGGCCATTAAGATACTGCCATACAGATTCCTGAATAGCGGCGATTCCTGTATCGCCGGAATACACCGGTTCTTCATTCTCGATCTGGCTCCGGATCAAACCTTCCACATCAAATCGAAGCTCAAAATTGCTACGAGCGCTGCGTACAGCTTCCCGCAAAAAAGCTTCAGCCGATTCCTGGTCGTAAAAAGCGCGGCCGTTCCTGCCCCTGTTATTATCCATCAAAATACGCAGTCTGGTCTCAGAGCCATTCTTCTCTTTACGAACGCCCATCACAGCGCTGAATCTGGAATCCTGATCCTGAGCCGGCGCATACGTTTCCCATCGCTGTTCCGAAATGCCCCTGCTTCTGGGAACATAATACTGCCGCCATTCACCGACATTATGATCCGTCTCATACACACGCGTACCGTCGGCCTGCTCAACAAACGAAGGAATCGTATCGCCCATAACATATCGCAGCAGATTCACACAATCCTCTGTACGAATACCCCGAACTTCACCACGCGTTTGTTCATTGTACGTTCCCTCTTGAGAGAAATACAGATCATGACCGTTATCCGAAACACGACCGATAAAACGGTCATGGTTTCGCGTGTCCATAAGCCGAACAGTCACGTTAGTGCCATCCAAACGCACTTTTAATTGGCCAGGATTCACATCTTCCGAGATTTCATAAGAATATCCGTTATCACGAATATAACTCATGATAGCGACAGCCCGATCCATCTGTTCCGACGTCATGAATTCATTGTAAGGAATATTGCTCACATGAGCCGCAACACGCTGATATGTATTGGTATCCATGAATTCCATCAATCGGCTGATGCCGCAAGCGTCATATTTGCTGGTCAACGCGAAACGGCGTTCATCAGGCGGAGGCGTCTTTTCACCATCAGGCCAAACAAAAACACGAGCGAACATATCGAGCTGACCATTCGAATCGATCAAATTGAGATGGTCGGCATTCTCTCGTATCTCTTCCCCGGCGCCCCATCGCACAGGCTCATTGTACGTGCCGAAAAGCGGCTGAAATCCAGCGTGCTTCACAGCGCTCAATTCACGAAATCGAGGATCAAACGGAGAAATAGGAACCTGTCCGAAATCCTGCCGGTCTCCCCCTCTCGCTTCATTCGTCATATATTTCCCAAACTCTTCACCGGCATCAGTCCACGCCTCGATCAACCCATCAAGTGTCGCATCAGACAATCTCATTTTATTGATACCGTTGCACTCCATGAAAGTCTGACGCAGCGCATCTCGAAACGTCTTATCGATCTTACGTCCACCCCGGGGCGGGTTGCTTGTCATGTGGGCGCCCAAACCGTCACCTCGTTGTCGAAGCAACTCATCCAACTTATCATGCAGCAAAACAACCTGGTGTACTGTGAACAACCCAATAGGGTTATCAGGCCGCCGTTTGTCGTTAGCGGCCAAACGTACGTTCAAAGAATCCATCATTTTATAGAATTGATATTCTTCTCGCAAAGTGCTTCCCAGTCCAGCCATACACAACCATCCTTTCTGTTCACAATGATTTTCTTCACATTCGACCGTTACTCGTCATCCTAAAAAAAACGGACAAGACAGAAACAACATCTGCCTTGCCCGCATTTCACGATATTTCGTTACCCGCATCGACCTTCGAAAAAAATCAAGTCGATAACACGACAAGGACGCGGTTATTCGGTCAACTTTATTGTATAACTTCAGGATAAAAATGTCAAGCATTTTCATTCCGAAGCTGTTGAACCATTTGGTCCTCAAACGTGCCGTTTAAAAACGAATCCCAAGAGTCCATTTTAGCAAGCAGCAAATAAAAAGTGTCATAAACACGACCGCCGGCATCGATCATATCGATGTCATCCATATCGTTCATGTACACTTTTTTGTCAGGATTCTTGGCAGAATCAGCAAGAACCTTCTTTCTTTCTGAAGATAGATTCTCTAATTTGATATACGGCGTGCCGTCATGCGCGTAAAGTCCATCAGACTGCACACGAAATCGAGGGTCTTGCTCGAAAGAACCACGACTTTCTCGATACGCTTTGATAATTACAGTATCAAGACTGTGACTTACGCTGCCATGATTGACCAAATCAGAACGAGCCAAACCTCTGGTATTAGATTGCTCGTTAAACCAATTCAGACAATATCTCGGCTTATCGTTTTCTCGCTGTGCTTCTTCATTTTTTTGAATTTCTTTTTGAAGATCAGTATTATCTTCTATCTTATCACGCTGGATCGCATCCTCCTTTTGCATAACATTTAACTTCCGGTTGATAAACGTCATCACATCATCCGCCCAAATATCTATATTCAAAACAGACACATCATGATCCGTATACCCAAACGCGTTTTTATAATCATCCTGACACTGTTTGGACACAACGGCCTGTGCAATGCGCTTGTTGAGCATATTGATGAAATCAGGCGTATTTCTGCGAACATCAAAATCAATCGCATTGGACAACGTAGGAATTGTTTGGAGGTTATATTCCCGCCCAAACTGATGGACGCTCTTCTCATTGTTACCGCCAAAAAGCTGCCAAGACATAGGAAGAATCGTTTGATTTCGGTTCCAAACAATCGGATCACCGGCGCGAAACACGATAGAGTTCTGTGGCTGAATGAACGCCAGATCGTTATAAGACAACACCGGCTGCTCCTTTGTAGACATGGTATAAGTAACCTTGCCTTCGTTTTGGAACCATAACCGCTCCATGTCTCGCGTAACATTCTTGGAATCGATATATGATTTATGAGTCGTTCCAGACATCTTCTGCAGCGTGTCGATCAAACTGTCATCCGTAGATTTCAAGAAAATAATATTCGCAACGTTGCCCTGAATGACCTTGTCCACTGAGTCATATTCTTTTTGTCAACAAAGTCAGAATATGTTACTTTTCACTAAAAAGTCAGCTATTTTATCGTATACAGTCAAAGTATGCGGCACCTCGATAAGTCTCAGATTTTTAGACTTAGCAAATTCCCGTTTCAACGCATCATGCGCCGTCAGTCGTTTGAAATAGTCCTCTCCACCGAACCATTTCGCACTCTTTTTATGTTGCAGTCCCTGGCACTCTATCAGAACATCTTCCCCAGATGCCAGATTCACCCAAAAATCGAATCTCAATAAACCGCCGCCCAATCCAACTAAATCAGGAAACGATTTTTCTCGAAAATAAGTGATGCCTTCTTTGTAACCGCACGATTCGAGATACTGGACTACATACATCTCATATTTGGATGTTTTACTGCAGCCACAAGACGTAACGTCTCCGTTTCTCAAATATTCGCCGGCAACATCGAATTCATGACCACAATCACAACGACAATGCCACACAGCTTTCACACTATTACCTGTACGAAAAGAACCATTTCGATAAAGCACGACTGCATGAGCAAATCTTTGGCCTGTCAAATCGATTGTTGTGGCTTTAGACAAATGCTCTTTTTGCAAACAGCCACAAGATAAGCTCATACCGAGTTTCAGCGCTCTCGCAGCTACCGGTTTTTCCGTACCGCAAGTACAACGGCAATTCCACATGATACTCCGAGTCTTTCCGGACGGAGACACTCTGTTCGGCGCTCGACTAATAACAGTCCATCGTCCAAAGGTCTGCCCTGTCAAATCTTCAAGAACCCGATCGCCGGAATCCTGATACGCGCAGCCGCAAGAGATTTTATCGCCGCTTTTAAGCGTAGTCCGCGACGCTATCACATTGGTCTTCCCGCAAGAACAGTGACATTCATACATATGCGTCATCGTTGAACGTCCACACAATTGTTTTCCTATATACCGATCTACAGTCAACTTTCCGAATTGTTTTCCGACAATATCATTCGGGTCAATAGTTCCAGGCATATTAGAATACTCCTTCCATCAATGTCTGTTCCTATTATACCGAAAAATATTACTTTTGTCAACAAAATCGCCATACCGTCCTTGTATGACATACCGCTATTACCACGGTTCCGTGACTATACGTTAAGGTCTACTGGTTCCCCAGCGATTCCCCCAGGTATTTTTCGAGCGTGCTTTATGGACTTCACGCCCTACGGGGACGCAATCCCCCAGTCGATGAGCGTTCCGCATATAAAATATGGGGATTCGCAACCGAACTTGCCCTTGTCACCGGCGGTTTAGCACAGGATACAATTCCTGCTTTTTATTTCAGCCTGCCGCCATCCACATACGTTTTTTCTGGTTTCCCAGCATATCACGCTCGCCATCTCGGCCACGTTGTAGCCTGTGTGGTTCTTGAGGCACTTCCCGGTTTTAACTCCTGTAATAGTACGCACTCTTTACGAATACGCAGCGACTCGATTTGTGGATAAAATCATCACGCCATAAATATCTCTCAATTGCTGTAAAGTTTGAAGGATCAAGGTAAATTGCTGCTCTTGTCCCAATCCGATACTCAGCATCGTTTGGAACGATTCGATGCCGGTTCCGTCTGATTGTAAGTTACCCAGCTCATCTAACATAAATCGTGTACGATAAAGGGGTTTCTGATCTGGCTTAGTAAGATATGACTGGTCGAAGTTCAAATCGACCAACTGCTTCAAAAGAATCAAAAGAAGCTTCGTATACTTAGCCAAATGAGGCGGCGTGACCATGAAAATGATCTTCGGCTTTTCAGAATACCGCACTGTCATTTGCATAATCACACTGACAGGCTCATTTTCAGGCTCCGACGGTTTCCCGTTTTCGTCCACCTTCAATCGTTTCTGAACAAACGTCCTCTTCCCCGGTTCATACACTTTCGGATGTTTTTCTTTTGACTCATAATGACTTGCTTCTTTCTGTTCCTTACTCAATTCCACTTCTTGAAGTTCCGTCAACGTACCATCTTTGACGATTTTCTCCTCCAGGATCGGGTCCGTCACATAAGACCGGGCGTCCAGTGTAGTTTGATATGATTTTTGGAACATAAAGAAATATTCATCAATGAGTATATCCGTCTTAGAGTTAAAAATCTGCAATTTCAGATATACTTTATCAGTCGGGAAAATCCCATCGATAAAATACATAGCCCAACCAGTAGAAGAAATCAAATCCGTATGATCGAATTTTTCACCCAACGGCTTTGTAAAATTGATATCCTCAAATGCAGACCAACGTACCTGCGCACTCGGGAAATGGTTCATACTCAAGAATTCCGGATGAAACTGAATGCCAATACGTCTGGGGAACGACATACCACCCAAATCAACGTTTTGAGATCGTTTACCGGAAGTCAGCGTACTGATGGTAGGATCAGAGAAAAACGACATTGCCGTAATTGCGATACCATAAACAGACGCCAGCATTTTTTCCGCGCCGCCCATGGCTCGCAGAGCGTCGTCCGTTGACTGCACCTGGGTACGCATCGCATTTCTGGGCAAAGCCTTTGAAGCGTTGAAGAAAAGAGTAAGCAAATCAACACTCTGCTTATCGTCCCACAAAAATTCTTTGGACTTCGCTTCTGCCATTTCAGCAGCGTATGCCTGGTATTCAGGATCATTCGCCATCGCAGAAGCAATCGGATTCGGCGCACATTTCTCTTTCCATTCCTCAATTTTTTCTTTCCATTTTTCTTTACATTCCGTCACAGGACTCTTGTATTTCTTAGAAGTCATCTGCACAAACAACTGATAACAGTTATACAGAGTCACATGGCCCCACAATTCGTCCAGATGCGCTTCCAATATTTTATCAGGAATGTGTTCCCTGAGCGCCTTATCACGATATTCCTTTTCTTCTTCCAGATAAAAGTCGATCAAACCATAAGCGGCTCGTTTAAAAGCGTTATTCGCGGCCTGCGGCCACACCGGTTCTTCACCGCCCTTGATCGGAAAGAACACGTTCGCAATGTTCTCAACGTAAGACGCCATCTTAGTCATATTTCCTTCTCGTGCTGATTCAGCAGCCAGCATGAGAGGGTTATAGATATCCGTCTTCATAGGATTGATCAAGTTGAACTGAACCGGCTGATATCCGCGAATCGTGCTTTTGACGTAAAATTTAACAAGCAATTCACCTTTCGGGTCATTGACAACAATGTTGCTCTTTTTGTTTTCCCGAGTCCACATATCCAATGTAGGCTCAATAATCGTTTGCGAATTTCTAAAAAATCCTGACTATCTCTTAAACGGCTTTCGCCGCCCACACCCGTTTCGGCTTACGTGCGCTTCGTTGCCTAAAACGCAACCTCGTATCAATAGAGGCCCTACTGGCAGCTTGACCTGCCATAGTCGATACAGGTTCCGCAGCATCTGTGAATCAATACGCTGCGACTTCCCACGGGATTTCACCCCCGTTAGCATAATAAATGTATTATACCCCGTTGATAACGGAAAAGGTGTGTCAAAGGGCCAAAGACATCTCAACCCTTGCCAGCGCGAGTAATCGCCAAAACCCAACTTGTTATCGTACAGCTTTTTATCTGCACCTCTATGTCATTACAACATAGTTCAGCATAACTTTTTGCCACAGGCTCTGCACCTGTATCATCCGACAGTGGAGACTCGTGGGCCGATTATATTCTGCTGCATCTCAGCTGCAGGTTCACGACCTATGCGTTGCGGTTGACCGAGCTTTTACACACGGCCTTCACTCTCTGATTGCGGTTGCAAACCGCTTCCCAGCTTCGTTCTCCACTCATACTCCATGGCCTACTTGATGATTTCGCCATAGACGACTTTTCATATAACTACGCATTTATCACGCTATATGACTTTCTAAATCGTATTACTCGGCGATGTGTCAACTAGATATGCGCCAGCCGGCCGCTGCGGTTCATACAGCGGCATACTCCAAGTGGCGCCGATCATATCGCTGAGTTTGGGGAAACCTTTGAGCTTCTCCCTGTTTTTATCCTCAGGATTATAATCGATGTCACTGGGATTATACTTGATTCGAAACTTCTTTGGGACGTTGGACGCATCAAAGATGTAATCGCCGAAAGCCTCATCGATCATGGGCATTTGTTTATAAATCGGCGTCTCACCGTCATCACTGTACAGGACTTCTCCTTTATATACAGCAATGTCGCCGTCGCTATCCAACACGTCCTTCTTAGCACGCTCCGGCACAGCGATCTTACCAAGTCCTTTGTTTGTAAGCATCATGTGCGAAATCAAGCTGGTGACTTGCACATCACAATGCGCGCCCACATCCGGAAACCAATCGAACCGATCCTGCAATTCCTGCGGATACGCAATATGCTGATCGTTAGGATACTGGTTAATATCGTCCGTAGTATTCATCAAATTCTGAGCATCCAACTGACGCATCAAGGTTTGATACAATACACTGGCAACGACACTGGACACAAACAACGCAATGATGATCTTCAAGAAGTCAGGCGTGAAGAAAGAAACATAATCGATCGCGGGTTCTGTTGATTCAGACAAAACCTGCTCTCTCTCCTCAGGGTGTTCTGCCAAATACGCTTGTGCATACTCATTGTACAGACCTTCCACCTGTTCCTGAGTGAATTCTTCATGATTGTTGAAGTCATTCCCTTTCCAGAAACCTTGTGCATAATCGTACTCTTCACCCAGCGTGGCTTCTGTAAAACCGTTCTGGTCACACCAAGCAGAAAACGATAAAAGGCCGCTGGAAGACGTCGATTCCTGTGTCTGCGTTGAAACAGCTTGATTCGCAGCGTAATAACCAAGCTGGATCAACCCCACACCAAAATACGTCGCCAAAAAAATGAACACAGCGATTACCGCAACAAAAATCTGCCTCGGTCTTTTTGAGAACTTCTCATGAATACGACTGCGCCCGACCTGCTGTTCCATGTACACATCACGATCTTGTGTCCGTTGTCGCAGCGAGTCATAATCTGTGACGTTCTTTTTCTTAGCTGCCATACACGTACCTCCTTTTTTTATTAAAAAAACCGTACGGTAAAACATACGGTTTTTTTTCAAGATTATGATATATCTGAACTTTCGGTTCCCGAAACCTCGATTCCGTCAGGCAGCGGCGCATATTCGTCGATCTCCGCTAAAATTTCCTCCTTTACTGATTCTCGATCGGACTTCAAATTGATATAAGCACCACTGATGAAACCGATAGCAACAGCCGCGATAAGCGCAACGATCATCAATACAGCAACGATGCGCGTGCCCTTCTTATGGATTCGATCTTCCACCTCGATCTTTTTCTCCAACGAAACAATCGTGGCGTCCTTTTCATCCAATGCACTCTGCGCTTTCGCCTGTGCCCTTTCATCAGCCGTCGCCAAATCGGATTTCAAAGAACTGATCGTATTCTCATAATTCGTACGCATAGCTTCCGCCGAAACAGCAGCATCTTTTTTCAGGCGTTCAATCTCATCAGAAAGTTTTTGTTTCTCAGCCTCATATTCTTTATAAGCTTTGGACAATTTACTGACCGACTCTGTTCGTTCCCGATCAGCCAAACTCTTTTGATCCAATTCCATCTGAAGCGTCCGAATTCTGACATATTCGTTCTCACGATTATCATTGACGATCTTCATGAGACGTGCCTGATACCGGCCGTACAACTCATCTTCACGCCGACGCAATGTCTCATAATAATCCTGGATTTTATTCAAAATACCAGTGATACCAGCATCACGCCGCTTCTGAGCCGCCAATCTTCTCGCATCAAAAAACGCCTTCAATTCGCTCTGATGTTCCGCTTCCAACTCCGCCGTCACAGTACCCTTGATACGTCGAACTTCTTCCTGATGCTCCGCGCCATATTTGTCACGATATTCCTGCCGCGCCTTGTTCGCCGCAGTTTCGGCAAATTCCTCGATTCTCTTGGAAAATTCCATCTCACAATCATCAGTACGGCGTTGCACCTCAGCGTCAAGACCCTCAAGCTTTTCCTGATACTGCTCTTCGATCTTGTGATACGCTTCATAATATTCGCTGCCCGTATCCACCTGATAGTTCATCATCCGAACGACCTGTTCGATATACGGAACAAGCAAATCCATGTATTTCTGACGCGCCACACTGAGATTGTCCACGTGCAACTGCCGCAACTGATCATTCATCGTTTTGACCAGTTCACGGATATCCCTGCCCAAAAACGTCTCATCATACGACACGCCTAAAAACTTTTCATCATATGCGATGTCCAGTTTCTTAGGTTCATAGAGAGCGGCAATGCTTTCATCAAACATTCGCGTGTCCGCGATGAGTTCGAGATCATCAGAGTAAAACCGGCGCATAACCGTTTTCTCAGTGTCTTCCACAGGAATTGCAGGCGTATCATCGACTGTTTCTTCCTGCGGCTGTTCTTCGTTCATCTCCTCGGATTCATCATTCTCCTTATCAAATCCAGATTCATCGTCCTGGTCATAAGGTTCAAAATCCATCTCAGGCTGAGGTTCTTCCTCAAAAGAAATATCGTCATCCACCCGGAACTCGTGTTCTGATTCCGGCACCGGCGTAGATACCACCGCATCCATCTGCGACGCGATCTCACGCATTACCGTTTCTTCTTTGTTCTCAACTGGCTCATCTTTCTCGATATGTTCCAAATTGTCAAGAATCTGCATCACAGACGGCTCAACAGCAATACCGTCCTTGATGGCGGCATCCCTTTTGGCCAACAGCAAACGGCCCATATCGCCTTCATTCTGAGAATTCTGCAACGCCGTACTCAACTCTTGGAACGTAGCGCGAAGCCCAAGCGGGATCACACTGCCTTCCGGCTCCACCAAACACAACTCATAATACGGACATTTCCGCAAAAGAGTGTATTCTTCCATGGCGGCCAGCGTAACACTGTCCGGGATAAAAACAATACAATCCAGTTCGATCATGTGCGGGGTCAACAGATATCGCATTCCGCCGCCTTTAAGACGTTCCAGGATCGCGCCTTTGTCTTTATCGCCTTTTTGTTTCTTTGACAAACCGCCAACATTGCTGCAATAAAGCAAAGCGCCCAAACAATAGATAGAATTGCCGACACGCAAAACGCCGGGTTTATTTTCCATGAAATCCACCCAAACCGTTTCAATAACAGACTCAGCAACAACCGTGCCTATGCCCATCTTCTTTTGCTTTTTCGCAGCGCCTTTCACAACCGCCTGCGGCTGCTCCTTCTCGTGCTCATCAGACTGACTTTTCTTTGACTTCTTAGGACCGTGCCATTTATGTTTTTTCTCCAACTTCTCTTCTTGAAACAATGGCGTCTGTTCCTGTTCAGTCTCCGACGAAACAGAAGGCGCGTCTTTACCGCGTGCGGTATGACTCTTCACTTTTCGTTTATGGAACTCTCCCGGCACAAATTCAGGAGTTTCGTGGTCTTTTGTCCGCACATTCAATCCCGCCTTTCTGTTATTCTACCCGTTTCACAACGATCCGGGCTGTCGATACTCGTTTATGGACGTCGTCCACCGCCATTGTACCGGCCACAGTCACAACAGCTTCGTAACAATCAGGATTTCGATTCAAGAAAGTCGCTACTGCCGCAACTACATCCGATTTCATCTTAGATATAATGGCTCGCGCACCGCCGGCGTCTGAATCGGTACTAAGGCTGTCCTGCACCAAAAACCGAATCACGTCCTTGCTGATACGCAATTTGCAATTATGAATGCGAAATACCTTTTTCTGCAACTGTTGAAGCCTCATTCGAGCGATAGCCATCTGTGTGTTTTCGCTCAACGGCTGGAACGGAACAACGCACTCAATACGTCCTAACAGTTCCGGAGGGAATTTATTGCCTCCCGTCGTGCCCATAAGAGACCGAAAAATCAACTTAGAATAGTCACGAATCCAATGACCCATACCTTCATCATCAGCCTGATACTGCGCGATATTTTTATAGACTTCCGTACCCGCATTAGTTGTCAGAATGATATACGCGTTGATAAACGTGACTTCTCTGTTATTTTCATCTTGCAACCGGCCTTCATCCAAAACAGGAAGCAAAAGCTTCACCACCGGATCACAAGCCTTTTCGATCTCATCCAGCAAAATAACACAACACGGTCGATTCCAAACTTGACTGGTCAATTCCTTTCGAAATCGATCCAAAGAATCCGGGTTCGCGTATTCTGTCATATCAAACCGAATCAAAGCCCGTTCATCATTAAACACCATCTCGGCAATCGCTTTGGCGAGTTCCGTCTTACCAGTACCGGTAGAACCGGAAAACAACATCGTTGCCTGCGGTTTATTGCCGTGTTCTGAAAGGTCAGACAAATCCGCCACGCACGTTTCCAGCGCATTCGCAACAGAATATGTAGCATACTTCTGTGCCAAAACCCGCTCGTCCAATCGCTCCCGAATTTTCGTCGCGTCTACTTTGAACATCACATTTATGCCTTCGCTCTCATAAAGCACATGAGCCAAAAGCTTTTTGTTCAACGCGGCGCCTTCCGAGCGATACCAACCGATCATGGCGTCCAAGATCAACAATGACTTTCTAGGCTGCGCGTTGGCCGGAATGTATCGTTGCGTGTATTCATAAATCAACTCATAAAGAGAATCATGCACGATCCTTTCAGCCACACCATAGCTTTCAGCCATAGACTTCAAAATCTGAATCGTCGTTTTTCTGTCCGGCTCATGAAGATTGATCCGCTGCAGACGTTCCACCAAAGGCTGATTTGGTGAAATATTCTTTCGAAATTCAGCCGGCGTAGTAGCGGCAATCACTCGAATTCCGCGAACACCGGAATTGGCCAGAAGGGGCTTCATAGCCTCGACAGCCGCGTCAGAAAGCTGTACGATCTGATGAAACTCATCCATGAACAAAACAATTTGAGTGTGTTCTGCTTCACAGAATTTTTCCGTGTCGTCAAATAAAGATTTGAGTTTTCCCGCCATCTCGTTTGCGTCATAGCGGCAATTAGCGATCATTTTCGCTAAGTCCACTTCTAAATACAAACGATCCGTGTCAACCTGAGACAAACCTGCTACACACGCCGATTTACCGGCACCGGCTTCTGCCAGAAGCAAAATATTACACAATTCAGGCCGCTCCAACGCTGCTTTCATACCGCGAATCTCTCGGTCCCGGCCAATCAAAGGCCGTACAGGTTTTCGCACCGGCTGCGTGTATTTATAAATACAGTGATACTTCTCATCGGTAATGCGTTTCACAACATCCTCGCACACATCACTCACCTCGCTTCCCATCCATAAGCCATCTGTTCCTTCGCCAGTTCCTCATCATATCGACTCTCCAATTCAGGTATCAACATATTCTGGATAGAAGCTCGTCTACGATCATAATAACGAAGAATAGAAAGACCAGAACACTCTATATGAACAGATTTACCGATTCGAGAAATCTTGTCGTTCAATGACTGACCCAAAATAGGCGTACCCTTGGTCGACAAAAACAAATAATCAGTAAGACCCCGTTCTTCAATCCAAAGATGCAATTCCCGAATCAAACACGACGGAATATAAATCTTTGTTGGAACCTTTGACCAACGTGTTCTAACGATATAACCACGTCGAACATCGTCGACAGTCATGTCGAGAATTTCCTGGCTGCGCAAACCGGCACTGCCCATCAGACGTAAAAAAAGATAAGCCATATGATTATTTTCTTTTTTTGCCTGCTGCAACAAAATGCCATATTCCTCACGATTGATCTCTTTTTTTCCTTTGGAATATTCCATTTGATCTAGCTTTACGGCCCATTCGGGGTGATCAAGATATGATACAAGCAAATTGTACACATTCATGCGAAATAAAACCGTTTGAGGTTTCCAATCGTGTTTGTTTATCATCCAATTTCGAAATTCCAGCCCAGTGTCTTCTTGAATCTGACACGCATCACCAATCATTTCCAAAAGACAATCCAAAGCACGTTGATATCGCTTTATATTCACCGAATCATCCGAAATGCTGTTCAAAAACGCGCGGCTGACATCCTTGTCAAATTTTACTGCATTATCCACAAAGCAGCACCCCTCGTTTTCTTTCTTGTTCTAAAAATTATTATACCAGCCAGTATGAAAAAATGCAAGCATTTTAAACGCCGCAAAACAGAAAAAGCTTTCCTCAAACATCCGTAATATAAAAAAAAAAGAAAAAAGAACGGCTCCGTCAAACCGTCCTTTTTTCTCTCTAAAACCATTCACTTTCCGGAGAACAATCAATAACCCTACTGTTCACTGACAATAATATCATAACATCAAATAAAATGCAAGAGTTATTTTCAAAACATACTCAACGTATCATAAACGCTTTGTTCCATGCCATCCAAATACTCTTTATCCAGACTTACCGTTCGAAACACATCTCTCGTTTGTCCTGTTCTGCGTTTCGAATAAATAACCTGAGCCTGCGACAGCATTTTCTCAATGTCTTTCCCCGGCAAAGACTCTATAAATCGATCCTGACCTGTTGTCTTCAAATAATCACACGCTCTGCGATACAGTTCCGCCCGCCTGCGGGCTGTCGCATAAAATGCTTGAAACGCGTCATTCGGCGCCTTTTTATCTTCTGAAAAATCGTAATCCATATGATGCAGATCAAGAAACCACAGATTATCCATATTGCCGCGGCTTTCATCATAAAAATTACCATCTTCATAAAAAAGGCCATATTCCTGCAACCGAAACGAAAAATCATCCTTCATGTCCTGAAAGGTTTTTTCCTCCATCCGAATTCGAGAAGCAAGATCATAACGCGAATTATAAATACCATACGTCTCACGTCCGTATCGTTCCTGATCTTTATTTGAAAGCGTTGACCGTCGGGGATCATCTCGAAATTTTCTCAACCTATCAAGCAAATCTTCCTGCTTTCTCAGTTTCTTGACACTTTTCGCAAAACGTTTCAAAGGCGGCTTAAAATGCAAATATCTCAAATACTTGCACATAAGTTTGTCCTGATACTCTTCCTCAAACACAAAGAAATCATACAACACTTTAGAAGCCGGACTTTTTTCTGTTTCTCTCTCATATGCCTTTTTCTCTTCATGGAACCGGCGCCGGTTCTTGATACTGTCATCTAAACGCGTCTTATACGAACGAAGCCGGAAACAGAAATCCTCACCGGGCGAATGATCGAACGTGCCGTAAGGCTTGGACATATTCTTCAAAAAAGGCGTATCTACGTGCTTATCGTATACAGGAACTGACTTCAAATATTCGTAAACGCCGTCCATACAATCCCGGATCAAATTCTCACGTTCAATAGTTCGATCTCTTCCCCTTCGGCTTGCCAGTGCCTTTGAAAACGATTCATCATGAGACAAATCTTCCACGAACTCGCGCAAAAGCTCGTTAGGCCGCTTCATGCTTTCCTGAGAACACGAAGCGTACCATAAACTCTTGTCATCAGGAAGACAAGCAAACAATAATTGAGGGAGCGAACTTTCAAGCATTGATTTATGACAGAACGCCTTGAAGAAACAATGAACGTTTTCTTTGTCGAAACTCATACTGTCCTGAGGCACAGGCTGATTGAGCAAAAGACCTTCGTCCACACCTCGACGCAATTCTTCTTTCATTTCCTTCGAAAGCTTCCCCTTCTGCCGGCCATTTCCCATATCGATCATACTCAAATGGCAATGCACATGAGCCGTGTCCAACTGAATGCAGCCGATATATTCCAGCTTATCGAAATGACGTTTGATACGATCGATACCATACATGATACCAAGCCGCAGCTTCATTTGATCCACATGACCTTTGTAATCGCCCTTGTGCTGAAACTGGAAATCTTGCGGTAAAATGCCGCGATCTTTTAAATAGCCTTGTGAAAACGACAAAACCGTTTTAAGCACTGTTTTTCCTGCATCGAAACCGGACTGAATACGTTGAGACAATTCACGCAACCGTTGATCCGTGAGCGATACACGGCCATTTCCGAACGCAACGCCAGCACTGGCTCGAAATCGTCTGAAAGAAGTACGCAGTCCATCCATAGAATCCTGATATTCCGACGCTCGTTCTCTAGCGCGATACAGTTCATCTTCACTATCCAGTTCTCTCTTTTTCGAAAAACTCAATCGTTCAACAGCATCATCACGAGCCATATACCGTAAAACATAATGTCCCGGAGTAGAACCCCGGGACCCATGTCCAGATCGTTGATTTTTTACGGAAAACTCGTTGACAATGACAATATCCTGCGAAAGCATACAATGCACTCCTTACAGATCAAAGTCAAAGTCCTCATCTTCATCATCTTCTGTATCCGGTGAAGTCTTTTGTTCCGACTCCCCTTCCCGATGCTCATTAGGTTCAGGCGTCATCGCCCTGAGATTCCGACGTGCATCAGCGAAAATCTCTTCCAATTCCGGATCGAGTTCGTCCGCTTCAGATTCAGGTTCCTGCTCTTCCTGTTCCTGCTCTTCCTCCCGAACAACAGATTCAGAAAAATCATCTTCATCTTCTTCCAAATCAATGTCCGGCGCATCATAGTCCATATCGACCTCAACAAATTCCAGCTCGTCATCATAAATATCCTGATCCTGAAGACTCTTCTCGGGATAATAAGATTCCAGATCATATTCCTGTTTTTCTTTAGGAATAGAAATGGCAAACTGATCATTGATGGAAACGAACAACAACGGCGCCAACTCATGAAATTCAGCGTCATATTGATTGATACGTCCGCTGGGTAAACATGAACAAGCGCAAGTCACAGGAAGCACCCACTGCGCGGTCTTGAATTTATTAGGGCACGGCAGCCCATACGTGCCACCGGAAAACAGTCCTTTCTTACAAAACTTAGCCAAATCTTCATCAGACAATTCCCAGCGAAATCGAACTTGCGGCCGAACAAATTCCTTGCCAAATGTGACGTGAGTGATATCATCCGGGAAAAAACCAGCCAATTCATCCACCTGTCCTGTAAGGATCAATACAGGTCTGGCATTCTCCCAATCAAAAAACGCGTTCATCACTTCCACACCGGCATTGCAAGCAATATGATCATTGCAAACAAGTTCCTGGTCATAAAATGACTTTGCCTTCAAATACAAAGGCGTATCGTATGTATACGCAATCGTCTGCACAAGTCATCATCCTTTCGTCAATTTCCGAGCGGCCGGCGTCTTAAATTTCTCATAAACAGCACCGCAAAGCTTTCGGAAAAGCTTCAAAAAAGCGTACATGATAAGGAAATACAAAACAGACAAAATGAGGATAAAAAAGCACATCGGTATTACCAGGAACACAAAAGTCTCAAGTAAACCGGCCTCACTTGTCAAACCGGCCATATTGCCTGTTTCCAAAGCCAGCAGCGGCAAGATGTTATAGGCCATACTGACAGCTATGGTTATACCTATCATCACAAGTATGAACCATCTTACAACGAACAAAAATGCTTTCATAAATTTATTTTTTGTCAAAAGAATGCACCTCTTTCATTCAGCGACAGAATACCCGTTCAGCGTCAAAACATCTCCATTTTCTGAAACGTCACAGGTTACAACATCCGTATGCTCTATTTCATTACCCAAATCATCCGATGTCCGCCAAGTCACAAAACCCATATAGGAATACGTTCCGTCATCCCCTACATTCGTCAAATACGTATCCACATTCACAAATGAAATATGAAGACCATACGTATCAATACGATTGTAAGAATTACCGGCTTGATCCGTAACGACAACCAGTTCCGGCATAAACGTCTTCAAAAAACGACTATTCTCTGTCAAATCATAGTCCTGCATCAAAGACTCTCGTTTCTGCTGATACTCTTCCCCCGTTTCCCAGGACATCACATCCGAAAGCAGGTCCTCGATAATATCATCATCACGATCCTTTCGAGACGTATCCAAGCCAGTGACCTGATATAAAATATCATCCTCCTTTTCCTGATTTTGATTTTTCGCTTGAATCAAAAGGTTTTCGTATTCCTGCACCTTACTCTGTGCCTGTTGATACACGTGTATCGCACTGCCGCGAGCCATCACACCAGCTACGATACCGCTGATAAAAACAAACAGCACAAAGACAAACGGAAGAAATCTCTTCACGATGCGCTCCCCTCACTTTCTTCCAACAAAGAAGTCAAATCAAATTCATTGAAAAAATCCTCCACAGTCGAAGAAGAACTTTCTTCCTGACCATTCGTTGTAGGTGCAATGAGGGAATTGCCGTAAACCGTCATGTGCTTTTCCATATCCGTAAACACATTTTCCTGCGCGTTATAATTTCCGGTCACATACGCGCACAATTCATCATCGTCCCAACAAGTCCACAACACAGAAAAAACGCTTTCATTCGTCTCAAACGTAGTCTCGAACTTCCATACACCGCCGTCAAACCAGGGAACACGGAAAGAACGATCATCCAGATAAAAGTCCAGATTTTCAGCAATGATCGACACGTCATCGGCATCTCGATACTTATTCTGCAAATTGGCCACATCCGCACCAGATTTAGCCGCAGAATACGTCGCCTTTTCGATCGTTTCTACTTTCTGCGCATCATCAAACTGCGTTTCGTTTCGCTCTTTAGCCAATTCTTGACTCAGACTCTGTACCTGCTCATTCAGCGTCTTCGTCTCTTTTGTGTAATGATTCACATCGGACATACACATAAAACCAAATACGCAAAGAAACAAAACGCAAAAGACCACCAAAACACCAAGCCACACACGATATTGCTTTTCGCTCTCCAAAAACCCCACCTCTTTCACACGAATTTTTTTCTTAATTTTAAATACAGTGTAACATAGCTTTCTACGAAATTCAAGGATTATTTGACACATTTGCAGACGGGCTTGGGCTTACACTGGGACTGGGACTGGGTGAAATCGTATGACCCGGACCAGGACGTGATTCCACATCCCAACTGCTGGGGTCATTGGGATTCGTCACAGGGCGTGACGTAGGCCGAGGTGTAGGAGAACCGGCAGAAGGAGAAGCAGACGGCGTAGGGGCAGCCGTCACCTCAGGCGCAGGCGTGGGTTTCGCCGCATCAGGAACTTGTACATCCGTTGTTCCACCATCATCCACAACGATCTGAGACCCGCCTGCAACACCGATATACCGATCGCTTCTCGTTGTGTTCGTACAACGAAACGCTCTATACGTGTTCAAACCAGTCGAACCTGTATACCATCCCTCGCAACCGGGAGAACGTTCATTATAAGACGCAGAAACAACACACAAATTGGGATCAGTCCCCTCGCCCCATTTCGCTTTAATAAGTTCATTTCCTACATAAAGCACCACATGACCAACCGCAGCGTCTGACCGGATAAGCACATCACCGGGAAGAAGCTTGCTCTTATCACCATCCCACAAAATCTCCTTCCATTTATCGCTGGTTTCCATGTGATTAAGCTGAGACGAAACGGCGCCTGCAGGGAAATCATCATCCAAACCTGACCAACGCACAGCACAAGCCACGCCTCGATCACAAGACTGATACCATGGGTCGCCCGGGAAAATAGCGTCATGGACTTCCTGATACAAATCAGTACCATTATTCCCGATGCCCTCAGTCCAATCTTGATACGCATAACTTACAGCAGCCTGTGCTATAGACCCATTCAATGCGTTGTTCACAGAACCGCCGCAATCTTCCAAAGATGTACGGAACGAATTCCCGGAAGCGTCCACAGAAGCCGTTTGTGCCATTGATAAGATAGAATCGGCATATGTTTGATCAACGTCATACTCAGCGATACGTAAAAACCATTGTTCAGCATATTGTTGACGTTCAGCCTGTGCCAAAGACGTATTACCTTCCCAGTATCGGGCAAACGTCAAAGCGGCGCTGGAAGGAGAACTCTCTTGTTCCCAATTCAAAAGATCAAATCTGCCATAATCACCGCCTTGCGCCGTAGGTGTCAAGCAAAACGCCAGTTGGATATCCAGCGTCCACCACTCATAGCCAAAAGAATCAGCAAAAGCACGCAATCTTGAGTTATTCGTCGCGCCATCGTTGGTATCTGTCCAACCGCCCAAACCGATACCAGCTAACTTGATAAGAGGATATGTAGCGCCATACCGGGAATCAATGGACATGATATCAAAACCCACATCCTGCGCGTGCTGTTTTCGGGGTCCAATACGATACGGTTCATCAAAGATAGTCTCAACGCTGGTAGAATCGATATTTGATTCCGCCTGCCAGTTACCCAAAATACCAGCGATATTCTCATTAGAAAGCCCTACGGCTTTAAAAACAGAATAACACTTTTTTCCGTTCTCGATCATTTGCTGAGATTGATTCGCCGCTTCCTCCTGCACAGCCTGCTGCTGAATGATATAATAATCCTTGCACGGGTCTACCATAGCATCATCCGCCGGGCTGGACAATACAGTAACGATCGCGGCTGACACAAACACGACGCCGCCTATCAAACCGCCGACCATGGAAATAGTGGCCATAGTCATCGTCATACCAAACGCAGTAGCAATACCCGCGGCCGCATTTGAAAAAAAAGCAACAGCACCGGTAAAAAACGATTTCACACCATTCGCTATACCGCCAAAGAAACCCTTGATCGCGGCAAGCAAGCCACCAGCAGCAACTGTGCCGGCCATCTGCGCGCCACCGGACATGAACATATTCAAAAAGACACTTCCGATAGAATGACCCTGCTTTGAAGCCGCGCCACCAGCGCCCTTCTTGACGGCCTTCATCGTTTTGGCGTCTGACTCTTTCTCCTGTTCATCTTCCTGAGACGTTTCTCCGCCCGACACATCGGGCTGTTTATTATCTGCGTTCTGTTCCAAGGATTGTTTATCTTCCGGATTCTCGTCCTCTTTCAATTTCTTTTCTTCATCCGGCATAGTGCCACCTCCTTACCAAAGAGTCAGATTCTGACTGGTAGTAAACACAGTCCAGGCAGACCGGTAATCCAATTCCAAGTTCAACAGCCGTGTTAAATCAACTACCTGATATTGCTTTTTTTGATTGTAATATGTTTTCCAAGCACCCATCAAATTGTCAATATCCTTCTTAGCTGACTCCAACTCCGAAATGCCTGCTGCATTATCCAGATCAAACACAGTACCGTCTTGCTTGTACCAGACCAAATCAGACGTGGAAAACTCCACATCATCTTCCGCCACAGCTTTTTCACGCAAAAACGTATAATAATCACCGTCAGGACACAGCGTATCCAAATACCCTTCCAAAACAGTTCGTTGCTGCCAGGGGAAATCAAAACCGTTCGCAAGAACATAGTTTGTGTCTAAGTAATAATACCCGTTATCATCCGGCCCCTCAATAGAATCGCCTCTGATCAAAACAGGAACTTCCGGTACAATAATGCCGTCCTGCTCCACACGCTGCGTATACTCCGCGATCTGCTGCTGCGTCATCCACATAGACTTCAACAAATCGTTCAGTTCATTACGCAATTCCTGTTCCTGCGGCCGAACCATAAAGCACTCATATAATTCCTGGGGTGTGAACGACTCTTTATCCAATACATCCGCATATGTGCCGCCCTGACCGCCAGGATTGAAATAAAGCTGAGCCTGATCGTACTGAACAAACGTACCGTCTTCCGCCGCATCAGCAGCTTCTTGGTTATAATCCTCACTAACCAAATTCGAAGTGTGCCGAATGACCAGATTCATGATCTGCTTATCAAAAACACCGGTATCCACCAAGTCGATACCCATATAGCCAGAAGAACCAAACACATAAAACGTCGCTGCAGGACTACTGGTCAAAGCCATATAATTTTGATTCACGTCAGACCCCGTTAAAAACAACTGATAATCCTCAGCGTTCGTTGACAGTCCGGACAAATCCTCAAAATACAATAACACAAAAGACCGAGTGAATGATTCATTGCGATACACATCAACAACTCTCCCCTCTACGCCCGTACGGGAAAACGCAAAGGCTGACGTATATTTCGCTTGATTTCCGAAATTCACATGATTGCTTTGCTGCCATGCGGCTATACAAAAACCCATAACCACACACATATAAAACACCAACGCCAAAAACAACACGCCGAACCGTTCGATACCGTGATGGTTATCCAATTTCAACTTCGCTAGGATATTCAATGAACACACCTCTTTTTTACATGAAAGTTACACAAACAAATAGACCCCCGGCCCAAAAAAGGCCGAGGGCCGTGTGACGTTTGATCATAGACCAAACATGAGCTGGAATTTCGCCAAATAATACGGTATGTACAAACCAATCATACCCGGCGTGCCGCCAAGCGTGCCGTCATCTGTGGGATCGCCGCTGGCCGACGCGATGTCCTCCAGTGTGTTCTTGCCCAGGTTGGCATAGCCAACAACAGTGTTCCAGGCGCCAGAACCCACTAGAAGGCCACCGATAAGCAAACACAAAATGGAAACCAGCCAGTCCGCCTGCTGTTTTCCGTGCTGGGTCAAATTCTTCCAGATTTTATAGACGCCCACAATCAAGAGAATGACGCCAAAAATAATGAAAATATAATTGGCCCACTCCTTGAGCAGATTACCGGCGTTCTGAAAGAAATTCGTAATACTGGTCATCCGTACTCAATCCTCCTTTGTTTTCGCTTAGAAAGACTTCCGTCAATCGTATGAATAAATTATAACACAGAAAATTTCATTGCGCAAGATTTAAAAAACTAATTTTTTTAAATACACAAAAAAATATGGGACTCGAAAGCCCCATATTTTTTCTTAACGATAATTCTCAGGATCAATATTCCTAGTCGGTTTGCTCCTATGGAAATTATCCGCCTCCAATCTTCCTTTTTTCACAGAAGATGTATGATCTGTGTCAGATTTCACAGTCGGCTGAGCCGGTTTTGGCGGCTGCACAGGCGCCGGAGAACTTCGTCTATTAAGTTCTCTCTTTGGCGCGGACTGTCGCTGTACAGAATTGTTCTGCTGCACATTCGTCTGACCGCCCTGGACCGTAACGGGTCCGCCCTGAACAGTCTGATGCACATTCGTTGTACCGCCCTGTGCCGTTTGATGAACATGAGTCTGACCTTGATCCATATGAGAAGACTGTTGCTGTCCACGATCCGTCTGACGAGAATTTTGTCCCTGATCCATACGAGAAGACTGCTGTTGACCGCGATCCGTCTGACGAGAATTCTGTCCGCCTGAGCCTTGAGCCGTCTTAGGAACCATGTTTTCCCCAAGTTTCGGCTGCTGTACCACGCCCGGCGCACCGACACCGAAGGAAACCTTATCAGATTCACGCACAGACGTACCGTCTCTTGAGTCTCTTGACAAATGTTCACGTGCCAAACTCTCTCTGGCCGCATCACGCCGAGAATTTCCGCCGCGAGATTCATTCGCAGCGTCATTGATACGCGCTGCTTTTTCTTTGGTCACTTTCTCATGAGCCGCAGCCTTATCTTTCTTGGCGTCAGACATACCAGCCAAACCGTTTTTGAGATTCTTCACGCCGTCACCGGTCGTGCCTGCCGCGCCGCCGGTACTTGCATCAGCCGCGATCTCCGCAGCGCCGACCGCAGCTTGTGCCGCCGCTTTGAGTTCTCGCTTATTGGCTTCTTTCTTGAGCGCTTTCTCTTCCTCACGAGCATCTTCTTCGATCTGTTCTTCCTTCGTTACGCTACCCACCTGACCTCTAGCCATAGCGATAGCGGCGTCCATCTTTTCTTCTTCAGCCTGTTCCTTCTCCTTATGTTCCTGAGCAGTTCGCTGCAAAGAATCCTTGGACAAAAGCTGAGCGCCTTCCTGTTCTTTCTGCTGCTGCCGTTCATTATTTTCAGCAAACGCCTGTCCAGAAAGACGAGTAGCGATCGCACCACCGGGATGAGGTTCTCCGCCACCGGACACTCCTCCGGACGAAGACATATTGGAACTCAGATTCGTGCCCTGCATCTGCGATGCATTAGCCGACGAAGAAGCAGCCTGTCTCTCACCCATCGACGCACTTTGCGTGCTGGTATCCTGCCCTCTATCGCCGGGCATGACGTGATTGTCAGGATTGTTCTGTGCAGTAGCAGACCCGCTGACTTGTGTGGGATCGTCTTTTTTATTCTTATCACCATTCATACTGCGATCGATCGCTCGATCTCTGGCGGCCATAGCGGCACCGGAAACAGCGGCTCCCGCCAACTGCGATACAGCGCCACGATGCGCCGGTGTTTTCGGCTGTGTGACACCGCCTACAGGGTCAAGGACCAGTTTATGGATCACATTATCCAGTTCCTTTTCCACGCCCTTGATCACAGATTTACGCAACCGCATTGCCATGATAAAGAACGCGATTTCCACCACAATAGATATGATAATGGGAATCAGAGCCAAAAACGGTACGATCACACCTTGCGCCCCGATCATGCCTGTCATAGAAGATGACCCGTCAGGCACAGGGTCTGCCGCTTGACCCAGCGAACCATTAACGATATTCGCTAAAGGGGCCTCAATGAGATTAGGCAAAGTGACAACGATTCCTGTAACCAACTGGTACAAAAAGAACGTCAGCAAAATGTCCATAATCATAATGACGAACAACGTCAAAAGCCGCGCCATAGACCCCAAAGAACCAAGCATCGTAAACGGAATACTGGTCAAAACGCGAATGCTTCTCTTCAAGTTGGCAAGCAGCATAGAAATAGCGTAGCCCCAACCGATCAGCGTCACACATACCAGCATGACCAGCGCGTTACAATAATACAGCAGACCGGTAATCGCGTCGCCGCCGATAAGATTGACAGAATAATGGCTCTCATAATTCAATGTCGTAGGAACGTCCCGTCCGGAATACACCGTTACACTTCCCGGCTTGAAACTAGATGTCAGATAATTGTACATCGAAAGCGTAGACAAGCCCAAAGGTCCTGCACTGGAATACTCCACAATACCGTCCGTGCTGGTGTTCGCCACCAGAGAACCGTCTGTGAAATACATAGTCATGGAATCCGTAGCAGAACTCGTCATCCATGTATCAGCCTTATCCAACCATTTCTGCGTTTCTGTCATATCTTTATATGCAGCGTCAGAAGTCTCGCCTTCTTTGAATACAGAACCTTCAAAGTCAGTAGCATAATAGAAATCACCGCCGATATACCGATCCAACATATCATAAATCACAGATGTCTGCGATGCGTCAGGGTCTATCACAGAACCTCCTTCACCGTCTTCCGGATCACTCGTTTCCATGTCGCTGGGCCGTACTGTCTGCCAACGGAAATCGTCATCTTCATCCCAATCCAAATCGAGATTATACGATCCCGCGTTGACGCTGTACGCCAAATCACGAATCGCGCTCACAGACGCCATACTGCTGGAAATTGTGGCATCTGCGTCCGTGCTATCCAAAACACCGGATATGCTCCGTCCCGCAGGAATCGCCAACTGAGACGTTTCAGCCCAAGCCTCAAAATCCAGAAAAGTTGACAAAATCACATCAGCCGAACCGCCAGCCACGCCGTTGGATTCCAAATCATCCTGAAGCTGATTGAGCGTCACAGTATACATGGAAATGCAAAGCGGCACGATCAAGCACACACCCAGGAATCGCAAGAAAAATCTCTTGAGTTTTGTGGCAACAGGCTGTTCTCCCGGAGCCATACGTGCACGCCCGGTAGCCGCAAATAACAAGATACCAACGACCGTGAACGCCAGACATAACGGCAACACGATCTGCCAGCCCAAATTATAAAGAGCATTATACCACGAAGAGCCGAAAGTACGAATACCGGACAAAGCAACATCAGCCGCATCAACCGTAGAGCCGCCCAATGCGTCCTGCACATTTTGCTGGCTTCCGTCCCAAGCGCCCGACATCAATCCTGTAGGATCAGTGTCAGACGGCCGATAAAACCAGTTGATAGGATTGAGCAAACCCAAAATCGAAAACGTAGCTTGGAAAATAAAATTCACACTGGTCGACAAGAAAAAGAAAAATTTTATCAGCAAACCACCAGCGCCTCGAATGATCTTATCCATCATGGCGCCGGCCTGCGTCGCTGTATTGTCGAAACCCAAATCCCGCAACAGGCTGCCATACCGGGCAAAATTCACAAGACCACCGGTTCCGTTTTGTGTAATAGACGTGTACGAATACGAATTTGCTGACGCCACCACACTGGAAAAAGCCCAATGAAACAAACCTCCGATCCAACTTTCCTGATCAACATATCCCAGAAAAGCGCCGGCGGAAGATACAGGTAAATCTTCCGGTTTGAAGTCGCTGCTATATGTCTTTTCCCCGGACAAATAAGCATCCAAAGACGCCGAACTGGAAGAAGCGATCGCATAAAATGACGTATCGACGCCGTCATCAGCAGCCATCGCGTTTAGCGTACCCAGTCCCATGACCAGAGAGACAACAAACAATACAGCCAGCAAAAAAGCAGGCAACCAACGCTTTGCGTGTGTCATTGTCTCCCCCTCCTCAAACTCAGACCAAGCTGTAATTCCCTGCGAAATACAACATTGTCATATCCTCGCCGAATATAATTAAGACCCTCGCCTCTTGTTGTGATAAGCCGGCTCAAGTCCTCAGGAATACCTTGGCCCAATAAATTTTGATATACCCGTACCTGATTATCAGACATAGACCCGAAAATCGTGTAATCGGCCCGGTCAAATTCAGAAAAAGATTTATCGTCCAGCATCTTGTCGATCGAATTGTAGCAGTAAATCACTCTGCCGCCTTTATCGAACAACTTGTCAAACTGTAAGGTCAAATACCGTTTGACACCATCGTCAATATTCTCAGCGCCATGAATGATCACCGTGTCGCCATATCCCAAATTGCCAACAGCAAAACCGATAACGTTGACAAGCTGCGCCATGGCCACACCCACACCACGCATCATCAATCTGGAAAAATCATAAATCACACGCCTACCGGTCTTTGCTCCATCAATGACCCGTGTAGTCGTAGTATTGAACAAGTCACCGTTGTTTGAAAGCATATTCCGAAACGTGACCGCCAACACACTCAACGCATGAAGCTGTTCCTGGTCTTTCGCATCAGACGCCACAGCAGCTTTGTATTCTGTGTCCAAATACGAAACAAACATTTCCAGCTTTGGTACTTCTTCATGGGCGATACCTACGATACGCAAGCTATCTTCATTCTGAATAGCGTTTTCCCGCCACATTCTATTGTCAATATAGAATTTAGTCGCCACGCTTTCCAGTGTGCCTCGAATAACACTTCGATCATGTTCGTTCGTGGTATATGCCTGTTCAGCCATTAAAATCAGCTTTTGCATCTGACTGGGGAAAATCGCAAGCTGGTCTTTTCTGTCGCCGAACATTTCAAACATATTCACATCGCCATGGTTCATGTCGATCTTATAAGAAATGTTCGAAAACTTAGGCCCTACCCGATTCAAATCCAAACCGTCCAGAATCAAATGAACGACTTTATGATTATTGAGCAGACACGCCTGAGAAATCTTCGATCCCCACAAATCAGCAGCGTGGACACGTCCTAAATTCTCGATATACGAAGAATCGGCCACAACGCAATGATGTTCATATCGATCCACGTCAAAAAGAATCGCTGACGTATTCACATCGCCGATCATGTCGCCAACATACTCACCCTTCGGATCATCCAAGCCATGAGTCACAAGAAAATGAGACCCAGCATATTCCGTGCTTGTAAAGTAAAACCCCTTGCCTTCTTTGTGATCGTTCTTATCGAACAACGTAGACAATTCCTGAGACTGAAGGCCGGTATAAGGCGCCACACTCAACGTAGCAAACCGGTCAATATACAACCGTTCCAGCTTCCGCACAGCGTCATCCAACGCTTCCAAAGACGGCGCTGAAACGAGAATCCGAGACTTGACGTTCAAATACGAAGCGCCATTCTGCAGTTCCTCCGCGATGATTCGCAAATCCTTCGTCTTCTTTGACGCTTTGCCAGCCGTTGTATTTGTACCATTACGAAGCTGTTCATTCTCATTGGTTTCAGCAACGCTTTCAGCCTTTGACTGATGCTCAGAAAGCCAGCCTTCCGTCATACGACGCACTTGATCAAAAAGAATCACATTCACGTCATGGCCCAATCCACGAGGAATCTTTGCCACGCCCCAAAACGCTCCAAAATCCGTCAAAGACCCTTCCGGCCGGAAAAACGACATGATCGTGCAATACCGGTCATCGACCTTGTAATAATCCGAATGGAACACATATTGTTCCTTCGGCTTCACATCCGCCAGAAACGCCGCGTCCTGAAAAGAAATAACCCTTTGACGACGCTTCTTTTGTTTACGAAACATACAAACACACCTCTCTTTTACTGGCCACGATAGATCATACGCAAAATCTCCGTGATATCATTATAATAAAGCGCCGTACACTGTTTGATCATTCTCGTGGAATTTTCCACTTCAGACTGAAAAATATTCTTTGCGTGCTGCAACGCTTCTTCATTGTCGGCCTTCAAGATCATGTACTGATGAACGGATTTGCTCATCTCCCCTACTTGGTGCTTGAGCGTCTGGAACTGTTCGTTCAAAAGACCATCTAAATCTTCATCCACGATATCCAGCTTGTTCATACGCTCCTGCAGCGCAGCCGCCTGCCGATATACTTTCTGAGACGCTTTCGTCGTAAGAAAGATGATCTCATAATCCGTAGATTGCTTCTGCCAAAAGGAATCCACTCGATCCAGAATCGCGTTTTTATCATCCTCAAAAAGCAGCACCGACGCGGAACCGACCACGCGATACCAATAGGCGTACGTGCCATCTAGGTATTTCACAAGACCCGTCACATCATCAATGGATTCAATACCCAAGATAGAATAAAACGGACCGGCTTTGTTCGTGCTTCGTGTATATACCTGCCGGTTGCGCTTCGGAAGATATCCCAAAAGCACAGGAACCAAATGAAAGCCCATACGCTTCGTGTTATCCGTCTTGAGTAAAAGCGCCGTCAACGCGATCCAACCCAAAACAAACAAAACCTTCAAGAAAAGAGACGCTTCTCGAATAAATGTACTGGATACGATGTAATAACACGCCAGAATGCTCGCCAAAACAGCTAAAATAACTTTGATCGGCACCGGCTTAACGCCCACACCATCGCTGTTTTTCAGCGAAATTTCCATGTCCAACGGCGACGTATCCAAATCAGAAGGGATTCGATACGCTTTCTTCGCCATGGCTTATCCCTCCTTTTTGTTTTGGAAGGTCGGGATAAATCTCTTTTGGTCTTTATCCCAACGCAATTTACAATCAAATGTTTTACCTGTCTTTCGACTGATGGCGCCCTTAATCTCAATCTCGTCTCCCGCTTCTAAAAATGCCCGCTCACCAGGCGTGAACGTATACTGACTCCAAGAATTCGGCATCTTATCCGGCTTCTCGTCATAGATTGGTTCGAACTGCAAATATTTTGTGCCTCGTTCCGAGACCTTCTCTTCCAGATGGCCTTTGATGTCCGTGGTATAACCTTTCTTCGTCTTGAAATTCTTGAGGATAATGGTCTTGCCGTCAAACAAATCCTTCAGTTCTGATTCTGTGAACTTATGAGAACCCCAGGACTCCTTCACACTCAAAGTCTCGCCGTTCCACGTACCCTTCACGCGAGACGCCGGTTTAGGAATGCTGGCGCCGTTTGCCTGCATAATGGCCAAATCATCTCTGATCCAGTCAGCCATCTTCGAAAGAGCATCCTGCTCATTTACCGTGCCGGCAGCCACACCGCGCATATCAGCGTACACCTGTTCCGTCAGGCTCAAATCGGCAATATGCGTTCCCTGCGTGATTCGATACGACTTCTCACCGTACTCCGTCATGGTGATCTTACCCTTATGCTCTTCCAGCAAAGGATACTTGGCGTTCTTATTGACTACCTCAGCATATGTAGTAGTCCGAGTAGCGCCGGTTCCCACATCTCGGTTTTCCAGTTGCTTCATGAGCCACTTAGTCGTAGGTTCTGTTGGCTTCTTGGGATATCCCTGATGAATGAACGGCTCTGCTCTCGTGCCAAGACCCTGGTCATTCTCTTCATCGTCCGGCGTATCATCGATTTGATAAATCATCTTCCAGCCGGGTTTGGCAGGCACGTTACAATGACCGATAAACTTGGGATAATCCTCTACATGGCCAGTATACGCGTCATACTCATAATCCTCACAGAGCATGGCCAGATAGCTTCGCGCCAGTGTTTCGTAAATCACGACAGCACCTTCGCCATAAGCGTTCCGGAGTTCATCCAAGGTCTTCGGCACACGGGAACCCGGCCTGTTGGCGCCATGAGCGCCTGATTTCTTGACGTGCGTAGGCCGCGGTACTTTATGTGTCAATAAATTGACGTCTACTCCGACCAACCGGGCAATATCATCTGCCAGAGGCAATAATTGATTGAATTGTTCCGGTGTGATCGTCTTATCTTCCGTACGAGGATAAGACACATAGCTGTTCTCATAAAGTTTCTGCAGAATCACAGAAACCTGACTTGCCGCGATTCCTTTGGGAGCCAAAAGACTGGCGAGACCGGCCATGTCGATCAAACGAGGCGGCGCCGTTTTCTTTCGGACTTTGCTGTCCTGCACAACGCCTGAACTGTGGAAGTTATGAGGAACTTTGCTCTTATCGTCATACTTCGGTTCCTCAACGCTGATATAAACCACACCGTTCTCGTCTTTAAAACGGTTTTGATAGAACGGGATCGCCTTATAATTCTTGATAAGCTGCAACTGGTCGCCCACCAGGACAACCATGGCGGATTTCAGACGCCCCTGCCGCAAAACCGAACGTCCATCACCGCACGCCCGAGCCATACGGGTATATTGCATACTGAGATAGTCAAACTTCGTCCGAAACATGGCCTTTCGATAATCCGGATCAGCAGAACTGAGCGTCAACGGCTTTCGATTCACAAACGCCTTTTGAATTTCCGGCGCGGACTCATCAACGAAAAACATTCGGGATAATTTCTTGGCATGAATCTGGGCTTCATCGAGAATCTCCCAAGCCAGCAAACTGCCTTCGCCTGAAGGATCATCATCCGTAGCAATGACAATCTCATC
>ERZ1643246.538-NODE-538-length-48429-cov-6.676727_pt1 | contig 48429 bp, 41 predicted proteins | sample MGYA00579265_ERZ1643246 | MGnify/ENA primary metagenome ERZ1643246 (study PRJEB29033, sample SAMEA4952261) | chicken gut metagenome | biome: Broiler Chicken; feature: Gastrointestinal Tract; material: Caecum | place: Ireland | collected 2018 | study: Broiler... | reverse complement strand
GGGGATTAGTTCAATGGTAGAGCACCGGTCTCCAAAACCGTCGATGGGGGTTCGAGCCCCTCATCCCCTGTTTATCGGGAAAGGCTGTATTTCTTTGAGAAGGAATACAGCTTTTTGTTTTTCAATATCGCGATCAAGAAAAACTGCCCGCTCCTCCATCTGGAGACGGGCAGTTTTTCGTCTTCATCCTCTTCCAAAAATTCTGTTGGCCTCACAGCAGCCCAATGGCCTCCCGCACGCTGCTGACCCCGTAAAGGGTCATGCCGGCCACCGGCTTCATCTTATCGGCACATACTTTCGGCAGGATGCAGGCCTGGAAACCCAGCTTGGCGGCCTCGTGGACCCGCTTTTCCGCCTGCGAAACCGCCCGGACCTCACCGGAAAGCCCTACCTCACCGAAAATCAGAAGCCTGGGATTCACGGGACGGTCCTTGTAGCTGGAAATCAGGGCCATTACAATGGCTAAATCCAGGGCCGGTTCGTTCATCCGCATGCCTCCGGCAATATTCACATAGGCATCCATTCTCCCCATCTCATAATGACAGCGCTTCTCCAGCACCGCCATCAGCAGGTTGACGCGGTTATAGTCTGTTCCGGCAGCCGTTCTCCTGGGCAGTCCGAAGTTGGTTTCCGTCACCAGCGCCTGAACCTCCAGCAGGATCGGCCGGGTGCCTTCCATGGAGCAGGCCACCACTGCGCCGGAAGCGTCCTCAGGCCGTCCTTCCAGCATAAATTCCGAGGGATTCTCCACCTCCGCAAGGCCTTCCTCCTTCATCTCGAACACTCCGATTTCATTGGTGGAGCCAAAACGGTTCTTCACGCTGCGGAGAACCCGGTAGGAAGCATTCCGGTCTCCCTCAAAGTAGAGCACCGTATCCACCATATGTTCCAGCACTCTGGGGCCTGCCACCACGCCCTCCTTGGTCACATGGCCTACCACAAACACAGCGATTCCGCCTGTCTTGGCAATCTCCATCAGAAGCCCGGTGGACTCCCTTACCTGGCTGACGCTTCCGGGAGCAGAGGACACTGTCTCCCGATACATGGTCTGAATGGAGTCGATAATGACGATCTCCGGCTTCTCCTTCTCGATCACGCCCTGAATCCGGTCCAGATTGGTCTCGCAAAGGAAGCGCAGATTGCCCTGAACCGGCCCAATCCGGTTGGCCCTCATTTTGATCTGCTTTAAGGACTCCTCTCCTGATATATAGAGAACGGAATGGCCCTCAGCGGACAGATGGCGGCACATCTGAAGCAGCAGGGTAGATTTTCCGATTCCCGGATCTCCGCCGACCAGCACCAGTGAGCCGGCCACAATCCCATCCCCCAGAACCCGGTCCAGTTCCCGGAAGCCGGTGGAAAGCCGGTCCTCCTCCTTGACATCGATCTCCGACAGCAGAGAAGGCTTTAATCCCGCTGCCCCCGCCCCGCCGAAGGAGGCGTGAAAAGCCCCGGCACCTTTCTCCCCTGCCTTGGCAGGTCTTGCAACCGGCTCCTCCACCATCGTATTCCACGCCTTGCAGGCCGGACACTGGCCGGTCCACTTGCTGGACTCATACCCGCACTCGCTGCAAAAAAAGGCTGTTGTTCTCGCCTTCGCCATCTTACTTTCCTCCTGTCGCGTCTCTCAATATGGTCGAAAAAAGCCGGAATCGCAATCCCGGCTTCTCTCCTTTATCCCTGGCGCTTTACCGCCAGCACGCGGACCGCTTTGCCTTCCTCCAGCTCAACGCTGACGCTCAGCTTGCCGCTCATGTTTGTCTTCATGCTGCCCACCGCAGAGCCGTCTACGTATACCTCATACTCCGTATCGTCCTCCAGCTGCACGGTAATCTGGGCGTCCTTGCTGCCCTCTACCAGGAACTCCACTTCCTCGTCCGTCACCCTAAAATGTTCCGCGGTAGTTCCGGGAACTGACTCATAGACGAACATGTCGTTGCGCTCCAGCTTGGTAATCTCGTTGTAGGTCTTTACCTTGTACAGATCTCCCTGGTATTCAAAATCCGATTTCTTGGCCTTGGCTCCCAACTGGTAGTTGCCAAAACTGATGGTGCCGTCTTCCTCGGTGCGGATCAGCTCTTCAATGACTGGCATTCTTCTTATCCTCCTGCTTTTGTACTGACTCGATTGTCTCTTTCGATTATACACTAATTTAACCGGCTTGACCAGCAGAACTTTTCGCCTTTTTCCTGGTCCTGGCAGCTCGCACCGTAAAGGTAAGCCCCTGGGTCCCAGCGCCCACCTCTACCCGGGACCCGGATTTGATCCGGCCGTCCAGCAGTTCCTGGGCCAGCTGGTCTTCCAGCATGGTCTGGATCGTGCGCCGCAGAGGTCTGGCACCGTTTTTCTCGTCATAGCCTTTCTCCACCAGAAGGGCCTTGGCCTCCTCGCTGACGGAAAGGTGGATATTCAGCTGTTCTCTGGTGCGCTTCTCAATAGAGGACAGCATGATCTCCACGATCCTCTTCATGTTCTCCTTGTTCAGCTGATGGAAGACGATGATCTCATCAATCCGGTTCAGGAATTCCGGTTTAAACAGACGCCGCACCTCCTCCATTACCCGGTCCTTCATGAAACTGTAGTCCGCCTTGGCATCGCCGGCAGTTCCGAAGCCCAGCCTCTTGGGAGAAATGATATTCTCCGCACCGGCATTGGAGGTCATGATGATTACCGTGTTCTTAAAGTCAATTTTTCTTCCCTGGGCATCGGTAATATGCCCGTCGTCCAGAACCTGGAGGAGAATGTTGAACACATCCGGATGGGCTTTTTCAATCTCGTCAAACAAAATCACGGAGTACGGATTGCGCCGCACTTTTTCGCTGAGCTGGCCGCCCTCCTCATAGCCTACATATCCTGGCGGGGAACCGATCATTTTAGACACGCTGTGCTTTTCCATATATTCGGACATATCCACACGGATCAGGGAGGATTCCGTGCCGAACATGGCCTCTGCCAGGGCCTTGGACAGCTCTGTCTTTCCCACACCGGTAGGTCCCAAAAACAGGAAGGAACCAATGGGGCGCCTGGGATCCTTTAATCCCACACGTCCTCTGCGGATGGCCTTGGAAACAGCGGTAACCGCCTCCTCCTGGCCCACCACTCTCTGGTGGAGGATCCCTTCCAGATTCCGCAGGCGCTCCGACTCCCCTTCCTCCAGCTTCTGCACCGGGATTTTCGTCCAGCCGGACACTACCTGAGCAATCTCATTTTCTCCTACGATCAGCTTTTTGGAGAGCCGCTCCTCCTGCCACTTGTTTTCGATCTGGGCGATGCGGTCCCTCATCTTCTGCTGCTTCTTCTTAATCTCTCCGGCTTTCTCGTATGCCTCCGTCTTGATGGCCTGCTCCTTTTCCTCCTCCAGCTGGCCGATCTTGGCTTCCAGCTCCCGAATCTTTTCCGGCTTGGTGTAATTCATCAGACGCACCCGTGAGGAAGCCTCGTCGATCAGATCGATGGCCTTATCCGGCAGGAACCGGTCGTTGATATAGCGGCTGGAAAGCTTCACCGCGGCCTCCAGGGCCTCATCGGTGATTTCTACCCGGTGATGCTCCTCATACCGGCTGCGGAGGCCCTTCAGGATCGCCACCGACTCCTCCTCCGTGGGCTCGTCCACCATCACTGGCTGGAACCGGCGCTCCAGGGCGGCATCCTTCTCAATGTACTTGCGGTACTCATTGACCGTGGTCGCGCCAATCAGCTGCAGTTCCCCCCTTGCAAGAGAGGGCTTTAAAATATTGGAGGCATCCAGGGCGCCCTCAGCGCCGCCCGCTCCGATGATCGTGTGGATTTCATCGATGAAGAGCAGCACATCTCCTGACTCCACCACCTCCGCGATCACACGCTTGATCCTCTCCTCAAACTCTCCCCGGTATTTGGAGCCTGCCACCATGCCGGACAGATCCAGGGTCATCACCCGCTTATCCGCAATGGTATCCGGCACATCACCGGAGGCTATCATCTGGGCCAGCCCCTCTACCACGGCAGTTTTTCCCACTCCAGGTTCACCGATGAGGCAGGGATTATTCTTCGTTCTTCGGCTTAAGATCTGGATCAGGCGGCGGATCTCCTTCTCCCGCCCGATGACCGGGTCCAGTTTGCCCTCTCTGGCCATCTGGGTCAGGTTCCGGCTGTACTCGTCCAGCGTGGGGGTGGCATTGGTGTTTCTGGACCCCCGTCCGCTCTGAAGGTCATCCCGTACCGCAGGAGCGTCCTCTCCCATGGCAGAGAGCAGATCCAGATAAAGCTTCTGGATATTGATTCCCATGGTATTGAGCAGGCGTCCTGCCACGGAATCGCTTTCCCTGAGAATCGCAATGAGAATATGCTCCGTGCCAATCTGATTTGCCTTAAAGCGCACCGCTTCCCGGTAGCTGTTCTCGATCACCCTTCTGGCTCTTGGAGTATAAGTGGTGCGGCTGGCCGTCTGAATAGTAGGATTGGGCGCAATCAGCTGGCTGACCAGGTCGATCACACGGTTTACATCCACGCCGTTTTCTTCAAGCACCTTGGCGGCCACGCCCTCACCCTCTTTGAGAAGGCCAATCAGCAGATGCTCTGTCCCCACATAGCCGTGGTTCAGTGCCTCCGCCGCGCTTACCGCCAGCGTCAGCGCCTCCTTTGCCTGAGGCGTATATCGTTCCATCATAACTATTTTCCTCCTGAAATTAGTCTACTTCTAACCCGATCTATGCGGAAAGCTCCGGCAGCTCTTCCCGGATCAGTGCAGCCCGCGCCCCGTCCAGTTCTTCCTGGTCCAGAGGACGGTCCGCGCATATGCGCAGGTTTGCCGGCTTGCTGCGTAAGATCAGCTGATAGATCGAAACGGGACGCTGGAAATGGATCAGCCCGGTAGACTCCGCTTCCATCAGAATCGACAGGAAAATGCGGGCGTCTTTTTCCGTAATCTTTCTGGCATATTTTAAAACGCCGTAGGATTTATAAGCTTCATCCTCCTTATCCCTTCTCTGGGTACTTAAAGCTGCTTTCCGGACCCGGTTTTCCTGGGTATTCAGCTGAAGGGCCGCTTTTGTCACCAGTTCTATGATCTCACGCTCTGAAAGCCCCAGGGTTCTCTGATTGGAAATCTCATAGAAACCGCCGTAATTGTCTCCTTCCGCCCCGCAGATCCCCCGGATGGCAGTTCCAAACCGGCTCATATCCGCCACCACGCTCTGGAATTTCTTCACACGGGACAGAGCCGGCAGATGGACCACCGCACAGGCCCTCAGTCCCGTTCCCACATTCGTAGGAAAGGCCGTCAGATAGCCGTATTTATCATCAAACGCATATGGAAAGCGCTCGTTGATCCAGTCGTCGATCTGGTCCGCCTGGCGCCACAGCTCATCCAGCCTCAGGCCTTCTCCCAAAAGCTGGAGGCGCATGTGGTCGTCCCCGCACAGGATCATGCTTCTGCTCTCGTCCTCCGTCAAAAGCAGCCCTCCGGGCTCCTTCTGACCAGATGCGGCGGCATTTAAAATTCTCCGTTCTCTCAAAGACTGGCGCTCCAAATCTCCAATCTGGCTAAGATCCCGGTAGTACCATCCTTTTCCGTCCTCTCCCGTATAATCCCGGATCCCGTCGGCCAGGACCTCCGCGGCCTTCTGCCGTTCCTCCCGGCTCATTCGGGATGGAAATGGATGTTCCGCCCAGTTTCTTGAAAGACGGATGCGGCTGTAAATTACGTTGGAGCCGGAATACTCCGTCCCCTCATACCATTTACTCATGTGCCTCCACTTCCTTTCTCAGTGACCGGATTTGGTCGCGGCACTGGGCCGCTTTCTCGTAATCCTCTTTCTTCAAAGCCTCCTTCAGCTGAAGGTTCAGTCTGGCGATCTGGTCCCGGATCACAGCCTCCGGGTCCTCTTTCAGATTCCCGTTTTCGTCCATCCGGCCTAAATCTGCCTCGATCTCCTCCTGTCTCTGCCTCTCCAAACGGCTTTGAAACTTGGGATGCTTTCCCTTATGGCTCTCGCTCCCCTGAAGCTGCTTAATCTTATCCCCTATAAACAGGTCAAAGACCCCGTAGCAGTCCGGGCAGCCAAAACGGCTATTCTCTACAAAATCCTCAAACGTTGTATGGCAGGTCGGGCAGACAACGCTGACTCTCTGGCCGGGATCCTCCTCATCGTTCTGGATGCCGAGGAGTCCGGACAGAAGCTTTCCAAGCGGAAATTCTCCGTCCAGGATTGCACTGTACTGCCCCAAGTCCATCTCTCTGGCACATTGGGAACAGAAATTGTGCTCCGTCCTTACACCGTCTACAATTTCCGTATATTTAATATTTGCTTCACGAATTCCACATTTCTCGCACAGCATAGAAATCCTCCCTTTTCACATAAGCTCTCCGCCGGAATCATCCTTTGAACCTTTCTCGCAGCCAGTACATCCATTCAGATAAGCATCGTAAATGTAATCCACCAGCTGATGAACTTCCTGGCGGCTGATATTCCGACAGATTCCGCAGGCCAGAACCACATCCAGATTCTGCTTCATCTCCTCCAAAGCCTGGTACTTGTCAACGTCCAGGGAAACGACTGCTCCCTTTCTCCGGTCCAGCTTCAGAAAGCCCTCCTGGCGCAGAACGGAATAGGCTTTGTTGACCGTATGCATATTGATCCCCACGTACTCAGCCATCTGACGCACGGAAGGAAGCGTATCCCCCTCCCGGATCCGGTCCGTGGCAATTCCCATAATGATCTGGTTGCGCAGCTGGATATAGATTGCCTCGTCGCTGTTAAAATCAATTTTTACAATCATACCGACACCGTCTTTCTCTATCGTTATATCTGTTCTATCAAAAATATAACAGATATTCTTCTGTTCGTCAAGATGAGATTTTATTGAAAGGGAGATCAAATGCTACGGCCTCCGGCAGTTAAAAGCTGTCGAAGGCCGTCTGCACATGTGTTCTCTTATGTTTCCCGAAAAGCCGGACTATAAATCAAAAATCTCCAGCTCCTCATCCTCCTGCTCGTCTTTCTCATTTTTGGATGGTTCCGTCCGGCTGACAGAGTTTCTCGCCGGTCTTCTCTTGGGCCTCTGCCCGGTCTCCGGCTCCGAAATTTCCTCCGGCTCCTCCTCATCCAGGTCTACTACCTCCAGGCTCTCTTCCATCAGCTCAGGCTCTGCCGCAGCGGCTGTCTGACGGGCTGCCTGCTCCGGCTCTTCAGCGCGGGGTTTTGGAGCAGTCTGCGGATGCCTCTCTTCCCGTTCCTCCTCCTGGTCCTTTGTATGGGAAGCTTCTTCCTTTCTCCTGCTCCTGCCGGACGGCGGCTCCTTAAAGCCGGTCTTTTCTTCCTTGTGCTTCATCAGCTGCCAAATCAGGAGGATCAGCAGAAGAACCGCGATCACGGCCACAACTCCTGCGAGAATCTGGGTCATCCGATAATCGCCAACCAGGTCATTGTACTGGCCGGCCAGCTGATCATACTCCTCCGTGGATACGCCGGTATCGACTGCCGGGTCCTCGAAGTAGCGCTGGAGAGTCCGCTCATTCTCATCCAGGTCATAGCGGTAGAACGATGTTTCACCCGCTTCATTCATGCCGTAAACGATGCAGTAGCGGTTATCCGGATCGGAAGCCCATACCCAGCCGGTAACGGTTTTTCCGTCGATTACGATAGGATTCTCTACAAATCCTTCCGGAAGCTTGACCGAATCATCCGGCTCCAGTATGGTAATCGTCTTGGCCGGAGCCGAGAGTTTCACTTCGTCTCCCGTCAGGATCGGCGTGGCGGTGCTGGCTCCTCCCTCCGCCTTTGTCACAACAATGACATATTCTTTGGTGGTCTCTCCGTCCTGGGCCGTCACCTGGCAGGTAACCCGGTTCTCCCCCATCTGAAGGCCTTCATTGCCGCTGACAATATTGGTCGCATTCTCATCATTGCAGACTGCGCTGACGATAATCTTATCCACATCGGTTCCCACGGTCACGGAATAGGTGTCCACATCCGGCGAGAAGGAGGGGGACAGGACTCCGGGGGAAACCTGCAGGGATTTTAAGGTTGCATCGTCAGAGGCATCTGCCAGCGCCCCTATGGTAATCGTAGAATCTCCCTCCCGGTCCACCGTCACCAGCTGGGAATCCGTATCGTAGATCTCCTGGCTGGTCACCGTGATCTTAGCCGTGCCGGCAGCAACGGCGTTGAAGGTCAGGGAAAAACGCATGGTATCCGTTCCCGGCGTACCTCCGTCCCCGCGGACGCGGATGGCTCCCGCATCGCCGGAGGCATCGGTTCCGCTGACAAATTCCAGCAGATCAGAGTCATAGGACAGCATCACATCTGCACTCATCAGGTTCCCGCCGGTAGCGGTGATCTCCATATTGACGCTTACCTGGCTGCCTACCGTAGCCGATGGGTCGGAAAATGCGATCCGCCCATTGGCCGCGTATGCGGTCAGCATCCCGGCGGGCATCAGAACTGCAAAGAGGCAGGCAGTAAGAAGAACCGCCGCTTTTTTCTTAAATCGTTCTATCATAAATATCATCTCTCCTGCACCATTTACTAATTTGTAACCGTAACCACTGTTACATTGCTTCCTCCCGGCGTATTGGAGGTGCTGCCGGAAGCACCGGGCCCGCTGACGCCCGGTCCGCCGGACTCCGTGCCGGAAGCTCCTGAAGACGGGCTGCTGCTTCCCGTGCCGGCAGTCTGGCTGTTCGGGGTGGGACCGCCGCTTTGTTTTGCCACATGGATGGTATAGGTCCGGACAGCACCATTCTCCGCCTGAACGGTAACGATCACATCCACATTGTCTCCATTCAGGGAAATGGTTCCCGTACCGCTGATCGCGGCTCTGGAGTCTGCTCCTGTTGCCAGGACATTGATCGAGGAAACAGAGGTATCCACAATCAGGTCATAGGTCTCCGTATCCCGGTTGAAGCTGGGCGTCAGTACAAATCCATCTACCGAAAGGGCGGACAGTTTGTTGTTGGGACTTCCGTCTCCCGTAGGTGCAGCACAGGGCTGCTCCGGCATATTGTTGTAAATCGGAATAAAAAATTCCAGCGCTCCCTGCTTCATCTGGGCCGTATATGCCTGGGACAGCTCCGCTCCCTCGGAGGCCGCCGCCTGGATATTGCTCATATACTGATGCTTGTACAGATTGCTTCCCTGAACATTAAATTTCTTCAGGTAAAATGTATTCTGGCCGGCTTTTACATAGTTCTCCCCGTAATTCTGCGCTCCCCCCAGGATGGACTTCTCCACCGTGTTCCACGGCCGGCCGTAGGAGCCGGACTGTGATGCATACCAGAGCCCCCGCTGGATGGCGCTCATGGAACCGGACTGGTAAGCCTCCACGTTAAAGTAATTGTAATATCCCTCATATCCCGAATAAGTTCCGGAGATCAGAGGAGAGGTTCCTGCTGTCCCCTGCTCCTGGAGGATCATGGCTGCCAGCACATAGGGATTTACCCCGGACTGGGCTCCGGCATTCATGATAATATCTGCATAGGGAATGCTCTGTCCCGATGTACTGCCGGAAGAAGTGCTCCCCCCTGCTCCCGGTCCCGCTGAAGATACGCCGGGACCGCTTTGGGAGGAGGGACTGCTCTGGGAGGAACTGCTTTCGCCGCTCTGGCTGCCCGGGGCCTCCAGACTGACGATGGTATTTCCTACCAGATTATATTCCCTGCCGGATATGGAAGCCATAGGTCCTTCCAGGCTCACCGTCTCCCCTGAAGAACTGGTGCTTTCAGCAGAGGGGGATGCGCTTTGGACCGCCACCCCCGGCCCTGTGGTGCTGTCGTCAGATGAGGGGCCTGATGTGCTGCCGGAAGAAGATGCTCCGGGAGCAGAGGCGCCTGAGCTGACCGAGCCTGACAGAAAGGTTCCCTGAATCATCGCTTCCAGTCCCTCTCTGGTCTGAGTGCTTCCATTGTACTCCTGGGACAAGAACTGGAAAATATAGGTTTCATCCAGGAAGTTTCTCGGATCCATATAGTAGCGGATAATCCCGTCGGAAGCAGCAACCCAGCTGCTTCCGTCAAAACCGGTCCAGGTGCTGGTATCCCAGTTATAGGTACCATCCTCCACGCTTTTCCAGGAGGAGATGCTGGACGTATTGACCAGGCTTCTGGGGGGGAGGCTCTCATTTTCAATCACCGTCTCCCAGTCCAGCCCCGTGTTCACCGCCTTAAAAACCCAGTTGGGGTAGCTGGCGTGAAGCTGGCGCAGTCCGTCCTTATAGCTCTCAGGAAATCCCTGAGAATTCAGATACGCTTCAAAATCAGAATCCGTTGTGTATGTAACTGCAGTCTGCACATAGGCAGCCGCTACGTAGCCGGTGGCTTCCTTCCCGCTGCTGGTATAGCGGATATTGTACCAGGTCTGTCCGTCTGTTCCCGTCTGCTGGGAAAGGACCGTCACCCTGGCTCCGCTGGACAGCCTTCCAAGAGACTGATATCCGGTTCCCGGACCGCTGCGCACATTTAAAGAAGCCGCCTTTACCGTAGCAGAGCCGGTATAGGCATAAGCAGTTGCGGGGGCAAGAAAACCTGCCGGCTGCATCGGCAGCCCAATTCCTAATATCAATCCCAAAGCCAGAGCCAGCTTATTTTTCCATCGTATTTTTTTCATAAAGAGGTCTATCTCCCTGTGTAAGTCTGTGAAATCGATGACGCGCTTTTGACGCTATCATCTATTATAATGACTTCAAACAGGATGTGTCAACCAAATTGCGGAAACTTACGGTTTTGGAATGGGATTCGTAAGAAAACCTTAAAGCTTGAGAAATAATTCCAGCCCCCGCCCAATACAGCGGGGCAGGGTCAGCGCTTCCTGCCCCTGCTTCGCATACACAGGGACCATGGCCAGCTTCTCACCCCCTGTCAGGTATTCCAGCTGCCCGATTTGCTGGCCTTCCCTCACCGGGGCCTCAGCCGACTGGGGCAGAGTCAGACGGCCGGTTACCCCTTCCCAGTCCCCCAGAAGAAAGCAGAGCGCTTCCCCTTCTGCCGCTTTCAGCTCCAGGTTTCCATCTGTTTCCCAGTACACCCCATTTTCCACCGGAATTTCAGGAAGTTCCGCGGCCGGCTCAATCTCCCTCAGATGATAGTGCTCCTTCCCATAGCGGATCAAAGCGGCTGCATCGGTCCATTTCCAGCTTTTATGAGGCGGCCAGCCGCAGCCCAGAATGGCAATAATAAAGGAGCGCCCTTCTGATTCTACTGCTCCGACATAGGAGTAGCCCGCCCCGGAAGTAAATCCCGTTTTTCCGGAAATCATGCCGTCCATGGAGGAAAGGAGGGCATTGTGATTCACGCAGGAAAAGGAGCGTTTCCCTTCCAGGTCTGAAAAGGAGTAATTCTGGCTCTGGGTAATTTTCAAAAATTCTTCTCTGGATGGAGAATCATTTACACAGTAAGCCATGATCCGGGCCAGCTCCTCCGCCGTGGTAGAATGGACCTGCCGGGCTCCGTCCTCTGTACTGGCAGCGGCATCCAGGCCATTGGGCGTAATAAAAAAGGTGTTCACGCAGCCCAGTTCCCTGGCCTTTTGGTTCATCTTTTCCGCAAACTGCTCTGTGCTCCCTCCTATATGCTCTGCGATCATAACGGCCGCATCGTTGTAAGACTCCAGCATTAGACCGTAGAGAAGGTCCTCCAGATAAAATTGTTCCCCGGCTTTAACCCCCAGGTGAACCTGAGGCTGAGAGGCGGCATTCTCAGAAGCAGTGACGACTTCTTCCGGCCTTCCCTCCTCCAGCGCCAGGATACAGGTCATGATCTTGGTGGTGCTTGCCATCGGACGGATTTCCTCCTGATTTTTTCCGTAGAGCACCCGTCCGGTATCTCCGTCCATCAGCACAGCTGCCAACGCGTTCAGCTTTATGCTTTCCTCCGGTTTCTCCTGCTCTGTCCCCTCATCCATCTGTCTGTCTGAAATCCGCAGCGGGCCTTTCTCTTCTCCATAAGCCGGGCGGACTCCCAGCAGGCACAGTGCGGCCAGGACCGCCAACCCCTTTTTCCATCTCATTCTTTCTCGCCGGCTTCCCCTTTTTCTCATTTATCATCCTATTCCCGGTTTTCTTTTTTTATGTGCCCGTTGCGTCCGAACATCTATTCTGTTATGATGGAAGAAAAGGAGGGATGTACCATGAATTTATCTTCTCCCCAGCCTCTGATTTTTCACATTGACGTCAATTCTGCCTTTCTGAGCTGGGAATCCATCTACCGGCTGAAGCAGGACCCGTCTGCCCTGGATCTGCGCACCATTCCGTCGGCGGTAGGCGGGGATGCAAAAAGCCGGCACGGAATCGTACTGGCCAAATCCACTCCGGCCAAAAAATACGGTGTCCGCACCGGCGAACCTCTGGTTCAGGCCCTGCGCAAATGTCCGGGGCTTACGGTGGTCCCCTCCCGCTTCGACTACTACATCCAGTGCTCCCGGGCTATGATGGATCTTCTGGAAGAATACACTCCGGACCACGAGAAATTCAGCATCGATGAGATTTTTCTGGATATGACCCACACCATTCATCTCTTCGGAGAGCCCTTAAAAACAGCTGACTCCATCCGCCGGCGCATTCACCGGGAACTGGGCTTTACGGTCAACATCGGCATCGCTCCCAACAAGCTGTTGGCCAAGATGGCGTCGGACTTTGAGAAGCCGGACCGCTGTCATACCCTTTTCCCGCAGGAGATTCCGGAAAAGATGTGGCCTCTTCCCATCCACCAGTTGTTTTTTGTGGGAGATTCCGCCGGCCGGAAGCTGGAAAATCTGGGGATCCACACCATCGGCGACCTGGCCCGGTGTGACCTCTCCCTTTTAAAACATCATCTTGGAGAAAAATACGCCGTCCTGATCCACCAGTACGCCAACGGCATCGACCCGGAACCAGTGGCCGAGCGGGAACCCTTAAATAAGGGATACGGCAACAGCGTCACCCTGGCACAGGATGTGACGGATCTGCCTGCTGCCCGGCAGGTTCTCCTTTCCCTGTGTGAGACCGTAGGGGCAAGGCTCCGGGCAGACCACATCCTATGCGGAAATTTATGCGTAGAGCTGAAGGACTGGCGCTTTAACACCCGCACCCACCAGATGAACCTTCCGGAACCTACCGATTCCACCAGCATCCTGTACCGCTACTCCTGCCGTCTTCTAGAGGAATGCTGGGACCGGACCCCCCTGCGGCTTATGGGCGTTCGGGCGGGAAAAATCCAGGATGAGGAATACCGTCAGATGAGCCTCTTTGAGTCTGAAGCCGATGCCAAACGCCGGAAGCTCGAATCCGCAGTAGACCAGATCCGCAGCCGCTACGGCGTGGACAGCATCAAAAGAGCCAGCTTTTTAAGAAACGACTCCATTGTGGACCATGCGGCCAGCAAGAAAAAGCATCTGAGCGGTCCTTCCCGCTCCTAGCCCCGCCGAAGCCCCTTTGGGTAGTGATTTTTCAGTGTCCCAGCCGCGAGCTTAGCCCAGCCTAAAGAGCAGGTTCCCAGGCAGATCAGCACCCAGCCCTTTTTTCCCTCCAGATGAGGCCACCGCTTCAAATCCGCCTGCAGCGTCTCTCCTCTCAGATAACGGCGGACTTCCTCCCCGTCAGGCTCCAGGCTGACGGACAGGACTGCCTCCTCCGGCGCCAGAGCCATCGCCAGGGCATGGGAGGGCTCAAACCGGTTCTTTTTTACGGTTCCCAGATGCAGCCCCGGGCGCAGGACCTTCAGGCCCTTTAAATCTCCCAGGCAGGCCGGAGCCCGGTAAAGCTGCTCTCCAAACAGGAGATATCTTCCATCCTCTAAAAAGGCCTGCGGACTGCGAAGGCTCTCTCCCGCAAAGGCCAGATACCCGGCAGGAGGAGCAGCCGGTCCGGCTGCCGGTCCATTTTCTATCTCTTCCAGTTTTCCCTCCTTGCGCAGCAGGGCTATAAAATGCCCCTCTCCTCTGGCCAGATGGGGAAAAATACGGACTGTATTCTTCAGCTCCTGGTCTTCTCCATCCGCTTTGCTGCCCGCCCACTCCGGCCTTCCGCCCGAAAATCCGGGATAATGAAAAACCGTCTCCGTGTGAAATTCCGGATGATCCCGGAGAAATTCCCCAACCGTTCCTTCATTTTCTTCGGGTGAGAAGGTGCAGGTGGAGTACACCAGTCTCCCGCCCGGAAGCAGCATCCGGCTGGCCTCTTCCAGGATCCGGCTCTGCCTTTCGGCGCATATCTGAACCTGTTCTTCACTCCACTCCTTCACTGCCTCCGGCTCCTTGCGGAACATTCCCTCCCCGGAGCAGGGGGCATCCACAATGATCCCGTGAAAAAATTCCGGGAAACGGCCGGACAGCTCCTCCGGGCTCTGGTTGGTTACCGCGCAGTTCCAGATTCCCATCCGCTCCACGTTCTGAGAAAGGATCCTGGCTCTTGCGGGATGGATCTCATTGGACAAAAGAAATCCCTTCCCTTTTAAACGGGAGGCAGCATGCGTCGTTTTTCCTCCTGGCGCCGCACATAAATCCAGGATCCGCTCTCCCGGCTGAGGGTCCAGCAGCTGAACCACCGCCATAGCGCTGGGCTCCTGAATATAGTACATTCCCGCTTCGTGGAGGGGATGCCTGCCTGGCCGGTCCTCCTCTCGGTAATAGAAGCCCTCCCCGGCCCATGCCACCGGCTCCAGCTGCATCCCTTCCTCCTCCAGCAGCCTCCGGCCCTCTTCGATCCATCCCTCTTGTCTTGAGGATTTAAAAAAATTAAGGCGCAGGCCCTGGGACCGGCCTTTTTCATAACTCTCCAGAAACGCCTGGTACTCTTTTCCCAGAAGGTGCTCCATCTTCCGGCAAAATTCCTCCGGCAGCTTTTCTCTGCAGTTTTCCTCCACGCTTTGCACTCCTTTTCCATATACTGAAAGAGGCCGCCGGATCTTCTTACCTGATCCGACGGCCCAACTTTATCTTGTCTTACAGCTCAATCTTAAAATCGTCCTGTGCCTCGCCGTTTACTACATAGTAAGCAGCGCCCTCGCTGGCAACAATATAAAGCTCAATGGTCTTAACGGCCACGCCCTTATGTCCGGCCTTGTAAGCCTTCAGCGCCTGGTCCAGAATATCTTTGGCGATCAAATCCTTTCCGTCAAACTGGAAATGGACCTCAGCCTTGGGCTCCGCTGCCTTCTTTGCAGCAGTTCTCTTGGCTGGAGCTGCCTTTGTCGTCTTCTTAGCGGTCTTAGCTGCGGTTGTCTTGGCTGCAGTGCCCGTTACCGCTGTTTCCCCGGTCTTCGCCACAGGAGCCTCGGTAGCCGCTGCCTCAGTCTTTACCTCTGCCTGGGGAGCTGCCTTAGGGGCAACCTTCTTCTGAGCTGCTGTCTTTGTGCTCTTCTTCGGTTCTGTCATTCTAATCGTCCTCCCTATTTTCTTTCACTACTCATAACATGAACCATTCAAGTCATACCTAGCTGCACCAAGGGCATTATAGGATGCTTTTCTCTTTTTGTCAACAAAATCAACGCAAAAAAGACGTATTTTTCCCAGAAAACGGTGATTTCAGACCACTTATGATACCGGCTGGACCACTGCTGAAGTCTGGGAAACACCAGGCCCGCCTGAGGCGGATTCGCTTTCAGGCTGGGTCACTCCCGGACCGCCCGAAGCAGAACTGCCTTCTGTCTGGGATACGCCGGGGCCTTTGCCTCCCGGACCGGCGGCTGTGGTTTCCGGTTCCGGCTGGGAAACTGCAGGCTCCGTAACCGGCTGCACCTGTGCCGGCTGGGTCTCAGGAGCCGGTGTTTCGGCCGGCTGGGTCTCGGCAGGGGTCTCGGCCGCGGTCTCTGCTGCAGAAGGCGCAGTCTGGGCAGGCGCTGCCGTTGTCCCGCTTCCTCCCTGCGGCTTTCCTGAGGCATTGGTCGTCTGTTTGCTCTCAGTTCCTTCCAGATTATAGCAGATGACCGGAAATCCTGCGTATATGTTCTCGTACAGGGTTTTGGCCGCCTCATACGGCATATTGACACAGCCGTGGGAGCCGTTTGTCTTATAAATCGTACCGCCGAAGGTGGACCTCCAGCTGGCATCGTGGAAGCCGATCCCCCCGTTAAAGGGCATCCAGAATTTCACCGGGCTGGCATAGCCCTCTCCCCTCAGAACCGCATCCTTCTGCTTGTAGGTCAGTCCGAACAGTCCCGGCGGCGTAGTATAATTTTTTGACACGTTGCCGGAAACGAAATCCGACTCCAGTATCTTCTCTCCGTCCTTGTAAAGGAACAGATGCTGAGCGGTCAGATTGACCTCCACATAGCTGTTTCCGTAATCCGGAGCTTTGTGGGAGGCCGCGGTCTGGGAGTAAACCGGCTCCCGTGTTGTGCTCTCCCCTGCAGCCAGGACCGCCATCAGCTCCGCCGTCTCCTGGCTCTGATTGATGCGCCATCCATAACTTCCCGAAACCGGCACCGTCTTCTTGTAGCTGGTGACAAAATTTCTGGTGGTGTAAGCCGTATTGTGCTCCTTTGCCAGACCGGAAACGAAATCCGCCACGGCAGTTTCATCCACCTGGATGTTCTCCCCGTCCCAGGAGAGCCACTGACAGATCTGGCTGCCGTCCAGGATCTGTGTCTGTTCCCCAAATGTGTAGGTCACCGTCAGATTCACATACCGGTTTCTGGCATCCCGTTCCCGGATCAGCGCCTCATCCTGGCTTGTAACAGCGGGCTTTTCATAGCAGCCCAGTTCATCCAGGTTCAGAGACGGGGTAAGGGTTTCCACCCCGCGGACGATGGCCTCCGTCACCATCCCTTCATCCAGGACCGTTCCCTCTGTCTCCGGTACGATCTCATATCCCGTTCCCGGTATGTAATCAGACAAATGGGCATCTTCCGGCGAAACCGCCGAGGAGGCATCCATACACTTCAGGTTCTCCACCGCCTGCTCCAGCTTCTCCTCATCATAAGCGATCATGGTCTCTACTGTATACTCCTGGTCCGAGGCCATGTGAAAAATCCACTGATAGGGATTCTGGGCCTTCAGCAGTTCTTCCAGCCCCCCGTCAAAAGCGGTATGAAGCCCGATCGCTTCTCCGGCAATCTCCTCCTGCCCCGTTCTTGTCACGAGTTCCAGCTTGTAGGAATCCACACTGGCGGAAATCATTTCCTCTGCCTCTGAAACGCTGCGCCCGGAAACATCCAGGCCGTTAATCGTCGTATTGGGAAAATAAACCGTCCGGTAAGCCTGAGCGGAATAGATATAGAAGCCGGTGCCTCCTACCAGAAGCACCACGGCTGCCCCTGCAAGCGCCGGCAGCCAGGACTGGCTTCCTTTTTTTCGTCCTCTGCTTTGACCGCGTTCCTTCTTAACCTCTTCCATCACTCTCCTGTTCCTTCCAAGTATTCTTTTAGCTGCTCAATTTCAGATTCCCCGAAAACCCGGAGTCCCTGCTTTTTTAAAAGAGCCGCCGCAACGCCGTCCCCATCCGTCAGTTTCCTGCTGAAGGTTCCGTCATAGATCCTGCCGCTGCCGCAGGAAGGGCTGCGCTCCTTTAAGATTGCACACCGGCAGCCGAACAGTCCGGCAAGTCCGGCGGTTTCCCCGGCTCCCTTTTCATACTGGGCGGTCACATCTTCTCCTCTTTGCGTCAGCACACGGTCCTGCACCCGCTCTGCCGGAATCCTCGGAGTAGGCAGTCCGCCCAGCTGTTCCGGACACACCGGGATCAGATGGTGTTTCTTCATCAGCTCCTGCAGCTCCCCGCACAGCTCTCCTTTGCCATTGTAGCGGCAGTTCACCCCCAGAAGGCAGGCGCTTACCAGTATATTCATTGCATTCCTCCTAAAATCTCCTCCCATCACCCAGAATACGCCCGCTGATGGTCAAATATACGGTCAGAGAAGTAATTGCCGCCACCGCATCAGAAAACGGCTCCGAGTAGAAGATGGCCTCCGCTCCTCCGAGCATCGGGAACAGGATCATAGCTCCCAGATAAACGGTTTTCCGGAAAAGGGAAAGGCTGATGGCCACTTTCGCGATGCCCATCCCCGTAAAGCCATCCACAATGGTATACTGGACTGCCAGGGGGATCACGCAGAGGGTGTAAACCCGAATTGCCCACTCTGTCATATCCGAGTACACCGGGTCCCTTGTAAAAATCCCCACAAACAGCTGGGGAAGAAGGTGGGCCACCAGGAACATAATGGTGGTAAATCCGATTCCGAAGAGAACGATCTGCTTTTCCGCCTCCCGGATCCGGTCCGGCCTTCCGGCTCCGTAATTGTAGCCCATAATGGTCTGGGTTCCTCCGGTGATTCCGCCTAAAGGCATGGTAATCATCAGCATAAAGCTCTGCACAATGGTATTGCAGGTCAGCAGCATATCTCCCCGCTCCGCACCGCCGTACTTTTGGATCAGGGCATTCATCAGGATGATCAGCACGCTGTCCGATGCGATGATCAGGAAGGGGGAAAGGCCTACTGCGAGGACACGCTTGATCACCCGCCTGGAGTAGCCTCCAAAGGTAATGGGAATCTGCGGCCGCTTGCCAAACAGGAAGCGCAGTACAAAGGCACAGGAGGCCATCTGGGACAGAACGGTGGCAATGGCTGCTCCCTTCACTCCCATCCCCAGAACAAAGATAAAAATGGGGTCCAGGATAATATTGCTGACCGCACCGATTACCACCCCTGCCATACCTACCTTCGCAAAGCCCTGGCAGATAATGAACTGGCTCATGCCGGTGGAAAGAAGGGCAAACACAGTACCGGTCAGATACCAGCTCAGGTATTCATTTGCATAGGGAAAAATGGCGGGACTGGCACCGAACCACACCAGCATCCGGTCTTTGATCAAATAGAACAAAACCATAATGGCAACTGCTATGGTACAGAGCATCACAAAGCAGTTGGCCACGATCCGCCTTGCGGCAATGGGCTTGTTCTGTCCCAGCCGGATGCTCATAAGGGGCGCTCCGCCTACTCCGATCCAGCTTGCAAAAGAAGAAATCAGGGTTACGATAGGGCCGCACACGCCTGCTCCCGCCAGCGCCGCCTCTCCGATCACCTCAATATTTCCAATATACATCCGGTCTACAATGCTGTAGAGCACGTTCACAAATTGAGCCAGCATGGAAGGTATTGCCAGACTCCATACCAGCTCCCGAATCCGATCTGTATTCAGATCATTTTCCACTTTCATCTCACATATTCCTCGGTTCTATTTTTTCAAACGTATTTAGGGCGAATCTCCCCGCAAGAAACTGCGGATCACCCGAATCAGTTCCAGAGCGCTTTCGGTCATGGTCCGAAAAGCCCCGTATTTATACAGGCTCATGATCAAAAGTCCCACCGGAACTGCCAAGATCATGCCTGAAATGCCGCTGATCTTAAATCCCACATACAAAAGGAACAGGGTCAGCAGCGGATTTAAGCCCATGGTATCCCCCACCAGCTTGGGCTGTACCACCTGGCGCACCACCTGGGTCAGCACGTAGAGAAGAGCCAGTCCGGCGCCGAAGGCGTATTCTCCTGACACCACCTGGATCAGAGCCCAGGGGATCAGCACTGTCCCCGTGCCGAACACCGGGAGGAAATCCAGAAAGGCGGTCAAGACCGCCCACAGCGGCGCGTAGGAGACCCCCAGCACCAGAAAACCTGCCGTCAGAATCACTCCCACCACCAGCATGATCTTAAACTGTGCCAGGAAATATCCCCCTATCAGCCGTTTTACATCTTTTTTCAGATAGTCGCCGTATCCGGCAGCCCATTGCGGCAGATACCGCCCGGCCAGGGCCAGAAGCCGGTCCCGGTCCACAATAAAGAAATAGGAGGACAGCAGGGTTACCACTGTGTACACCAGGATGCTTGGAAGGCTTCGGGCCACTGTGCCTGCGGCTTCTACCGTAGGCGGAGCCGCCTGCTGCATCAGAGGGCCAATGGCAGAGCCAAGATTCTCTCCCACCCGGCTCCAGGCCTGACGGATTTCCTCCGGAAGAAAGGCAAACAGGCCGGAAGGGCTTTCCAGGCTCTGGCGGATCTGTCCCTCAAGGGACTCCAGGATCCGGGGCAGCGCTTTTGCAAAATCCGAAGCCAGACCTATGGTTTTTGCGATCAGCAGATAGAGAATCCCCACCACCGCAGCCAGGACCGCGACCACCACCAGAATGGAGCTGTGTCTGCGGACCAGCTTCAGCCTTTTCTCCAAAAAGCGCACCGGCGGGTTGGCAATGGCGGCCAGGATCCAGCCGATTACAAAAGGAAGAAAGAACTTTAAAAGCTTCGGACCTAACAGGCACAAAAGCAGCCAGCCGCTGAATGGCAGAACAACGTTCAGCACCAGTCTCAGTATATATTTGAAGTTCCGATTCTCCTCTGTCATTCTCTCACCTGTCTGCCAGATAGCGCTCCAGGAAACGGTACAGCTGCTCCATCTCCTCCTCTGTGCCTATGGTAATTCTCAGCCGGTTGTCAAGTCCTGGCTTGTCAAAATACCGCACGTAGATTCCAGCCTCCTTCATGGCCTGGAACATAGGCCTGGCCTCTGCCCGGCAGTGCTCTGCAAAAATAAAGTTGGTCATGGAATCCGGGAAGGAAAAGCCCAGCTCCCTCAGGCGCTTCTTGGCCCTTTCCCTCGTGGAAATAATCTTTTTTCTGGTTTCCTCAAAATAATCCCTGTCCCTTAAAGCCGCAGCTCCCAGCTCCTGGGCCGCCAGGCTCATGGTGTAGGAATTGTAGGAATATTTTACGTTATTCAGAGCCCGGATCAGCTCCGGATTTCCTGCCGCAAAACCAATGCGCATTCCTGCCATTGCCCGGGATTTGCTGAAAGTCTGGACGACCAGCAGGTTGTCATACTTTTTCGTCAGTTCCATGGCCGACCAGGCTCCGAAGTCAATATAGGCTTCATCCACAATGACAATTACATCCTCATTGGCCCGGACAATTTCCTCCACCTGGTCCAAAGGCATGAAAAGACCGGTCGGAGCATTGGGATTTGGAAAAATGATGCCTCCGTTCTCCTTCTCATAGTCCTTCGCCCGGATGGACATATCCTCCGCCACCGGCACTGCTTCCCAGGGGATCCGGAACAGATCCGCCCACACCGGATAGAAAGAATAGGTGATGGAGGGAAACAGAACCGGCCTGTCGGAATTAAAAAAGGTGAGAAAGGCCATTCCCAGCACATCATCGGAACCTACCCCTACGAAAAACCGTTCCGGCTCCATCCCGTATGCCTCCGAAAGAGCCTGGACCAGAACCCCGGAGGAGGGGTCCGGATATTTGCGGAACTGGGCCGGGTCCATCTCCTCCAGCGCCTTCTTAACCAGAGGAGAAGGCGGATAGGGATTCTCATTGGTATTCAGCTTGATCAGATTGGTGCCCTTGGGCTGCTCTCCCGGCGTATAAGGCTCCACCTGCCGGATCTTATCCTCCCACAATCTCATACCTGCCTCCCTTTCTCAGCCTCCAAGGCCGTAGTGCTTTGCAACTTCCCGGAACGCGGGAAGAGAACGCTCGATCTGCTCATAGGAAACACAGTAGGAAATCCGCACGTAGCCGGGGCATTCAAAGGAACTGCCGGGAACTACTAATACATTATGCTTCTTGCACTCCTCGCAGAATTTCTTTTCATCAGGTTCCGGAGACTTTACAAAGAGATAAAAAGCGCCCTGGGGCTTGATGCAGGAAAAGCCCATCTCCTTCAGGCTCCCGTAAAGGAGATTACGGTTCCGGTCGTATGCATCCACGTTCACCTTCACATCCAGGCATCTCTTTACCACCCGCTGCATCAGGGACGGTGCGTTCACAGCCCCGCTCACCCGGTTGGCAATGGTGGCAGCCGCAAACACTTCTTCACTGTCCGCAAGAGCCGGCGGGATTACCAGATATCCAATCCGCTCTCCCGGCAGGGACAGGGATTTGCTGTAAGAGTAGCAGACCACCGTGTCATCGTAAAATTTCGTCACATAGGGAACCTCCACCCCGTCATAGGCCAGCTCCCGGTAGGGCTCATCTGAAATCAGAACGATCGGATGGCCGAACTCCTTCTCCTTGTCCCGCAGGATCCCTGCCATAGCCTCCAGCGTCTGAGCAGAATAAACCACACCGGTGGGGTTGTTGGGAGTATTGATAATCACCGCCTTGGTTCTGGCACTGATCTTCTCCTCAAATTCCTTTAAGTTGGGCTGGAAGGTTTCCGTGTTGGGGGAAACGACAACCAGGACCCCGTCATAGTTGGACACATAGCAGCGGTATTCCAGAAAATAGGGCGCAAAGGTAATCACCTCGTCCCCTGGATTTAAAATCGTTTTTAAAATCACATTCAGCCCGCTGGCAGCTCCCACCACCATCAGGATGTTCCCCTGTCCAAAATCGGTGCCAAACCGGCGGTTTAAGGACTGGGCAATGGCTTCCCGCACATCCTCGTATCCGGAATTGCTCATATAGCCGTGGACAAAGGTGGACTCCTCCTCATCCAGCACATCCCGAATCGCCTGATTCACCTCTTCAGGAGCCGGCACATTGGGATTGCCCAGACTGAAATCATAGACATTTTCCGCACCGTAGATGGAGGCCAGCCGCTTTCCTTCCTCAAACATAGCACGGATGGCCGAATTATTCTTCAGCAATGGCTTCATTTTCTCTGAAATCATAGTAGATCGCTCCCTTCCTTTGCTGTTATGATTGTAGCTTTCCTTTGGGGGGATGTCAATTACTTTTGGGGCGTCAAAATCCAGTATGCAGAAAAATACCGGCGGCTCTCTTTATTATCAGAAAGCACGCCGGTATAAATGATCTTCGTTACTGCCTGCAGGTATATACGTGGTCGCCTATGCAGGTATAACAGGGAGTGATCTTTTCGGAGAAGGTCCTCTCCAGTTTCTTGGAATCCAGATAGGTAAACGGTCCTTCATCAATTTTGTAAATGGTCAGGTCCGCCCTCATTCCCTCACAAACCTCCACTGCTTTATCCGTCAGGTTCAAAAGCTTTACCGGCTGAACAATGGTCTTCTCCAGGATCCAGGACCAGGGTTTTCCGGTCAGGCCCCGCATCTTGGTGAGAACCGCCGCCAGGCTGAACACCGGACCGTTGATATTGCCTCCGTGAAGGTCGCTGGAAATAGTGTCCACAAAGAATCCCGCTTTCCATGCCGCCTCGGCAGTCTCGTAGCTGTAGGCATTGGTGCCGTGGGACAAATCGAAGATCACGCCCCGCTCCCTGGCCTCCAGAACGGATTTCTTGATATTTCCATTCTCATCGATTACCTTCATCACATCGCTGTTGCCTGCCAGTGTGTGGCACAGCACATCTCCCTTTTTCAGATAGGGAAGCAGGTTGTCGATGCCGATGCGGCTTCTGGGCGCGTGTACCGCGATGGGCATATCCAGCTCATCTCCCAGCGCCCGCAGCTGCTTCATCACGTAATCCGGGTCAAAGCAGAACTTGTCGTCGATTCTCGCTTTCAGTCCTACCAGCTCGTGGCGGTATTTTTCCGCAACTGCTTTTACTTTCTCCGGCTGAATATCTTCCGGGCTTTCAAAATCCATCCCTCTGCCAAGGGAGCCTCTCGCCCCGTAGGTTCCGATATAGAGATAGGGATGAAACCGCAAATCTGTCCGGTAGAGAAGGGGCGCCCGAAAGTCCTCGTAATTAGCAGGACCGGATGTTCCCAAATCCAGCGCATAGGTAACGCCCTGGCGAATCAGGTCATTTACCGGATCAAGGCTGACCCGGTCGCCAATGGCTGTAAAGTGGCAGTGGGAATCCAGCCAGCCGATGGTAATATACATTCCGGAGGCATCGATCACCTCCGCCGCAGGTGCTTCAATTTCCTCACGGATATCTGCAATGATCCCCCGCTCTACCAGAATATCCGCCTTTCTTTCCCTGCCGTCCAAAATGGATACCAGGGTTCCGTTTTTGATTAGATATGAATCCAGCATAGTTGTCTCTCCTGAACTAAAATGTCGTTTTCTCGCTTTTAAGGCCGATCTCTTATAACGTTACTGCTAAAATGCAGGCAGCGCAATGCTTACATACACCACATAACCTACGCAGAGGATCAGTGCCAAAAGCCAGCCCATCTTAAACAGCGTTTTTACATCGTAGCCTCCTGCTTCCATACACATAGGGATTGCTGAGGTAGCGGAAGGCGTCATATAAGCGGTCAGTGAGCCTGCTGCTACGCAGACCAGACATCCTCTTGGGTCTGCTCCAAGGGCAGAGCAGGTAATCAGCGCGATGGGAGCGAACACATTCATGACACTCTGGTTCTGCATAAACTGAGTAATTGCAAATGGTACAATAAAGAAAGTGGCATGAAGGAGATAAGAATTCATAGCCCCTCCTACTACTCCGGAAATAATAGAGCCGATAAAATCCGCAGTTCCTGTTTCCACCAGAGCAGTAGCCATAGTGTTTGCGCCTACATACAGCAAGCAGATATCAACCGGAATAGCTTTGATCGCCTCTGCCTTGGTCAGCGTTTTGCAGATTACCATCAGCATCACGCCAAAGAATGCCAGATACCAGGTCGGAACACCGATGTAGGAATTAAAAATAAATCCCAAGACCACACAGATAAAGATAACAACACCTGCAACATCGGAAAATCCGCTTAAAGCACGCTTATCAGACTTCTTTGCCTCCAGTGTGACAATGGGGACCGGAGGCTTGTCCGGAGTAAATTTAGGGGCAAGGAAGAACGCCCATGCCATTACAATAAATACGAAAGGCCATCTTCCCCTAAAGAAATCCATAGCGTTGAATCCCTGTGTAAATCCATAGGTCTGCATATATCCGTCAAACACAGCTGACTGGCTCATACTGGCACCGAACGGCAAAATCATACAGCAGGCAAGACATACGACAACCAGAGGGAACTGGGCCTTGGAACGGCTTACTCCAAACTCGTCGCAGACAGAATCCATGATAGGGAAGACAATGGCATATGTTGCCATGGGACTGGTCAGCATGCTGGTAAGGACCAGTGCCAACACCAGAATTCCCAGATAGGCCAGTTTATAGCTGCCTCCGGTGATCTTTCTTATTACCGCCGTCATCTTAGCCGGGAATGATGTACGCCCCAGGCCGGAAGCCAGGATAATCATACATGCAAGAATGGCCGTGTTAGAGCTTCCAATTCCATTGAGAATGGTCTCCGGAGAAGTACAGCCAAACAAAACCAGCAAAGAGGCTGTAGTTCCTGCTATTACACCCAGTGGAAGCTTTCCGATCAAAAAATTTGCCAGCATTACCACAAACAGAAGGATACAGAAAATCATTTGTGTATTCATCAAGTGGACCTCCTCATAATCTTGTTGCATAATGTTTGAATTTCCACAGGCCTGACGGGAAATAAATATAAGATATGCATATCTGAATTATAAAATATTGATAAATAATTGTAAAATTCATAAAAAGATGCTATGATAAGCATTGCTTATAGCAGTAAAAATGCTGTTCTGCTATTCATTTTGCTTTTAGTGAGGAAATGATCATGACTTTAGATGAACTTCAATGGATGTGCGAGCTATTTAAAACTCAAAATATGTCAAGGGCTGTTGAAAATTTATATATCTCACAGCCAGCTCTGAGCCAATGTCTTCGCCGGATCGAACATCAGCTTGGCTTTAAGCTGTTTGAACGTTCCAACAAAGGACTTATGCCCACAAAAAAAGGAACGCTTTTTTACGAAGCTTCCCTCAAAATCACGGATATCTACCAGGAATTTCTGGCTCAGGCCAGCCTATTGGACAAGACAGAACTGAAATCCCTTCGGATTGGCCTTCCACCTTATATGAGCATGCTGTACTCCACAGATCTGCTGAAAAATCTTCACAGCGCTTATCCGGAGATTTCCTTTTCCCTCTGTGAAGCATACACCAATGATATGAAGGAGATGCTTTTCAATAATCAGATTCAGATGCTGGTAACCAATGAGCCAACCCAAATAAAAGGGGCAGTTTCCTACCCCTTTGGCGGCAGCCTTTCCGTTGTGATTTTTCTGAGGAAAAACAGTCCGGCTGCCCAATATGCTTATATCAAAAATGGATGCCAGTATTTAGATCCCATCTATCTTGCAGATGAACCCATCTCCATGACCAGAGCCGGCCAATCCAGCCGGGAGCTTTCGGAAGCCATTTTTGAGGAATGCGGCGTTACCCCCCGTCTGCTTCAGGAGACCCGGCACATCAGCACCCTGCATCACTATGCAAAAGAGGGGATCACCTCCGCTATCGGCCCCGAAACACAGCTTGTCAGAGATCTGGATCAGGAAGAACATCTGATTTATCGGATCCCGGAAACCTACCGGTGGTCTAAAATTCGTTCCAGGATCCACGTTCTTCCTCAAATTAACGAACTGCTGCCTAAACCCATGATGGACATTATCAAAAACTCTCTGATGTATGAACGGGAGCTGTAAAGTTCAACCCTGCTATTCTTCAAAAAGCCCTGTTCCCACAAACAGCTCCTCAATCTCCGGCGTGATCCGGTTCATCTGAAGGCTGCCCGATACGCCGTCACCCTTTTTCGTCCGCACATACAGGGTGAAGTCTCCCCGTACATCGCACAGTCCATTATAGTTGTACATCTCATCTTCCGAAAATGCGGAAAGGAGAAGGGCAATCTCTTCCGGGTCGTCAAACACCATGCGGTCAATCGTCTCAAACCGGGAGTTGACGGCCTGAAGCTCCTCCAGTGTTTTCTCCTCATTCCAGTAAAAATCTACCGATATGCTGTCCACATCTTCCGAATTCAGCCCGTATCCCGCGGCGATGTCCTGATCTCTCAAAAACGAGAGAGTCCTGTCAAAGGACGGATAGACCGGCCAGCCCTGGCAAACGTCATAGGGCGTATACGTATCTGAGCTATATGCATTTCTTCCCGCCTGAACAGAATGTTCATCCAGGAATTTCTTTTGTTCCTGGTCGGCAAACATCAACCGGCCAACAGGATTCTCCTTCTGTCTGGTCTCCACCGTCAGGTCCATCAGGTCTGCCTGGTAAGCTGCCAGAAGCTGGCTTAAACGCTTCCGGTCTGTCATTCCTCCATAAACAGCACCTCTCTCCTCATAGCTGGCCCAGGCCAGATTCTCGGCACTCTGGCCAAGAATGGAATAAAGCCCTTCTTTATATGCCGGCTGTTCATAAAGCTGGCTGTAGGCCTCCATCATGTTTTCATCCATTCCAAAGTTGTATCTGCGGGACACGGTTCTTCCATTGTTCAGCCGGTATGACACCTGAAAACTGCTCCAAACCAGGTTCTGCCGCTCATCGGCCGGCGAGCTGCCTGATTGTTTCCACTGATCAAACCGCTCTTCCCGCGCCGCCTTCTCCTGACGGATTCCTTCCTGAGCCAGTGTCAGCACCGGCTGAAGGTCTGTAATGTACATGTTCTCCATCCGGTATTCGTCCGGATCTTCCCAGGAGACGGACTGACTGCCGTCGGGCGCTGTCTCAATCTTCCGGCCGGACAGCCAGTTCTGGTCCAGATCCATGGAGACCGAAGCGCTCTCCACCTTCTCCTCTGCCGGCAGATAGCTGTCATACCCCCACCAGTCAAATCGGAAGGAAAAAAACAGGGCTATGGACAGGGCTGCGGCCAGGATCATCTGCGGCCAGTGTGCAAAAAGCTTTTTAAAATCGAAGTGATAAATCACCTCTATGACACAGTGGGAAATAAGAGCTCCCATCACTGCACCGAATACGGCCCAGTACGGACGGCTCTGGATCATCCAGAAGAACAGGGCTCCCATGATGCCGTATCCCCAGACCATGATAAAACGGATCGGGGTTCTGGTCTGTCTGAAAGCCATGGCTCTTCCCGCGCTTTCCAGCGGGCGCAGACGGTACAGGGCCATTCCGAAGATCCCAAGAGCCAATACTGCGAAAAATGTCACGATCAAAGCCGGAATATGGTTTCCCAGCTCCTTCATTCCCCAGCTTAAGGCGAACAGATAGGCCGTAAACGGAGAAATCCATTTCAGCGTATCCATCAGCCAGCCTTCCTCCCACTGCCACTGGACCGGCATGGTCTCAAAGAAGATTTCACAGTAGGATTCCAGCACCAGCACCAGAACGGGAAGGAAGAAAAACAGAACCCCAACGGCCAGAAGCCCTACCAGAAGCTGCCCGGTCAGCATCACCGCCGCCACCGTCACCCCGTACAGCAAAAGAAAGTACAGCAGATTCAGCAGCCATCCTGCCAGAAGTCCTCCCAGCACATTCCCCACCGGAACTCCATAGGCGCAGGAAACTCCCACATAAAAAATCAGATTCAGCAGATAGATTCCTGCTATGATCAGAACGCCTCCGGTATACTGCACCAGATACATCATCTCCCGGCGAATGGGCAGACTGTGATAAAAGTCCACCTTTCTGCGGTTATGCAGATAGGCAAAACTGGAAACGCCCATCACCACCGCCGTCACGATCATCAAAAAGGCCAGAAATCCGTTTCCGAATTCTCCCCCGCTTAAAACGATTCCGGTTTTCAGCTCCAGAATTCTTGCCGCCTTAGCCGCCTCGGAGCTCCAGTGCATGGCATCCAGGCTCACATAATCGTTGTAACGATAAAAATTGTCCGCCTGGGCATTCTCCATCGTCAGCGCCAGGTTGATGGGAAGGGCGAAGAAAAAGGCGATGACTGCCAGAGCGATGGCCCAGGACCTTCTCTTTAAATCCTCCCACAGCAGTTTAAAATATAAGCTTTTGGATGTCATATCCGGCCACCTCCGTTTCGCTGATAAAAATTTCCTCCAGGGAAAGCGGAATACACTCAAAGAAGAGGGGTTCGCAGCTCCTCATTGCCTCCTCCACCTGTTCCCGTCTGCCCCGGACCGTCAGGGTCAGAAGGCTTCCTCTCTGCTCCTGGCGGATGATATCCAGTCCTTTTAAATCCTCCGGTCCATTCCCCGGTTTCAGCACGCACTGGATCTTGTGAATATTCAGCTTCATATCATCCAGATCCTTTGACAGGAGAATGCCGCCCTTGTGGAGCAGCCCAACATGATCGCAGATATCTTCCAGCTCCCGCAGATTATGGGAAGCGATAATGGGAGTTAACCCCCTGTCCTCCATATCTGCCGCGAAAATGCTCTTCACTGCCTGGCGCATCACCGGGTCCAGGCCGTCAAACGTCTCATCGCACAGCAGATAATCCGTACCCGCGCAGACGCCGCAGATGACAGACACCTGCTTTTTCATGCCTTTGGAAAAGGTCTGGATCTTCCGATTCTCATCCAGGCCGAAATTCGCCATCAGCTTATGGAACCGCTCCTTGTCAAATTTCGGATATACCTTCCGGTAAAATTCCATCATCTCCTTCGGTGTGGAATTGCTGAAAAAGTACTGCTCATCGGAAATATAGAAAAAACGCGCTTTCACTGCCGGATTCTCAAATACCTCGTGGTGGTCAATGGTCACATGGCCCTCCTCCGGCTTCAGGATGCCGCTGACCAGTCTCAGAAAGGTGGATTTTCCCGCTCCGTTGGTGCCAATGAGGCCAAAGACATTTCCATCCTTAATGACAGCGTTGATGTGATCTACCGCCGTAATATTGTCAAAGCGTTTGGTTAGATTCACCGCCTCAATCATGGTTTATACCTCCTTCTTCTCTCTTCTCCTCCAGACTCCGGATGCGGCCTGTCAGATCCTCGGCGGAAAGTCCGATCTGAAATCCTTCTTCTGCCAGACGGTCAAATTCCCGTTCCCACTCTCTCAGCCGCTCCCTTCTCAGCCTGCCGCTGTCGGCCACAAAACTGCCCTTCCCCTTTACCGAGTAAATGAATCCCTGCCGTTCCAGCTCCGTATAGGCCCGCTGTATGGTATTAGGATTGATGGAAAGCTCCATGGCCAGACTGCGAACAGAGGGAAGCTTTTCATTCTCTTTCAGAACTTCCTGGTACATCAGATCCTGAAACCGCTCAATGATCTGTTCGTACAAGGGACGCCGGTCCCTGTAATCCAGCGCGATCATGTATTCCCTCCTTCCTGAACTGCTCCTCACAAATACAAAACGAGTTCATGTTCCTGTCCAAGTGTATTAATAGTCTTAATACACTTATGAAATAACAGTAACATGAACCCGTATAAAATACAAGAAATTTTTTCTTAAGATTTCAGAACATCCCGCGGATTCCTTCCGCTTTTTAACGCGCTCCACATCTCCTGTGCCAGTTTTTCGGCCGTAAAGGCCGGCGGACAGAGAACGCCTGAAATTCCGTGTCTGCTCAGGGCCTCAGAAGTATACGGTCCGATGGCTCCTACTAAAATCCCCTCCAGTTTCTTCAATGCATCCGGATCAGACCGGGCTTCTATTTCCCTCCAAAAGGCCTCCGCTCCCGAAGCGCTGCCAAAAGCCAGGCCGTCCAGACCATCCATAAGAGATGCATCAAAACTGCGTCCCTCCACTTCGTAAATCGGGATATCTTCATAGGATACACCGGCCCCGTCCAGGATCCGGTTCAGCTGCCTGGAACCCTTCACCGACCTTGGGATCAGAACCCGGTCTCCGGGCTGGCAGCGCTCTGCCAGCAGCCGGGCCAAATCTTCTGTGGTGTACCGCTCAGGCACCCAGTCAGCCACAAGGCCAAAGCGCTTTAACGCTTCTTTCGTGCCTTCTCCCACCGCTGCAATCTTTAAATGGGCCAGGCTTCTCCCATCCATCCCCCGCTCCAAAAGCCCTTTCAAAAATAGTTCTGCCCCGTTGGCACTGGTAAATGCCAGGACCGTAAAGGATCCTATCGATGAGTAAACCTTCTCCCAATTCTCCCCCGTCAGCGGGCGAAGTTCAAGTCCTCCCAGCTGCCGGGTTCCGATGCCCAGAGAATGGAAACAGTCCGCCAGCCGGCGGCAGAAATGTTCGCTTCCCGTAATCCCCACAGTCCATCCGGGGATACCGGAAAGGTCCATCCCCGCAGTCTCTCCGATCACGATCACAGCAGGCGTGGAAAGTCCTGCCAGCCGAACCTGTTCCGCAATATTCTCCAGGGTTCCCCGCACGGTCCGCTGTCCCGGAAGGCTTCCCTTTTCAATAACCGCCGCCGGACAGCTTCCCTCTTTTCCCGCCTGCAGAAGACCGTGGGTCAAAAAAGGCAGACGTCCCAGCCCCATAAGAAAGAGGAGCGTCCCGGACAGGGAAGCCAGCTGTTCAAAGTCCAGACGGTCCTCCCCCTCTTTTCCGTGGGCCGTGATGACGTGAAAGCTCTGGCTCAAAGAACGGTGGGTCACCGGGATCCCGGCGCACTCCGGCACCGCCACGGCAGAGGTCACTCCCGGAACTACCTCCCAGGAAAGGCCCGCATCCTTTAAGGCCAGGATTTCCTCCCCGCCTCTGCCGAATACAAAGGGGTCTCCTCCTTTCAGGCGGGCCACCCGCAGTCCTTTTGCCGCCAGCTCCACTAAGATGGAATTAATCTCCTTCTGGCTTTTATAATGGCAGCCGGCCTGTTTTCCCACGTAAATCTTCTGGCAGCCGGCTTTTGTCTCCTCCAAAAGCTCCTGAGATGCCAGATGGTCGTAAACCACCGCATCGCAGTTTCTTAATCGTTCCCTTCCCTTTACCGTAATCAGGCCAGGGTCTCCCGGCCCTGCCCCGATCAGATATACGATCCCCTGTTTTTCTCTGCTCTCATTTTTCATTTTACATTTCCTGTTCTGTCACTCTTGTCTTACTTTCTATTCCGGCCGGACCAAAAGCCGGGCCGTCTCTCTGGCCAGCTCCTCTGCCTGCCGGCGCTTTCCCTCCAGGCAGACCCGGCGGAATCTTCCGTTCTTCTGTCCTACTGCCCGGATGCATATTTTCTCAGGGCCTGCCTCGCAGTACACGCCTACAGGCTCATGGCAGCCGGCCCCCAGCATATCCAAAACACTGCGCTCTGCCTGCAGACACAGCCAGCTGTCCTCATCGCTGATCTCATGACAGAGCGCCGCTGCCCTGGTGCCGGGCTTTCCCTCAATGGCCAGGATCCCCTGGCCTCCCGCCGGAACGAACTCTTTCGGGTCCAAAAAGCAGAAGGAAAACCGCTCATCCTCCAAAAGTCCCAGACGCTTCAGCCCTGCTGCCGCCAGTATAATCCCGTCATAGCCGCCCTCCAGGAGCTTTTCCAGTCTGGTCTGCACATTTCCCCTCAATGTCCGGCAGAGAATCTGCCCCTGATCCAGTCCTCCCATCTGCTCCATCTGAAGCTTTCTTCTGGGACTGGACGTTCCGATCTGCAGCACCCTTCCGGAAAGCCCCGCTGTTTCTCGGATGATCGGGAAGCTGCCCTGAAGCCGGCCTTCCAGAAAATCTCCCTTCCTCGTCACCAGCACATCCCGCGGGTCCTCCCGCTTCGGCACTCCCACGATCTCCAGCCCTGGTTCCAGCTCCATGGGCATATCCTTTGCGCTGTGTACCGCAAGGTCCACCCTTCCCTCCAGGATCGCCTGCTCCAGCTCTGTCACAAATACACCCTTTCCGCCAAATTCCTGCAGGGGCTTTTCCAAGATCCGGTCCCCTGTCGTATGAAAGGTCTCCATCTGGATCTGAAGCCCCGGCTCCAGTTCTCTTAACAGTTTGGCTGCAATCTCTGTCTGGCGCAGGGCCAGGGCACTTCTTCTGGTTCCTATAATCAGTCTGTTTTCATTCATTCGTCTGTTCCAGCTTTCTCCTTACCAATTCGTTCACTTCCTCCTCGGAGGCCATCTCCCTGCCCTCCCCGGCCCGGATCAGCGCCTGCTCTGCCAGCCCTTTAAAAATCTTTTCCCTGAGGGAAGGACTGGCAACAGCAGCTTTTAAGCGCTCCCGCTGTTCTCCAACCCACCTGGCCGCCTGGCCGCAGCCTTCCGGAAGGGCCGAGCGAATCCTCTCCTTCAATAATCTGGCCATAGCCGGGCTGCTGCCGCCGGTGGAGATTCCCACTGTCACATCCTGATCCTTTACCAGGGCAGGGAAGAGAAAGGAACACTCTTCCTTCACATCCACCACATTGACCGGTATGTTCTGCTGCCTGCAGGCTGCGGAAATGGAGCCATTGACTTCAGGGTCGTTGCTGGCCGCGATCACCAGCCTGGCTCCCTCTAAATCTTCCGGCCGGAACCGCCGAAGGAATATCTGGATTTTCCCCTGCTGCCCCAGCTTCCACAGAGAATCCGTCACCCTGGGAGCCACCAGACGGATTTTGGGACCATACTCCAGCAGGATCTCCACCTTCCGCTGAGCCACCCTTCCCCCGCCTGCTACCAGGCAGTCTTCCTCCTCAAGCTGGATAAAAATAGGGAAATATGCCATATGTTCATCCATCCTTTCTCTGTCCGCAATCTTCCGCTTCTTTCGCTCTCACCTCATCCAGAAATGCCTCCACCGCCCGGTTAAAGGCCTCTTTATTTTCCTTTGCCAGAAAATGGCTTCCGGGCAGAATGATCAGGCGGCTTCCTTTGATCTCCCTGGCGATCCGCCTGGTATGGCTTTCCCGTATCATATCCCTATCCCCTGCGATTACCAAGACCGGCATGGTCAGGGCCTCTAAATCTGCCTTCTCATAGTGGGGTTCCCGTACCATCAGTCCCAGAATCTCCTTTTTCCTTCTGCAGTCCCGCAAAAAAGGCGCAAGCAGGCTTACCATCCCGTATCCCGCCACAATGGGCAGCTGTACGGAAAGCTTTACTCCCCAGGGATCAAGATTCGCACCATTTAAGATCAGGCTTCTTACCATCTCCGGATGCTCGCGCCCAAAGGCCAGGGCAATATTTCCTCCGTCGGAGAACCCCAGCAGATGAACAGGCCCTGTCTCCATCTTTCTCAAACAATCATACAAATCCCGGCCAAACTGCTCCAAAGTAAAGGGAGCCGTTCCGCGCTCAGACTCCCCATGTCCCCTGGTATCCAGGGCGATTACTCTGTACGTTTCCCTAAAATACTCCATCTGGCCGGCGAAATACCCCAGGTCCTCCCCGTTTCCGTGGAGCAGCACCAGAGGTTCTCCGTCCCCCTTCTCCTCATAGTGCATGAGGAAATCTTCAAGCTGTATTTTCATTTTTCCGCAGCTTCCTCCTCCATCCTTCTGCTGTCAAAATAAGAGAAACGGTCCACAGCCGATAAGATATCTTCAAAGTCCTCCCTGGGCGCCAGGCGGATGTATTCCCGCAAAAGCTCCTTCTCCCGCTCCTTATAGGGACCGTAAAAAATATCATAAAGATTGTGCCCCCTCAGATGAATCCGGATCTCCTCCATATGGTCCTTCATGTCGTCCGGCCCTGTGAAATCCCGGCCCATCACCTGCAAAAGTTTCTGACCGCTTCTGATTCGGTACAGATACTCCCTCCACTTCTCATAGAGTGTCTTATAAAAGGCCTCCGGGCTCTCCACGATTCCGAGCCTGGTCATAACCTGTGGATTGAGAAAATAATTTTCAAAAGAATAATATTTCAAGACCAGCACATTTTTCCTGGTCACCCTGGGAAGAGAGTCCAAGTCCTCCCTGCTTCTCTCCTCATAGTAGCCGCAGAGCTGTCCTGCCAGTTCCTCCCGGTCCTTTCCGTCTCCGTCCCGGATCATCAAAAACTGGTCCCTGAGATACACCTGATTCATATATTTTAAATTGGCATAGGTCTTAATATTGGTACAGCTGTTGGTGGTAATGATGGAAATTCGCAGCAGTTCTCCCTTCTCATCATAGACCTCGGAATAATACCGTTCCAGCAGAAGGGGAAGCCGGCTTTTGTCCTGTTTTCCCTCCACAATAAAAACAAAGCCCACATTCATCAGGTCATTGGCGCCGTAGCCCAGATCACTCAGCACCCGGCTGATATCCGTATGGGGAAGCACGGTCGAGTAATGGTCCGTATCCAGTACCACCTGGCGGATCTGCCTGGCAGTGAAGTTAAACAGCATGGCAGGGGCATGGGTTTTAAAAATGACCTGGTTTTTCTTGGACAGCCGGTAAAGAATCTCGCTGCAGGTTTTCTGCAGCTGAGGATGCAGGTAAATCTCCGGATCCTCCACCATGATCAGGCTGGGAATCCGGTCCGGCTCCCCGATGTAGGTTTCCAGAAGAGAGAGCATGTAGATGCTTTTCATGCCCTTTCCCATGGACTCTACCGGATTCCAGGTACTGCGGTGAGGAGAAAAAGCCGAGGCCTCCACGGAAAACAGCTCCTGCTGAAAGTTTAAGACAAACCGCAGCTCTTCATATCCCCCGTTTTTCCGGAAGTTCTCATTCACCTTCCTGGAAAAATCATTTAAATTCAGCTGATAGATTTTGTATTCCAGAAGCCGGGCAGTTTCCACCGCTGACAGCTCCTCCGTTTTTTTCCTTTCAATCAGCCCCATGCACTGAAAACAGTGACGGCACTCCTTGGCCTGCTCAAATATACAGCGGCCGGACCGAAGCTTTTGAAGCTGCTCATCCTCCTGAAACATCAAGAGGTCATTCTGAAGCTGTGCAAGCTCCCGCTCAGCATTTATGCGGTAGATTCGGGGAAGCACCTGTGGAATCCACGGATTGTGCTTGCGGCAGCTGTCCTCATAACGGATTTTTCCATCCCGGTTGGCATGATAGGTGAAGGTGAGCACTCCGTTCCTAAAGTCCGGCAGCTTTTGGCAGAAAGCCGCATACCAGGCCTCATACCGCCGGTAACGGCTCACTCTTCCCAGACGATGGAACAGTTCCAGGTCCTCCGGACGGATGCTCAGCCCCACCTGGATCCTCACCGCCTGTCCCCGCTCATTAAAATCCTGAGGACTGATCCGGTATCCTCCGCAGACCGCGCCGATGGCATCCAGCACCGAGGTTTTTCCTGTGTTATTCTTTCCAACCAGGATCAGGGCCTGGTCGATGTCAGAAATCTCCATATCCCGAATGGATTTGAAATTCTGGATTCTCAGATTGGTAATTTTCACAGAATCCCTCCCTCCATTCCATTATACTTATCATATGGCTCGTACATCAGTATACCCGATGAATGACGCCCGCACAAGTTTTTTCTGAATCTGTTCCTTTGTCATTGTATCTCCGGAGGCGATATTCCTTTTATTAAAGAACTTTTCCCAGAAAAAAGCCGTTGCAAAACAGATGGATCATCACCTATCAAACAACGACTCTTTTCTTTGTCATGAGATATTCTTATAGATACTGTTCAAAAAATTTCTGTGCAGTCTGCACCCGTTCCTTTTCCCCGTCCCCATGTTCCAGACCAGGCAATATCTCCAGGGAAACATGCAGTCCATTTTCTTCTAAATTCTTTTTTAAGCTTCTCATTCTCTCCACCCGGTTGGTCCCATAAGGGGAATCTCCGATAAATTTCGTATCCAGCTTCCCAACCGTAATCTGCACCGGAACCTTTTTGACTTGTTCCAGATCAAGCCCTTTGTCAAAATATCTGGTAAAGTCCTTCACGCCCCAAAAATAGTTCTCTTCAAAATTCAGATAGGTAGGACGTCCCGGAGCTCCAATAGAAACTGCCTTTAGCCGTTCCGGATGGACAAAGAGGAAACGGTTTGTAAACTGCCCTCCTCCGGAATGTCCGAACAGAAAAAATCGGTCGGTCTTTACACCCGGATAGCGTTTTCCCATATCTGCAATCATAGACAAAAGTATCTGGTCATAGCGCACTCCGTCACAGGAAAGAAGTTTGTAGCTGTTAAAATCATCCCGTTCAATAAGCCCCCCTGGAAACATCGGGGCCAGAAGCGCCACATGGTTCCGATCCGCCATCTCCTTCGCTTCTTTCAAATACGCTTCAACAGCACAGCCTGTACCGTGAATAATGACCATCAACTGATAATCCGGATTTTGTTCGTCATAATAACAATCCGGAAGATGCACCCAGTAATGGAACCTGGGATCGCTGGGACAATGCCACAGCATATTCAGATATGCGTTTCCAAACAAATTTTTCTTCATTTCCGCTGTCAAACCCGAAGACAAACTGCTTTCACTCATATTCTTATTTCCTCCTGTACATTTCTTAACAAGGGGCAGTTCACCCAGCCAATTCAATTTCGTCTGTCCTGATTTTTCTGAATTACGGAATCTGTTCCCTGATCCTTTACAATCCGGCGTACCAGCTGTCCTGCTGGAATCAGCTTTTTCAGATCAATTCCTGTTTCAATCCCCATTTCATTCAGCATAAAAGTCAAATCTTCGGTCGCTACATTTCCTGTAGCGCCCGGAAGATAAGGACAGCCTCCCAGCCCCGCGAGACTAGAATCAAATTTTGTTACCCCGGCCTCCAATGCCGCCAGAACTCCAGCCAATCCCATTCCCCATGTATTATGCATATGGAGCATCCAACTGATCTGCGGAAAATCTTCCTCAAGCTGTGTAAAGCGCTCATAAATCATGCGGGGATTTCCAAGGCCTGCTGCATCCGATAAGGAAATCTCCATAACGCCTATCTTCACAAAGCCTTGTATAATGTGTTTCAGCCAGTCCATGGGAATCACGCCTTCCCCTGGAAACGGAGATACGAAGGGCAGGGAAATGGAACCGCACATTTCGATATTATGCTCCCTGGCAAATTGCCCAATCGCCTCAAACTGTTCCATCGCCTCATCCGTGGTCATCCCCGCCCCGCTTTTGTGATGGGCATTGCTGGCAGAAATATTAATTTTAACCTTTGGGCATCCAGCCTCATAGGCCTCCTTCACACCATCTAGGTCAAAAATCAACGCCCGGTAAGAAATTCCCTCTCTTCTATTCAGCAGCCGGAATACGTCTTTCGTATTCCACATTTTCTTCATACTAACGGAATTTGGGGTAAATGCCCCTACCTCAAAACAGGAGACTCCCGCCTCAGAGGCCATCTCGATAATCCTCGCCTTTTCCTCCGCTGCCACTTCAACCGCCGCGCTTTGAAAACCGTCCCTGGTCACATCCTCGCATATGGTTACTTTTTTCGGAAGTTTCACGTTAATTTCTCCCTCTTTTCATTGTTCTCAGACGGTTACTTGATAAATTCTGTCCAGGATGCTTCCATCCCGGTTTAATACCTGCCCGACTACCTTCTTGCCGACCCCATTAACCGGCTGCGCAACCCCATTGAGCTTTTCAGCGATTTCCTTTAATTCTCCGATTTCGTATACCGGAAGGCCCGCCGCCCGGAAACGTTCTTTTAAGTCCGGCCTTCTTGGATTGACAGCGGGACCGTACTGGGTAACCAGCACATCCACTGTTTCTCCGGGCGTAGAAATACAATCTACCCGGTCCACCACCAAGGATGTCCTTGCCCGGCTTAAAGGCGCTACGATCACGGACATTTTCGCTCCGGCAGCTACGTCCGTATGTCCTCCGGAACCGCCCATCAGAATACCATCTGAATTGGTATGTACATTCACATTAAAATCCAGGTCCATCTGGGTGGCCCCGAGAACCACCACATCCAGAGCCTGTGCCGCCGTGCTCTTTGCCCTAGGGCTGGCATAATGAAGGGCGGAAATCTCAATATGACGCGGATTGGTACGGATGGATTCCACCGCTTTTAAGTCGAAGCACTGGACATCCATAATCGACTGGAAGCAGCCGCTCTCCATCATATCCACCAGATACCCCGTAATCCCGCCAAGTGCAAAACTTCCCTGTATTTTTTCTTTGAGCATAATTTCCTTTAAATAGGCTGCTGTCGCCAGGGAAGCTCCTCCCGCTCCGGTCTGGAAAGAAAATCCATTTTTTAAAAGGCCTGACGCCGCGATCACCTTCGCCGCATAACCGGCAATCCGCAGGGCCACCGGGTCTTTCGGCATACGGGTTGTTCCGGAAACAATCCCTTTAGGATCGCCGATGGAATCTACCTTGACCACATAATCTACATAATCCTCGGTAATAGACTGCTGTCTGCAGGGATAAGGCACCAGATTATCTGTAATAATCACCGTTTTGTCGGCATACATGGCATCCGCCATGGCATAGCCCAGGGAACCACAGGCCGACGGGCCGCATTTTCCTGTGCAGTTTCCCATATCATCGGATGTGGGAGCCGCCAGAAAAGCTACGTCAATATGGGACTCACCTCCGGCAATCCGGCAAGGCCTAGTTCCATGGGAGTAAAAAATCACCGGCTTGTCCAAAATGCCGGAAGAGAGTTCTTTTCCAATGCCGCCGGATACATAGTCTGTCTCCAGCCCTGTCACCACTCCCTTCCGGATATAGTCCATCAAGGGCATATGGCAGTCAAAAAGTGAACTGGCATTAACAGTTAAGTCTCGGATTCCCATTTTTGCAATCTCATCCAGGACCATGTTCAGAACATAATCCCCTCCCCGCAAATGATGATGGAAGGAAATCGTCATTCCATCTTTCAGGCCTGACTTCTCAATTGCCTCCCTGAGAGAATAAAGCAGCTTGCTCATGCCTCCTCACCTCCTTCTTCCTTTATCAACCCTAAGATTTTCGCCGTTTCCAGTACAGTTTTTGCCCTGTTTACAATAGGGGCATCAATCATTTTTCCCTTCAGGGATACAACCCCTTTTCCTTCCTCCTTTGCCCTCTCTACCGCAAGGATTACCTCACTGGCGTAGCGGATCTCCTGCTCTGTCGGCGAAAACACCTCATTGATACAGTCTACCTGCCTAGGATTAATCGCCGCTTTTCCAGAAAAGCCCAGGCTCCTGGCAAGCCGGGCATCATTTTGCAGCCCCTCCATATCCTCCACGTCCGCAAAGGGTGTATCGTAAACTTCGATTCCCGCCGCCCTGGCAGCGCATACCAGCCGGCCTCTGGCGTAGGCAATCTCATCACCATCCCGCGTGCGGGCACATTTTAAGTCAGCCGTCAAATCCTCGGCACCTAAAAACAGGCCTGTTACACGCCGGCTGGCAGAAGCGATGGAAAAGCTTTCCTCCACTCCTCTTGCTGTTTCAATCAGAGGAAGAAGTTTGACTATTCCCTTGGGCAGTCCGGCTTCCTCTTCCAGTTCGCCGATTGCCTCATCCAGACGCCGGATGTCATCGGCTCCGCTGATCTTAGGTGGCATAATCAGATCCGGTTTCCCCGGAATCACTGCCTTCAAATCCTCCTCCCAGTAAGGCGTATCCAGTCCATTAATCCGCACAACCACCTGGCAGTCCGGAAACTGAAGCGTTCTTAAGGTTTCCGCCACTAGCTCTCTAGCCGCATCCTTCTGATCCGGGGAAACAGCGTCCTCTAAGTCCAAGATAATACGGTCGCTGCCCAAAAGCCCGCCGTTTACAATCATATTTGGTGTATTTCCAGGCAAAAACAACATCGTTCTGTTCACATCACCACCTCCTCCGATGCCCGTTTGAGGGCAGTTTTAACTCTTGCCCTTAAGGTGCAGTCCAGAGCGCCGTAATCGCGGACGCGAATCTGAATATTTTCCGCCCCCATTTCTTCTGCCGTATGTCGGATCAAATCCTCCATGTGCTTTCCAAATCTGCTGTATACGGAGGATTCCAGATCCACCTGAATCCCACGCTCTCCCGGCGATACAAACACCATCGCATCGCTGGATTCCAGCGTTCCCGCTGTCGCGTTTCTTACAATCCTCATAGTTCCTCCTTCCCCGCTTTTAAGTTCAGCCGTTTTCTCTGTTCTTCGGTTAAAATCAATTGAATGCCGCTCTCTGTATCCCATTCCCACATCGTCTGACGCTTCAGTCTGCTTCTTTCTGCAGCAAACCCCACCATTTGAGGTTTTTTCTGCAGAAGTCCCTCCAGTACCCTGTCGTTTGCAAAGTGTTCCAGGCAACTGTAATTCTGCTCTTGTTCCGCCCATCGGGTCAGATAGTTCAGATGGGAACAGGACAGCTTTTTCCAGCTGCCTGTTCCGGATTCAAAAGCATATGCGGCTCTTTCTTTTTTAGGTTTTAGCATCAGAATATACATAGCCTGACCGGAAACCTCATAAATCTTCTGACGGATAAATAAATCGTCTATTACCCGGATATCCTGGTGATCCCGCCATAAAAGGCAAGGAGTTTTCTTTCCTGCCCGCTCCAGATAACCGCAGACCAAAGGCAGAACATTCCCGTCTTTTGTTTCGGAGACCATGCCTTTCAGCTCTTCAAGAACCCCCTCTTCTTCCTTCTGATAAGCCTGGGCTACGGCTTTCTTCCCTTTTTGTATCAATATATACACCACGGCTAAGTAAAGGCCGCCCGGAATCATAATCCACCATGCATCAAACAGCAGGTATACCGCTGCAAAAACCAACAATCCCAAAAGCATGATGCTGCTGTTTTTCTTTAGTTTCTGATGCTCCTTTAATAGCCGCTTGTCTGTATCCATCATTTTATATCATGCCAAACAAAACGCTGGCAATAATCAGCATAATCGCTCCGCCAATTCGGGAGGAAATCTGCGCAAAGGACATCAGCTCCATCCGATGGCTGGCTCCCAGAATCTGTACATCGCCGCTTCCGCCGCCTCCGGCCATATCCAGTCCGGCCGTAATGGCAATTTCCACAGGATAAAACTTAAAGAAGGTGCTTCCAATAAGTACTGCTCCCACCATAGCGCCTACAACGCAGGCCACAATCATTACCAGGTTGGGAATCGTAAATGCCTGCACATAATCCATCAAATTGGTTCCTGCTCCGATGGCTACCATCAGCGGGAACGACATATATTTTGCGAAAAACTGCTGCATCCCTCTGGCTCCCGCGCGGATTTCAATTGGAATCAGACCCAGCCCATTGGCAATCGCTGCAAAAATTACCATAAAAGCAAATTTATGGATTGTAAAGCCCAAATTCAGCACATTATTAATGATGGAAATCTTGGACGCATAAAAATCCGCCAGACAATAAAGGAACAGGCCCAGCGCAAATCCGGAAGCATATTCTCCGATTCCAATTTTCACGTCTTTTGGGTCTTCCGCGCCTTCTACCTGAGCGTTGCCCTTCATCATTACGCCATTTCCTGTAAGAGAAGGATATTTTTTTCCCAAGCGGTCCAGCAAAGCAGCGGAAAATACGGACACCAGATTTCCCAGTGACATGACTGCAAAAGCAGGCGCATACCATTCCTGCGGGTCGTTTCCCGTCACCTCTCCCCACATGCTGCTCATGGGAATACAGCCCGCTCCATTTCCTCCTCCCATAATCGGCAGCATCACATTCAACTGCGCTTCAAGAGGAGAAACGCCGCAGACAATCGCTCCGATCGCCGTAAACAGGGCTGATACTGCTACCGCGCCCAAAATCGCCGGAATAAATCCAGCAAAGGCACGAATCAACAGCTTCCGATCGATCGAAAGGATAGCGCCTGTAATCAGAACCAGGATGTAAAGATCCAAAAAACCCATATTATTGTTAAAATCACTCAGAATATCCGCACTCTCCTGAGGGATTACGTGGAACATCACCAGCGCGCTGGTGCCAATGCTGGCCAGCAGCATACCGCCGCCCAGCCAGTCTTTCCAGATCGGAATCCTGTCACCGATCCAGCCAATCAGCGTCCCTACAATCAGAGCGAACCCCAACGCTCCTACGAAGCTTGCCATCATGCTTCCCGTCATGGAAATAGCAACAAATACCACTACCATAATCAGGAAAAAAGGCACTGAAAACCCCAGCATTTTTGTTTCTTTTAACTTACTCAATTTCCTATATACCTCCTTGCTTCCTCTTGTTTTTACAGCCGGGCCCATTTGTAATTTTTAACATTTTATCGATAAAAAGTTCTAATAAATTATACAAAATGTCAATCATTTTTTCAATCTGCGCGCCTATATATGGCTATTCTTTCCAAAACGACCTATATAACCGTTTGGAATCGCTTTTGGGTAAAAAAGACAAAATAATAGCTGCAGTCTCTGTCAAACCGCAGCTATTATTCCTTTTTGGTATTTTCTTATTCTTATTTATTATAATCTTGAAATTTATGGCTAACCATAAATTTCCAATAAAGTTCCGCCGCGCGGGATAAAAGACATCCTCTCTTCTTTGCAATCACAACATAGCGATACGGCTGTCCTCCTTTCAGCGTGGCATACACGACATCGGGATTATCATTCGTCTTTTCAATCGTTGTTTTAGGGACTAGTATAACCCCCCCACATCTGGCAATCTGATACCTCGTATCAACATAATCAACCCGAATACTGTGGGCAGGATGAATTTTATATTTCTTAAATAACGCGCATTCCGCGAAATACAGGCTATGATTGGGAGTTGAAAGCACAAAAGTCAAATCCGGACAGTTCAGCCATTCCGGCTCAATCTCATAAAGGTGATCCAAATCATTGCCTTCTATATTTCTCCCCTGAAAAACGGAACTGTTTCGAGGAAGCACCAAAATCAAAGAGTCCTCCTCAAGGGGCATATATTCGATTTGATCTGAAATAATCGGATCTGTGTAAACCGCCAGCTCCACTTCTTCCTTCTCCAGCGCTTCCTCACATTCTTTTGCACTGTTGTCCAGATATTCCACTTGAATTTGAGGATACTCTTTCAAAAATGGCATCGTATGCATGCCAACATAAGTTCCTCCCCGGTGAGTAGTCGCTACCTGAACATACATTTCATCAGAACACTGTACCCGATTCATTTTTCTGTTCATTTCCTCTTCCATGGTCAGATAACGGAGCGCATATTCCAGGAAAATCTCTCCTTCCGGCGTGGGCACGATTGGAAAACGGCTTCGGTCAAAAAGCTTATAGCCCAATGATGCTTCCACCCGCCCGAGTTGTTTTGTCAATGCAGGCTGAGAAATAAACAGTTTCTTCGCTGCCGATGAGATGCTGCCGCACTCCGCAATAGCCGTCACATAGCGATAAATACTTGTATCCACGTCCATTCCTCCTAGTCTCTCCGAACTTTCTCTATTCTACCATGATTTTTCCTTTTCCACCAGAACCTAGACGCAAAAAAGGCTTGCCGGGCATCGGACTGGTATCATAAAGGCAGTTTCTATAACGCACACAACTTCTGTGTCTATCATTATCATTGTAAGAAGACCAATGCATGCCAGAAGCTGATCGTGTGCGGCATCAAATACGCTTCCTGTCCTCCCCGCAACAATACCTGTAAAGACTTTGAGAAAAAGCGCTGTTTGAGGCTCAATCTGGCTCCTTACGTTTGCAATGGCTGTCCAAAGAAAATCAGCCATTGCACCATTGCTCATAAGTATTCTTACAATACCAGGTTTGCTGACAGAAAGTACTGCGAGACGCTTAGTTCTTCCTTGTCTTCCTGATGAACCGCTGTACCAAAGGGGACGTACGCCTTGTTTTTGACCGTCTATAAAAGCGTATGGAACTCACATGAATTCAATGTTTCATCTGCATTCTAATTCCAAGGCTCTGCTCGAAATCGTATCTTATCCTTTTTGCTCCTGTTTTTATCGGCTATTTTGTAATATTTTCATAATCAATATAGACAATTTCGAAGGTATTTTCAGCATAAAATTTCGTAAAAAACACCTTTGCCCCCAATTTTAAAACATGGTAAAATAAAATCACAATGAGTAGCGAAACTGCGTAAATCCAGTTGCCGCTGCTCTTTTTTTGTTACGAGCACTCAGCGCCTGTCTTTCAGGCGCTGAGTGCGATACATGCAAAGTACTTGGCGAGGTCTTTTCAAGCTTAGTACTTTGTATTACGAAAGGAGATCCAAAACCAATGGAAAAAGAACAAGACAGTAAAATGAGCAAAGAACCTGTAGGGCGTCTGATGCTGACCATGGGACTGCCGATTGTGCTCTCCATGATGCTTCAGGCTGTCTACAACATTGTGGACAGCGCCTATTTGTCCAACATGTGGGAAGCCGGCGAGGAAGCTCTGACAGCGCTGGGGCTGGCTTTCCCCATCCAGCTGTTCATGGTGGCCGTAGCCGTAGGCACGGGCGTTGGCACCAATGCCCTTCTGGCCAGATCCATGGAGCAGGGAAACCAGGAGAAGGTCAATCAAACTGCCGGAAACGCGGCATTTCTGGGATTCGTGGTTTCGGTTATTTTTATTCTGGTGGGGATTTTCGGCGTACCCGCCTACGTCAACTCCCAGAACGCCGGCGGAGGCATAAGCGAGATCGTCATCCAGATGGCCATCGACTATCTGCAGATCTGCTGCTGCCTCTCCTTCGGCATTATCTTCTTTTCTATCTATGAGAAGGTCCTCCAGTCCACCGGGCGTTCCTTCTACTCCACCATCGCCCAGATCACCGGCGCGGTGATCAACATCGTTTTGGACCCCATCATGATTTACGGATGGCTGGGCTGCCCTGAGATGGGCGTTAAGGGCGCGGCTTACGCCACGGTCATCGGACAGATTGCCTCCGCCGCCCTGGCATTTTTCTTCCACATCAGACTGGATTCGGAAATCGAAAACCGCATCCTATACTTAAAGCCAAGTGCCTCCATCATCCGGGAAATCTATGCCATCGGACTCCCGGCCATCATTTCGCAGGCGCTTCTTACGGTCATGACCTATGGACTGAACATCATCCTCGGAAAGCTGCCTCAGGTAGGAGAAAACGCTGTTACCGTCTATGGACTTTACTGCAAGATCCAGCAGATGATCATCTTCGCCGCCGTGGGCATCCGGGATACTATCACCCCGGTGGTGTCCTTCAACTACGGCATGGGCAACAAAAAGAGGATTCGCTCCGGCATCCGCTGCGGTATGATTTTTACCGCCGTGCTGATGATTGCCGGCACCCTGCTCATCGAGCTGGTTGCGGTTCCCCTGACGGAATTTTTCTCTCTCTCCGACCTGTCCTACACCATGTGCATCGACTGCATCCGGATTGTATCCGCAGCTTTCATTTTTGCAGGAATCTGCATCGCTTTCCAGGGTGTGTTCCAGGCCATCGAGTGCGGGATCGAGTCTCTGCTGATCTCTCTTGGCCGTCAGGTGATTTTCATCCTGCCTGTGGCGTGGCTGCTCAGCAGATTTATAACCGGCCCGGAGAATGTTTCCATCATCTGGTGGACCTTTATTCTGGGAGAAATCCTCACCCTCCTGTGCACCCTGGTCATGTACAGGCGGGCAATTCGCAAAAAAATCGGTAAATGGGAGGATACAAAATCATGAACAAAATCATCACAGTAAGCCGTGAATTTGGAAGCGGCGGAAGGACCATCGCGAAAATGGCGGCGGAGAAACTGCAGATTCCGGTATACGACAGCGAGCTTTTGGCCCAGATTGCCCAGAAAAGCGGTCTGGATAGGGGCTACATCGACCAGAAGGCGGAGCATTTGACCCTGAGCAATATACTCTCCAGCAGCCTCTCCAAAATCGGAAACTACAGCCAGCCCACCGCAGAGGACTATCTCTGGAATATGCAGAAACAGGTCATCCTTGAGCTGGCGCAGAAGGAGTCCTGCATCATCGTGGGACGCTGCGCCGACTATATCTTAAGGGATAAAGCCAGGTGTCTGAGGGTTTTCATCCACGCTTCCATGGAAAAACGGGCGGAGCGCATTGTAAAGGTCTACGGGGACGAGAGCAAGGAACCGCCGGAAAAGCGCCTGAAGGATAAAGACAAGCGGCGCAGGGCCTTCTACTCATACCGGATCAAGCAAGCATATGGGGCTGCCTGGCGGCAGCCCCTCTTCATGTGTTCTTCAGGTTCATATAGATAAATTCTTCCATTTTCATCCGGAAATCCGGCTGTTCCAGATGCACGCCCGCGAGCCTCAGGGCCTCCATGACCAGAGGCGAGGCATTGCAGTAGCCGTAAAGGCCCACCGCCTGGTAATGGACCGTCATAAACAGCCAGTAGGCCCGGTCCTTTGTCAGCTGATAATTTTGGGACAGCAGGGCCGTGAACTCATCTATCTGCTCATGGAACTGTTTTTTAAACACAGCCAGACGCTCAACGGTAACATTTGTTTCGATAATCGAGGACAAAAGAGCGGAATACTTCAGGCAATCCGTGTTGGCGCTCAGAATCCCGGCCCACACCTTGGCTCCCACCTGGGCGGAATATCCGCAGCCCGGCGGGAATGCCGCCTTCAGCGCCCCCAGGTACCGGCTGTATTTGTCCGCGCTCAGCTCCAGAAAAATCTCTTCCTTGGATGTGACATACTTGTACAGGTTTGCCCGGGACCAGGAGAGCTCCTCCGCAATGGTGGACAGGGTAATGGACTGATACGTTCTCTGTGAGAACTGCCGTTCCGCTGCGCGTTTAATCTCCTCCATCCGTTCTTCCTTCTGTTCACTGCTCCTGGCCCGGGTAAAATTCGTCATTCCTTCTACTTCCTTTCATTGAACAGGCCGCCCTCTTACTGTCCGAAATGCTCAGCCAGCGGAGGAAAGTTTTTCCGAAACTGTCACCAGATTATCGCGGATCTTGATGTGCTGGGGACATACGGCCTCGCACTTTCCGCATTTGATGCAGTCGGAAGCCGGCTTTTTCCCGTGTCCCCCCACCAGCCACTGTTCCTGATGTTTCGCAGCATCCAGGTTGCGATACAAGGTCAGGTAATTCATAGCAGTAAAGGAGCCGGAAATCCCGATATTCATAGGGCAGACTTTCGCGCAGTAGTTGCAGGTGGTGCAGGGGATCAGGGGGATCTTCGCAAGCTCCTCCTGTGCATTTTTCAGTACCTCTCTCTCATGGTCCGTAAGTCCGTCAAAGTCTTTCATGTAGGAAAGATTATCCTTCATCTGCTCAAGGCTGCTCATTCCGGAAAGAACGGTGATAACCCCCTCCAGACCGGCAGCAAAACGGATGGCCCAGGATGCCGCAGAAGACTCCGGCTCCGCTTCCTTCAGGATTTTTTCCACTGGCTCCGGCGGATTGGCCAGCATACCGCCCTTGACCGGCTCCATGATCACAACCGGCTTTCCGTGCTTTCTTGCCACCTCATAGCAGGTCCTAGACTGAACCGCAGGATTCTCCCAGTCCGCGTAATTAATCTGAAGCTGGACAAATTCCATCTCCGGATGAGCATTCAGGATCTCCTCCAGCTCCTCCGGCGTGGAATGGAAGGAAAATCCCATGTGGCGGATCAGACCTTCCTCCTTCTTCTCCTGAATCCAGCTCCACATATCAAATTTGTCAAAGAACTGGGTACGGCTCTCCCCCAGATTGTGAAGCAGATAAAAGTCAAAATATCCCGCTCCCGTCTGCTTCAGGGAGGTGTCAAACTGGGCGATAGCCTCCTCCCTCGTCTTGCAGTTAATCCATGCCGCGTTCTTGGTCGCCAGCTGGAATTTCTCTCTCGGATAACGTTCCACCAGTGCCTGACGGATGGCGTCCTCGCTGCCCGCATAGGCCCACGCGGTATCAAAATATGTAAATCCCGCTTCCATGAACGCATCCACCATGGCCTTCGTCTCCTCCACATCGATGACGCCGTCCTTCTGGGGCAGCCGCATAAGGCCAAAGCCAAGTTTTCTGATCTCCTCTCCCAAATATGCCATTTCATTCTCCTTTCAATATAAGAAACACTTTGTAACTTATCTTGATATTAACATTCAACTTGTTGATTGTCAAGAATGAATACACACCTGATGCAGAAAGGCAGGCGAATCAATCGCCTGCCTCCTTTTCATCTCTCGGCCAATCGCCTCAAGCTTTATTATTCGTTTCCGTACAGAGCAACCAGCTTCTGCAGATACTCGAAGCGATCCTTAGCCTCT